>Ga0308167_1000295_pt1 | contig 103426 bp, 84 predicted proteins | sample PhyCR1_2_FD_202138 | JGI IMG/M metagenome (GOLD analysis project Ga0308167, IMG submission 202138) | Phyllosphere microbial communities from UC Gill Tract Community Farm, Albany, California, United States - DLSLRC.R1 | ecosystem: Host-associated > Plants > Phyllosphere > Unclassified | place...
GGAAGCTGCGGTTTTTTTGCGCCTTGCTGTTGGCGATGGGGTGGGGGCCGGAGCACGTCACAACACTATCGGCTTGAGCATCGCCAGTCGAATTCCGTCAGGAAACGAATTGTTCAGGTCCGACTAGGATAATGTCGCACCGAGACGGAGCGCGTCATTAAGAAGAGTCGATATAGCGATGAGCAGATTTTTCGGATATTACGAGAGGCACGACGGCGTGCCGACGCCGATGTGCAACTGTTCGACATCTAGCCGACAGTGATACGACTGATTCGCGTCGTAAGCATCATAATATTGCATGCTTACATGCGTTAAACCGCTTTGCGGAACACTTACTATGTGCACCCGCTATATACAAAACACTTTAACAACGGGCAGCGCGGGAAAATGAGGTGGCCTCGCGAATGGAATCATCTCATCGCTTGTCGGTTCAGCGACCGCTCCATAAATCGAGTGCAGTAGCAGAAACGGCCCATTTGGAGCGAAGGTGCACACCCACCATTACCCTATCTCCGAAATCGTAATGCGGTTCGGCAGCGATCGTCGCTTCCTCTGCCTGGATAACGAAAGCGGCATCGTCTTCGCGCCACGCCTGGCATAGGTCGTCAAATTTTTTGCCAGGTCGATAAGGCAGTGCGAGATGGATACGGGATGCGACACGTTTGTCGATAGCAGACCACTGAGATTGGGTAAATAATCCTAAACCGGACTCCATTCGTTTTCGCACAAATTCTCCTTTGCTTCGCTTATACAAAAATGAAGATTCCCATACGACAGGCGTCCAATTGTGGTCGAAGAATAAGTTATTCGCAATGATCCCCGCGACTTCATCCGAGACATCCACTTGATGACGAGCACAGAGATATACACTTATTTCGTAAGATAAGCGCTGCAACAACGGTTCTGCGTTCACAGATACGATCATTGCCGGCAATAAAGCCTTATCAAAAAGATCTAATGAATCCGTCAGCGAGTTTCGCGTAACACCGCTGCCTGACATAAAGCGTATCACCAAAATGTCGAGTAAGGAAAACGCTTCTTGAGATGATTGAGTAGGCTTACTGATTTCCTTTTCAATTGCGGCAATGACGCTCTTCAAGTCGGCACTGAAGATACACAGACCGTCAGGCAAAGCACGTTCTAAAAATATTTTAGAAGCTGGTATTCCCATGACTAATTTTCGGAGCAGAGCAGTCTGATCCGTTTTGCAAGGATGTGCCTGGATACTCGTTATAACGTCGGACGAAAGGAGCGGCATCCATCCCGTGTGAACGGCTCTTATTTCAGAGAGCGCGTTGAAGAGCTGCGGAAACAATGATTCCATAAAAGTTGCAAGGCGCTTGCATCGTTGATGCGAGTGTAACAATGCTCCGTGTCGAAAGCTGAAGCTTGCCGGCCTTAAATATATCGCCCGGAATATTTTCGAGATGCGTGCCAGCGCTGTGATTGACGTCATCGCATGATGCTTGCTTCGCAGAATCATCGACAGAGAACCAGGGCTCAAGCAGGCGAGATGATGCATAAGAAAAGGCGTTTGGGATGATTTGCATGAAGTACGATTGGAAATATAGTGGCAAGGCCTGTTCGGTAACGCTTTACTCGAAATTGTTCATCTTATGTGCGAAGATAAGTTTTGCAAAACGAAGCGATTTCATTTGACGTGCGCGGCGAGTTATCGGCAATAACGCGTATCCGGTAGCCTTGCTGACAAGGCAGCATGCTGCATCTCTATCTAGGAAAGTCGGCGAGATTGCGCGCAGGAAAAGCCAGAATTGTGTTAAAAGCAAGTCTTGCTAGAAACGCGTTGCACAATTGGCAGAGGTATTACCATGCCTGATGCCGCGAGAATGGCGTTTATCCGCAGGAGCTTGCACAATGGCGGCAGGCGGCGACGCAGTTGCTGGCCGAGCCCGAAGATGCGCGCGCCATGTTCGTACATGCAAAGGCCGATGGTCAGCGGGCTAAGGAGCCTAAGCGCGCATCATGGCGTAAGGAGAAGGCGCTGGCTGAGACGGCGGCACTGCTCGTACTGTCAAAACACGTGAGGGTATATTCCTTAAGAGCTGGTGACAACGTTGATCCGCACAAGATCTGGGCGACCATGTTCGCCAACGAGAAGTCGGGCGGCCATGGCGAGCGCTCAGTCGCGATTGGAACAATTGACATGGCGATCTGCCCGGCATCGGCTTCGAAGGGAAGGCCGACCTTTTCGCTGAGATGCAAAATCTTTCCGCATAAACCTCCAAAATGCGGACATGCTGGCAAAAGTGTCGGCATGGCGTTCAAAAATACAGATTTCGAAAAGATCTTACGTCAGCATTATGCGCCGTGCGTCATGGCAACCGTTCAACTGCGGAGTAGTGTCGTCGGCATTTTGAGCGGCGGCACCAGGAAACGATAGTTCCCGGTTACCGCCACGTTAACATAACGACGCCTTTTTTCGGGGATACCCAATTAAAAGCGCCAGGGTATCCAGAAAGGCCCATCAGCCTTTTACGTTTTTCACCACTTCGCGCGCTGCGCGGATCACGGCGTCCGTCGTAATATCGAACTTGGCATAGACATCCTGGATCTTTCCGGACTCGCCGAAATCGTGCATTCCGACGAATTTACCTTCCAGGCCGAGATACCGCTCCCATCCCAGCTCGACAGCAGCCTCCACGGCCACGCGCGCGTGCGTGTCGCCTAACACTTTCTTCTTGTACTGCAGGTCCTGCTGTTCGAACAACAGGCGACATGGCATGGACACCACGGCTGTGGGCACGCCTTCCTTTTGCATGATCTCGCGCGCTTCCACCGCCAGATGCAATTCTGAACCGGTCGCAAGCAGCGTCAACTGCCGTGGGCCACCTTCCGCTTCAAGCAGAACGTAGGCGCCGCGAGCCGATTTGTTCTCTGTGCCGGCCTCCGTACGCAGCAGCGGCATCGGTTGGCGCGACAATGCGAGAAGCGCTGCCTGTCTTGGGTGTTCCAATACCAACTCCCACGCTTCGGCTGTCTCCACGGCATCTCCCGGACGGAAAACAGCCAAGTGCGGAATCGCGCGCAATGCCGCAAGGTGCTCCACCGGCTGGTGCGTCGGACCATCCTCTCCGAGGCCGATCGAATCATGAGTCATCACGAATGTCGTACGCACCCGCATCATCGCGGCAAGGCGAATGGCTGGCCGACAGTAATCCGAGAAACACAGGAAGGTACCGCCATAAGGAATCACGCCGCCGTGCAAGGCGAGGCCGTTCATTGCCGCCGCCATGCCGTGCTCTCGCACACCATAGTGGATGTACGATCCGTCATACTTGCCTGGCTTGATTTCTACCTGATTTTTCGCCTTGGTGTTATTCGACGGGGTCAGATCCGCCGATCCGCCTAACAATTCGGGAATCGCATCGAACAAGTGATTCAACACGGCACCGCTGGCTTGACGCGTTGCCATCTCGCCACCCTTGCTGACGAATTCCTCTCTCGCCGCCGCTATTGCGGCTTTCCAGTTCGGCGGTAATTCACCTTTGTTGCGCCGTTCGAATTCGCCACGCAGGGCATCCGGCGCTTTCTTGACACGCTCAGCCCATTTTGTCCGAGCCTCGCGGCCTTTGGCGCCGATTTCCCGCCATTCGTTCAGCAACTGTTGTGGGATCTCGAACGGTGCCGAATTCCATCCTAAAATTTTTCGTGCACCCGCGATTTCGTCCTCACCGGGCGCATCGCTGTGCGCTTTTTGCGTGCCGGCCTTCGTTGGGAAACCGAATCCAATAATGGTTTTACACGCGATCATCGTAGGCTGATCGGTTTTTGCACGGGCGGTCTTGATGGCATCGCAAATCGCATCAGTGTCGTGGCCGTCGATTTCGAGCACGTGCCAGCCGGATGCCTTGAATCGCTCGATCTCGTTGTCGGACACGGCAAGATTCGTCGCACCATCGATGGAAATGGAATTGTTATCCCAGAATGCGATCAACCGGCCCAATTTGAGATGGCCTGCCAGCGAAATCGCCTCCTGACTAATCCCTTCCATCAAGCAGCCGTCGCCGAGGAATACATAGGTGAAGTGATTCACGAGGTCGTCACCGAACTTGGCATTCATGATGCGTTCGCCAAGTGCCATGCCGACGGACTCCGCAATCCCTTGCCCGAGCGGGCCCGTGGTGAGTTCAATGCCGTCAGCGTGTCGATATTCCGGGTGGCCTGGGGTCTTGCTGCCAACTTGTCGGAATTTCTTCAATTCCTCGATCGGCATATCCGCGTAACCGGTCAAGTAGAGCAGGCTATACAACAGCATCGATCCATGGCCGTTTGACAGCACAAACCGGTCGCGATCAATCCAGTGCGGGTCCGCCGCATCAAACTGCATGAAATCCTTGAATAACACCGTTGCGATATCGGCCATGCCCATTGGCGCGCCAGGATGCCCGCTTTTTGCTTTCTGCACTGCGTCCATGGACAGGAACCGGATACAGTCCGCCATGTCTCGCAGATGTTTATCGCGCGGAGCCGGAAAATGGATCGGGGCTGAGGAAACTGAGGAAGATTGTGAGGTCATCGGGCTATCCTTTCGGGTCAATAGCGGGGCAGTACTGTCAAATGGACGTCTAAGTCCGGACGTGGGAGGCTGGGCGGCAGTCAGGGAAGGGGCGAACAGTCGTTCGCGGCGGCGTTGCTGACGGTCGATGCGTTCCTCTTATGGTAAGTCCGTCTGAGATCATTTGCAGGATGCTGTGAACCGAGGCTAGCAGGATGGATTGATGCCGGCGCTAGTACAGGGCGTAACGATGGGACGTGGGGAATAAACGCAAAAGGCGCCTGGGAGCGCCTTTTGCATTGTCAGTACGGCGTACACCGTGATTATTGCGCGGTGTAAGGGTCCATCGACACGGGACGACCGGCTGCGGACGAACCTGCTTCGACACCGCCGAAGCTGTTGCCCATGCGTGCGCGTGCCGCTTGTATATCATTTGGGTAGTCAGGATTGTTTCTTGCTGGTTCATATCCGGCGCGTTCCAGCTGTATCAGCTCGGCGCGAACCGATGCCCGCGTGACCGGTGCTGTTGACTGTGCGAAAGCTGCCAACGGCAAGGATAGGGCAACGGCAACGGCCAGTGATTGAATAAGTGCTTTCATGATCCCTTCTTCATTTTGTCTTTGTTACCAATGCTGCACGCCCGTGCAGTACGTCGATGCATGCATCTTACGGTAGGTTGCAAAGACAATAAATGGCGCTGAGACGAAGGAATTTGTACTAAAAAAGTAATAATAAAAGCGCGCGGGCGGGGTCACGGGGTTGCCATGCCCGATTGGCGCGAGACCAGGCGCGCATAGGTGCCCCCGTTCGCAATCAATACGGCGTGCGAGCCCGCCTCGACGATCCTGCCCTCATCCATCACGATAATGGTGTCCGCGTTCTTGATGGTCGAAAGACGATGCGCGATGACAATAGCAGTCTTGTTTTGTTTCAAGGCGTCGAACGCGGCATGGATATGATTTTCGTTGATCGTATCCAGCTGCGATGTTGCCTCGTCCATGATCAGGATCGGTGCATTCTTCAGAAACGCCCGCGCGATCGCAATCCGTTGGCGTTGACCCCCTGACAGTTGCACGCCGCGTTCCCCCACATGGGTTGCAAGACCGTCGGGCAGCGATTTGACGAAGTCGTCGAGTGCCGCGAGCGCCAACGCGCGCCGCATGTCATCATCGGACGCGTCAGGGCACGCAAGCCGAATGTTTGCTTCGAGGGTGTCGTTGAAGAGGTACGTGTCTTGGCTGACAAGTGCGATGTGCCGACGCAGGTCATCGAGACGTATGGTGCGCAGGTCGGTGTCGTCTAGCATGATGCTTCCTTGCTCTGGGTCCCAGAAACGCAGTAGCAAGTGCGCGAGGGTCGACTTGCCGGCGCCGGACGCCCCGACCAGTGCAACGCAGCTTCCCGGCTTCACCTGAAAGCTGACGCGTGCAAGTGCGGGTCGGGTATGCCCAGGATAGGCAAACGTCACGTCGTTGAAGCAGACGACCGGATTCTCCGGTACCGGTTGTATGCCGTCGCACACGGGTTCCGGTTCCGTTTCCACTAGATGTAATCGACGGGTGGATGCAATCGTGTCGGCCAACTGGCGTGCGGTCTGCCCTATCTCGGATACCGGCATGAAGGCGGCTACCGAGACAAGCGCGAGCAATGGCAACCATTGCGGCGCGATCCAGCCTTTTGCGCAAAGCACCGCGCCAAGGACCGTGACAGCCAGTGCGCCTGCGCCTGTCGCCACTTCCAATGCGGCACTTTGGCGTGCGAGGTCATCGAGCAAAGCGGAACGTACGCGCTGGTATTGTGAGACATCGGCCATGAAGACCGCTTTTCTTGCCTCTGTTGCCTGGAATGCGGACAATTCCGCAAGCCCCTGTATTGTCTCCGTAAGATGGGCGCCAAGTTGTCCGAGTGCCCCGCGCGCTTCGCCGCCGAGTCGATCGATCTTTGCGCGAGCGAATACCGGGTTTAAAGCCGCCCATGCGAGAAACGGGAACAGGATCACGGCAAGCGGCCAGGCAACGCATGCCAGCAGAACCAAGACCGCCGTGGGAATCAATACCGCGACGAACGCCGGGGCCACCGTATGCGCATAGAAATATTCGATTGTTTCCACGTCTTGCGTAGCCAGTGCGACGAGGTCTCCTGAGCGCCGACGTAGTAGATAGGCCGGCGCCAACTGCGACAGCTTTGCGAACAAGGCGATGCGCATCTCCGCAAGCAGCCGATAAGCCATGTCGTGTGCCTGCCAGGATTCGAGCCAGTGCAATGTCGCGGCGAGTGGCGCTGCCAGCAAGAGACCGAGCGTCGGCAGTAAAACCGGGCCTCCCGACGCGACTTCGGCCACGACCAGCGATCCCAATAAACTCACGGCGATAAACGCCAGCACACGGCCGATCCCGCAACATACGGTCAGCGTCAATCGTGACCGCCAGGGCGCCACGAAGCGCAGTAGCGTTTGCAACGTGCGCGTCCAACTCACCTCGGTCGGATCATGGGCGAATGGTGGTGGCGCCGCCGATCCCGGCGCAGCGGTGCTGCTGTTTCGTCGATCGAGCGCCATTGATTGCGCCACGGCTGTTCCTATTTGCGGCGCCATCAATCTTGCGTAAAGGCCCGATTGCATGATCAGCTCAGCGTGCGTGCCGTGTTGCACAACACGTCCCGCGTCCAGCACCAGGATGCGATCCGCACCGATGACGCTGGACAGACGATGCGCCAGAATCAGCGTGGTACGGCCACGCATCAACGTATCCAACGCTTGTTGAATGACGGCTTCATTTTCCGCATCCACGGCGGAGAGGGCTTCGTCCAGAATCAGGATGGGCGCATCCCGGAGCAAGGCACGCGCGATTGCGATACGCTGGCGCTGGCCTCCTGAGAAACGCGCGCCTCGTTCTCCCACGCGTGTCTCGTATCCCTCCGGCAGCGCCGCGATGAATTCATGGATATTGGCGGCGGTTGTCGCGGCGATCATGTCGGCATTGCTTGCTTCCGGCCGGCCAAGTCGCAGGTTTTCCGCGATCGTCCCATGAAACAAGGTACTGTCTTGTGAAACGATGGCGATCATGCCGCGCACCTGTTGCGGATCTAGCGACCGAATGTCATGCCCCCCGATGCGAATGGTGCCCGTTTGCGGATCGTGCTGACGCAGCAACAGCCGCAGGATCGTCGATTTTCCCGCGCCGCTCGGACCGACGATGCCAATGGTCTCGCCAGCGTTTATCTTGAAGCTCAGGCCGGTGTGCGCATCGAGGCGGCGCCCCGGATAGGCGAAACCGACTTCCTCGAATGTGATGTCGGAAGTGAGGCCGCTTACATGCGCCGCCACGGTTGGCGGCAGATCGGTAGGCGTTTCCATCAGCGTATGGATGGCCGTCGCCGCGGACTGTCCCATCATGCCGCGATGGAGCACGGAACGCAGATCGCGAAGCGGCCGGAATACCTCGGTACCTGCCATCAACACGATTAGCAGTGCCTCGATATGCATTTCGCCGTGGTACACGCGCCATGCACCAAGCGCGATCGCGGCCGCGGCGCCCAGTGCCGTACCGAGGTCGGTGAAGAAACGCGTTAGCAGCCCGAGTGCCAAGACCCAGAAGGTACTATCGGATAGCGCCCTTGCCTGCGCTGCGAGTTTTTGTGCAAACGCATCGCTTTGGCCGAAAGCCTTGAGGGTCGGCAGTCCTTGCACGGCGTCGAGAAATGCTTCACCGAAAGACTTGAATGCGTGGGCGCGTTCAATGGCTGCTTTTTTATCGGCGTGATGGATCGTCATTGGCAATGCCAATGTGACAAGCGCGGCAACAAGCAGCACGGATGCGGTTGGCAGGTCCCACCATGCAAGAATGCCGAAGATGATGAGCGGGGCGCAGGCGGCAATGACCAACTGCGGGACATACGAACCGAAAAACGTCTCCAACTGTTCGACGCCATCGATGACCGCCAACATCACGCCGCCGGTGCGCGCCGATCCGAACCATGCCGGGCCGAGCGCGACGATCCGATCGAACAAACGCGCACGTAATATCGATTGGATCCGTCCCGCCGTCGCTTGCGCCAACACGACCCTGCGGTGGTCCAGCCATGCGCGCATGAGAATGCACGCCAGTGCGCTGGCGGCGTCGACGGCAATTGGCTGAACCGCCGCGCCACCAAGCACGCCTGCCAGGACGCGGCCGAGAAAAACGAAACGGAGCACACCAAAAACCATTGCCACGAGCCCCAGGCCGACAGCGCCCGCCACGCGCAGGCGGAATCCGGTCATGAGGGTCCACAGGGTATGGTTAAAATACATGCTTTATGCCTCCCGTCATGTCGTTTTGTCAGTTCGCACGGTATCGCGAGTCCTGCGGCAAGGCAAAAGACGTTTTTTCACGAGGTGTTGAGCAAGTTACAATACCCCCATGCCATCGCTTCCATCCCTGCCGTCGCTACGTGCTTTCGAGGCCACCGTCCGCCTCGGCGGGTTTGCGCGTGCGGCCGTGGAGTTACATGTATCGACGAGCGCGGTCAGCCACCAGATACGCGCTCTGGAAGAGACGCTTGGCGTGCGTTTGCTGGAGCGTAGCACCGGTCTGGGCGGTATCGCGTTGACGCAGGCGGGCGCACGTTTGCTGCCGGCCGCATCGGAGGCGTTGTCGATGCTCGAGGCAGCGTGTCTTGAGATCACGAAGTCTACAAGGCGTCTGACGATTTCGGCGAACGTCTCGTTCTCGTCGATGTGGCTCGCGCAGCGCATGGCCGCGTTCTCCGCGAGTCATCCCGAGGCGTCGCTGAATTCGATCGTCCAGGAAGGGCCGCCGGACGAAAGTCGCTATTCCGTCGATGTCGCGATCGTGCATGTTGCCGAGCGAGACATACAGCCGGACGATCTAGTCCTCTTGCGCGAAGCCGTGTTTCCCGTATGCAGTCCGACGCTGCACGCCGTTGCCGCCACTGCCGGGCCGTGTCTTTTGCTGCAGCAGGAGCACCGCGATTTCCCGGAGATCGAGTGGCATTACTGGATGGGCCGAATGGCACTCCCGGATAATTTTGAGACGAAGATCGTTCGTTATAGCAGTTTCAGTCAGGTCATTGGTGCCGCGGTGGCCGGCGCAGGTCTCGCACTGGGGCGTCTGCCGTTGATCGAGTCGGAGTTGAAAAGCGGGCGATTGGTGCGCGTGCGGCCCGATCTCTGCCAGGCGGCGTCATGGCGGTATGTGCTACGCAGGGGCAAGGCGCGGGAACACCGCTTGGTGGATCGCTTGATTGCGTTTCTACAAGCCGAAGCGGCGGCAATACCGGAAGTAACGCGGCAAGACGTGCGTGCCTGAATGTTCGTTAGAATCATGCCGTCGCATCGCATCATTTGCATCCCTTGAAATCATCACGATCGCTCATGACAACCATCAATGCCGCCAAGCCCGTCTACCATTCGCTGTTCCGTCGACCAGATGTATTGGCGCTCCGCCAGGATCTGGCGCTGGCTTTGCGCGCCGCAGCCTATCATGACCTAAGTGAAGGTGTCTGCAATCACTTCAGCGTTGCCTTGCCAGACGACGATGGCCTGTTTCTACTTAATCCACGAGGCTTGATGTGGCGCGAGGTGACGGCGGAAGATATCGTCATCGTCGACGCCGCTGGCAACCGCGTCGCGGGGCGGCACGAAGTCGAACCCACCGCCATGTTCATTCATGCGGCGATTCATCGAATCGCGGGCAAGCATACGGTCCTTCATACGCATATGCCCCATGCAATGGCGTTAACGTTGATCGAGGACTGCGGCCTTGATACACGTTTATCTCAGAATGCCATGCGGTATCACGGCCGGGTCGCCATCGACCGCGAATATAACGGGCTCGCGCTGGATGCCGGTGAAGGCGAGCGAATCGCACGGGCGATGCAGGGCAGGGATGTGGTGTTTCTCGCCAATCATGGGGTGATTGTTTGTGGCTCGCGCGTCGATCATGCATACGATGACCTGTATTACCTCGAGCGTGCCTGTGCGGCGGAAGTTCTTGCGCGTTCGACCGGGTGCGTCTTGCGACCGGTGGATGATGCGATGGCCGCACGTGTTGCAACGCAGACCCTTGGCGAACGACTGCAATCCGAGCTGTTCTTCGCGGCACTGAGGCGCACTTTGTCGGCACCGGGCGACGGTGCCTGTTAAACGCGCCATCATGCTGATGCGATCCCCGACCCCAAGGCTCCCGCTCTCGCCGGGCTAACAAGCGCTGGGCTTGAAACAGGAATAGACGATGATCCCCGCCGCTTCTTCCGTCCCATCCTCCGTATCGTCCCTCCTATCGCCTGCGCGTATTGCCGCATTGCGCGCCGCAACGCCGGGAGTGCGGACAGTAACCCATTTCAATCACGCTGGGGCGTCGTTGCCGTCAATCGCGACGTTGGAGGCGATAAAAGCGCATCTGTGGCGCGAGGCGACCATGGGCCCCATCGAAGCGGGTGTTGCTGCTAAGGCGGTGACCGAGCGCGCGCGAACCCTTGCTGCGCGCTTGTTAAATGCCGATCCTGCCGAAATAGCGATCACAAGCGGCAACTCGGCGGGGTGGAGTGCCGCATTCGCCGGACTGGATGCGTGGCGACCGGGTGACCGCATTTTGACCGCGAGGCATGAATGGGGCGGCAACGTGGCCAACATGCAAATGGCCGCGCAGCGTCATGGCGTATCGGTGGAAGTCATACCATGCGATGCCAACGGCATGGCTGATCCGCAAGCGCTGGAAACGATGCTCGATGCGCGTGTCCGTTTAATTGCCATTACATGGTTGCCTGCGAACGGCGGTGTCATCAATCCCGCCGTTGCGATCGGCGAGGTGGCGCGACGGCACGCTATCCCCTATTTCATCGACGCGGCGCAGGCGCTTGGGCAATACCCGATCGATGTGGCGGCCGTTGGATGCGATGTCCTTACCGCGGCTTGCCGGAAAGCGCTTCGGGGACCGCGCGGCACCGGACTGCTATATGTGCGGCGCGATTTTCTCAAACATTTGTCGCCATCACAGGTTGACACCCATTCCGCGCCGTTGGTGGCCGAGACCTTACCCGACGGCGCCGCTTCTGTCCGTGCAGCCTTACGGAATGACGCGGGGCGCTTCGAGACGAGCGAGGCTTCTTTCGCGTTGCATTGCGGCTTGGCCAACGCGTTGGAAGAAGCGCTGGAACTGGGCATCGACGCGATCCGTGCGCGGATCGATGCGAACGCCCGAGCAGTGCGAGCCCGTCTGGCATCTATCCCCGGCGTAACACTCCTGGATATGGGCATCGAACAATCGGGGTTGGTGTCCTTTGCTATTGATGGCGTGGATTTACCCGCATTGCAGCGGGGCCTTGCCGATCGCGGAATAACGATCAGCGTGAACGGTGTGTCATACACGCCGTTCGATATGCGTGCGCGGGGCTTGTCACACGTCGCGCGCGCGTCAGTAAGCTATCTGACAACCGATCACGAAATCGACATATTAATCAATGGTCTTCGTGCGCTGATGGCATGACGATGCGATCGGTATTGTCCAAGCGCTTCTCGCGAAGCGCGGGATAAGCATGCCCCGCTACATAGCATTTTCCAATGCAATCCATCTGAAAAAAATTATTTGTCTTTAAATTTGGATTGTTAATTTATCAAGGCGAACCTTGGTGCATAGTCGGCGTCGATAGACAGACCACGCGCGGTTGCAGGTAAATGCTCGCGTCATGCGATGGCGTGCATGACGCCGTTCTTCCATATCGAACTGTACAGCTTGTAATAATCAGCGTATGGCTGCTGGAAAATGTAACGATGACCTTCGATTGGCACTATTTTCTGAGTCTTTTTGGTGAAGTCGATTTTTGGCTGGCTACGTGGACGGTCATCAAGCTCAGTGTCTTGACTTGGGTCGCAAGTATCGTCCTTGGTTTCGTTCTGGCGATGGCCAAGCAGTCTTCTCGAAACATTCTCAGTCTGCCCGCACGCTTCTATATATGGCTTTTCAGAAGTGTGCCGTTACTGGTTCTTCTTATTTTTGTCTACAACTTGCCGCAAGCGGCGCCGGCATTATCCGTCGTGCTCGGCAACCCATTCTGGGCCGGTGCGATCGCGTTGATCATGAGTGAGACAGCCTATATTGCGGAAATTCACCGTGGCGGATTGCTGTCGATCGATAAAGGGCAGCGGGAAGCCGCGCAGGCCTTGGGGCTCCGATTTGTAGGTATTCAGTGGAAGATTGTCATTCCACAGGCGCTGCGCGTCGCACTGCCCGCACTGACCAACGAATACATATCCATCGTCAAGCTGAGTTCGCTGGTCTCTGTAATCTCGCTGACGGAAATATTGATGGTCGGGCAGCGGCTTTATTCCCAGAATTTCCTCGTCATGGAAACCATGGCGGCGGTCGCGGTTTATTATGTTCTGATCGTTACGGTATTCGACTTCATTCTCAAGCGCGCCGAACGGATGCTTGATGTCACGCAGCGGAAGGCAACGCACAAACTGGATGAGAAAGTGCTGGCGTTGGCAACGCGCCAACGTATCTCGACCGTGCGTCAGACAGTCGAAGGACAAGGGCCAGCGTTGCAAGCATGGAGGTTGCATAAGGCCTACAACAATGTCGAGGTCTTGGGGGCGGTCAATCTGCAAGTTCAGCCGGGCGAAGTCGTGTCAGTGATCGGACCGTCTGGCTCTGGAAAGACGACGCTGATCCGTCTGCTTAATGGACTTGAGAAAATTGACAACGGTGAGATCCGCGTCAATGGACGGCCTTTCATTCATCTGAGTAAGCGGGGAACGGAAAAACCGCGTTTCGTGGAGCATCTGGAACATCGATTGAACATCGGCATGGTGTTCCAGAGTTTTAACTTATTTCAACACCTCACCGTATTAAATAATCTTTTGCTTGCGCCGCGCTATCACCGGCTCGGTACCGTAAGCGAGTTGACGCAGGATGCCTATGGCTTGCTGCATAAAGTCGGGATGCTAGAACACGCCTGGAAGTACCCGCATCAGCTTTCTGGCGGTCAGCAGCAGCGGATCGCCATCGCGCGGGCATTGATGATGCGCCCTCAGATCATGTTGTTCGACGAACCGACATCGGCGCTTGATCCGGAAAAGGTCAGCGAAGTACTTCAGGTCATAGAAACCTTGGCCAAGGAAGGGACCACGATGGTCATCGTCACACACGAAATGCATTTTGCATTCAAAGTGTCTGATCGCATCGTCTTCATGGAGAAAGGTCGGGTTATCTGCGACGACAAGCCCTCGGTGCTGCGCAACGGTGCGAATCCGCGCATGGCGGCATTTCTTAAAGGTGTCGTGCTCGCGTAATCAGGCAGTCCACTGTGACGGCTGCTGTCAAACATCCATCAACGTCGATCTGTTACTACAACTGCAAAAAGGGATTGCCATGAATCTGCTGCGACGAATCAACTGCCGCCATATCGCTGCGACGATTTTAGGGGGAGTGCTTGCCGTTGGTGCACTTCCGTCGTTTGCGTTCCAGCAGTCTGGAAAGATTATTGTCGGCTCGGACATGACCTTCTTTCCCTATGAGTATATGGATAAAGGTCAACCTGCCGGTTTCGACATTGAGTTCATCGACGGCGTGGCGAAAGTCATGGGGTGGAAGGTCGAAAACATCGATACTCGGTTCCCAAATCTTATCATTGGATTGCAAGGCGGGAAATTCGATATCATTAACTCCTCGATGTACATCACCGCGGAACGTGTCAAGGTGATCGACATGATCCCTTATCTCAAAAGCGGTGAGTCGTTGTTGGCATTGAAGGGTAGCGCTTTTCAACCTAAGGTTCCGGAAGACTTGTGCGGCCATAAGCTGGGCTCGATGGGGGGCACGGCATGGCTTAAGCAAATGCACGCGGTGTCAGACGATTATTGCGTGAAGAAAGGCTTGCAGCCGATCACGATCAGCGAATTCGTGACGGATCCCCAAACAACGCAGGCGTTGCTTTCTCACGCCGTTGATGCCCAGATCACCGATGCCGCGGTGGCGCGCGGCGTGATTCAGAAACTCGGCAATCGTGTCGTCATTTCATCGGACTCGCTGATCTACCCTGTTTTGAATGGGTTTGGTGTCAAAAAGGGAAATGACGACGTCAAGAATGCTTTGCTGAACGGCATCGAGAAGTTTAAAAAGACACCGGCTTATGCCGCCTTGCTGAAAAAGTATCATTTTGAGGCACCCACCGAGCAAGATATCGCCACACTCATGCCAAAGCCCTGATAAACACGCGGGTGGTGTCGCCTACCGGTGGCATGCGGCCGCGTTTTTGAACGGCGGTGTCGAGGATCAAAAGAGAATGCTGACCGAATCTCAGAAATCATTTTTTCATGAAAACGGCTATCTCGTTGTGCATGATGTCGTTAGCAAGGCGTTGCTCGACCGTTTGCAAACGGCGTTTTCCAGTTGGGTGCAGGAAAGTCGCGCGCATGCCAACGCCTACGGTGAAACAGTGGATGGACGTGCGCGCTTTAGCGTGGAGCCGGGGCACAGTGCGGAACGTCCGGCGTTGCGGCGCGTGAATTCACCGGTGGAAATTTCGGAAGCCTACCTTGAGGCAATGCGTGATTCCGACGTGGTAACGGTGATTGCCGACCTCATTGGGCCGAACGTCAAATACCATCACAGCAAAGTGAATTCCAAAATGCCGGGGGCCGCTACAAATGTCAAATGGCATCAGGACTTCCCATTCACGCCGCATTCAAATGACGACATCATCACGGCATTGTTGATGGTCGATGAGGTCACGGCGCAAAACGGCCCTTTGACAGTGGTGCCGGGCAGCCATAAAGGGCCACTTCACGATTTGTGGCATGACGGCAAATTTACCGGGTTCGTCGCCGATGAGGTCGCGGCGCAGTGTGTGCCACAAGGCGTGCAATGCATTGGACCTGCGGGCTCCGTTTGTTTGATGCACACCCGTCTGTTGCATGCGTCGGAAGCGAATCTGTCGGCGGAACCACGGACGCTGTTCATCGCTGTGTGCACCGCCGAAGACGCCATTCCACTCTGCCCGAATCCTATCCCGAGTCGCTTTGAAGGACTGGTGGTTCATGGCGAGAAGACAGGGGTAGTACGATCGAAACCGTACCAACTGCGTTTGCCCGAGCATCCGAAGGGGGCGTCTTTTTTCGAACAACAGGCCGCTACTGCCGTGCAGACGATGCGCTGAATCGTAAGAATTCAGTTTGACAGCGCATTATCCGTGCGTGTTCTATTCCGAATCCGGTCGTCCCAAAACGGACAAATCGCGCGCTCCTGGCGGCACACGCCAGCTGCGCGAGATGGATCGACGGCACACACTACCATGCGTCTCGCCACCGTTTTTCCGCTTCGGCGGCGTACAACGTACGACCGACTGAAATCAGGAATTCAAGATCGGACGGCTCCAGATGGGCGGAATGTCCTGCGATCCATGCGGCCAATTCATCAGAGGTGGTACGTGGTCGATCCGCCGCTTGTTCGGAGTCTCTGAATTTTTTTCTAATTTGAGCCTGATTCATGGTGCGCCTCGGAAATGACTACTGTCCGAGCCCCACTGCGAGCGATCTCAGATTGACCGATTACGTTCCCAGCCGAGCATGTGCCTGTTCAAAATAATTTTTTTGAGCCGGTTCTTCTATTGGATATCGGCACGTATTTCTAATCCTTAAGGGAAATTTTAAGAAAAAACCGAAATTCTTTCTCTCATCATATGAAAGCGTAAAACCATGTTTATGCAAGATATATAGCGATATTTCCAATTAGTGACCAGGATTGAACCGCATTGTTACAGATACGCGCGCGTGCTTCACTGGAAGCGTTGCATCCTGAAAGGTGCCAGCAACGGATTACCACCAGCGTCGATGTTGCCCGATGATCCGGCGAGTGCGTCGATTGCCAATTGTTCACCAAGACCCGCGGAGTTTTTGAAGCCGTGCCCCGAGCAGGCGGAGACCATGCGAACATTTTGCATATCGCGGTAGGCATCAATGATGAAGTTGGAATCCTTGCTGACGGTATATAAACATGCGGCGCTGGCGATAGTTTCGCTTTGTACGAATCTCAGGCGCGTCGCGACGTGTCTTTCGTACATCGCCAACGACTCTTTCGTATCCACCTCTCGCAAATAGCAATCGGGTTCCGTCTCGGTGTGATATTGCTCGGAGGCAACCTTGACGCCGTGCTTGCCGTCCACCATCGGGAAGCCGTACAGATAGTCGCCGCCGCCGTTGCCATGCATCCAAATAAAGATCGGGCAGTTTTCCGGTGCGTAGAGAGAAGGTTTGTCCGTCTTGAACCAATGGAGCGTTTGTCGTCTTACGGTCAGATGACGCTGTACCTTGCCACCGGCCATCGCCGGCGCCCACGGACCGGCGGTCACGATGGCCTTTGCCGCGGAATAGGCGCCAGACGCGGTTTTGACGTTGACGCCATTGCCATCTTCTTCAATGGCGATGACTTTCTCGTTCAGGCGCAACGTTGCACCAAGCATTCTGGCTTGGTCGAGTTGTGCCTGTACGCAGGCCTCGGGCAGCAGTGCGCCCGCGCCGGGTTCGAAGTAGGCGGTTTCGTCGCCGCGCGTGATGAATTGCGGATAACGTTTCCTGATCTCCATTGCGTCGAACACTTCGTGGGGAATATCGAATTGCGCGGCATTATCGATGGTTCGCCGGACGAAATCAGGTTTTCCGTGATGGCTGACGGCGCCGCTGATCGAACCGATGATGAGGCCGCCTGTTTGATGAAAAAGGGTCTTGCCGGTTACCGCTTCCAATTCCCGCCATATCGCGTGTGAACGCTGTATGAGTGGGATGTAAATCTGGCCTTCCCCAACGGCGACGCGCGTGATGCGGCTTGCGCCATGGCTTGATCCGCGGTCGTGCGGTGGCGTGTATTGATCGATCCCGATGACACGGGCACCGCGCTTCGCCAATTGGTAGGTTGTGGCGCTGCCGAATGCGCCGAGCCCAATGACAATCACGTCAGCGCTTTGGCGATGGCTCATTCTTGCTTCCCTCTCTATTTTTGACGATTCGCAGGCATCTCCGCGCCTCGCGACAACAGACGCACGTTTCATTTGAACGCCAGTCTTGTTCGGGCGGAATGGCTTGGTCTTGTGCGCGCTGCGCCTAGGCCTCGACACGATGATTGCAGGGGACCGCACGATGGTGCTCGATCCTGTGTATCTTTCGGCGCGAGGAGAGTGGATGGCCGGGTGCGGCGTCCGTTTGACGCAGAGAGACGTATTACATCACGACGCGATGTCGCGATGTCAAGCGCGTGTCGACCGAAGGCCGGCACGGCATCGGATGGGCCAGGTACGCACGGTGGCGGGCTGGCCGTTGATGTCGAAAAGAGGCGATATCGCAGCATCGGCGCAGACTGCATCGCGTGTGGAAGACCTCCATCCGCGACGACAGGCTGCGCCGATGACCGCGTGACGCAGTCGTTTTCCCGGCGATGGGTCAGAATACGTGCTGAATGCCGGCGAAAACACCCGTTTGGCTGTGCCCAATCAGCGGATTGCCGGAACTCGCCGTGGTGCCCGCGCTGTTGGCATTCAAGCTGAAGTTTGCCGTTGAGCTGTTCTGCACGGTCGCGGCTTCCAGGTGCAATTGCGTGCGTTTCGACAAGTTGTAGGTTCCACCGACCGTGTACATCGTCGCGTTGCCCGCACCCTTGTTCGCATTCACGTGATACACGGCCGCGGTGAGTGTTGCCGCTGGTGTTGCTTGCCACGTGATGCCGCCCCATTCGTGATCCAGCGACGTCGGCTGGCCCGCGACATAGACACCGCCCGACGACCGGATCGCTTGATAGGCTGCGCGAACCGTGAATTGACCGAGGAAGACGTTCAGCGCCGCAGTGTATTCGCGAGAGGCGGTGAAGGCGTTATCCAACGAGCCGTTGCCGCTGTCACGCTGTTCGTCATAGAGGCCTCGGACCTGGAATAGCGATGATGTGTACGTTACCTGTGCGCCATCTGAACGCCCTTGCGTGGTCGTACCGTTGCCGTTCCAGTTAGTGGCGTTCGCGAAGGAATACTGTCCTGCGAAGTCGAAGCCACCATAAGTCGGCGATTGATAGGAGATGTTATTGCTGGTTTGATTCCAGTTACGACCCCGTACCAATGATGCCGATGACCAGTTCGACTGACCGAAAGGATCGAAATCCCATACGCCGTTGGAAATCGCAAGCTCACGGCCCATATTGAACGTACCGTATTGCTTGCTGGCCAATCCCACCGTGGCGTAGCGATTAAATATCTGGTTGTTGCCGGGCCCCGAACCGCTCATCGTATTGAAGGACCCTTCCAAGCGGAAGAGGGCCTGCAGCCCACCACCCAGGTCCTCTACTCCTTTCAAGCCCCACAAACTGGTTCCCCAATCGCCGCTTTCCGCGCGCCAGCGGCTACCACCTCCACCCGGGGTGGTGTGCTGCAAGCCATTCATGTATTCAATGCCGGCGTCCAAACGACCGTACAGCGTCACGCTACTTTGCGCGTACGCGCTCGTCAAGGGTAATACCAGGGACGCCAACGACGTCACAATCCACGCTTTTTTCATTGTCTCTTCCATTTGATGGCGTGTTGTCATGGGTGACGGATTTCCGTCCTCATGTTCACGATAGTGTCGCTACTTTGTGATGAAGCCTCGGCGCTACTCCTCCTCTCAAAAACGGGTCATGCGACCCAAATCAACCCCGATCAGGCACCGGAAAAGCGATATTCCGGCATGCCGGTAAATGTCGTTCGTACCGAAAATACACCGCCTGCCATGGGTTCGCTGGCAAGGGCCTCCGCCTGGATACCAGTACGGGCACTCGTAATGAACAACGTGCGTCGGTCAGGTCCACCGAACGTCGCGCAGGTCAATCGCGATGCCGCTACATGAACATGAACGTCCATGACGCCCTCGCTATCGAAACGCACCATCCGGCTACCGTCCCAATGGGCGTTCCACAAGCCGCCTTGACTGTCGACGGTCGAGCCGTCCGGGCTGCTTTCATCGGCCAGCAATGTCGCAAACAAGGTGGGCACGCCCAGTCGACCGTCAGCAAAATAATCGCAGCGATGGATCTTGCGTGTCAACGAGTCGGCAAAGTACATTCTTGCCGGGTCGGCCGGTGCCTTTTGATCTTTTTCGGACGTTTCAGCGCCGGGGTAGGCAGCCGCGGCGCGCGTGTCGAACGCGATACTGTTCGCGCACGCAATGCGGGGCAGAGGCAACCGCTCCAGGCGGAGGTCGGCGTTCAGTCGCCAGAAATGCCCTACCGCTTCGGCTTTGTCTGCCTGGTCGAATGTGCCAAAAACAAAACGTCCTTGCGGATCGCAGCGGCCGTCATTGACACGGGTGCGGGGCAAATCGGCCTCCACCTCGACAATATCGACGAACGTATTCGTGGCAGGTTCGAACAACGCAAGCCGGGATGCCAAGCCAAGCAGCAACCAACCCGGTCGCGTGCAAAGCGCAAAACTGGCGAGGCGCTCGGGTAGTGCCCACTGATGCGTCTCGTATTGCGCGGGCGCGCCGTTGGACCAATCGGCGTCGGGGGAGAACGTATGCCGCCACAGGGTGGCGTTTTCGATATCGGTCCAATACAGTGCGTGGTTGATGTCATCCCAAAGGATGCATTCGCCAAGTGTAGCTTTGGCATCGTGAAACAGGCGTGCATGCAATTCAATCACGATCAGGTCCACCCGCCATCAACGACGAAATCTTGCGCCGTACACATCGCGCTGTCATCGGCTGCCAGGAAGAGCGCCATGCTGGCGATATGGATCGGTAGTAAGGGGGCATTGATGCATTGCCCCTTCGCAATGTCCTCTTTTGCCGCGTCGTCCACCCATAATGCCAACTGCTTCTCCGTCATGACCCAGCCCGGCATGATCGTGTTTACCCGGATATTGTACGGGCCGAGGTCCCGGGCTAGGCAGCGCGTCAGACCCTGCACCGCGGCTTTCGATGCGGTATAAGCAGGCATGCCGCCTTGTTTCAATTTCCAACTGATCGAGCCGAAATTGATGATCGAACCACCACCTGCCTGCTTCATGTCCTCCATCACCTGCTGCGCCGCAAAGAACTGGTGACGCAAGTTGACGGCAATGCCCTTGTCCCAGAATGCATAGGTGGTTTCTTCCACGCGATGCCGCTTATCGTTGGCCGCATTATTTACCAGCACGGTGATCGGACCGCAAGCGGCACGAATCTGTGCAATGGCATCGTTAAGCGCATTTTCCTCGGTGATATCTGCGGCGACAAAGCATGGACGATGGACCGTCGAAGGCAGGGGAGCGAGTTTTTCGACTAGCGCCGTGCCTGCTTTCTCGTCGAGGTCGACGAAGCCGACCCGGGCGCCTTGCGCGGCAAACGCCTCAACTAGCGCCGCGCCGATACCGGTGGCGCCACCACTGATGAATACGCAGCGATCTCTTAAAGTGGGATAGGCTGCATAAGCTCGCGCGAGAGACGAGGCCCCAAAATCCGGGGGCATGTTATTCGAGGCGTTTGTCGTCATATCAGAAAGAAAGGTCTACATTCCGCACTGCGTCAGCGGCGGGGCGTATTTATCTTAGCTAAATATCGTCGCACATGCTGAGGGCTCGAAAAGCATTCTAGTAATACCAATAGATCCCGTCATGCACGATATTCTCGGTGCTTACCCGTATTGAGTGCCTAAATAGTCTTACCATATGCTCTGAGCACTCAGGCTGGGCGTGTCAGAACCCTTGATATCGGTGCCTGGGCGACACAGAAGAAAGCAGCTGGCGAGGAAAGGCGCGCTTTTCTGTTAATCAAATGACACACGACCCAATATGTGGGATGTCGCCTTCGCGAATCGTCATCGCTAATCATTTATCGACCCATATCTTGGGATGTCCTTTAAATCGAGGCGTTGCGGTTCGGAGTAGCGCGGTACGCTCACTGACGCGAGGTTGGTTACAACAAGGATGGAGACTATAACGATGCGCATTTCAATGAAGATTTGCAGCCGCGCGATGGCAACTGGCGTACTCACGTCGGTGCTGGCGTTGGCAAGCGCCCACACTTACGCCGAAAAATTAGGGTTCCTCGTCAAACAGCCGGAGGAGCCGTGGTTCCAGACCGAGTGGAAGTTTGCGGATATCGCAGGGAAAAAGGATGGTTTCGAGGTCTTGAAGATCGCGGTTCCGGATGGGGAAAAGACACTGGCGGCCATTGACAGCCTGGCTGCGAATGGTGCCAAGGGATTCGTGATCTGCACCCCGGATCCCAAGCTTGGTCCGGCAATCGTTGCAAAAGCCAAAGCGGCTGGTTTGAAGGTCGTTGCGGTGGACGATCAGTTCGTCAATGCCAAGGGCCAGCCCATGACGGAAGTGCCGCTGGTCATGATGGCCGCGTCAAAGGTGGGTGAACGCCAAGGTCAGGAGTTGTATAAAGAGATGCAGAAGCGCCATTGGGACCCGAAGGTCACGGGTGCGATGGTCATCACGGCCAATGAGCTGGATACCGCACGTCGCCGGACCGACGGTGCTATGTCGGCGTTGAAGGCGGCGGGCTTCCCGGCGGCGCAGATCTACACCGTGCCAACGAAGAGCAACGACATTCCCGGCGCATTGGACGCAGGTAATTCCTTGCTCGTGCAACACCCGAACGTGAAGAACTGGCTCGTTATCGGGATGAACGACAACACGGTGCTGGGTGGTGTGCGCGCGACGGAAGGTAATGGATTCCAGGCAGCAAATGTTATCGGGATCGGTATCAACGGTGTGGATGCGGTCAACGAACTGTCAAAGAGCAAACCCACCGGTTTCTACGGTTCGCTCCTGCCGAGTCCGGATATCCATGGCACCAAGAGCATCACGATGCTGCATGACTGGGTGACAAAGGGTATAGAGCCGCCGAAGTTCACCGAGGTCACCGATGTGGTGCTGATCACGCGTGACAATTTCCACCAGGAATTGAAGAAGAAGGGCCTGGAATAACGATTCCTGTGCTTATCTCCCGCACGCCCGGCCGATCGGGCGTGCTTTTGCGTCCCTATGGAACCTTTTTTACGGAGCGCAGTCATGCAGTCGAGCGCAACCTCGCTGGCATTTTGCGATATTGGCAAGACGTTTCCTGGCGTGACGGCATTGGCCGGCATCAGTTTCACCTGCCATCCGGGCGCGGTCCACGCGCTGATGGGAGAGAATGGCGCCGGCAAGTCGACCCTGCTGAAGATCCTCAGTGGCGCGTACCAGCCGAGCAGTGGCCATCTCGAAATCGACGGCAAGCCGGTGGCGTTCCGTAACACGCAGGATGCGTTGGCAAACGGCGTGGCTATCATTTACCAGGAATTGCATCTGGTACCCGAATTGTCCGTGGCGGAAAATATCTGCCTGGGGCAGTTTCCCGGGCGCGCAGGTATCGTCGATCGCGCGTCGATGCGGGCGGCAGCGGGGTTGCAATTGCGACGATTGATGCAGGACATCGATCCCGATACGCCGGTCAAGTATTTATCGATCGGGCAACGTCAAATGGTGGAAATCGCAAAAGCGTTGCTGCACGAAGCCCGCATCATCGCTTTCGACGAACCCACCAGCAGCTTGTCCGCGCGCGAGATCGAGCAACTCGAACGCGTCATACGCGACTTGCGGGCCGAAGGACGGATTGTCATCTATGTGTCGCATCGGATGGAAGAAATCTATCGGATGTGCGACGAGATTACCGTTTTCAAGGATGGACGACTGGTGCAGACCTTTACCGATATCGCGCAACTCAGCCATGACCGGCTGGTGCGTGCGATGGTGGGTCGTGATATCGAAGACATTTTCGGTTATGCGCCGCGGCCACTCGGTGAGGTGCGGTTGGCAGTTTCGCAGCTGGACGTGCCCGGACTGGCGGCACCCGTGGATTTGACGGTGCGCCGTGGGGAGGTCGTCGGGGTGTTCGGACTTGTCGGCGCGGGCCGGACGACATTACTGCGGGCTTTGTTTGGTGCGGACCCTGCACGTTCGGGCGAAGTCAGGGTCGATGGCGCACTCTGTACGCCGGATTCTCCACGGGAGGCGATTCGCCAGGGCATGCTGCTTTGCCCGGAAGATCGCAAGGCGCAGGGCATCGTCCCCGTGCATTCGGTTGCCGACAACATCAATCTCAGCGCACGGCGTCACCATCTAGGCTGGCGAGCCCTGATCAATAGACGGTGGGAGCGCCACAATGCCGTCGAGCAGATCAAGTCCATGCGGATCAAGACGCCCGGCCCCGACCAGCTTATCCGTAACTTGTCCGGTGGCAATCAGCAGAAGGCCATCCTGGCGCGTTGGCTGTCGGAAGACAACATCAAGATCATGATCCTTGATGAACCAACGCGGGGCATCGATGTAGGCGCAAAACATGAAATTTATCAGGTGATATTTGAATTGGCAAAAAAAGGCGTGGCAGTGCTTTTTGCGTCAAGTGATCTTCCCGAGGCGCTGGGTCTTGCCGATCGGGTAATTGTCATGCGGGAAGGGAAGGTCGTAGGCGAGCGTAGTCACGATGAGGCGAACGAGGAAAGTGTGCTGGGCCTCGCGATGTTGTCCGCCGCGCCAACGGACAAGGACCCGATAGCCGCATGAACGCCGCGTTTTTTGCATTGTGCGACATGCATCTCGATTTACGCATTGGTTTTATCGATTTCAATCTATAGGTGAGAAAGAACATGGCCCTCACGCAAACGCAAGCAGGCAACAACGCGCCGCCGCAAAAGTCACGCGATGGCGCTGGCACTCTCGCATCTCGTGTATGGGACGGCTATGGCATGTTGTTGGTTGCCGTCGTTCTTTTCATCGTGTGTAGTGTCGCGGTGCCGAATTTCTTTTCGATGATCAATATGCGCGGCCTGGCGCTATCCGTGTCGCTGGCGGGGATGGTAGCGTGCGGCATGCTGTTCTGTCTGGCGGCGGGGGACTTCGATTTGTCCGTCGGGTCGATCGTCGCCTGCTCCGGCGTGGCGTGCGCCGTGGCGATGAACCGTACCGAATCCGTGGCCGTGGGCGTGATGACGGGACTGCTCATCGGCGCGGCATTCGGCGCCTTGAATGGGTTTGTCGTAGCGCGCCTCAAGATTAATGCGCTGATTACGACGCTCGCCAGCATGCAGATGGCGCGTGGTCTCGCGTATATCATCTCGGACGGTCGCGCGGTCGGTATCGATCAGGAAAACTTCTTTCTGATCGGCAATACCAGCGTGCTGGGATTGCCAGTGCCGGTATGGCTGATGATCGGGTGCCTGGTGATATTCGGCTTCCTGCTGGGACGGACGATCTTTGGCCGCAATACGCTGGCGATCGGCGGCAACGAAGAGGCGGCGCGACTTGCGGGCGTCAATGTGACATGGACGAAGTTCGTGATCTTCGTCTTAAGTGGACTGGTATCCGGGCTCGCAGGCGTGGTGCTTGCGTCGCGCATGACCTCAGGGCAACCGATGACATCGCTGGGCTTGGAGTTGACGGTGATTTCGGCCTGTGTGCTTGGTGGCGTGTCCCTGAAGGGCGGGGTCGGTCGGATTTCGTACGTGCTGGCGGGCGTGCTGATTCTGGGGACGGTGGAGAATGCGATGAATCTCCTGAACATCTCGCCGTTCGCGCAGTACGTTGTTCGTGGTCTGATCTTGTTGGTCGCGGTGATTTTCGATCGTTACAAGCAACAGTCGCGTACCTGATCGATGAGGCGGTGGTGTGTTTCTGGGCGAAGCATACCGCTTTCGGCTTGGTGAAAACCGGTCCGATGGACATGTGTGAGATAACGCAAAACGCGCCTCGGAGGCGCGTTTTGCGATTATACGGACGAAAGGGGTTGGTCGGCGAGCACGCTGTCCGCATCGACACCGGCGCTGTCGAGTTGCACAAGACTGGCCTGCCTGGCTGCGAGCGGGTCGCGGTTCTGGATCGCGGTCAAGATCGCTTTATGACGTGGCAGTGATAGCGCATGGGTGTTCGGATGGCGGCTTGTCAACTTGATCGACTCCGATAGTGCGAGCGACAGCATATTCCCGATGTGAGCCAGCATCCGGTTATGCGTGGCCGCCATGATCGCGCGGTGAAATGCGAGATCCGGTTCCAGCAGGCCATCCGGTGTATTGGCCGAAGCCATCTCAGAAAACGCGGTTTCAATGCGGCGGATATCGTTTTCATCAGCCGACGTTGCGGCAAGGGCAGCCGCGGCGGGTTCGATGATGCGGCGCACAGTCAATAGCGAGCGGAAGAAGTCTGTCTCGGGCATGCTGTTAAGTGTCCAGAACAGAACATCCGGATCGAGCAGATGCCAATCTTCGCTGTCTCGGACGACACTGCCCACACGCGGTTTCGAGACGACCAGACCTTTTGCAACAAGCACGCGCGTGGCCTCGCGCAGCACTGGCCGGCTGACGCCGTATGTCTCACATAGCAGGGGCTCAGGCGGCAACCTTTCCCCCGGTTTTAGCTTGCCGCTGACGATATCCGTCCCAATGTCTTGCACGATCTGGCCGTGCCGACTCTTGCGCGGTTGGGGATGGCGATAATCCATGCCTGCGTATGATTTGAGTTGGAGGACGGGCACGCAAGCATATCATGCAGAGATGCCGCAGGCGGATAGAACAGCATTGCGTCACATATCACGCCGTTATCGCCGTAGAGGCATCGCATCATCGCGCGCTTTTTCTCCGCTTTGAGACAAAGGCGTCTGGCGCGATCTGAATTATCTTGCCCAGCGCAGCACCAGGGGATCCAGCCGACGGGCAACGGTGAGCAGCCCGTCTCGGGTGGCCGGGTGAAGCGGTGCGAGCGGGTGACGGGTTGCATCGCTGGTGATGATGCCGCCCTCTCGCATCAACGCTTTGCAGGCGGCCAGTCCGGCTTGGCGATTTTCGTAGTTGATAAGCGGCAACCATTGCTGATATAACGCCGCGGCCTTCTCGGTATCGCCCGCGGTGTACGCATCGAGGATAAGCCGGATGCCGTCCGGATAGCCGCCACCGGTCATGGCGCCCGTGGCGCCGGCATCGAGATCCGCCATCAGCGTAATCGCTTCCTCGCCATCCCATGGGCCGATGATGGCGTCGCCGCCCAGTGCGATCAATTCGCGTAGCTTCGAGGCAGCTTGTGGTGTCTCTATCTTGAAATAAGATAGATTCTCGATCTCGCCAGCCATGCGCGCGAGAAAGGCCGCGGACAGCGGGGTGCCTGAAACCGGCGCATCCTGCACCATGATCGGAATCGAGATGGCGTCGGAGACCTGCTGGTAAAACGAATGGATGTGCGCCTCGCCGACGCGAATGGTTGCACCGTGATAAGGCGGCATGATCATTACCATGGCAGCGCCGGCATCTTGCGCCGCGCGGCTGCGCCTGGCGCAGATGTGCGTGCTGAAATGGCTCGTCGTGACAATCACCGGAACGCGGCCGGCCACGTGATCGAGGGCCAGTGTCTGCAGCACGTTTCGTTCATCGTCACTCAACGCGAACTGTTCTGAGAAGTTGGCCAGGATACATAAGCCATTTGAGCCGGCATCTATCATGAAGTCCAGCACACGACGCTGGCCCGCCAAATCGAGATTGCCATTGGCGTCGAAAATTGTCGGCACGACCGGGAACACGCCACGGTAGATTGGTGGGGAGTTCGTCGCGGCAACGGAGGGACGGGGCGCGTTGTGGTCGGTCATGCGGAAGGGCTCCTATGAGATTCGGTCGCGTTCATGCGCTGTTTGGACGGTGAAGAGGTCGAAGTGCCACGTTCAACATGGCGTGCGATAACGAAAGTCAGCAACACGCCAAGCAGCAGCACGCCGCCTGACAGGAAATACAGACCGTCTTCGATACGGCCAGTGGTTTGCTTGATCGCGCCCACGGCGAATGGCCCAAGATAGCCGCCGAGGTTGCCGATCGAATTGATGACAGCTATGCCCGCGGCCGCTTGCGTGCCGCTCAGGAAGCGCCCGGGCAAGGTCCAGAACACCGGTTGCGCGGCATACAGCGCACACGCCGTGACGGATAATGCCGCGAGTTGAACCACCGGTGAATGTACGGATGCCGACACGGCCAGGCCGATCGCGCCGACGCCCGCGGAAAGCGCGATATGCCACATCCGTTCGTCGCGCTTGTCTGAACTGCGCGGAATGGTTAGCAGACCGACGACCGCAAAGACATAAGGAACGGCCGTCAGCAAGCCGGTCGTGATATTAGATCCGCCAAAACCTTTGACAATGGTCGGCAGCCACGTGCTCAATCCATAGATCGCGAGCGGATAGGGCAGGAAATATAGCGCCAGCAGCAATATTCGCCGATCCTTGACCACGCTCAATAAGCCGCGTACCCCGTGTATGAGCGGTTGCGGTGCGGCGGCGCGCTCCCGTTCAAGGGTTCGTTCGAGCCATCGCCGGTCCGCTTCGGGGAGCCAGCGCGCTTTGGCGGGTGTGTCTGGCAGAATCAGAAGGGTGGGGACCGCCAGCAGGATCGCGGGGATGCCTGTCAGCAAGAAAAGCCATTGCCAACCGTGCAGACCGGCGACCCCTTCCATGTCCAACAATGCGCCCGATAAAGGGCCGGTGATGATCAGGGCGAACGGCTGGGACAGCAAGAACAGCCCGAAGATTTTCGCGCGATGATTTGACGGAAACCACTGGCAGAGAAAGTAGACCGCGCCCGGATAGAAACCCGCTTCTGCCGCGCCAAGCAGAAAACGCAACAGATAGAACGAATGCGGCCCGCTGATCAAGCACATGGCGGCCGTAATCGCGCCCCAGGTGACAAGGATGCGTGCGAACCAGCGGCTTGCGCCAACCTTCACCAGCATCACGTTGCTAGGTACCTCGAACAGGAAGTAGCCGATAAAGAACAGCCCGGCACCGAAGCCGTAAGCAGCATCGCCGATGCCCACATCGGCGTTCATCTGAAGTTTTGCAAAACCCAGGGTGGAACGATCGATATACGCGACTAGATAAAGCAATACCAGAAAGGGGACGAGACGCAAGCTGATGCGCCGTACGATGCGGTGCTCGGTAGCAGGGTCGAGATCGGCGTTGGGTACCGTTGCACCCCCAGCGGGAAGATTGTGCATCTCCGTCTCCTTGGACAGTAGCGCTATGGGGTCAATGCGAATGACGCGGTACCGCGGCGCCACGACAACCAACAAGGAAGTCGAAATCGCAACCCTGGTCCGCTTGCAGCACGTGATCGACGTAAAGATTGCGGTACCCACTCTGGTCCGCAGGGTCAGGCGCCTTTCGCGCATGCGTGTCGTGCCATTCCGTCAGTCGCGCTTGGAGTTCTTCATCAGGAATATCAAGGCGGAGGACGCCACGATAGCTGTCGAGATCAATCCAGTCGCCTTCCCGGACGACGGCAAGCGGACCACCGGCACGCGCTTCCGGAGCAACGTGCAGCACCACGGTGCCATACGCGGTGCCGGACATCCGTGCATCCGACAGGCGCACCATGTCGGTAATGCCCTGCGCGAGCAATTTTGGCGGCAATCCCATATTGCCGACTTCGGCCATGCCGGGATAGCCCTTGGGTCCGCAGTTTTTCAAGACGAGTACGGAATCCGCGGTGACATCCAGGTCAGGATCGACGATGCGTGCCTTGTAGTCTTCCAGACTTTCGAACACGACCGCGCGACCACGATGTTTCAACAACGCGGCGGTTGCAGCCGATGGCTTGATCACGGCCCCGGAGGGAGCGAGGTTCCCGCGCAGGACGCACAGTCCGCCATCCGCCAGCAAGGGCTTGTCGATTTCGCGGATCACCTCTGTGTCGTAAATGGGTGCGTCCGAGACGTTTTCCCACAACGTTCGACCGTTGGCGGTACGTGCATCCGGATGCGGGATCAGATTTGCCTCACCCAGGCGCCGCAGCACGCCAGGCAGCCCGCCGGCGTAGTAGAACTCTTCCATCAGGAAGCGCCCCGACGGCTGCAAGTCGACCAAGGTAGGGGTGCCACGGCCGATTCGCGTCCAGTCCTCCAGTTCCAGCGGTACGCCAATGCGCCCGGCGATGGCTTTCAAATGAATCGCGGCGTTCGTCGAGCCACCAATGGCGGCGTTGACGCGAATGGCATTTTCAAACGCATCTCGCGTGAGCAACGTGGACAGGGTCACACCATCGCGAGCCATTTCCACGATGCGCATGCCGGACATATGGGCGAGCACGTACCGTCTCGCATCGACGGCGGGGATAGCCGCGTTATGCGGTAGTGTGACACCGAGCGCCTCGGCCATGCACGCCATGGTGGAGGCGGTACCCATGGTATTGCATGTGCCAACCGAGCGCGACATATCACCTTCGGCGGAGAGGAAATCATGCAGGGTAATGGTGCCAGCCTTGACCTGTTCGCTCAGTTGCCAGACCAGTGTGCCGGAGCCAACGTCGCGGCCGCGGTGTTTGCCGTTCAACATGGGGCCGCCGCTGACGAGAATGGCCGGCACGTCGCAACTGGCCGCGCCCATCAGTAGTGCCGGTGTTGTCTTGTCACAGCCAGCCAGCAACACCACCGCATCGATGGGATTGCCGCGGATGGCTTCCTCCACATCCATGCTGGCGAGATTCCGCGTGAACATGGCCGTGGGACGGAGGTTGGATTCACCGTTCGAGAAAACGGGAAACTCCACGGGGAAGCCACCTGCTTCCAATACGCCGCGTTTGACGTGTTCGGCCAGTTTGCGGAAATGGGAGTTGCAGGGCGTCAGTTCGGACCAGGTGTTGCAAATGCCGATGATCGGCTTACCTTGGAACTCATGATCGGGAATGCCCTGGTTCTTCATCCAGCTCCGATACATGAAGCCGTTCTTGTCCGCGGTACCAAACCATTGCGCGGATCGCAGTGGTCGGCCGGATGCACTCGCCGGGCCAGTCGGATGATCGGTGAGGCCGGCGCTCGGTGTATTGCTGCCGTGCGCCGTTGCGCCATGCGCCGCGTGTGCGCTGTCAGTTTCCGCTTCGCCCGTGGCAAGCCGCACGTCGGATGCGCGATCCTCGCTCATATGTCTCCTCCTGATTATTTTCCCTCATTATAGTCAGACTATTGAGACAGGTTATTCGGGTTAACGCGTTTATTAGGGCAAAGTTCGATCTTTGCCCGCATGTTGCACGAACAAAAGACCGACTATTGCAATGTTGTTCCGGCAAGGCGGTGAGAGCGAGCCGGCAATCGTGTCGCGTAGCCAGCTAGATCAGCGGTTCCGATATCTCGATAAGCGCATGGTGGCTTTGATGTCGACGCATGTCAGAACAAGATGATCCAGGTGATGCATGCGTGTCTTCAAGCTACTCTTCCATGGCGATCAATGTTTCCCAGGTAAAGACAGTCGCCGTTCCACGTGCCGCTGAATGATCTCGAGCACCGTACACATGATCCAGTATGTCGCCGCCGCGACCAGGTAGAAGGGCAGTGTGTAGAAAGTTGATGCGATCAGCTCTTGCGTGCTGCGCAACAGTTCCGTCACGGTGATCACCGACACCAGCGACGTATCCTTGATGAGGCTGATGAGGCTATTCGCCAGGCTTGGTGTGGCAATCCGCAGTGCCTGTGGACCGATCACGAAGCGCAGCGCCTGACCGCGACGCAAGCCGAGACTGTACGCCGCAAGCCATTGTCCCGGGGCGATCCCGAGAATCGCGCCTCGCATGCTTTCGGAGAGGTAAGCCGCCACGTTGGCCGACAGGGCAAGCACGCCCGCCGGTGTCGGATCCAACGAAATTCCCAGCGCGGGCAGGCCGTAGTACACGACAAAGATCTGTACCAATAAAGGCGTGCCACGCATCACACTGACATACAGGCGTGCGATGCCCGCGAGCAAACGATTGCCGCTGATGCCCATCGTTGCAAGGACCACGGCGGCGACCAACCCGAAGATCATCGACAAGACCGCGAACTTGACGGTCAGCCAGGCGCCTAGCGCCAACGCGGGCGCCGATTGAAGCAGGATGTCGGAGAAATTCATCGCCGGCCGAAACTCACTTTGCCGCAGTCGCTGTCAGTGGCTTGGACACGTCCACGCCAAACCATTTGTCGGACAGTCTGGTCAATGTGCCGTCGCTGCGCATGTCGGCCAGCGCGTTATTCACCGCCTTTGCAAAGGCGGGATTATCCTTGCGGAATGGGATGCCCATCTCGGAAGGGTCGCCAACCGTGCCGCTGGTACGCAACGGCAGTGCCGAATGCTTCAGCAGATAGGCGAGCATCAGGCGATCGTTCAGTGCCGCATCGATCCGTCCCGCCGCCAGGTCCGACAGATATTCCGGCGCGCCTGGGTAGGTGCGAACGTCGATGCCCGGCACCGCCTTGGCCATATCGTTATAGTTGCTGCCTAACGAGACGCCCAGCTTGTGGCCCTTCAAATCGTCAAGCGAACGGAATTGCCGGTCGTCGTTCTTCCGCTGGATCAGTTGGCCAATGGAATAGGTGTAAGGCGTCGAGAAATCCAGCATTTTCTGACGGGCGGCGGTAATCCCCACCTGATTGACGATCACATCGTATTTGCCCGCCTGGAGGCCAGCGATAATGCCGCTCCATTCGGTTGTCACAAAATGCGGCTTGACGCCGAGGCGACGGGCCAACTCTGTTGCAACGTCGACGTCAAAGCCTTGCAGGTCGCCGCCAGGCGCCTTGAAACCAAACGGAGGATAGGTGCCTTCCAAGCCGATTTCGAGCGTGCCGCGATGCTTCACGGTGTCGAGAAGATCCGCCGCATGCGCACATGGGGCGATGAAGGACAGCGCCGAGAGTGAAAACGCGGTGGCGCTGAAGAAGGCACGCGCCACGTTGCGCGGGGAAAAACGACTGGCCATTGCGACTCCTGCTGATGGAAAAACCGCCGGCGTCCGTCACGGACGCCGAGTTATCGGGACAGAGGAGGTCGAGCTTACCAAAAGATGGCTATCCAGGCGCAACGGCACGCGATATTCCCGCGCCGTATAAGGCTGGTCGTAAGATATCAAACGATACCGAACGCGTAGTACAACGCAATCACGAAGAATGCCGCCGCGATCTTGATCAAGGTCATGACGAAGATATTGCCGTACGACTCGCGATGACTGAGCCCCGTGACCGCTAGCAACGTAATCACCGCGCCATTGTGCGGCAAGGTATCCATGCCGCCGGAGGCCATCGCGGCGACCCGGTGCATGACTTCCATAGGAATATGCGCGGCATTGGCCGCGGCGATGAACTGGTCGGACATTGCCGCCAGCGCGATGCTCAGGCCTCCGGATGCCGAACCGGTGATGCCTGCGAGCAGGTTGATCGCGATCGCTTCGTTGATCAGTGGATTCGGAATGGCCTTCAGCCCTTCGGCGATCAACAGGAAGCCAGGTAGCGCCGCGATGATCGCGCCAAAGCCATATTCGGAGGCCGTGTTCATTGTCGCCAGCATGGCGCCGCTGACGGCGGTTTTTGTCCCCTCGGCAATGCCAGGACCATTGCGCATTCCGCGCCAACCGAAAATCAAGACAAACAGTGAACCGGAAGCCAACGCGGCAAGCACCGCCCAGATCCCGACGAGCTTCGTAGCGTCCACCGGGATAGGGGATGGCAGGCCGGGCAGGGCGAGTGAGTATACCCCCGGGAACCATACGGGGATCGCCCTGGTATAAATCAGATTGCTGACGCCGACGATGATCAAGGGGGCGAGCGCGATCAGCGGATGTGGCAACGCGATATTCGCCGGGGTTTCGGGTTCATTGCGCAGATTGGTGCCATAGCCTTCATTGGCCCGTTGTGCACGGCTGCGCGCCCGCTCGAGATAGACAATGCCGAGAATGAAGACGAAGAAGGATCCGAGAAGGCCCAGCCAGGGGGAGGCCCAGGCAGTGGTATGAAAGAAGGTTGTCGGGATAATGTTTTGAATCTGCGGCGTGCCCGGCATGGCGTCCATCGTGAAGGTGAACGCGCCCAAGGCGATGGTGGCCGGCATCAACCGTTTTGGTATGCCGCTCTGGCGGAACATTTCGGCCGCGAACGGATAGACGGCAAACACGACAACGAAGAGTGATACGCCCCCATAGGTCAGCAATGCGCACACGACGACAATGACAGGAATAGCGCGTTCGCGCCCGAGCAAGCGTATGACCGCCTCGACAATCGCCCGGGAAAACCCCGATAGTTCGACAAGCTTGCCGAACAGGGCGCCAAGCAGGAATACGGGGAAATACAGCTTTATGAATCCGACCATCTTGTCCATGAAGAGCCCCGAGAAAGCAGGCGCCACAGCGGACGGATCGGTGAGCAGTACCGCGCCCAGCGCGGCAAGGGGGGCAAACAGGATGACGCTATAGCCGCGGTAGGCAGCCAGCATCAACGCGCCAAGCGCGAGAATGGCGATGACGATGCTCATGGTCGAGGCTCGCTTTTTTTGTTGATATGTCGTCCGCTGCCGACGGCCGGGGCAGCGATGTGGCATCCATTCGGATAGCGTATCAGTGCCCCGTTGTCTCCAGTCGCTTCCGGCAAAATACCTCGAATTGGCGAACGTTCACGGCTAAAGTCAAATTCAGTGTAGCGCAGGAATGATGGCAGTGCGTCCTCGGTGCGAAACAAGCTGAGAAAATAGGTATCGACCTTGGCGAAACGCCGGATCCGCGCGGCGTCGGCTTACCCTATTGGACGCCGTCAGGTCCGGTGTCGCGAAAACCGCGCACTTCCCGCACAGGCCACGGTGATCGCACCGATGCCGAGACATTGCCAGGGGCTTAATGTCTCGCCCAGCACGATCCAGCTTGCCAGTGCGGCGATTGCGGGAGATGCACTCATCAGTACGCCAAAAACGCGAGACGGCAGGGCGTGCAGTGCAAACATGTCCAGTAGATACGGAATCATGCTCGACAGTAACGCGACCGCAAAACCGATCGCCAGGACAGGTCCTTGCCATAGTGTCGCGCCCGCCTGATGCACGCCAATCGGGACGGCGAAACTGGCGGCGATCAACATCCCGCTGGCCACTGCTCGGGTACCCAGATGGGCGACACGGGCGCCGAATGTCATGTACAAGGCCCAGCATAGCGCCGCGGCCAGTGCGAAACCAATGCCCCGTGGATCCAGGCCGCCACCTAGTGCGCTAAAGGGCAACAGACACAAGCCCACAACGGATAACGCAATCCATACCAGGTCGATCCTTCTCCGGGACAAGAGCAACGCCACGCCGAGTGGGCCAATCACCTCGATCGATACCGCGATGCTGACCGGGATGGTGGCGAAGGCGTGATAGATCATCAGGTTCATCAGGCCCAGCGTGACACCATAGCCTATTAACGCAGGCCAGATGCCCGGCGTGCGCCAGCAACGCCATGGACGGATCAGGGCGGCAAGCAACACCGCCGACAGCGCCAGGCGGAGTGCCGCCATGCCTTCCGGGCCCACCATCGGGAACAGCGTCTTGGCAAAGGCCGCGCCGGTCTGTACGGACACCATGCCGGCGATTGCCGCAAGGGACGCCAGCGATGCCGTCCGCGATGAGGTCTCATTTCGTTGGGGCAAAGCGTCTCCTCGACATCACACGTCCACGATGAAGCTTGGGCAATACCATGCATTGCCGGTCGTGCAGCATTTCACTTTCCAACGGATTATGCAAGTACGGATGGTGCGTGGCGGGCGTTGGACCTGAGGAGATGGTTTTAGGCGGATCAGGCGGGTGTTCGCCTGACGGCGAGACACTCCCTATGCAAATGTCAGCGATGGCGCCGCTTCAGCAAAGCCTTGCCGAGTAAGGTAAAGGCGCTATCCGGCAGGTCCTGTAACGTGTCGACCACGGCGGTCAAGGGATAGAACGACTCGACGGCATCGTTGAGGATACCGACGCCGACCAGCGCAACGCCTTGCATGCGCCATTCCTCCACCCGTCGCTTCAGGTCGGAACCCAGCAGGGCCGGGTCGCCGTCCGCGGTCGAGGGATAGCCGTCGGAGAACACCATCATCACGTGGCGTCGTTCGCGGCGGTCCATCAGTCGTGTTGCCGCCCAGCTAAGCGCTTCGCCGTCTGGATTTTCATGACCGCATTCGATGCAGGCGATGCCGGACAGGTTATGGGAATCAAAGCGCTTGTAGATTTGGAGATCCAATTTCTCGACGAAGCGGTTATACCCTTCCGGCTGATTTCCGGCGTCGCGCCAGCGGTGATAGAAATCGCGCATTTCCGGATCTTCCACCGAACAGTAGCCCAATACCTCGCATGCAAATCCAAGCCGCGTCACCGCGTCACTCAATGCCGCCACGCAGAGGCGCGCGAGCGCAATCTTGCTGGCGGCCATTGATCCGCTCCGGTCGACCAGCAGGGTGATCGCGGTATCGCGCGTGGGCATGAGGCGTCGGGTCTGGAACGGCGTGCGATATCCTGGGAATGCCGCAAACCGGAACAACGCCGCGCGATTGAGTTCGCCACGCTCCTGTTCGCTTCGCCAGTGCGTGGCTTCCTCGGACTGCAAGACGCGTTCGAGTGCTGCCCGTAACGGCGCGGTCTGCGCGCGCGCCGCATTGCGCAGTCGGCGCCAGGCCAGCGGGGCACCTTGCCCGGTTACATCGGTGACCGTATCGAAAGCCGTGGTGATCGGAATCGAGTGGTTCAACGGCATTGCTCCCGGCGGCGCGGAAGCACGGTCGGCAACATCGCCCGCCGACGGCGCCCTCGCTGATTCCGCCGAGTCGGCGAGGGCACCTGCCGCCGCGTCGCCAGCTTGTGGCGGCCGCGTTCTGTCTGCATCAGGCAAGGTGTCGCCCACGTCGTCATCCGATCCGTCCGCTGCGTCACCACCGCTGTCGCCGTCCGGGACGAACATCATCGCATTGACGCCATCGGTGTTCAGCGCACGGACGCGAGCGGCCAGAGCGAACGCAAAACGAATGCTGTCGAATGTCGACGACGCGGTACGCGCCGCGACAAGAATATCCGCGATGCCATCGAGAACCCGTCGGCTTTCCGCATCCGGATCATCGATGGTAGGGGTTGTCTGCCAGAGTGTTTGTTCGATGTGCCAGATTAAGCGTTGCCGCCAGGGCAGATCGGGCCAGCGTTGGCGCATCTGTCGTGCCTGCTCCGCCCGTGCCGCGGCGATGAAGCATCGCGCGCCAGGGTGACGCGCCGTCAGTCGCGCCGCGGTACGGTGATCGTCGAGAACCTGGGCTAGGCTGCGTAGCATCGGCGTGCGCAACGCATCGATTGCCGGGATGTCGCTGAAGCAGGCTCTGGCAGCGAGCTGATCGACATAGCCGATCATCGTCGCGAGCGATGCCCTCTCGTCGATCAATCGTGCCGGCAGCGTGATGTACCGGCCATCCCGCGACGCGCTGCCGGCAGTGAAGACGACCGTTGCGTCATTGACGCCAATCAGGGTGCGCGCCACCTTCGACAGGTGGTCGGCAAGCGCATGTTCTGACGTGAGCGGAGAATCAGGCATCGCCTTCGATATCGATGGCGATATGGTGCCGGATGATGCTGCCGATCAATGCGGCGTCCTCGGCATCCACCTTCGCATAGATCGTCGGTCCCGCCGCGATCTCCGGGTCGCCGGTACGCAACATCATCGCGGTCCAGTCAAGCAGCCGTCTCGTGGAGAAAGCGCTGCCGATGTCTTCGCGGATAAAAGCCGCCCGACAGTCCGCGGCGATGGCCGCAAGCGTGCGGGCCATGCCGTCGGACAGGCTGTTGAACGTCTGACGCAGTACGACGGCTTCGTCCTCGGGCGAGAGATAGTCGATCAGATAGACGCGCCAACGATCAAGAAATGCCTCGTTCATCAGGTTGGCCCCTTGATACAAGTGCCGGAAGCGGCTCATCGCACCAACGGCGTTGGCTGTGGCGAAAAGACGGAATGCAGGATGCGGCGCGATGATCTCGTTGCCTTTCTCCTTCAGCATCAGGTTGCCACCCGGTTCCAGCACCGCGGTCAGGACAGAGAGGATGGCCGGCTCCGCGAAATCGATCTCGTCGATGATCAGCCACAGGCCTTGTCGCATCGCGATGGGCAGCACACCATCGACCCATACCGTCTCGCCGCCCTTGACGGTCCAGAAGCCGACAAAATCGCCTACGCTCGTCTGGCCGTTCATATTGGCGCGCAGCACCCCTTGCTTGCAACGTGCCGCGGCCTGTTCGATCAGGCTTGTCTTGCCGGTGCCGGTATGGCCGATCAACATGATGCGCCGATTCTCGTTGACGTCTCGCAGCACGTCGTCCGAGCGTGCGGCGAACAGATAGGCATTGTTGACGGGAGGCACCAAGGGACCGCCCGTGCCGGTCGGCACCACCACGTGGCCGATGGTCACGCCAGCGCGATCGTTCGCGCGCTCCACGGCGTGCAAGCGTGCTGCCGCGTCACGGAGATCCGGCATGAAAGTGGGATGCGAAAAAGACGATGTATCGCGATCGACAGTGCGTTTGACGAATCCCTCGCGTTGCCATTTGTTGAGCTTCGCGTGTAGATTATCGAGATCGACGACGGTGTCCACCTTGACCGATTGTCCGGGTAGCCCATGCTGTATTCGGTAAAGATTCGGACGATCGGAGCGGGAGACATGCCAGCGTCCCGCACCCTCATTGCCCGGATGTGCATATTCTCCGAGTAATGCGTCGTCGGGTGCAAGAAGGGAAGCGGACGGAGAATGGCGAATAGTCATGGCCGAAAGGCGTGAGATGTGTGCTGCATGCCGGCAGAAGGTTGATCTGGCATTGGACGCGTGTCCAGCAGCAATTGCATGAAGGCAAGGTCGAGCCAGACGCCGAATTTGGTGCCGACTTCTTTCATGTGGCCCACTTGCACGAATCCCAATTTCTCGTGCAAGCGCACCGAACCTTTGTTGTTCGCTTCGATCGCCGCGACCATGATGTGCTTGCCGAGCGCTTGCGCACGGCAGATCAGTGCGTCCATTAATGTTTTGCCAATGCCTTGGCCGCGCTGATCGCTCCGGACGTATACCGAATGTTCGACCGTATAGCGATATCCATCGAATGCGCGCCAATCGCCGAACGAGGCATAACCTAGAACGGTATTGTGTTCATCCACGGCAACCAATACCGGATAGCCGGTTTCTCGACGAGACGTGAGCCATGCGGCGCGATTAGCCACATCTACCGTCACATCGTTCCAGATCGCTGTGGTGTGTTCCACGGCGTGGTTATAAATAGCCGTAATGCCTTCGAGGTGTTCGGCGGCGGCATCGCGAACGTTCATGTAAATCTCCCGTGTTGATCGGCATCATGATACCTAGCGTATCGAAGCTGCATACGAAAATGCGCCTGGACTGCCCGGGAATAGCTCATGCAAAAAGCGAATTTAGGCCAACATCGGTGTCAGGTCCGGATCGCCTTTGGCCATTGCACGCCGATACGCGGGGCGCTCGCCCATCCGTTGCAAATAGGTGCGAATGGCGGGATAGGGCGCGAGATCGATCGGATAAAACAAGCGCATGGTCGTCAGCGAAAAGACGGTCATGATGTCGGCCGCGGTGAACGCGTCGCCTGCGAGACAAGCATTTCGGGACAGATGGTCATTCATCAGCGCCAGCACTTTTGCAAGGCGTTCCTGCGTTGCCTTGATGGTCGGGTGATCGTTGGCGAGACCGCAGCGTCCGGCAGTCAACGCGCGCATGATCACGGGTTGCAGATTGCCGTTTGCAAAGTGGAACCAGTAGAGATACGGCGCGAAACCAGGGTGATCGGGCCCATGCTGCAACCTTCCATTGCCGAATTTAGCCAGAATATATTCGACGATTGCAGCCGACTCCGCAAGTATCAGGCCGTTGGTTTCCAACAGCGGTGATGCTCCCAGCGGATGCAAGGCTTTCAATTCCGGCGGGGATAGACGGGTAATCGGGTCACGTGTGTACTTTTCAATCTCGTACGGCACGTCGAGTTCTTCGCAGAGCCAGAGTATGCGCTCGGATTGAGAGTGGCCGAGGTGGTGGATTTTCAACATCGGAGGCTCCTGGTCGATACCGTTATTTCAGCGTAACGGCAAAATCGTCAAGCTGTGTGATGATCGCGTTCCATCCATCATGCAAGCCAAGCTTTTCGTGCCGTTCACGTGCCGCTTCGTCCAGAAGCAGCACGCGCGCAACGTAGCGGGTGCCACTGCCTTCGTCGGCCATCGTGATGCTCCTGTCAGGATCGTTTCGAGACTATCGCAAAAAACCAGGGTGGGTAGAAAAGTTTCCGCGCGGCCCATAGTGAAAAAGGCACATTGGCATGTTTGTCGTGCCGGCCAATAAGGCGCCGCCGCTGTCATTGCCGCAACGGCTGAGTGGGCGTGGTGGAAGCGATTGGATGATTGTTCCATGGGCTCTCGTCTTGCAGGCCGAACAATTCGCGCACCCTTTTTTGAATCTCTGCGTTAATCTCGGTCTTCAACTGACGCTTGCGCAAGGTGCGCGTGCGGTGCTTGCTGCGAATGGCGTCAAGAGGTTTTTCCAAAGCGCCCGGAACGACTACGAAATAGCCGTTATCAGTGTGAATTGCACCGGCTTCCTGCCACATCGCATCGTAATTCAAGGAGATTTTCTCGCCAGCATAGCCCATCGCGGCTTGGCCGTCGGACGACACGCCAACGATATAGCCAATGCCCATCGCTTGCGCCAGGGCTTTCGACGCAACCAGCAACATCGCGTTGGGCACGATTTCGCCATTGGACTTTGCCGCCATGCGGATCTGCTCGCGGCAGTCGACGCCCCCTTGTACACCGCCGATGAAGATCACTTCGCCGTGCGGCAAATTGATGTCGCGGCCGCGCAAGAACGAGAACGTCAGCGTGCACAATGTCAGATCACCCATCGTAAAACGCAGTTGGCTTTCGCCTTCCATCGGCGAAAGCGCTGACTGTTCGACGACGATGTTGAAGGCATGTCCCAGTGCTTCGTCACGGCGCTCCCATAGCGTCGCACCGGTGGTCCATCGTGCACCGAGGCGAGGATCGGTGATTTTGCGCGTCAGGAATCCATAGTGATGCATTAAAATCTGGCGACGTGCCTCGGTGTTCATGAATTCCGAGAGATAGACGCCAAGATATTTCAGGTCGATCAATTTATCATCTGACGCAACACCGGCTTGCCGCGCCATGCGGATGACATGCAAATATTCGGCATGCTCGGCGCGATGTGACACGAAATGCAGCAATTGCCTTGTACGTTTGACGAGCTTGCGAGGCGAATTCAACAACCGGGCCAGCATGACATTTTCCCTGGGATGCGTGTTGCGTTCTTATTCTCATTGTTTATCGCGGCGCTTCTGATAAAGCAACGATTTTCTTAAAAGGGTACCGTTACCTTATTTTCTTTCGGTAAAAACGTAAATGCTTGTCAAAAAAAGAAAATCAAATGCCTCGACAGCACAAGGCCGCGTCGATTATCCATAGACGTAATTCATTGGTCAATGACGGGATTGGTGCCGTGATTTTTGGCAGCCGATTTAAGCGTGCACCTGCAAAACACGTCTCATTAAGATATTGGGGAAGCGTGGCATGTATCCGGTGCGTGTATTGCGGATTGCCGTTTCCGAAGTTTTCGCGAATGGAGTGGAAAAACGTGATGACCAAACTCGTGTCGAAATGGCGATTGTTCGCTACGCCGAACTATGCCATTTCGTGATGCCAATGCCTGTGGCATCACAGGTTTTCTTCCAGTGCCTTACGCTGCGTTTCGAGTTGCATGATCACACGCTGTAATACACGCTCCGCCAAGGCGGAGCGTTCCACAAAGCGGCAACTAATCACGTAGCGAATTTCGCCTGTCTCCGAAGTTGCCTGCCTTGGTGCGATAATTTCCAGGTTGACGCTCAGTGAACCGAAATGCCCCAACTCGAGCGCCACATCGTGAAGTACGCTACCAATTTCGAGTCCGCTGAATCGCGCTTCATAGGTCCGCAGTGCAACGCCGCCGAGTGATAAGTCTTGCAATTCAAGCCTGAAAGCGCCACCGGCGGCAGCCGGACCGTGCGCCACGAAGGGATCCGCCACCGGCGTTGGTACGCGAAAATATTCCCGGCGTTGCACATAGAACAGTGTCTCCGGGAATCGTGCTTCAAATGCAGGCCGCCCGTCGAGTCGTACTTTCGACGCGGCGCCCGTCGTGAAATGGGTGTGAAGCGCCCCAGGCAAGCTTCGGAACGTCAATTCGTCGGCTTTGAGCAAAGCTTCGTTGTCGGCTTCCAAAGTGCCGTAGTCAAACATGAAAGTCCCGTTGCGCGGGTCAACCGCGAGCACGTGCGCGACGTACTGTCGTTCCGCGAATTCCACCGTCATGCGGTCGCGTCGCGACATCAGTGTGCGCAAGGACATGGAAATCTGCAACGGATCACGCTGCTCGTAGTCCGGGCCTATATCCTGCGACGGATCGGTTGCGTCAGGGCCGGGGACGGAATCGGTAGTCATCGTGAGGTCGGTGTGTTCATGGGGCTTACCTGTTAACGGCAGCGCGCCGGCATTCCTTGATAGAAACCGTTTTCTTGTGTGCCAGATTGCTTCATCGCGTCAAAAGGCGCAATATTATTGCGCATAAAGACAAACGTTCGAATTATTTGATGGAAATTCGCGGAATTTGTGAGAAGGATGCCGTGCCGTTGCGATGCTCATGAGCACCAGGTGCGTTCTTGGCGCCACCGCATGCACTTAAAGAGCGAGCGTACGACGAGCGGGGATGGGCAAAATCGCTTACGCGACAGGTCGGCGTACCATCGCGAGCAATATACCGAAGCTGACCATCATTGCGCCGCTGGCGCGATTTAGCCAACGGAAACCTTTCGGATGCTTCGCAAGGGAGCGCAGTCGTGCGCCAATAGCCGCATATATGGCAATCGCAACCCACTCCAACGCCAAAAACGTCGCACCGATGACGGTAAAGCTGCTCGCGTAATGCGTACGGTCGACAAATTGCGGCAGGAACGCAGTGAAAATCAGGATGGCTTTCGGGTTGCCTGCCGCCACGTAGAACTCCTGCTTGAAATCCTGGGACAAAGTTCTCTGTGTGTGGTGTGATGACGCGGTTGCGGCAAGCATGTCTATCGGCCGCGAGCGCAGCAACCTGATGCCGATCCATATCAAGTACGCCGCGCCTCCCAGTTTCAAGATGGTAAAGAGCGTCGCCGAGGCAAGTAACAGGGTGCTCAGCCCCAGGCCGGTAATGGTGATCATCACCGTGAATGCCAACAACCGGCCTGATGATGCCCACACCGCGTGCATGATGCCGCTACGCGCGCCGTTCGAAACCGACAGGACATTGTTCGGTCCGAACGACATGTTCAGCGCAAAGCAGGCAGGGAGGAAGAAAAGCCAGGCATGAAACGACATCGGTGCACCCGTCGCGGTATGGTGATCCGGCTATTTTACAAAGGTCGGCCGAGTGGGGCGGGAAAGTGCACGGCGCCCCCTGTTGGCTAGGCTGAATAGTCGAACCTGCCGATCGCTTCGAAATGGAACCGCCATCGCGGTGGTAAACTCGGAGCGATCATCGCAATCGGGCGATGATCGCGTTTGCGTCTTGATTTCGACGAAATTTCGGGTGCTCCAGTCGCATGCGCGGTGGATCTCCCGACCATCACTGGAAAATGAGCCAATATCTCGAGGTACCGTTCCGGGAAAAAGACGCCGCGAAAGCGCTTGGCGCCCGCTGGGATGGGAGTGCCAAGAAATGGTACGTCCCGGACGGCACGGCACTCGCGCCCTTCCAGGCTTGGTTACCCGCGTCGTCAGCCGCTGCGGGCGACCTTGTCGACGCGGCTTTGGATACCCTGCCTGGAGATGAGTCCGCCTCGCGTGATCTCGCCGTGCCGGAGAAGGGCATTCGGCTTTCGCAACTCCTGGCTGGCGTCTCCCAACTCGTTGCCAATGCCTATAAAGCGCCGGTGTGGACCATGGTTGAAGTCATCGAGGTCAGCAGTCGTGGCGGACATGTGTACCTCGACCTCTCGGAGCGTACATCGGAAGGCCGGGTCCTTGCGCGCGCACGCGGCATGATCTGGGCGAGCGTTGCACGGGCGATCCTGCCGGAATTCGAGCGGGTTACCGGCGCGACGCTCGCACCGGGCATCAAACTCCTGGTTCGCGGCAGGCCGGTCTTCAAGCCTGAATTTGGCTTCAGTATCGAAGTCGACGCAATCGACCCCGAATATACATTGGGCGACCTCGAAGCACGAAAACGGGAAATTCGCGCGCGCTTGCAGAAGGAGGGCATTTACGAAGCAAACCGCGCGTTGCCCGGTGTGTGGGACTTTAACGCGGTTCTGGTCGTTGCACCAGAGTCTGCCGCCGGTCTAGGCGACTTCCAGGCCGAGGCAAAACGTGTGGAAAGCCATGCGGTCTGCCGCTTTGTTTATGTCCATAGCCGATTTCAGGGGGAAGGGGCGGCACAGCAGATACGTAAGGCGCTGTTGGACGGTTTGGCGACATGGCATGACGCAAACGTGTCGCCCCCCGATGCGGTAGTGATTATCCGTGGTGGTGGCGCGGTAAATGATCTCGCCTGGCTCAACGATTATGAACTGGCGCAAACGGTTTGCACGTTGTCGATTCCTGTGTTGACCGGCCTGGGACATGAGCGTGACAGTACGATCCTCGACGAAGTGGCCAATCATGCGTACGACACGCCTAGTAAAGTCGCCGCCGGCATCGAGCAGACCGTCCGGCAGCGGGTTGCGGAAGTGCATTATCATTTTCAGCTTGTCGTCGATCGCGCCATGAGTGCCACCCGGGCGGCGGACGCCGTTGTCGAGCGCCAGTTCACGGCAACGCGGGCGGGTGCGGATCGGCAGATCGCCGCGGCGCGGCAAGCCACATCGGCCGTCTTGAGTGAAGTGCGATGGCAAGCTGGCAAGACGGTTCAAGCGGCAAAGTTCGCCGATCGGCAATTAATTAACGCAGTGGCTGATCGCGCCCGCACGCTGGTGGCTCACGCCAAGCAGCAGGTGCCCACGATGTTTGTGGATATCACCGTGAATGCAACGAAGACCGTGGCCCGATCGCATGAACAAGCGCGTTCGCAATATGAGGCGGTTTGTGATGTCACTGGCGCGGCAACGCGGCGGCGACGTGAAGCGCTCCAGTCGAGCATGCAGGATATCGGACGCGCGGCGCGGCGCACCGTCATACAAGCGAAAACGGACGTGGCATCGCACTTTCAGTCGGTCGTGGGAATGGGGCCAAACCGGACGCTGCAGCGTGGTTTCGCAATCGTGCGCGACAACGCGGATGCAACCGTGACGTCAGCGGCGCAAGCGGCGATCAAAAATGATCTCGAAATAGAATTCCGCGACGGCCGTATTGCCGTGCATATCATCAGGAAAGCAGGAAAAAATGGCTGAGCAAACTTTCAAGAGCGCCTATGGCATCCTCAAAAAGCACGCTGATGCGTTGCGTACTCAGCAGGAGCCCAACATTGACGATTTGCTGTCGATCGTGAACGAGTCGGTGGAAGCGTATAAGGTCTGCAAGGCTCGGATCGATGCCGTGGAGGCGGCGTTGGAACAGGCGCTTCGCGAGGGGGCCTACGAGGAAAGCGCAGAAATGACCCCGGTGGCGGCATCCGCGGACGAGCGTGACGACGACGTGCCCTTCTGAAAACATCGAACGCCAGCGTCGCTGCGCGCCAGGGCGATGCTGAAAAAGCTTGCTGCCTGGCGCGGCTTGCGGTCAATACACTTCCGGCACGATCATCGACGCGGGAACCGGCTGGCGGATATAGTCGTCATGGTGTTCGCGCGGGGGCAACGCGATCGTAGGGTGCGCAACGCCGTGGTAGGGGACCTGCGTCAGCAAATGTTGAATGCAGTTCAAGCGTGCGCGCTTCTTGTCCACCGCTTGCACAACCCACCAAGGCGCTTCCGGGATATGCGAACGCTGCAGCATGACTTCCTTTGCCTGCGTATAAGCCTCCCATCGGCGCCGGCTTTCCAGATCCATGGGACTCAGCTTCCATTGCTTTAACGGGTCGTGAATACGTGTCTGGAAGCGTACCTCTTGTTCCTCATCGGTAATCGAGAACCAATACTTGACAATCTGGATGCCGCTGCGCACCAGCATTTTCTCGAATTCAGGGACCGACCGGAAGAATTCTTCGTACTCGTCGTCCGTGCAAAAACCCATTACACGCTCTACGCCCGCGCGGTTGTACCAGCTTCGATCGAACAGCACCATTTCACCACCGGCCGGCAAGTGCGTCGCGTATCGCTGGAAGTACCACTGCGTTCTTTCGCGATTGTTCGGCGCAGGAAGCGCGGCAACGCGACAGACGCGTGGATTGAGTCGCTGGGTAATGCGCTTGATCGCACCACCTTTGCCTGCCGCATCGCGGCCCTCGAAAATCACGACCAGACGATGCCCGGTGGCCACGATCCAATCCTGCAGTTTCACGAGTTCACCCTGCAGGCGATACAGTTCGCGGAAATAGCTTTTCCGCGCATTCCGCGCTTCAAGATCGAGTTGCGCGTCCCCCTCGAGAATGCGATCGTCGATCTCCATTTCGAGCTCTTCATCGTAGGCGTCGATCATTTCCTCGTGAAAGCGATTGAGCCGTTCGCGAAAATAGTCGGATTCTTCGCTGGACCGATCACTCATTCCTGCTCTCCCAAAATAGCGGTATTGATTCTACGATTTTCAGCTCGGCGTATGGCAAACGCATGTATGTGCGCGTCAGATATTGCGTGCCCGGACCCGAAACACCGATTGAACGCAGTGTCGCGTGACAGGTCATGAAACGGCTTTTGTCGGCGAATTCCTTATTTTCAGGCTGATTCCGGCCGAAAAGCATCGAATTTTGTGTATTTTAAGAAAATTAGTCAAAAATCGCACACGGTGTCCGATTGTTAGCGGTCCAGGCTTGGACTCACGAAGCCGCTAAAGTGGTATGGGTGATTCGCGCCCTCGACCACTTCACATGTATCCAGCGCATGTCGTCAACCGTATTTCAGCGCGGTGACGGTCTCCACGCTAGCTCATGGACCCCGCGATTGACGCAGTTACTTGCGTGGCGATGAAAAACGCGGCCTTCTGCCGCGCGTGTTCACCATGGGTTTTTCCGATTCGTTAACACAACAATTCTTATCCGATTCGTAAGATTTCTATTGGAATCTTAAAATATCGTCGTTACAATCGCGAACGATTCTTATTCCGATAACACCTCTAATCATTAACCGATCGATATGTCTAACCGGATCACGCACTCGGGGATGCGCGTGCAGCGCACCGCAATTCCACGGGCCATCGGCCGCTTCTTGATTGGGGCGCTCAGTGCCGCGACGGTTCCGGCAATTGCGCATGCGCAGGCTACGGTATCGCAGAATACAACGTCATCGACGGTGGACTCGGCCTTGCCGGCGGTATCCGTAAAAGCGAGCGTGGAACCGGGCGCACAGCCACCGGCGTATGCGGGCGGCCAGCTCGCCAGCGGTGGCAGCATCGGCATATTGGGTAGGGCAAAGGTCATCAACCAGCCGTTCAGCGTGGCCAACTACACGGAGCAGTTTATTCAGGACACGCAGGCCCGCACGATCGGTGATGTGGTGATCAATAACGCGTCGGTGCGTACCGAGCAAAGCAGCGGAGGTTTTGGCGATGCCTTCCAGATTCGGGGATTCGATGTCTCCGCGAACGATGTGGCATTGAATGGCTTATATGGCATGGTGTCCACTGCGCGCATGCCGGTAAACCTGCTGGATCGTATCGAAGTGTTGCAGGGGCCGGGTTCGCTGATGTATGGGATGGGTCCGTCCGGCAGCGTGGGGGGCGCGATCAATATCGTAACCAAGCGCGCCGACGACGTGCCGTTGACGCGTGTCACCGCACTCTATCAATCAAAGAGGCAGTTTGGCACCGAGGTGGACGTGGGGCGCCGTTTTGGCGATAAGGATCAATGGGGCATCCGGGTCAACGGCGCGTACAAGGATGGGCAGACCGGTATCGCGCATGGCAATCAAAGCCAAGGTGATGGTTCTGTTGCGTTGGATTATCGCGGCCGGAAACTACGGTGGTCGCTCGATGCGTATAACAGCTCGGAAAACACCGATCAGTATCGGTCACAGATCGGCTTTGGTCTCGCGACGGCGTTGCCAACGTCGCCGTCCGCCTACAGCAACCTGTATCCGGGGAATAAGCTGAAATTGCGCGATACGGCGGTCATGACGCGTGCCGAATACGACATCAATCAATATGTCACGCTGTATGGCGCTGTCGGGGAGCACTACGGCACGTCGGACCAGAACTTTCCGTACACGCCTGGCGTGCACAACGACGGTAATTTCTCTGTCTACAACGGCTACTACGACGAATACAACCGTACGCGCACCGTCGATGTGGGCGCACGCTTCCACTTCGATACCTTTGGCGTGAAGCATACATTGGTCGCCGGGGTGACATCGCTCAATGAAGAGCAGGGGTATTTTTATGCCTTGTCCGCCACCAGCGCCGCGTCGAGCATCTACAATCCGTCGCCACTCCCGGCGATGACCGTTGCTCGCGATGAGCCGCAGCGCAACAGTCATACCCGTTTGTTCAGCGAGCAACTGGTCGATACGATCTCCCTCTGGAATGATCGGCTTTTGATCACGGGCGGCTTCCGACATCAAACGATCGGTTCCGATACGTATGACACTACGTCGGGGGCACAAACCGCCAGCTACACGAAGGAGGCCATCTCGCCATTGGCCGGCATCGTCTTCAAGCCGCTGTCATATGTCTCCGTATATGGCAACTTCACATCGGGATTGACGGACGGCGGTAGCGCACCGGCCTATGCGGCGAATGCGAACCAGGCGTTTGCACCGTACAAGTCGAACCAGTATGAGGCGGGTGTCAAGGCCGACTGGGGGCGTGTCATGACGACTGTGTCAATCTTCCAGATAGCACAGCCGAATTACACCACCAACGCGGTTACCAATGTCTATGGCCAGGAAGGCAAGAAGCAGGTGCGCGGCTTGGAATTGTCCGCATATGGCCAAGCATTCCGCAACCTGCGGCTGATGGCGAGCGCCACGTTCTATGATGCCAAGCTCAAGGATGTCACCGATGGCAGCGCGTATGGCGACCACGCCACGAATGTCCCGTCGTTCACATTCAATTTCGGTGCGGATTATGACCTGCCGTGGGTACAGGGCTTGAGCGTCAATGCACGGATTATCCACAACGGCGCGCAGTACTATAACGGTGCGGCCGAATTCCGCATTCCTGCCTGGACTCGTTATGACATGGGTGCCCGCTATCGCACACAGATCGCGCGAAAGAAGGTCGTGTTCCGCGGCAATATCGAAAATCTGTTTGGTAGTCGCTATTGGCTGCAACAAGGGACCTATCTGACGACGGCCGCACCCCGTACGCTGTTCCTGTCGGCGCAGGTCGATTTCTGAGATAAAAAGCGGAGCACGCTTGATGCCGACGACTGTCCCGTCGACTTCATAGCAGCGTCATGCGGCCGTTGCCGCTTCCGTTCAACGGGCGTGTCGGGGCCGAATGTCGATCGATTCGTCATCACTAGGCGCGCACCCTGGCATTCCGGGTATCGGCCGCTCGCGCGAATGCAACGAACGATGCAAGATAGTCGATCGATGCGTCTGCTTCCCGCATTCCCAGAAATATCTGCTTGGCGATGCCATGCTCGCCCAGCTTGACCGCGGTCACGGCCATTCTGTCCGCGTATTCTTCGGCAAGCCAGCGCGGTAATGCCGCCACGCCACGGCCGTTTGCGACCATTTGCAATTGAATATCCGTCGTTTCGATGGTCTTGTGACGATGCGGCGTGATGCCGGCCGGCCTCAGGAACTGGTTATAGATGTCGAGGCGGTCCGTTTCAACCGGATAGGTAATCAGCGTCTCGTCGCGCAATGCCTCTGGCTCGATATGATCGACCCCTGCAAGCCGGTGCGTATCGGCAACGACCAACACCTGCTCGTAATCGAAAACGGGTTCGAAGCGCAGCCCGGGTCGGATCAAAGGATCCGGCGTGACGAGCATATCGATGTCATAGCCAAGCAAGGCGCCGATGCCGCCGAACTGGAAGCGCTGTTTCACGTCGACATCCACGTCAGGCCAACGCGTCAGGTATGGCGACACGATGTTCAACAGCCATTGGTAGCAAGGGTGGCATTCCATGCCAATCCGTAATGTCCCACGCTCGCCTTTAGCGAACTGCCGCATGCGTATTTCCGCGTGCTCGAATTGCGGCAACAAACGTTCAGCGAGTGCCAATAGGTACTGCCCCGCTTGTGTCAGTCGCAAGCTTCTCCCTTCTCTATCCCAGATCGGCGTGCCAAGTTGCTGTTCGATCTTCTTGACTGTATGACTCAGTGCCGACTGGGTCAAATGCAAGACGCTGGCGGCGGCGGTCAGCGAGCCCTGACGTTCGACCTCCCGAATGATGACGAGATGAAATCGATCCAGCATGGCCGTGTGCATCCCGATCGATGAAAATTATTAATGGATGAATGAAATAATGCCATTATATTTCATCGATGCAAATCCCTATCATCATCTTCAGCGCGAAATCAGCGACTCCTCTACCTCTTTCAGGATGCCAGTGTCATGGTGATGACTCACAATCTCGGATTCCCTCGTATCGGTGCAAAACGTGAACTCAAGTTCGGACTCGAACGTTATTGGGCGGGCACGTCGTCGCGCGATGATTTGCTGGCATTAGGCGCTCGGTTGCGTGAGCGCCACTGGAAAGACCAGGAGCGACTCGATCTTTTGCCGGTGGGCGATTTCGCGTTCTACGATCAAGTCTTGGACATGAGTTTTACGCTGGGTAACTTGCCGGGCCGGGTGCGGCACTTCCATGGCGATGCGCTCGACAACTATTTTCGCGTGGCTCGGGGGCGTTCCGCGCAAAGCGTCGACGCACATCTCGCATGCGATGGGGTTGCCGCCGGGGAAATGACAAAATGGTTTGATACCAATTATCACTTCATTGTTCCGGAATTCCATCGGCACACGACATTTGAACTGGATGCGTCGCGACTGGTCACGCAGCTTGCCGAAGCGCGTGCGCAAGGGCGAAAAAGCAAGCCGGTCATCATTGGACCACTTACCTATCTATGGCTCGGAAAAGCGAAGGACGATTCGGATAAGCTGGCCCTGCTGGCGCGGCTTTTGCCGATCTATTCGGCCTTGCTGGATACCCTTGCCCGGGAAGGCGTTGAGTGGGTACAGATCGACGAGCCGGCATTGGTCATGGATCTCGACCCGCAATGGCAACGCGCTTACATCAGGGCCTACGATGTGCTGCAGACATCAAGCGTCAAGCTGCTTCTCGCGACGTACTTTGGCCCGTTGCAAGACAATCTCGACCTTGCCGCGGGACTACCTGTCGACGGGATTCATATCGACGCCATCAATGCCGCCGAAGAGGTGCCGATACTATCTCAAAAAATGTCGGCACCCCGCGTGCTGTCCGTCGGCGTGATAAACGGTCGAAATATCTGGAAGACCGACCTGGAAGCCGCGCTGGCATGGCTCGAGCCATTGGCGCGACAACGTGGCGCGGCGTTGTGGTTGGCGCCGTCTTGTTCTTTGTTGCATGTGCCTGTCGACCTCAACAGTGAAGTGGCGCTCGAGCCGGACATCAAGGCGTGGTTGGCGTTTGCGCTGCAGAAGCTCGATGAATTGAACATTTTAGCGATCGCGTTGAAGGAGGGACGGGATAAGGTGGCCGAGGCGCTCGCTGAAAATGCCGACGCCATGGCGCGGCGGCGCCACTCGCCGCGCGTCAACAATCCCGTGGTCAAGGCGGCAATCGCCGATATTGATGTCACGCTGGGCCAGCGGAAAAGCCCTTATCCGGCCCGCGCAGCGAGACAATCCGCGTTGCTGCAACTGCCACCGTTTCCCACGACGACGATTGGTTCATTTCCCCAGACGCCGGAGATCCGGCAGGCACGCAGCGAATACAAGCGCGGCGCACTCGACGAGACGCGCTATCGTGATGCAATGCGTGCCGAGATCGCGCGCAGTGTGCGCGAGCAGGAAGCATTGGGCCTGGACGTGCTCGTGCACGGTGAAGCAGAGCGCAACGACATGGTCGAATATTTCGGTGAGCAGTTGGACGGTTATGCGTTCAGTCAGTTCGGCTGGGTACAATCCTACGGCTCACGTTGTGTGAAACCCCCTATTCTGTTCGGAGACATCAGCCGGCCGAAGCCGATGACCGTGGAGTGGATACGATACGCACAATCACTGACGTCACGGCCGATGAAAGGCATGTTGACGGGCCCAGTGACCATATTGAATTGGTCTTTTGTTCGCGACGACCAACCGCGTTCGGTGTCGTGTTACCAGCTGGCGCTGGCGATTCGCGATGAAGTCCGTGATCTTGAGAAAGCAGGTGTACGGATCATTCAAATCGACGAAGCGGCGTTGCGGGAAGGTCTCCCATTACGCCGTTCGCAATGGGATCACTATCTGCGATGGGCCGTTGAGGCGTTTCGCATCGCGGCAAATGGTGTCAACGACGAAACGCAGATTCATACGCATATGTGCTATTCAGAGTTCAACGACATCATCGCATCGATCGCCGACATGGATGCGGATGTCATCACCATCGAGACATCACGCTCGGACATGGAATTATTGGATGCGTTCGATCATTACCAGTATCCGAATGAAATCGGGCCTGGTGTGTATGACATTCACTCCCCCAATATCCCTACCGAGGCGCATATCGTCGCGTTGATGCAGAAGGCGGCAACGCGTATTCCCGCGCAGCGATTGTGGATCAATCCAGACTGCGGCCTGAAAACACGTCAGTGGGCGGAAGTCATTCCGGCACTGAGAAACATGGTGGCTGCAGCGAAGACGTTGCGTGCCACCGTGCAGTAACCCAGGCGGCATGGGTTGTTGGCAGGCCATGTCCGGACAAAGCATGACGTTGGCGGAGGAACGCATGGCGGATGGCGTCCGACTCGCTTCCTTCGCGCGCCAGTCCGCCGCTTCGATCAGACTGGCACGGTGCCGCGATCGTGTCTTCCCGCGATCCAGTTATCGAACAACCATGTCAATAACAATGTCAGGCCGAGCAGGGGGAAAAGAATCCCAAGCCCGGCCAAGCCGACGATCCAGGCCCGCATCGCCGGGACACTGGCAGGACGGGCAGGGGCGGCCAGTTGCCCTGTTGGGCGACGTTTCAACCATAGCCAAAAGCCACTGAGCGCCAGCGCCATGATGCTGAGAGAGATGGCGGTGCAAAGCAGTTGATTGGCCAGGCCGAAGACACGGCCCATATGCAAGCTGGTGCCGTATGAGACGGCTGCGCCCATGAAGCCATAATCGCGAAAGCCGATATCCTTCAGCACGCGTCCGTCGTAGCGGTCGATGTGCAAGGTGCGCTCGTCGCGAGGATCCAGGGCAAAGTAGGTCACCGTATAAACGTCGGTCGGCCGTTTCGGCAGCACGATCTGATAGCCGCTTGTTACGTGATGCGCCGCCGCCAATGCGACAACGCGATCGATGGAAATCGACGGTGCGTTTTCCGCTGCCGTCGTGGGAACAGGCAATGCGCCTACGGCCCATGGCAGTTGTTTCACGGGCAAATCGTCCATGACCATGCCCGGCATGACGTCCGAGTGCGCGTCAGGTTGGCGAGCGGCAGACGGCGCTGCACCGGGTGGCAGGGAATGGACGCTCTGGGGCGCATAGGTGTCGAGTGGATAGCCGACCCTGGCGGTGGTCACCACTTGCTTGAACCACTTGCCCCAGGTACTGGTCCAGGGCAGTCCGGAGAGGACGAAGGCGAGGGCCCCCATCACGACCCAGGCACCCAGTGCCATATGTGCGTCGCGCCACCAGGCGCGTCCGGTGCGGCGCTTGTCCGGCCATAAACGGGCGGGCTGTCTTGATGACGGCCACCACATGGCAACGCCAGTGCCCAACATCACCAGCGTCCAGCATCCGACCAGTTCCATGACGATCTCGCCTGGCTTGCCTAACAGCAAGCCGCGATGGATCATCCGCACTTGTTGCGTGAAGCGATGTTCGACGCTGAGACGGCCCAGTATCGCACCCGTATACGGATTAACGAATACGCTTTCTTTTTCGCCGTTCGCGAGCTTGAACCGATATTCGACCGAACGGTCGGGGGCGCTTTCAACGGATAACGTGGTGGCGACTGCCCGACTTGGTTCGGCGTTTTTCGCCTTATCGAGCAAGATGTCATAACTCAGCCGTGGTCCCGTCGACACCGGTACGACGAACAGATCGCGATGCAACAACCGGTCGATCTGCGGCTGGAAGCAATACAGGATGCCTGTAACCGCGAGCACCACCAGGAAGGGCATGACGAACAAGCCCGCATAGAAATGCCAGCGCCACAGCATCCTATAGCGTGCGGCGGCTTGCGCATCGTCACCACGTGGCATCGGGGAAGGGTGGGTTAGCTGCATGTTGTGCCTCTCTCATCAATACGGTACGGGAGTTCGCATTGCCGGGTCCGGGTAGGATACGCCTGTGCCAAGAATGCGAACCTAGCCTGAGCGCGTCTCAAAATCGGTAGTCCAGCAACAACTCGAAGCGTCGATCGTTCCCGAGCAAGTACTGCGTCTCGTTGTAATAGGCGCTTTGCACATAGCGTCGATTCAATATGTTGTAGCCGCGCAGCGTGATTGTCGTATCGCGACGTGCTTGCCATGCCAGGCCGAGATCGACAGTCGTGTACGACGGCATGCTGTATTGGTTTGCGCTATCGGCGTAACGTTTTCCGACAAACTTCAATCCTGCAATGGCGGTCCACGCTGGCTTGAAGCGATATCGCAACCAGAGATTGCCCAGTCGTTGTGGCACACCCGCCGGGACGTTGCCAGCCTGCGATACAAGCGCGCCATTGATATTGGCTGCGTAGTCGTCGTATTTCGCGCGCAGCAGCGATACGTTGGCATCGACATGAAGGTTGCGCGTGATATCGGCACCGACCGTCGCCTCCACGCCCCGGGACGATTGCTGACCGATTTGTATCGAATTGTCGGGGTTCGCGGGATCGGGGGACACCAAGTTGTTCTTGACGATCCGATAGGCTGCCAGTGTCGCCTCCGCGCGGCCGTCAAGGAAGATCTGCTTGATGCCGACTTCAATCTGTTTACCCGTGCCCAACTTGTATTGGGCACTGGTGGCGTTCAGCATCAGCAGTGAACTGACGGGATCAGCGGCTTCGGCATATTGCGCATAGAGGGCCGTATTCTCGGTCAAGTCAAAGACAGACCCCACACGCCAGCCGGTGTTGGCGACAACTTTCGAGAAACCCCCGCCGTTGACGAGGTCGATCCGATTGATTGAAGCATGGTCATAGCGGACGCCACCAATCACGGACCAACGGGATGTCAGGTCCAGCCGATCTTCCGCGAACAGGGCGAATGCGTTCGATTGCGATCGGTATTTCGGTTTCGTGCCCGGAATATTGATGAACAGTCCTGGATCGAAATCGTATGCATCAAGGGTCGACGTACCGGAATACGGTGAGTTGCTGTCGTGCTGGAACGTGGTGTGATTGATGTCGAAGCCGACGGCCACCCGATTCTTCAGTCCACCGATATCATGTGTCAGCGTGGCGGACGTGGTATTGCCGATCTGTTCCTGGTCGTGGAAGATCTCCGTGTAGTCTCCGCGGGCGATCTGCCCGCTGGATGGCACGTAGCTGTAGTCTTCGACATCCCGCCAGTGGCGATTGCTTTTCATTCTGTAAAACGTACTTGAAATGCGCAGCGCATCACTGGGGCGCCATTGCGCTGCCAGCGTGGCCCAGCTGTCGCGGTAGGAGATCACGCTGTCGGCTACGTTGTAATTCTTGTTGTATAGCGACCGGTCCAACGTGCCATTGACCAGTGGAATACCGAAATAGCGCATGGGATGTTGATATCCTTGCGCGTAGGATGCAGTGACATCCAATGTGGGCGTGATGTCATAGCGTACGGCGGCGGAGAATGACAGGTCCTTGCTGTTACCGCGATCTACCCAGTTGTCGGAGCGATTGCCGCTGACATCGAATCGATAAGACAGTTTATCGTTGATGGCGCCGCCGCTGCCGAACGCCACGCGTGCGGTCTTTTCCGTACCAACACCAAGCCGTATTTCATTTTCAATCGGCCCTTGCGTTGGTTTTTTTGGCACGATGTTCACAATGCCGCCAATCGCCCCTTCGCCGTATATTACCGAGGCGGGGCCACGTAGGACGTCAATATAGTCGACGGACCAGGTGTCGAATGGATAGGTCACGCCAATCGCCCCGTATGGCTTTACGCCGTCGAACAACTGTGTGACTGAACTGCTGCCGATGAAGCCGCGCGCCGCCAGCTCACTGCCGCCGTTTCCAGGATGTGGTGATTCGCTGAAACCGGCGGCCCGGCTGACTGCGTCGGTGATGTTTTCATCACCTCGCGTTCGAAGCGTCTGTTGATCAATACGCTCGATGCTTGCTGGCGTTTCAAATATCGAAAGGCCCAGATTGGAGCCGGTGCTCGTGGTGCGATCGAGCGTGGTCTCGCGTACGGCCTTTACCGAAACCGCAGGCAATGCGCTTGTATCCCATCGATGCGTCGAGTCACTTGGGATATCGGTCGATTTTTGCACTGCTCCGTCCACCGAGGACGGAAAAGTGTTCGCCTGCGCGAGCGCATTTTGGGCCATGTATAGCGTTGCCAGCAGACCGATGATCTTCAGTCGTCGTGCGAGAAAAGTAGAGCGAAAGGGCGGCGGGACCCAGGGGCCGTATGCCGAGCGCATCGGCATGTCGCGTCGAGAAAACATGAAAAATAGCGTAATGGATACTGTTGTCGTTCATCAATGGCAACATGCGATCCTTTGTCGAAGACGAGTCGCCCCATGGCGCGAACAGAATTTCTGGTATGCGCCGCATCGTCACGCGTACGTGGCTCTCGACAAGTGCGAGAAACGAAAAGCCAGCCGGAAAACGTCGGCACGAGCGTCGACGTGCCTGGCGCGCAATGCGCCTGGCAGGCAAATCAGGGCGAACGGATTATCAAGCGGGATGCGGGGGAAAGGGCGGCGCGCGGCTAAGCGGCAGTGAGAAAGGCAAGGGCGTGCGGATGACAACTCGAACGAATCGATTACGCACGCGTCGGATGGTCGGCAACGCGACCATCAGCAAAAGCGCGACAAACAGTGCGCCAATGCCGGTCAGCAAGGCCGCGCTAAATGCACAGATATTGCTTACGGACGTGGTGCCATGCATCGGCATGCTGTCTGACATTGCGCCGGGAATGAGCGTTGACGAGCGGTCTGAATCCGTCGATGTGACGGTGGACATCGGCATTGGCATCGACATGTCCATTGCCATGTCGGTGTGACTTGCCGCCCTGTCATCCGGCATGGGCGGCAAGTGGTCGTTCGGGTCTTTCGCGGTCGCCGGAAACATCGGGCCAAAGCCGGAGCAGATGACCAGCCCGAAACTACCCGCTGGCGCGTTCATGTCGAACATGACGGCACCGCAGAGCAGTCCGCGGCATAGCATTACCAGTACGGCGCCCCATCGAAGCAGACGCGCACGGTAGCTATTGCCACGGCAAAGGGACAGAACAGGGAACATAACCCCGCATTCTATCCTTTTTGAGACGATGATTACCGTCTATTTCCGCGATTACAAAGATGGCGTGCTGCGTTGGGGCGGGATACGGCGGCCAAGGATTCGCCGCGCCGCGATGCGCTGAAGTGCTAAGCATTGCTGCGCGAGTACCCCGTTTCCGTAGTATCGGCCTGGCTGGCCACCTGTGCGCAACTGATCGCGTATACCGGTTGGCTCGATCGTTTTCGTCCAGACAGCTGTTCGAAACAGCATGTCCCACCATGGCAGCAGCACGCCGAAATTACAGCCGTAGTGCATGCCTTCATGGCCATAGCCTATGGCGTGGTGCCGGCGATGGAATGCCGGACTGACGATAACGCGCTCCAGCACCGATCCATACGGCAACCGGGCATTGATATGTTGCACGCTCTGCATGAAATTGCCTACGGCGACCAGCACGACGAATTGTGCCGGCTCGACGCCGATAAACAGAGAAATAAGTGCGAAGAACGCCGCTTGCAGGAAGGTATCGAGGATATGATTGCGGTCGTCATTCCAGAACGACATTTGACGCTGGCTGTGGTGCACCGCGTGCAATTCCCACCATACGCCGAACTTATGCTGCCAGCGGTGATACCAATAGCCGGCAAAATCCAGAATGACGAGATAGAGGCAGAATGAAACCAATGGCTGATCGGTCAGGCCGGGCCACAGCGCATCGATGTCGATATTCGGAATGCCGTACAGCGTGATCAAGCTTTGCCAATGGAAGAAAAGTGGTTGAAACAGAACGAAGAACGCCAGGTTGAGCAATCCCAGCTTGGCAATCCACGTGTACACCACGTCGGCGTGCAGCGCTTTGCGTTCCGCCCAATGCTCTACCGGTCGCCACGCTTCCAGCGGACGTAATACCGCGTAGGTCAGCAGTACCTGGATTGCGCCGACGATGACCATGTACAACGCGTCATAGGTGTCCTCGTCGTAACCCATCAATCCAAAGCGGAAGAACAGCGGCTGCACTACGTGCTCGTATAGTTGCGTCTGCAGAAACGATACCGCTGTATCCGCGAGCGTCAGGATGTGGTCGATCATGTCCGCCTCAATCGGGATTCGGGGACAGGATCGGCGCGCGATCCGCCAGGAAAATACCGTGTGGCGATCGACCGACGCGGATGGTATCGATCAACTGCCGCGTGCCGAGGTCGATGATGCCCACGTGTTTGGCGAATCGGAACGTCACCCACAGATAGCGGTGATCGGATGTCAATTCCATGTCGTCCGGTCCGGGCAACAGGCCGGTGATATCTCCGGCGTTGGTCAGCGTGTTGTAATCGATCAGGCTGATCGTATTGGCAACGCGATTCGATACCGCGACGTGCGAGCCATCGTCCAGATAGCGGAAATTATGTGCCCCCCGCCCGGTGTGGATGCGTTTTACAATCTGGCGATTCCGCCAATCGACTACTGCCACATCATCCTCGCCGGTCATGCCGACCAGCAGGTAGCGATCCTGGGGAGTCATCCACAGCCCGGCCGGTTGCGTGCCGACGGGCATGCGCCACAAGATCGTCTGCGTTGGCAGGTCAATCGCCGCCAATTCACCGGAATCCTGCAACGTGACGAAGACGGTCCGGTTGTCGGATGCAAAGGTCAGGTGACTGGGCGTCATGCCAATGGGAATGCGCTTGACAAGGGTCACGTCGGTGCCGTCGTAGCGATAGATATCCACGCGGTTTATCCGCAGGGCGGCGGTGACGAACCACTTGTGATCAGGGGAAAAGCCGAGTTGATACGGGTCCTCGATATGTGGAATCGTGCGTTGGATGTCGCCAGTATGCGGGTCGACGAGCATCAGATTATTGGATACCGAGTTCGCCACCATCAGAGATCGGCCATCGGGTGTGACCATCAGGTGGTGCGGCTCCTTTCCGGTCGCGATATTGCCAACGACGGTTCGGGTGGCGGGATCAATCAGTGTCAACTGCGCTTGCGCGGAGTCAAGGACAATGACGCGATCCGTGGCGCCAGCCCGTCCGGCGAGGCAGAGACTCGTGACGATCACGGTGACGAGGGCATGACAGACACGGTTCAGCGGCATGGATGATCACGTTGGCGGACAAGACACGCCGACGCGGCGTGCTGTGTGATCGTAAAACGTGAGAGGCGCCAAAATGGTTGACGTACTTTCGGGTCAATCAGCAAAAAACGGCAGTGGAATGGCAGCGGCCATTGCGCGGTAGCCGGCATCGTTGGGATGGATGTGATCGCCGCTGTCGTATTTTCGCAGCAGCATCGACGGATGAACAGGGTCTCGCAGCGCCTGGTCGAAGTCGATGATACTGTCGAATCCATTGCCTCCGCGTATCCATCGATTGACAGCCAGGCGAATCTTTTCGCGATCCGGTGGAAGCGACGCCGGCGTCAACGTCGCGCCGGTCAACCGTTTTCCTGCGCGATGCGCGCGCATGATCAGATCTTTGTAACCGTCGATCAGGTCCACGGCCGTGACTTTCGTATGGGGGAAATCGCAGTCGAGCCCGGCGCGTGGCGGCATCGCCTGGAAATTGATGTCATTGATACCGATCAGGAGAATAATGTCACGAGCGCCCGCGATCTCCAACGCATCGTGATCGAACCGCGCGCGTAATGCCTTGCCATAGCATGGGGAATCGCTGAGTAAGCGATTGCCGCTGATCCCCATGTTTACAACGGTCGGGTTGCCGCGGGCGTCGTTGGCATTGCTTTGAGCGGCGAGGCGCTCGGCCAGCCGGTCCGGCCAACGCGCATTGGCGTTCAGTGTCGACCGCATGCCGTCCGTGATTGAATCGCCGATGGCGACGATGACACCGGCCGGCCGCTTTGTGGCGACCAGCAACATGTCCATGAAAAGCCACGATGTCGGACCGATGTGAAAGGCACTGGCCGCTCGATCCTTTGTGCGGTCGCCCGCGGCGACGAAGGTGACCTGGCTCGACAGTTTATGCCAGGTCCGCGGTGCCGCGGTGCCCTCGTCTACCGCCAAGCTGATGGATAGCGGGCCAGGCTGCAAGGCGGCGGCGATTGGATCGCTCAACCGCTCCTCGCCCGGTGCAAGCGTAACCGATCCCGCGGTGCCGAATGTCAGCGGGAGGGGCGTGCCGGCCAGCGCTGCCCCAATCCGGGCCTGGGCCAAGGTGCCGGCGGTAATCGTGACCGGCGTTTCGCCGTACCGATTTGATAAACGGAGTCGCCAGAGCGTGCCTCCTGTCCGCACCTGAATGACTTCGCGCACTGTCCGGCCTGCGACAGCCGGCGCGAGATTATAGAGTGGTGCATGGGTGGCGGGAGGCACGGACTGCATCGCCGTGCCCCACGCAGCCTGCCATGTCTCATCATGCGTCGTCCCGGCACCGCTGTCAGCATGTGCCATGCGTAAAAACGCGATCGCGAAAACGAGTGCCAGGCATGTATGGCGCAAACGCGCGTCAACAGGGTGGATCATCTGTGATTCACTTTGTTTTGTAGTGTTTTCCGTTGCATCAACAGGTGCGATGTTTGCCGGAGAGGATGCGCCCGCCGTCAACTGCCGGCCAGGCAGGACGTGGACGCAGTTGGTCGATCCAGCATCAACATTGCCGGCTCCGCGATTATCTCTCGTCTTGCTCGACCGTCAAGCGTCTCTCGCTGCGCAAACCCGGGTTCAGGCTTACAGCCACGCCTGGCCGTCTCATGGCATCGATTCCGCGCGGATGTTGGCTGTTGCTGCAGCGGTATCGATGTGCCGGACTTCCCTCGTTGCGGGCAACGCGTAAAGAGATCGCAACCTCACAATCAGCGCTGCAATTTTGCGACTACATTGAGGAAGCGATGACCGACGGCAAGCGTCGGAGACAACAATACATGAAGGAGTAACGGCATGGACGCATCAACGGCGCGATATTCCGATGCGTTTTCCGCTGAACCGTTGGTCGCCGATGGCGCGTGGCCGACAACCGGACGTTGCTTGGATGAGGACATCGCGTCGCCGCCCGTGTTTCCTTTCCGTAAGGAGCATGCCGCTACGCTACCCGGCCTTCCCTTCGAACTCATCGGTTCAATCAGCGAGCACCTTGACGCGCGTGGCGCGGCGTTTTTGGGGATGTCTTCCCAGTCGACATTGGCAGCAATGCAAATTAGCCTGGCACGATTCGTTCAGGTCGCCTCGGTGGCGGATAGAATTTATCTAGCGTCAGGCGAGAGGAGACTGTCGGGTTTTATAGAAGCGCTCAAGACGATTGCGCTTTTCCCGTTCAACGCACGGCCTGTGGCGCTACTGCTGTTGGTCCAGCGGCTTGCGCATCGGCAGTGAGATTTCGAGAAAGAATTGCGCGTCGCACCCGCACAATCGGAGATTATCAGTCTCTGGCGTATGCCGGTATGCGAGCATAAGGACGGTAGTCCCGCGTTGATGGCATGCAAACAATGGCGCGGGGCGGCGGATGTGATCAGGCAGCACCATGCCGTGTCCTCATCATCTTCACCATTACTGCGCAATACGGCCTTGCAGCAGTTGTGTAAGGCGGAAACCTATCTGCCTTGGTTGAGTCTTGTTCGCTATCCTCTATGCCATCTCGACCAGTTTTTAAAGTCACGGTCGGGCTACCGCTATCGTACTGGCCGGACATCTTGTCATTGGTGCAGCCGCTGTTGGGCATGCCGGTATTTGCAAAGCTCAATCGGGCCTTTCATTGGTTTTCAACCCGTTATCGGGAAGTGTCGGAACCTGTACCGCGGGAGCTGTTGGTCAACGTGCTTTGCTACCTCGTTTCGATCGATCAACGTGATACGGTACGTGACGCATTGGTCACGCGTTTCAGCATTTCCGCGACGCGGGATTCCGCGGGCATCGTGTCGGCGGTTGCGAAGACCATTGCGATGACGGTGCTAAACAAGGACAAAAACCCGTTCGGAACGCCGGGTGACCGTCGATCACTGCTATCGGATATTCTCGTTGAGCAATTGACGCGATGGGACATTGACGATGACGGAATGTTAAACGAAGTAAATCGTTTTCTGGTGGATGGGGTCGCGAGACAATCGCATGCGTTGGGGGATTGCTGGGAAAACTTTTCCCCAAAAGTGCAAAAGCATTACCGCGATAAAGTGCTGGGCGCGCCCGATGACGTGGTGCAAGCATGGGGCCATGCACGGCAAACAACGTTGCCGTTCTGGTCTATCTATCTCGATATAACGTGCACACCGGAATTCGACGACCTGGCGGTGTTATGGGAACGCATCAATGTCGCACCGTGGCAATTGCAAGGCACCCTTGTTTTGCGGTTATGGACGGAGTATCGACGGCGTTCTCTGCATTTCTCCGAAGATTTTGCCTTTGAGATGTCTTCGCAATGCGTTGCATGGGAAGGTCGGCAGAGTACGAACGCCTTGGATGCTCGTACGCCCGCGCTGGCGCTGCTGGCGATTTTGGCGTCCGTGCAATGGCAGGTGACGTGTGCCAGGCAGATGCGCGATGATTGGACACGCCACGAAAATTGGGATCAGGAAACGTGCCGGCCGCGATGCCCGATAATCAGCGACCCTGGCGCCGGGGTGATCGAGCAGGTCTCGGCTGTGGATAGCGTCGAGCTGATTGGCGCGCTCGTGGCCATGCGTGAAAGCATGGTCACCGCGGGATTTTCATGGCGCTACGACAGCTATATACAGTCGAGCTTGCGGGACTTGCTATGTGATTGCAATACGACTTTATTGCGGCCGTCGTGGAAAGTGGCATGCGCTATCTCGGAAGCGGTCGCGGATGTGTGGTGGGATATCCCCGATGCCGCCGACGAACATCTGAGTCGCTTCGACCGTTTTGCGCGACGATTCGATTTGCCACCAGAGGCGCGTGATCGCGCATGGCAGCGCGTCATGATGCATGCCGTCATTTGCATCGGACGTGGCGATTTCACTATCGACATGGCGATCACCCGCGGCGGTTTCTCAACGGAGGCGGAGCGGAAGACGCTGGCTTATCATCGCTCGAGGATGGGCACTTGAACGTCTCGGCATTCAATGACGCGTCGGCCACGACGAACATGATGATTGGTGTAGATCAGTCTTGAAATCCACCGCGTTTACCAGGCCTATGGTTGAAAAGTTTATGGTCCGAGGTGGCGGGAGGAAGATCCGCGGTAAACGCCCCGTGCACGACAAACAGGCGCTTGCTCGGGAAGAATCGGGTGTCGTAGTAAAATGCACTGTTTAATATAGAAGGCATCCCTGACGGACGAACTGTTGTCAAATGTGTATTAAACGACTCTTTGTATTATTTCCTAATACGAAGGGCTTGGCCGACATTAATCATCCGCAATAATCACCGCGTAAGATTTTTTCCCATTAGTCGACTAAAACGGCTTAGAATGCCATCTATCGCCAAGGCGCGGTTCCAGGCTTTTCGTCATAAGGCCCAGAGTGGATTTGTCGTTTTTTCCGGAACGACATTGGCTGGTTAGGCTGGATCTGCATCGTCAGGCGCAGGTTTTGCTAAAATATCGATTCGATAAGACCGCTAATCCAAATCGGTCCGGTACGGGCAATCTGTGCCGTCGTAGTGCAATCGGAGAGTAAATCCATAATGAAGGACACGCGCTTTCCCACCGACAAGGTCGCGATGCGCAGGAACGACGATGCAATCGCGCGGTTTAATGCGCTATTCAAGTCTCGCAGCGAACTGGAACGTGACGCTGAAGAAGCGGAGCGGGCACAACGCGCCGCGGAAACTGCTATCAAATGGCGTGCTCAGCGCGATGAAGCACTGGAAACAGTGCGTGCGTCGATCAGCGCGCACGGTTTTTCTCAAGCTGAACTGTTTGATCACTGATTCGTAAGGTTATCTGCCGCGTTGCGTCGATGATTATCGAATCCGAATCAAACGCTATTTTCGGGGTTTTTCGGGCTTTTGGCATCGCCAACAGTATCGGCGCGTCCGAGTTCCGATAGACGCAGCGTTTCAGGAATATACCGTTGGTCCGAGCGATATTTGCCTGAGCCGAAGCGCTGAGCGTGATAAATCCCGGTATGGCCTGAAAAAAAGTAGGCCATGACGCAGGCTATGGCGGCAAATGGGCCGATGTCGACGCCAAACAACTCGATGGCCATCAGAATAGTCGCCACGGGCGTGTTGGCCGCTCCTGCGAATACGGCAACAAAGCCGATTCCCGCTAGCATCGATATCGGCAGGTGCAGGAATGGCGCCAGTGCATTGCCAAGCGTTGCACCGATGTAGAAGAGCGGTGTTACTTCTCCGCCTTTGAACCCGCTGCCGAGCGAACCAACCGTGTAGACAAATTTTCCGATGAAGTCCCACGGCCGCATGGGCTCGTTGAAAGCAAGGACAATGTCTGGAATGCCCAGGCCGATGTAGTGGTAGGTATCGAACACCCAGACGGCAGTGGCGATCACAGCCCCACCGAATAATGGGCGAAATGGCGCGAAAGGGATCATACGCTTGATGGCCCTACCTAGCGCGTGCGTTGCATTTGCAAATACCCTGCTGACGAGACCGAACAGTATTCCCGCAAGCATGACGGTGAAGGCGCTATGAAAACTGATCGATGTGATCTCGGAGACGAGATAGTGGGTGTGAACCGCACCCCATGCGCGGCAAACCTGGTCCGCCACCAACCCCGCGATCAGGCAGGGTAGCAACGCGTCGTATCGCATCCGGCCGATTGCCAATACTTCCAGGCCGAAGATCGTACCGGCCAGCGGCGTTCCAAATATTGAGGCAAACCCTGCGCTGATGCCACTCATCAGCAGAATGCGCCGGTCTTCGTGCTGGAGTTTGAACACATGCGTCAATTGATCGGCTAGCGCGCCTCCCATCTGAACAGCGGTGCCTTCACGGCCGACCGACGCGCCGAACAAGTGCGAAGCGATGGTTCCACCCAGCACGAGCGGCGCCATCCGCAGAGGGATGACCCGCTTCGGATCGTGTATCTCATCGATCAGCAGGTTGTTGCCACCATCTACGGACTGACCATAGCGGTGATACAGCAGACCGACTCCACAGCCGGCAAAAGGCAGCAGCCAGATAATCCAGCGATGCGCTTCACGCCAGGACGTGACGTGGTCGAGTGCGACCAGGAATAATGCGGACGCTGATCCGGACAGGACCGCAACAATACTGGACAGCGTGAACCATTTGCCAAGATACAGCAGCGAGGCCAGCGGTTCCGGAGGAACGCCAAGGCGTTGCAGTAAGCGCAGAAAAATCGGCATGGCGGCACAGGCAAGGAAAATAAGGGCCTGACGCACGCTGGGGTGGGGGCGGCGACAATGCGCGCGCGCCTACAGCCCCGGACGTAAATCAGGGAAACTGTAGGCGCCATCGGCCTCGCGTCCTGCGGAATAATATATTCAGCGATCGACGGGGCGGTTTGTCTAAACCAGGAGGAGCACCATCTCCTGTGCGGCTGGTCCTCTAGAAAAGCCGCATGCCCGCATTATTCCCAAATAGCGCCAACCTGTCCAGTCTCTCAGGACGGCACCGTGCGGTGAAATGCGTGGCGGTACAATCGCAGGCGACCCATGCGCGGCGTTGATCAGGCGCCTCCTGCAGACCAAGTTTCGGCTTTGAGGATGACTATTGCCTCGGGGACGCACGCGCCGACGAAGAACAGGGAGACGATGGGATGGTCTGGTTGTGTTGCGCATTTTTGCTGGCGGGTCTGGTCAAGGGGATTTCCGGGATGGGATTGCCGACTGTCGCGATGGGATTGCTCGGCAGTGTGATGTCGCCAGCCAGCGCGGCGGCGATTTTGGTGATTCCTTCGTTCGTGACGAACGTCTGGCAATTGGTGGCTGGCGGCGGGTTACATGTTTTATGGCGGCGTCTATCGAGGATGTTGCTAGGCATCGTTATTGGGACGGTGGCCGGTGCTGTATTGTTGGTGGGCGGATCGTCTCATTATTCTGGCGTCGCGCTGGGTGCGGCGTTGATCGTCTATGGCGGTTATGCATTGCTTGGACCGTCCTTGCGTGTGCCGCTCGCCTGGGAGTGGTGGTTATCTCCGGTGATTGGCGTGGTGACTGGCCTGATTACCGGTGTGACCGGCGTGTTCGTCATGCCTGCGGTCCCTTATCTGCAAGCGTTGGATATGGATAAAGACCGGCTGGTGCAGGCGCTCGGTTTGTCATTCACCGTATCGACGATTGCGTTGGCGTTAGGTTTGCTCTTGCACGGTGGCCTGCCGATCGCACGTGTGGGGCTGTCGATATTGGCCGTGATCCCGGCGTTGATCGGTATGTGGATCGGGCAGAAAGTGCGAAACCGTATCAGCGCACGCGCGTTTCGTCGTGGCTTTCTCATTTTTCTGATTCTCCTTGGCGGTGAACTTGTGGCGCGCGGCATCATTGGCCTGATTCATTCGTGATCCGGCGCGGTTTCCGCGATGAGTCGGCGCATCCTCATCCGTGGAAGAGGTCAGCCGGTCTTATTGACAGCGAGTCGCTCTCGGCGATAAGGTGCTTGCCTGGAGCACGGATCAAGCTTATTCCTCGGGCGCTGTCATTTTGGCCCAGGACCACGGGGCTACCCCGTGGATGATTTGGATGTCGCATTGCACCGCAAGAGCCCCGTTGCGCATGGCGCAAGCCCGCTCTCGCCACACCGGTACGTTGATTCGTGGCTCCTCTTTTACTATGCAACTCGATCTATCAGATGCGGTACAGCTTATCGCGGAAGCTGCCCTTGCAGGCCCGTCCGAACACGCCAGTGTCGTCGAGCGGATCGTAGCGGTAGTCGGTGCCGACCCGCCGTGGTGTCACGATGTCGCGACCCTTGCCGTGCAACGCTTCGCGTATTGCTGGCGGGAGGCATCACCGGAAGACCTCGCACTGCTGATCGTCGATGTCCCGGCCTTCGCCGCGGCGTGGTCTGGCGTGGATCGTCTCACATTCGTTCGGGTGTTGAAGCGCGTCCCCACGCAAGTCGCGCCCCCCGTCTCGCTGGCGCATATCTCGATCCCGCTGTTGCCGACACTGGCAGACCTCGCCGATTGGCTGGAGTTGCGCTCTACCGATCTGGAATGGCTTGCCGATCGTTGGCGTGTGGAGGGGCATGCGCGCCGGCTGCATCATTACGGCTATCACGCTTGCGAAAAACGAGACGGCCGCTACCGTTTGATTGAGCGGCCGAAGCCGCTGCTACGTTCGGCCCAGCATAAAATCCTGCATCAAATACTCGATCATATTCCCGTGCATGCTGCCGCGCACGGGTTCTGTAAAAGGCGCAACATCGTCTCATTCGCGGCGCCGCATGCCGGGCAAGCGATGGTGTTGTCGTTTGATCTTCAGGATTTCTTCAGTTCTGTGACAGCCGGGAGGGTGCATGCGATCTTCCGAACCCTGGGCTATCCATTCGCCGTGGCGCGCGCGATCACGGCCTTGACGACAAATCGTGTGCCAAGTGCATATTTCGACGCGCCTCCGTTACGCGGAAAATTCACATGGCATGAACGTGAGCGCTTGCGCGCTCGGCATTTACCGCAAGGTGCGGCGACGTCGCCCGCGCTGGCCAATTTATGCGCATTTCGACTCGATATGCGGCTATCCGCATTGGCTCGCGCCCTCGGCGCACGCTATACGCGCTATGCCGACGATCTGGCGTTCTCCGGCGGCAGCGTACTCGCGCGCGCCAGCGAGCGGCTATCCATCCAGGTCGCGGCGATTGCTTTGGAGGAAGGGTTCGAAGTGCATTCGCGTAAAACGCATGGAATGCCGCGAGGCGTTCGGCAACAGCTTGCCGGTGTCGTCATCAATCGACATCCGAACCTGGCGCGTGATTGCTACGACCGATGCAAAGCCGTGCTGCATAACTGCGCGCTCCATGGTCCCGCATCTCAAAATCGTGAAGCACATGGGGACTTTCGCGCTCACCTGATGGGAAAGGTGGCGCACGCGACAATGCTCAATCCGCGACGCGGCGCAAAGCTCAAGGTTTTGTTCGATCGCATCATATGGCCTGAGGACGCCCCGGCCCGACCGCCGGACGACGGTACGGTGCACGCGATGCCGCAATGATTATCTTGCCATCATGCCGCGCGGCAATGTGCAATCGCGCTATCGAGGATAGCCAGCGCTTCCTCCGCGACCGACTTCGGTGTATTCAGCGGCGCGAGCAGGCGTAACGTGTTGCGATGGACCCCGCACTTGATCACCAGCAGGCCTTCCTCGCGGCAGCGATCGATTACCGCCTGCGCGAAGTGTGCGTCCGGCTGGAACGGATCGGCATCCTTGACGAATTCCAGCGCTGCCATCGGTCCCACGCCACGCACGATGCCCACTTCCGGCGACGCGGCGGCGATACGCTGCAGACCGGCACGAAGTTGCTCGCCCAAAGCACGTCCTTGCTCCAGGAGCTTTTCCGCCTCGAAAACATCCAATACCGCGAGAGCAGCGGCGCACGCAAGCGGATTCCCCGCATACGTGCCGCCGAGACCGCCTGGTAGTGGCGCATCCATTATCTCGGCACGCCCGACCACGCCCGACAAAGGCAGTCCACCTGCGAGCGACTTCGCCACCGTCACGAGATCCGGTTGAATACCAAAATGCTGGAAGCCGAACATTTCGCCGGTACGGCCGAAACCGGACTGGATCTCGTCGAGAATCAGGACAATGCCGTGTTTCCGCGTCAGATCACGTAATGCATGCATGAACTCCTTGCCCGCCGACAGGAAACCGCCGTCGCCTTGCACCGGTTCGATAATGATTGCGGCAACGCGGTCCGGCATGATTTGCGTGGCGAACAGATCTTCCAATGCACGGATGGCATCCGCTGCGCTGAAGCCGCGATAGTCATCGGGATAGGGCGTGTGATACACATCGCCTGCCAGTGGTCCGAAATTCTGCTTGTAGGGCGAACTCATGCCGGTTAGTGTCGAGCCCAACAACGTACGGCCATGGAAACCGCCTCGGAACGCGATGATACCTGGCACATTGCGATAGGCCCGCGCGATCTTTACCGTGTTTTCTACCGCTTCCACGCCGGTGGTCGCGAAGAACGTCTTGTACGGTGTATCGCCGCCAATCATCTTGTTCAGCTTTGCCGCCAACGTTACATAGCCGTCGTAACCGACGACCTGGAATGCCGCGTGCGTGACACGCTTCAACTGCTCATGCACGGCCGCGATCACTTTAGGATGTGAGTGACCGATATTTTGCACCCCGATACCGCCGACGAAGTCGATATAGCGACGACCTTCCACATCCCATAACTCCGCGCCCGCCGCCTTGTCGGCGAAGATTGGATGCGCGGTGACGACACCTCGCGGCACGTGTTGTTGACGGAAAGTGTTGAAAGCGGCGTTATCGCGGGTCATGACGAAAAGTTCTCCAGAAAAACAGCGGATCGGACCGCAAATAAGGTGTCGAGACGTGAGCTCAGGGCGTGGTGCGAGCGGCACTGACCGTTGTTGGGTCAGGGACCGCGGACGATGTGTCGTGGTCTTCCTGGGGCAGCGACGCGGCCAGGATTTCCGCGAGGTGGCGCGCGTGGCGCCCACTGAGGCGTTTGATCTGCGTGCGGCAACTGAAGCCATCCGCGACCACGGTGCTGTCGGCCGACAGCGAGTGGAGTGCGGGCAGCAATTCGCGTTCGCCGACCGTCTTAGCCACCGAGGCGGTTTTTTCGTGATAGCCGAAGGCACCCGCCATGCCGCAACAACCGGTATCGAGCACATTCGCGCCAATCGCTTTTTCCGCGCCGGCACCGCCGCAGGCGCGTTGATGGCAATGTGGGTGCAGGTGCACGGCGTCTTTCGCCAGTGCGTCCACTCGCAGCCCGTGTTTCCGCGCGTATTCCGCCATCGTGATGCAGGCTGCCGCCAACGCGTCGGCACGCTCGTCATGGGCAATCAAGGCGCGCATTTCGTCGCGGAAAACGGAAAGGCAACTGGGTTCCAGAACCAGGATCGGCACATTCGCCGCCACTGGCGGGCCCATCATGTCGAGGATGTCGTGCAACTGCGTGCGCGCCTCGTCCAGCAGGCCGACGTCGTACAGCGGGCGACCACAGCAAACATGGCGCGGTGTCAACCGTGGCGTACCCCCCGCGGCACGTACCACTTGCACGGCGGCTTCGAGCACTTCAGGCGTAAAGCCGTTATTGAACGTGTCGGTCCAGATCACGACATCGTTCTCGCCAAAGCCGTTCGACCAATCGGATGACAGCGTCTTCGCCACCACGCCGTCACGAAATGCCTTGCGCGCAATATCGGGGAACTGCGCGGTCTCGGCCAAGCCAAAGCGACGTGCGGCACGCTTGACCACGGGGTTGCGCATGGCGCCATTCAATACGCTGCTGAAACGAGTGGCAAGGGGCAACCAATTGCCGATACGACCCACGGCCGCATCCATCGGCGCGCGGCGCCGGGTCTGATAGTAGCGATGCAGAAACTCCGCACGGTATTTCGGGATGTCGACATGGGTCGGGCAGTCGTTCTTGCAGCCCTTGCACGACAGGCATAGATCCATCGACTCCTTGACGGCATCGGCATCGCGAGATTCACTGATGATTTCGCCGTTCAACATCTCGAAAAAGAGTCGGGCACGACCTCGTGTCGAATACCGTTCCTCGCGCGTGGCTTTGAAGCTCGGGCACATGGTCCCCGCATCGAGCGACCGACATTTTCCCATGCCGATGCAGCGCTCGGTTTCGCGTCCGTAACCGCGATCCTGCTTTTGTCCGGTTTCGGAACTGTCTCCGGAAACGGTATGTGCCGCCATCGGATACGTGAAGGCACCCGTAATATCGCCACGGCGATAGTCCGGGCCCATGCGCAGATGGGCATCGGCAGGCATGGCGTCAATCAACTTACCGGGGTTCATCAACTGTTGCGGGTCCCACAGTGCCTTGAATTCCCGAAAAGCCTGCATCAGCGTGGGTGGGTACATCAATGGCAGGAACTCGCCTTTGGCTTGTCCATCGCCGTGTTCGCCCGATAGCGATCCCTTGTACTTGACGACGAGTCTGGCGGCCTCTTCCAGGAAATCGCGCCACGACCGCACGCCGGTTTTGGAGCGCAATTCGAATGTAATGCGGGAATGGATGCAGCCGTCGCCGAAATGACCGTATAGATTGGTCTTGTAACCGTAACGCGCTACCAGTGCGGTGAATTCACGCAAGTAAGGGCCAAGCAAAGCGGGTTCTACCGCAGCGTCTTCCCAGCCCACCACCGGATCGGGCACCCCAGGAATGTGAGATAGCGACGTGGCCGAGGCACCTGTTTCGCGAATCGTCCACAGACGATTCATCAACGTGGCGTCGTCGACAAAGCGCACGCTTGGGCGTTGCGGGAAATGTTGCGCGGCTGCCACCATCGTTTGTGCTTGCGCAATAGCTTCGGCACGCGTTGCCGCGCCGAATTCGACCAAGAGCCAGGCATCGCCGGCGGGAAGTTCCGCAATGTCGTCCAATTTCAGACGCAAAGCCTTCAGACCGCCGATGATGCCCTGGTCTAGGCCTTCCATCGCGATAGCGCCCAGGGGCAGCAGATCGGGGACGCTGTCCGCCGCGTCGAAGATCGTCTCGAAACCGAGCACTACGAGCACGCGCTCCGGGCGACCTTCCACGAGCGTCGTCTGTGCCCGCAGCGTGGTGGCGAGCGTGCCTTCGCTTCCTACCAGGGCACGGGCAATATTGAATCCGTTTTCCGGTAGCAGTTGATCGAGGTTGTAGCCCGATACGCGTCGCTTTAACTTCGGGAAGCCCGCGCGGATGTCGTCCGCATACCGGGTGACCAGATCACGCAGACCGGCGACGATGCGGGCCTGCTCGCCGCCCGCCGCCATATGTGCCGCATACGCCGCGTCGTCGGTCGCGCCAACCCAGAAACGTGCGCCGGTGGTGGTCAGAATCTCGAGACGCTCGATGTTCTCAACGGTCTTGCCCGCCATCACCGAATGGGCGCCGCACGAGTTATTGCCGATCATGCCGCCCAGCGTGCATCGGCTATGCGTGGCCGGGTCCGGGCCGAACGTCAGGCCATGTTTCGCGGCGGCTTTCTTGAGTTGATCGCAGATGACGCCGGGTTGCACGATTGCATGGCGCGCCGTGGCATCAACATGCTCGATTTCGTGCAGGTATTTCGAATGATCGATACAGATCGCATCATTGACGGACTGGCCACACATCGATGTACCGGCGCCGCGCGGTAACATCGCGATACCCAATTCCGCGCAAAGTCGCACCGTTTTCTCGAAATCGTCGGTCGAACGTGGCACGACGACGCCAATCGGCGGTTGCCTGTAGTTCGACGCCTCGGAAGCATAGACGGCACGCGTCGCTGCGTCGAAACGCACCTCGGCAGTGGTTTCCGCTTGCAATCGACGACGCAATGTCATCATGCGATTCAGATCCGCGCCGCGTGTGAAGGACGATTTCATTGATCGATTTAGCACCAGAAGAGCACGAAGTGCAGTACCTAGTATAGGAAGTCGCGGTGACGCGAAACTATCGAAAAGACCGTGTGGTGCGGCACCGGATGCTGAATTTCAAGGAATGACGGCAGATCCTTCGATCCCCTTGCCCGACTTTGAGGGCGCCGCCGTTGGTGAGCGGTTTTTAACGCAGAGAGCCTTGGCAGATGTACTTGATGTGCATGTATTCCTGGATACCGTGGCGCGAGCCTTCACGGCCGTAACCCGAGTCCTTGATACCGCCAAACGGCGCCGCTTCAGCGGCGAGTGCGCCTTCGTTTACGCCAATGATGCCGCTTTCGATTGCATCGGCCAGGCGCCAGATCCGGCGCACATCGTTCGAGTAGAAATACGCGGCGAGACCGAATGGGGTTGCATTCGCGTCGGCGATCACGTCGGCCTCGGTCGTGAAGCGCGTCACGGGTACGACGGGGCCGAAGGTTTCTTCGCACGAACAATCCATCGAAGGAGTGGCGCCTGTCAATACGGTGGGTGCAAAGTAGTTTCCGCTCTTGATATGCGGCCCGGTGATGCGTTCGCCGCCCACCACGAGCTCTGCGCCCTGTTCAACCGCGTTGCGTACATGGCGCGCTATCTTGTCCACGGCTCGTGCGTTGATCATCGGACCGATCTGTGATGTCGGGTCCGTTGCGGGTCCGACTTTCAAGGCCGACACGCGCGCCGCGAGCTTGTCGACGAACGCGTCGTGCACGCTGTCCTGCACGTAGATACGATTGGGGCAGACACAGGTCTGGCCGCCGTTGCGGAACTTTGCGATCATCAGCCCCTCGACGGCCGCGTCGAGGTCGGCGTCGTCGAATACGATGAACGGAGCGTTGCCGCCGAGTTCCAGCGACAACTTCTTCAGTGTGTCCGCACTGCGGCGTGCCAGATGCTTTCCGACCGGTGTCGAGCCGGTGAACGTGATCTTGCGCACGCGCCTGTCATCGAGCCAGACGTCGACAACATCGGGCGTATGCGCGCGCGAGGCGGTGACGATATTCAAGACGCCCTTCGGCACACCGGCCTGCTCGGCGAGCTTTACCAGTGCCAGAGACGTCAGCGGCGTGTCTTCCGCGGGTTTGCATACCACCGTGCAACCGGCGGCCAGTGCCGGGGCGATCTTGCGGGCGATCATCGCGGCGGGGAAGTTCCATGGGGTGACCGCGGCAATGACGCCAACCGGTTCACGCAAGGCAAACATCATGCGACCCGCGGCAGGAGAAGGGATGATGTCGCCGTCTGTCCGGGTGGCCTCCTCCGCGAACCACTCGACATAGCTGGCGGCGTACGACACTTCGCCTTTGCCTTCGGCAAGCGGCTTGCCCTGTTCGCGCGAGATTAGCTTGCCCAAGTCATCGGCGTGCTCGATGATCAAATCGTTCCAGCGTTTGATGATGCTCGCCCGTTGCTTCGCCGGCACTTTGCGCCATGTGGCGAATGCGCGATGCGCGGCATCCACCGCGCGTCGGGCATCCTCGGCACTGCTGTCCGGGACCGACATGAAAACCTCATCCGTTGCCGGGTCGGAGACACCGAAGGTGGCGCCATCGGCCGCATCGACCCATGCACCGTCAATATGATTCTGGCCCAACAACAGGGCGGCGTTTTTCATCGTCAAAGACATGATCGATTTTCCTCGGATTTGTACGGTAGAAGCGCGTTATCGCGCCATGAATGTGATGTCGGCTAGACAGCCAATGGTGTTTTTCGTGCGGCTTCTTCGGCCAGTGTTCGTACGCCGCGAAGATCGACTTCGTCGATCCATCCCCGTCGTAGTTCCGGCACCGACTTGGAAAGCAACGCATAGTAGGGATGCGGCTCGGGTTGGTCATAGTCGGCACGCGCGATCTGCGTGACTTTGCGTCCGTATTGCATGACGACGATTTCATCGCAGATCGCGCGCACCGTGTGCAGATCGTGGCTGATGAACAGATACGATACACCCAGCTCCTTCCGGAGTTCCGCCATCAGGTCCAGTACCGCCGCGGCGACGACCGTGTCCAATGCGGAGGTGACTTCATCGCACAATATCAAGTCGGGTTCCGCCGCCAAGGCTCGCGCGAGGTTGATACGTTGCTTTTGCCCGCCCGACAACGCGGCCGGATAGCGATGCATCGTATCGCGCGGCATGCGTACCATATCCAGCAACGCTGCAATGCGCGTCTGCAGCGCCCGCCCTTTCAGCCCGTGGTAGAACTGCAGTGGCCTGGCCAGGATGCGCTCGATCGTATGACCCGGATTCAACGCGGTATCGGCCATCTGGAAAACGATCTGTATACGACGCAGTTCTTCGCGGCTGCGCCGGCCGAGGTCGTGCGCCAGCGTTTGGCCGTCGAAGCGAATGCGCCCCTCGTAAGGTGCGATAAGCCCGGCGATCGCGCGTGCGAGCGTTGTCTTGCCCGACCCGGATTCTCCAATCACGCCGATTGCTTGGCCACGATACAGTTTCAAGTCGACGCGATCCAGAATCTGGTTTTCAGGGCGACCCTGTTTATCGAGGCGACCATAGCCGGCGCAAAGCACGTCCACTTGCAGCAATGGCGGTTTCGGCGTCACCGTTCCCCTGGATGTCACGTCGGGCGATGTCGACGATGCCCCGCTCACCTCTGAAGCGGGCGCTGCCATGGCGGCACCGTCTATGACATGGCCACTGCTAACCCGTGTGTCAGGCCGCACGGCCGCGAGCAGCCTGCGCGTGTAGTCGTGGGTTGGCGCATGCAGGATCTGATCGGTGTCGCCGAACTCCTGCATCTGGCCATTGCGTAAAACCAGAATGCGGTCGGCCACCTGTGCGACAACCGCGAGATCGTGGCTGACGTAGACCGCGGTTGTTTGACGTTCGCGCACCGCCCGCTTGAATGCACGCAACACATCGACCTGCGTGGTCACGTCAAGCGCCGTTGTGGGCTCATCGAGAATCACGACATCGGGGTCCGTGATCAGCGCCATCGCCGCCATCAGGCGCTGTAGTTGGCCCCCGGAGACTTGGTGCGGGTAACGCGCCCCAATGTGATCCGGGTCCGGCAGCGACAACTCGCGGAACAAGGCCACTGCCTTACGTTCGGCGGCATCTCGCGTCATCGTCTTGTGGATCAAGGCGGGCTCCACCACTTGATCGATGATCGTCCGCGAGGGATTGAACGACGCCGAGGCGCTTTGCGCGACGTAGGTGATCTTGCGGCCGCGCAAAGCACGCTGCGCCTCCGCGGACAGTTCCAGCACGTGAACGCCGCCTACGTCGATTGTGCTGTCGTCTGCAATCGCACAACCGCTGCGGGCATATCCCATCAATGAGAGCGCGGTGGTTGTTTTGCCGGAGCCGGACTCGCCGATCAGCGCCAGCACTTCGCCGGGACGAATATCAAAATGCAACTTGTCTACCAGCACGGCATCGCCAGCGGTGATCGTCAGGTTATTGACGTGAATCGAGACGCCCATTATTACTTCTCCGAGTGCGTGTCGCCAGTGCGGTTCATTACGTCTATCTTTGCTTTACGTTTAAGCAACGTCTTGCCGCCGGCGAGGTTGTCGATCAGCACGTTCACTGCAATCGTGAGGCTGGCGATAGCCAATGCCGGCGCGATCACGGCGAGGCTGCCTTCGGCCAAGCCATCGAGGTTCTCCCGTACCAACGAACCCCAGTCCGCGTTGGGCGGTTGAATACCCAGGCCAAGGAAACTCAGGCTCGCCAATAACAAGACGACGTAGACGAAACGTAGGCCGAGATCCGCCAGCATCGGACCGGCGATATTTGGCAGAATCTCCTGTGTCATGATGTAGGCAAGCCCTTCACCGCGTGTACGGGCAACGGCAATATAATCCATCGCGTAAATGTTGACGGCGAGTGAGCGTGCGATGCGGTAGGCGCCTGGCAGGTAGATGACGGCCGCGGTCGCCCCCAACATCCAGGTGGACGATCCGAACGCCGCCACCATGATCAGCGCGAACATTTTGCTGGGAATCGCCGTCAATGTGTCCAATACCCGACTGAGCGTATTGTCCACGGTGGTGCCGCCCACGGTTGCGATCAGAGCCAGTGCCGTGCCAAGGCCGCTCGCTACCAGTGTTGCAACTAGCGCCAAGCCAACGGTATAACGGGCGCCCATGATGACACGCGCCAGCATGTCTCGGCCAAGATAGTCGGTTCCCAGCCAATGCTGTGCGCTGATGCCGGCGAATATCTGGACATCGCCATTGCCGTAACTGGCGCCGTTCGCGCCACCGAAGGCCGCGCCGAAGATGGCGGCGCTGACCCATCCCACAATGATGCATAAGCCCGCCCATCCCGCAATGCCAAGGCGTGCACGGCAACGGCGAAACGGGGCAAGCAGGCCGTCGGCCGGCACACCCGTCGGTTCCGCTGCGACGCTTTCGTCGATGCCGCTTTGCGTGGCTTTGTTCATCGATTCATACTCCATCCAGTAACGTGAAAAGCGGTGCAGTGCGTGTGGCGTCATTTCCGGGTGCGCCTTGCGAAAACACGGGCACACGGGAAGCCTGTCCGTCCATTCAACGATGACGCAGACGCGGGTTTGCGACAATGCCGAAGATGTCCGCGGTAGTGACCAGAATCAGGTAGCCGGCGCAAAAGATCATCGCGCATGCCTGAACGATCGGCATATCTCGTTGACTGACACTGTCCACCATCAACTTTGCAATGCCGGGATAGTTGAATATCGTCTCGACAATGATGACACCGCCCAATAGATAAGAGAGGCTCAACGCAACCGCGTTCGCAATTGGCCCAACTGCATTGGGCAACGCATGCAGCATGACCAAGCGTACCGGCGATGCACCTTTCAGGCGAACCATCTCGATATACGGCGCCTGCAGTTGATCGATCAACGCGGCGCGTGTCATGCGCACCATCTGCGCGACGATCACGCAGCACAAGGTCATCACGGGCATGGCCATTGACCGCAACATCTTGCCGAGTGGGTCGCCGTCGTTGATGTAAGTCAATGCAGGCAACCAATGCAATTTCACCGCAAACAGCAATACGGCCAGTGTGGCTACCAGAAACTCGGGGACCGACACGACGCTGACAACCGCCACGCTGACGCCCCGATCGAATGCGGAGCCGCGACGCACGGCGCAGAGAATACCGAGGCCCAGCGCGATGGGTACGGAGATCAGTGCGGTCATGCCCGCCAAGAAAAGGGAATGGGCCAGACGCCCCCCCACCAAGGTTCCCACCGATGAATGCGTGACCAACGAGTCACCCGGCTGACCGGTCATCAGCCCACCTAGCCAATGCCAGTAGCGCACGGGGGCCGGTACGTCGAGTCCCATCTGCGCCCGAAGCGCAGCCACCGCTTCCGGCGTGGCGTCCTGACCGAGTTGCGCTTGCGCTGCATCTCCTGGAAGAACGGCGGTGATGGCGAATACGACGACCGAAATCGCCAGGAGCGACAGTACGGCTGCAGCGATACGCCGCACGAGCAGTTGGAGGATGGCAGTGTTCACGCGAAATCTCCTTCGTGGAAGCCGGCAGGCACGCGCGGCGGGCGGTGCATGGACGTGCGTGGGGCAGTGGATAAGCCGCTGGCGCTTACGTCTCCAACCAGACGTGTTCGGCGAATGAATAGCCCATCATTCCGCCCAGGGGAATGGGCGACAGACCCTTCAACTTATTGTTATAGCCATCGAGCGATGCAAGGAATAGGGGAATGCCAATACCCGCATCGGTGCGGATCATCGATTGCATGTCGCCGTAAAGTTGTTTGCGTTTGGCGAGGTCCGTCTCCGCGCGGGCCGCGAGCAGCAATTGATCGAACTTCTGGTCTTTCCAGCGCGATTCATTCCACGGCGCATCCGATTTGAAAAATTGCGTCAATAGCGTATCCGCATTGGGCCGTGGATTCACGGTTCCAAAACCCACTGGTGCAGTCAGCCAATAGTTCGACCAGAAACCGTCGGCAGGCATGCGCTTGACGTCCAGATTCAATCCCGCCTGGCGTGCCGTCTGTTGCAAGATCAACGCCATGTCGACGGAATACATCGCCGCGGGGGACGCGACGACCGGGATGGGTGCACTGCCGAGGTTTGCTTTCTTGAGATGGAATTTCGCCTTGTCCAGGTCGAGCATCGTCTGCGGTTGTCCCGCCGCATAGAAGCGATTTGTCGGATCGATCGGCTGGTCGTTGCCAATTACCGCGTAGCCCAGCGCAATCGACTGCTTCATCAGGTTTCGATCGAGCAGCAACTTCATCCCTTTGACGAAGTCCGGGTTCGCACCCGGTCCGGCGTCGCGATGCATGATCAGATCGGTGTACAGACCCGATTGCGTGACGAATACCGCATGGTCGGACGAACCCTTGATCCGCGTCACCGAACGCGGATTGATGCTGGCGATCAGGTCCATGTCGCCGGATAGCAATGCATTGACACGGGCACTTTCGTCGCCGATGCCGACGAATTCGATTTCATCGAGATGTGGCAGACCCGGCTTCCAGTAACCCGGATTTCGAACAACAACGGAGCGTACCCCCGGTTGGAACGTCTGCAGCTTAAACGGCCCGGTGCCGATGCCTGTCGAGAAGTCGATTGTACCGTCCTTGACGATATGAAAATAAAACGTGCCGAGGATAACCGGAAAATCCGCGTTGGCGGCGCTGAGCACGACGGTTACCTCGTTGGGCCCACTGGCTTTCACGCTTTCAATCTGGTCCGCGAGCGTCTTCGCTTTTGACGCGACTGCAGGATCCTTGTGGCGCATCAATGAGAAGACGACGTCGGCCGGTGTCAAAGCCTTGCCGTCATGGAATGTGACACCCTTGCGTAGTTTGAAGAGCCAGGTCTTGGCGTCCTGTGTCGTAAACGACTCGGCAAGAGAAGGCTGAGGCGTCAGCGTGGCGTCCAGCTCGGTCAGATTGTTGTAAAGCATCGTGCCGCGGCAGTAGTCGGTTTTGTTCGACTGCTTTGCCGGGTCGAGCGTATCACTGGCGGACGTATTATCGCCCGCGACGCGTATCTTCCCGCCGCGACGTGGCGTGTCGGCGTGCGCACGGGTTGCAACCCCGGCCAGGCTACTGGCAAGCGCCAACTGCATGCCGCCCGCGGCAAGAATCGCGAGCACGTCGCGCCGCGTGGCGCCGCGATTCAGGGCGGACATCAACTGATCCGATTGCCGTGTGCCAACTAGGGTGTCGAGTTGCTTGCGCTGCGTCATGGTGTCTGGTCCCCGGGAGCATTGCGATGCGCTTGTTAAAAAGGGGGCAGGTCTCACTCAGGCCAATGCGTCCTTCATTCGATAGTACATGCCCATCAACGGCAAAAACCACGGCGGTCCGAGATGTCCCGGAATAGCGGGCCAATTGCGATATCGCCATGGATTCGCCTCTGTCTCGCCCAGCATGACCCGCGCGATCCGTTGACCGGTATGGACGGACATCTGTGTACCGTGACCGCTGAAGCCCATGGCGTAGTACAGTCCGTGTCGCACGCCGGCGTGCGGCAGGCGATCTCGTGTCATATCGACGATGCCGCCCCAGCAGTGCGTCAATGGGACGTCTTGCAATTGCGGAAAGGTCTCCAGAAGCCCCGCCTGTAAAATCTTGCCACTTGCGGCATCGGACAGCGGATTGGAGATCGCGAAGCGCGCGCGACCGCCGAAGATCAGACGGTGATCGGGCGAAATGCGGAAGTAATGATGCAGGTTCGATGTGGTGACGTAGGTGCGTCGTTCGCGCAGCAGTGCGGTGGCGCGTGCTTCACCCAACGGCGCGGTGGCGACGATAAAGCTCCCGATCGGCACGATGCGTCGGCGTATCCACCCAAAGGAACCATAGCCGCCGTGACGCGAGGCGCCGGTTGCAAGCAAGACGCGATCTGCACCGATCACCCCGCGCGGTGTGTGTACCCTATACCCGTGCGCGCTGCCGCCTATGCGCGTCAGCTTTTCGACCGGTGTCGCCAGATGCAGCGTCGCGCCATGCCTGACGGCGGCTTCGGCCAGGCCTCGACCAAAACGGCCCATATGCATCTGGCCACTTTTCTTGTATAGCAACCCGCCGTGATATATATCGCTGTCCACTTCGGCGCGTACGGTGGCTTGGTCGAGCAATGCCATATCCGTATCCACGCGATCGTCGGCCAGCCGTTTGAAGCTGCGGGCCAGCGCCTCGAAATGCGCGGGACGGGATGCGAGCTTCAGTTTGCCGTGCCGCAGGAAATCGCAATCGATCTGTTCCTGCCGCACCAGCCGTTCGACGGTGTCCACGGCATCGTCATAGACATGATAGATCGCGCGGGCCTGCTCGGTCCCCAATTTCTCGGCTAACGTGGCGTAATCGACGGCAAGGCCGTTATTCACATGGCCTCCGTTGCGGCCCGACGCTTCGGCCGTCACGCTGTCATGGGCTTCAAGAATGGCAACACGCAAGCCATTGCGCGCGAGTTCCAGGGCGGCGGAGAGGCCACAGAATCCCGCACCGATCACCGCGACGTCAACGGCCTCTGGTAGCGCGCTTGTGTCCCAGTGCGCCGGAGCGAGTCCTTCTTTCCAGTAAGAATCGAGTTTCATCGGTGCCGGGCAGTCCGCAGAAGGTGTGGGGGAAATGGTGACCGCATTGTGTCAACGGAATAATTGAATCACGTCAAAACCATGGCTTCGTCTCGTATTGACCATGTTCCGCAGCGGGAACTGCGGTTTGATGGGTCGTACACGGCATTGTTTGCGGTGCCCGAGCAATTATTTTGATGGGACTGGCTCGCGTCGCAAAGAGAGCCGAATTTTCCTAGCCTCTTCTGGTGGCGTATCCGCATCATCAAATCTGGCCTGCACTTCCTGTCGCATCCGTTTTACCTCGAACCATGAGCGCTTCGACGTCCTTTCCCAGCCCAACCGATGTCGGTCCTCCGATCTCGGGCATACGCGATATGACCGCGGCGGACCTTGCCGCCGCGCTGCATTTGTCCGAAGACATTGGATGGCCGCACAGGCTGAGTGACTGGCGTTTGTTCAGTAGCCTGGGTCGAGGCCGAGTCGCGATGGTTCAGGGTAGAGTGGCGGTGGTGGGGCAACGTTGGACTTGGGGTGAGCAGGCTGGCACGATTGGCTTGCTTGTTACCGCGCCGCCGTTTCGCGGTAGTGAGATCGAACAGCAGTTGCTTGCGGACCTGATGGCTGGCATGGGCCGCCGGACGATGCTGATATACCCGTTCGGCGGCCTCGAACAACTGGCGCGACGTGCCGGCTTTCAACACGATGGCGGCGTCGAGCAATGGCAGGGACGACCCCGTCCCGCGCCGCTCATGCCGCTGCCGGACGGGGCCCGTCTGCGCCCGGCGAGCCGCAACGACCTTTCTGCATTGACGGGCCTGGATGCAAGAGCGACGGGTTTGTCGCGAGGGCCGATGATTGCTGCCTGGCTCGATCATGCGGTCAACGCCATCGTCCTCGATCAGGGTTCGGCGGTATCAGGGTTCGCCATCATGCGTCGTTTTGGGCGTGGCGTGTATATCGGCCCCGTGGTGGCGCCCGACGTCGAACAGGCCCAGTCAATGATTGCGCACCTGTGCAGTGCTGCAACCGGGCGATTTTTGAGAATCGATATTCGAAGTGACGTGCTCTCCGGCATGCGCACTTGGCTGACCGGATTGGGGCTGAGTTGTGTAACAACGGTGCCGATGATGCGCCATGGCCCGGCACTTGAAACGGATCCGCGTGTGCGAAATATCGCCATCGCGGCCCAGGCGATGGCGTAGCGGTGCCCGCGGGCCTATTGGTCCGAGCGCATCAGGGTTGCCTTCATACGGGGCCGCGCGGTACTCTCCTAAAATTGTACCCCATCGGCGTGGCGGGGTACCGTTTGCGTGGCAGCGAACCAAGACCTCCTTCCTGGCTGGAATTTCATGGCAGCAAATCTGAAACTCGATCGACTCGATCTCCGCATACTCAGCCAATTGCAGAAAAACGGCCGGATGACGAACGTTGATCTGGCCGAAGCAGTGGGCTTGTCCGCGAGTCCTTGTCTTAATCGCGTCAAGCGGCTTGAGCAGGGGGGCTTCATCGATGGCTATAGCGCGCAGATTCGGATGGAGAAGCTGGGCGATACATTGACCGTCTTCACCGAGGTAACGCTATCCGACCATCATCGTGAAGATTTCATCCGTTTTGAAAAAGCGGTGAAGGAGATGGACGAAATCATCGAATGCCATCTCGTCAGCGGCGGATACGATTACTTGTTGAAAGTTATCACGCGCGGAGTGAATCACTATCAGGAATTGATGGAAGGGCTGCTTGAACGCAATATCGGTATCGAGAAGTATTTCAGTTTCATTGTGATCAAGTCTCCTTTCATCAAGACGCACTATCCAATCGAGCGATTATTCTCGCCGCCGGCCTAGCGCGTGAAGATACACGATGCGCGTCTGCATACCGTCGGACGCGCGACAATGCACGCGCCTGTTCATAGCAGTACGCGCACGTGTGTTGACCGTTTCACGCTGCCATTACCACATACACTTTGCGGATCGGTGATGTGACATTCCAGACACCTTCTGTGTTTGCCGGGAAGAATAGCGTATCGCCCGAGCGAATCTCCAGTGTTTCACCACCCGTTGGCGTAAATGTGCATTCGCCGGACAGAATGTGCATGACCTCTGCATTGGCGAGTTGGCGTTCGAAGCGTCCGATGCTGACTTCCCAGATGCCGGTTCGATTTTCTCCCTGGCCTTCCAATGGCACCTCGTGGCTTTTCGCCACGGCGGCGGGGGCGGACAATGGCCGCGCGACCGGGCCATCTTCGGTCAACGTATTCAGAGTTGCAGATTGACGCAAAATTGTGATCGGCATAATGGGGAGCGTTTCTACTGTAAGTTATTGATTGGCGTCCACCGCATCGGCTAATTGCGCGAGCGTGTGAAAGTGGTAATCCGGAATCGTATGCTCGGATTCGATCGTGCCGCCAGAGCCAGTCTGGCCGTGCCGTCGTTCGATCCAGCACGTCGCAATACCGAGTTTTTTCGAGATGCCGATATCGTGATACTGGCTCTGCGCGACGTGCAGGTTATCTTGCTGTGTATAACCCCATTTCTCCTCAAAGCGGCCGCGCGCATACGCGAAATATTGGGGGTCCGGTTTTTCGCAACGGGAATCATCAGCGCTTAATTGCAAGTCGAACGGCTGATCGAGCGTTGCTGCAAAATGTTCGAGAGCCCAACGTTGCCCGTTTGTCATTGTCACCAGTCGGAAGTGCCTGCGCAACCGTTTCAGCGCGTCGATGGAATCTGGAAATGCCGGCCATTGTGACACCGAGTCTCGGAATCCTTGCGCAGTGGCGTCATCGTCAGGTAACCCCAGGCCTGGCGCCACGATGTGCCAGCAGTGTTCAATATCATCCGGATACGCAATGGTATCAGGGCGTTTGCGCGCTTGGCGGTAGGCAGCGAGGAACGCCTCATCCTGCACCTTTGAATCCGGCGCGACTGCGCGCAGGTAGTTCAACATGCCACGCTCGAAATCGATCAGCGTGCCGACGACGTCGAACGTCAGGACCTTGAAACGCTTCAGGCTCATGAACAATGCTCTGTAAGAGGAAGTGGAATAGCGAGATTTCCAACGAGGACGCCTGGTTCGTCCAGGGCAGGAAATATCGGCCGTTGCAGTAAGTCGAATGCGTGTTGCGTGATCGGGCGGCGTATTTGCAACGCGGCGCTGATGGCTTTCACACTTCGCGAGAGGTGACTTTGATCGTAAAAACCGCTGGCCAATGCAGCCTGCAGAGGTGTTGCACCATGTTCCAGCAATGCGAGGGCATGCCTAATCCGGACCAAACAGACATACCGATGAGGCGGCATGCCGACTTTCTGTTTGAACACGCGTGCGAAACGGCCCACGCTCAATCGCGCAATGCCCGCCAGGCGCGGCACTGCGTGATTATCCGCCGGTCGGCGATGGATGTGCTCACGTACCGTGTGAATGGCCAAGTTGTTGCGTTGCGATACCTTCTCACGCGCACTGCCTGCCGCGAGGTCAGGCGGGGCGCCGAAATCGTCGTGCAAGATAAATGTACCGGTCCCGGCAGGTGCTCCACCAAATCGTGGCGCGTGTGCTGTCACGGGAACCGGGGGCGTCGCGAGCGTAGCGGAAGCAGCCATGGCGATTGGGACCATCGAGTACATGCAGCAAAGCATAAGCGAGTCCGAGCCGTCGAAAAAACTGATTTCGCGCGCATGCGCCGCAGCGAATAGCGATAAGGCAATGCATCGCCGCAGAATCTATGCTGTCTTGCCATGACAGTGAGTGGCAGGGCGACCGATGCTGATTCCAGTACTGATCGTGCATGCGGAGATTATCCGTTAAGGTCTGGCTCACGGCGTTGATGTGCGGTCGGATTCGTCGATGCAAAGTCATTGGCGTCGTGGGTACTTCTTGGTAACGGAAAGGGCGAAGACAATGCGGAGCGTGATACGTCTAGGAGACGCTACCAGCCGCGGCAGCAAGGTGTTGAATGGGCGACCGGCAGCCACGTAATGGACCGTCCCGTACTCGATTCGAACGCGCGCTCGATGCGCGTCACACACTTCTCTCACGGACTACGGCGATTATTTGTTCGTTCATAAATGAATTTTCTGGCGGCTTCGAATATAAATTAATTCAGCAGTTGATATGGTAAATTTGCGGTATTGGAATGCGCACCACGCTGCGGGTTCATCAGCCTTGTTCCTTATTGACTCCCCATGCAAACGGATTCTTCAGACCTTCCTCGTGCATATCTTTATCGCCGCTTCCCGGTATCGATCGAGGCGTCGCTGCGCGAAAAGTATCAACTCTCCGTCAACAATGAAGACAGCATCTTGTCTCCCGCCGGGATTGCCCGACAGGCGCAAGGTGTGTCGATCTTGTTTGTTTCGGCGACTGAGCGCGTTGATGCATCGGTGATTGCGTCTTTATCGCCGACGCTTCGCACGATCGCGACACTGTCGGTGGGACTCGACCACATCGACATTGTCGCCGCACGTGTGCATGGGGTTAGCGTGTTGCACACACCGGACGTTTTGAACGATGCATGCGCGGAAATTGCCATGCTCCATGTCCTGAACACGTGCCGTCGCGGTTATGAGGGTGACAAAATGATTCGGGATGGCGCGTGGCAGGGTTGCGCTCCGACGCAAATGCTAGGCAAGGGGCTGGTTGGCGCACGACTGGGTATTTTCGGAATGGGGCGCATCGGTCGTGCCATTGCGCGACGGGCCCAGGCGTTTGACATGGTGATCCATTATCACAATCGTAGTCGTCTCCCGGAGCGCTTGGAGGCCGGGGCAGTCTATCATTCCACGCTGGACGAACTCGCGACGGTATCGGATGTGCTAGTCATCGCGGCACCGGGAACGCCGGAGTCGCGCGGCGCGATCAATGCGGATCGCATCGCGCTGTTGCCGAAAGGAAGCGTTGTCGTCAACATTTCGCGGGGTGACCTCGTCGACGATACGGCGCTGATTGCGGCATTGACGTCTGGACATTTGATGGCAGCCGGGCTTGACGTGTTCGCTAACGAGCCATACGTCGATATGCGTTATCGCACTCTGCCCAATGTCTTTATGACTCCCCACATCGGTAGCGCGACGCATCAAACCCGTGAAGCGATGGGCCAGATGTTGATTGACGGGCTTGATCAGTTGGCGGCGGGAAAGCGGCCTACGAACCTTGTCGTCTGACTATCTTTGCGCACCAGTCTGGACCTGCTAGGTCCTCGTCAAGATCTACCTGGCCGAAAACGGTAGGGCTGTCATGCCAGGTCCGCACTACGGCCCAATCCGCGCACTGTTTGGCATGATCAGAAGATCTTGCCTATGGCGGCATTGTCATCCACCGCCTGCAGGGTGAAATCGAGCGCATCGCTGAATGAGGTAACCTGTTTCTCCACCGCCGCTGGCGGTGGGGCTTTCCCATTATCGGTAAATGGATCGACGATCCGTACCGCGGCGCGAGCCGCGTCCGGCACGCCTGCTGCGATTTTATTGGTTAAATCGGTGACACGCGCCTCGGTTTCCGCATCGCTAATGGTATAAAGCAGCAGGCACACGCCGACCAATGCCGGGTCCGCATCTGGTGGCGGGGACAGGAACTCCTCAAACGTGAGGTGACGTGCGTCGAGATCGCGCGCGCGCAGTACCCTTACCAGAATCTCGCCAAGCAATGCGTCATGTATGGGATGGGACGGTATGACGAGAATCAGCGAGCGGGGTGGGCCGTTAACGGGACCTTGCATCTTGCCCAGCATTGCCTCACGTCGGGATCGCAGTATTTGGCCCAGGCTCATGCCATCGCTCAATGTGATCTTGGGCATGCGCTGACGTCGTGTCGTGCTTGTCGTAATGTCCTCGAGGACCACGAGGATCGAATTCCCCACCGCTTGGCGCTCGGTTTCGCCAATCGTGCCACGATCCAGATCGGCCTTGGCAAGCATCAGTGCCGGAAGCAAGACCTTGTCGCAATACGCTGCCAGGGATCGCTTTCGTATGTATTTGCGCGCATCACGGCTGATCTCGATGGCGTCGTTCGACAACGCGCGTTGGTAGAATCGTTCCGACAGCGTCAAGGCGGGAAGATCCGCGAGCAATATCTCGAAAATACGCAGGGATTCGAAGTGGCGACCGAAGACGACAAGGCAGAGCGTGAGTGGCGTGGATAGCACGAGGCCCACGGGACCCCATAACCAGGCCCATACGATAGCGGAAAGCACGACTGACAGAGGCGAAAGGCCTGTACTATGTCCATAGAACAGCGGTTCGACAAATTGCGAAAAGACCAGTTCCACGCTGATAAAAATCACGAGGACTGTAACGGCGAGCGTCCAGCCGTCGGATGAAATCATGCCCATGAAGGCGGCGGCCGCCGCCGCAATCAGTACCCCGACATACGGTACATAGCGGAATACGAAAGCCAGAATACCGAATAACAGCGCGCCGGACAGATCCGCGATCCACAGCGCGATTGCGATCGTAATGCCAACACAGGCGTTGACGATCAGTTGTGAAACGAAATAGTGGGACAGTTTCTCGCCCGCTTCGTTAACGGCCACCGTGGTGGCGCGGATATCGCGGGTGCCGGTAACGCGGATAAATCGGTCACGCAACGCCTCATGTTCGAACAGCACGAATACGAGGACTGCCAGTACCACCCCGGTCGAAGACAATATAGGCCAGGCGAAATGGATTGCCCAGCGCAAGAGGAAGCGCGGATCGGTGGCAAGTGCCATCTCGGTTGGGGGTACTCGCGCCGCCGCGCGAGCGCGTGATGAGGAACCACCCATCCGTTCCAATGTTCCATAGTCAAGTACTGACCGGAACCGCTCGCTCAGCCAGTTCGTGCCAACGTCGGCGAAGTTCGACAGCGCGAGCAATTTTTGATGCAGTACCGTCGCATAGAGGGGCATCTCCGCAGCGAGTTGAACAACGCGCGACGCAATCAGGATACCGATGAATCCGGCGACGATCACGGCAATCAGTACCGCCAATGCAATCGACAGATTATGACCGATGCCGACACGACGCAGCCGGGCGACCAACGGCATGATCAGGAAGCTCAGGATGATCGACAGCGTGACGGGGATCAACACTTCGGCGGCAAAATGCAATGCGGCGACAATGATGACGAACGCAATCGCGTAGACACTGCGCTCGAAAAGCGTTGAGGCGGGCTTGGTTTTCTGCACGGTCGGATCGGTCAAGTCAGTGCGAGGGCAGGGGTGGCGGGCTAGGACACATTGGCATCGGCGTGTGGTTACACGCTTCAAGCTCACGTCGCAATGGTCATCTTCGTAGCGGATGGTCCGAAAGAGGCGCGTTTGCAGCCTGTTTGCATCTGCCTTGCTAATCTACCACGCTGCCTACCATCTACTGCAGGCAAGATGTCGCAAAAGTGTTGCTATCCTTCCAATTGTAACAAATAATTATTTTATATTACAATTGTGAAAAATGAAGGGTGGTCTTGCCTGTGGTGGGTGACAGGGCTGTTTCATTCCGTAGTGATGGAGGCCTTCTTCACAATTTCTCGAAAAACCTTTCAAGCGTTCAGTGAAATGTACAAGCTACGACTGGGGCATTATTTCAAGATTAGTTGGTCCGATGGAACGAGAGCTATCTTGAATCGGCCACTTTTAAGTGTCGGAATTTTTGCGGCAATTTTCGCTTCGTCCTTGTGGCGAACCGAAATTGTTGAAATGGCGCGCGTTGCCGGGGCGGCTCGGGGCCAGGGCGGCATGCCGGCATTGATTCACATACTTCTTGCTCGCGTATTACAGTCATTCGCCACGATGGCGTTGACGGTCCATGTCATTCGGTATGCATTACTGGGCGGAAATGGGAGCGGACACGTATCCATGCTTCGCCGCATCTGGCGGGCATATCGCGTAACGTCGTTACTAAGTGTGTTCGCGGTGCTTGGTGGCGGCGTGCTTGTGCTACTGATGTTTTTTACGCTTCACCATCTCGCCTGGGGTGCGCACCACGGCATCGCTTCAACCTTCGTCAGCATCACTTTTCCGATAGCGCTGTGCTTTTTTATTATGGTACGGCTATCGTTTCTGACTTGTAGCGGCGCGATCGGGGAACGATTGTCCATATCCGCAGCCTAGCATCTCACCGAAGGGCATTTTTGGGCGCTCGCACGCATGCACTTTCTTGTCGGTGCGCCGTTGGTAGGAATGGTCATTGCTCACGCGTGCATCGACATCTTCCTGGTGCGTCATATTTTACATGGCAACTTCCTGCTGGAAACCAAGGCTGTTGAGGCGATCTTAGTGATATTGGGCGTGAGCGTGGGTGCTGCCTGTCTTGCCTGGCTTTACCGCGACATGTCGGCTCACGCGACCGTCCTGGCGGTAAATGCCGACCATTGATCCCGCGGCGGCATCGGGCCCATTCTTGTCACATTCACCTTGTTCGCCGTTTTTAATTACTGATCGGGCGTGGCGATATGTCGCTTTCGGATGACTTTCATACGCGCATCGGCCAGGAGATATGATAAAAAGGACCGTGAACTATTCCTACAGGTTTTGGCCGGCATGCGAATTGATCCCGTGTCAGAGATTCGTCCTACAAAGAACGATCGTATCTTCCAGGTGACGCAAACGGGAGCGCGGCTATTGCCGATCATGGCGATGGTAGTCGTATTATTTTCGTTATGGCGACAAGCCGGTGCACCAGGGCGGGCCGAAACCCAGCCAGTAGCCATGGCAATGTTGACGTCTATCGGCATCGTGTGCCTGTCATGCTCGGGTTTATTGCACCCGCAGAGCGCGGAACGTTCGATTCGCGCCTTGAATGGCGCGGCATTGGCAACGGCACTGATCGACTTGCTTTCGCAGGTTTTCACCGGGGCCGACGTGATCAGTCCTGTGCTCTCGAAATTGGCCATGCCGCGCGGCGCCGCATCGCAGGCGCAGACGTCCATCGCCACCGCGGTCACCATCGCGCTGCTATCCATCGGTCAATTACGGCGCCTTGCACAGCATACGACTTCGGCCGACTACTTGACCGGGGCAGCCATGCTGTTTGCCAGCGCGGCGTTATTAGGATCGGCTCTTGGGGTGCCGGATTTGCACCACATTTTCCTTTATTCGACAATGGCGACGTCCACCGCCATGGCACTCTTCATTCTTGCGCTTGCTTTCGTCGTTGCCGATCCCACGCGTGGTTGGGCCGCACTGATCACGTCGACAAGCGGGGCGGGGCGGGCCACCCGACGTCACTTGGTGTTGGCGCTTTTCCCCATTCTGGTGGCCGCTGGTTTGCTACGCGGTGTTCATGCCGCAGTGCTGAGCGTGGAAGCCGCGATGACATTCGCGATCTTGTTGATCCTGGCGCCATTAGTGATCTTGACATTCCGGGAAGGAGGCGCGCGCGAGAACAGGGAAAAAGCGACTGATGCGTTGGCGCGGTTCCAGCAGCAAGCGGCGACCGATCTTAAACGGCAGTTGGCCGAGCAAGCCGCGTTGCTGCTGACAGAGGGCGAGGAACGCCGTAAGGCGGAGTCGGGCATGTATCGTGCGCAACGGCTTGAAGCGCTCGGTCAGGTGACCGGCGGCATCGCGCATGACTTCAACAACGTGCTGATGGCAATCAGTGGCAATTTGCATCTGATGCGTCAGTTCGTATCCGTTACGCATCCCGGACACGGCTATCTTGAAAGCATCGCGATGGCAGCGCAGCGCGGCGCAAAGCTGACCAAGCAGTTACTGGTTTTTTCCCGGACGCAACTGATCGATGTACGGGCCGTGGCGTTGGACACGGTTATCGAAGGTGCCCGTGAGCTCGTCGGCAATGCGCTTGGTCCCGATGTCAACGTGGTGCTCGATCTGCAAACCGCCGATGTCTGGGTACGTACCGACCCAGAGCAACTGCAACTGGCTATTCTCAATCTTGCGATCAATGCGCGCGATGCGATGCCGAACGGCGGCAATCTTCGCATTGGAACATCGGCGTCGGTCATCGAGGCTGTCGACGGACAGCCTCGTCAATTTGTCGCCGTACACGTCGTTGATGACGGCATCGGCATGTCCGCCGATGTCGCGGCGCGGGCAATAGAGCCTTTTTTTACAACGAAGGAAGCAAGCAAACGGTCGGGGCTCGGTCTGGCCCAAGTGTATGGCGTGATGCGGCAAAGCGGCGGTGAATTGCGCATCACCAGCGATGTCGGCAGAGGCACGACCGTTGATTTGCTGTTGCTACGGACTGACCCGGTCGGACACGCGGAAGATATCGCCCCGCCGTCGACGCCCCCCACCATTGGGGTGGTATTGAAAGCGCCGGTCCTGCTAATCGACGATGACGACGAGGTGCGCGCCGCAATGGCAGAGCTGTTCCGCTGCAGTGGCTATGATGTCGTCGAAGCCGCGGACGGCAAGATAGGACTCGAGGCGTTGGCATCGATCAAGCCCGCCGTCGCAGTAATCGACTATCTGATGCCGGGTCTTAACGGCGCACAGGTTGCGCGGTTGGCGCGTGATGCGCATCCAACATTGCCGATCATTTTTGTCAGTGGCTATGCTGACACGATGGCGCTCGATCAACTTAGCGACGCCGTCGTGTTGCGCAAGCCGGTGCCTATTGACGAATTGCTTGCCACCGTTGCTCGGTTTGCTGTCGAGCAATGACGGCGGACGCGGAGGTTACTGTCTTTCGCCATGCCTGGCTGCCTGGATGAGCAGCTTACGTACCATTGTCGCCAGCGCTTCCAGATTGTAAGGTTTCTACAGCAAGCTGACTACGTTCCGAGATGGCTTGCGCAACACGTTGTTCAGGTGCCGTGTCAATTGCAGCAAATCCGCTTCTGCCACGGCACGTTGTCGCGCGGCGACCAGACCCTCCGTGGTTTCGATAACGACGGCAACAACACCGGCCGGCGCGCCATCTCTCCACACCAGCCTTGACAAGCATGATCGTTACGCAACACCCGCATGAAGCCTCGTCTTTAGTACGATGATTCGGCAGCGTCCGACACCGGCGGCACCACGTCAATGTACGTGATGTCGCTAAAATATCGGAAAATACAGGCGTTGTTGCTATTCCAGCGGGTCGATACAGCGTAACGGCACAGCGTTGTAATGGCAGGTAATGCCGGAGCCGTGAGCCTGAAACGGACGGAGACTGTCGCCATGCCTATGGCAAGTAGCGGCGCAGGCCCAAAGCCAGCGGCAATATGGCAATCGCGGTTAAGGCTGTTGCGAAGGTCGCACCATGAACGCCGAGATGGTCTCCAAGTATCCCGTAGATAATGGGGGCGATCGCACCGGAGCCAATCGTGCCCGTGTAGAAAATGGCAAATGCGCGCTCGGTATGATCGGTCGATGTCAATTCCGGGACGGTGCCGTATAGCACGGAAGAGGTGCCGTTCAGCATCACGCCCAGCAGTGGTAGCAGCATCAGCGTCAGCGGCAATGAACAGAACATGACCGCGATAATGCAGATGGCCGTCCCGCTTTCGGTTGCCAGTACCGTACCAATAACGCCCGTTCGAGCACCTAGCCAACCGCACGCGAACTTGCCGGCCGCGCCGCCGATGAAGACCAGTGCCAGTGCCGTTCCAATCAATGATCCGGCCGCTCCTTTTTCCTTCAGCAGGAAAGGCAGGAACGTCAGCAGGCCCATACGTACGCCGGTGTCGAACACACCGATAAGGAACAGCATCATGAAGCCTGGGTTCAGCGCACTGTGCGCGCGCCGTGCTTTGACCTGTGCCGTGGTGGCTGACGCCGTCGGTGAAGATATTGGCGTCGGCGATAAGGGCATTGACGCATCTGGTGAAGTGCCTAGCACCGCTCCTCGCGGGATTGCCGGAAAACAGCGTCCGATAAAGAGTGCGACGGCAACGCCCAGTGCCGACACGATCCACAGTGCATGCCGCCACGGCATCACCGTGACCAGTAGTGATATCGATGCTGGCAACGCCGATTTGCCAAGATCACCGGCAAAGTTGTAGATGCTTAAGGGGCCGCGTGCGTTGGCACCGTAGATACGCGAAACCGCGCCCGATGCGACCGGGTGCTGCGTGCTGGAGCCTATCCCTGAAAGGGCCAGCGCCGCGCCAAGTGCGAGCAGGCCACCCGACAGTCCGGCAAAGGCATAGCCTAGAGCAGCCAAGAGCGTGCCGAGCGCCAAGGTGGCACCGTTATCCGATCCGCCGGGCCAACCGCCCGGCGGGCAGTTGCAGGGTGGCCATCGTGCCTGCATAAATCCCGCGCAGTACCGCCAAGGCGCCGTAATTCAGTCCGAAGTCCGACTGCCATATGGGCAAAAGTGCGTAGATCATATCGGTATAGCCATCGTGCAGCGCGTGCGCGGTGCAAGAGAGCGTCAGCACGCGTCTACGCGCTGCCGTGGTGGTGGCGTCAAGTTTGTCGTCGATGCCGACAGTTGTTCGAGGTAGTCGGAGCAGACGCATGCGGTAGGCCTTTTATAAGCTGCATCGATGTTACGGCGGCCCCTGTCAATGGAAAAAAAGATGCGTGGCACGCCGTTTTGATGAATATGATCATTGTATGACGGGCGAAAATAGCCGCCAATTGACGTAATATCGCGCAATGGGAGAGAAAAAGTCACGTTTGGACGTATTTATTACGTTGTGTGGGGAGCGCGTCAGAGAATGAATACTTATCGTGAAAAGATGCCGCCGTTGAACGCGCTACGCCATTTCGAAGCGGTTGCACGTCACGGCAGTTTTGCCGCGGCGGCCGTCGACCTCCATGTGACGCATTGGGCCGTGGGCAAGCAGATCCGTCTGTTGGAGGACTGGTTCGGCTTACCGCTTTTCGAGAGGCGTGCGAGCGGGGTCACGTTGACCGACGAAGGCGCCGCGCTGCTGGAGGACGTCAGCGGTGCGTTTCAACGTCTTGGCTCGGCGGCAGCCCGCCTGCGTGGTGACACGTCCGCGCGGCGTATTTCGGGGCGGGTGCGCGTGAACGTGTTGGCCAGCTTCGCGCTGTGCTGGTTGTTGCCGCGGCTTGGGGATTTCGAGGCGCGTTATCCTGATATCGACGTGCGGCTGAGCACGACATCTCGTAAGTTACGCTATATCGGTGACGCCTTTGATATCGGCGTGCGCTCGGGGCCGGAAGCCGGCACTGTCATTCACTCACGATTCCTGATGTCGGACATTCGTCTGCCTGCATGCAGTCCCACGCTGTTACGTAGACGACCTATCCAGTGTGTACAAGATCTACGCCGCTATACGTTCTTGCATGCGGCAACCACTCGGAACGGCTGGGCGCAATGGCTGCGGACGGCTGGAGAACCGGATTTGAAGCCGGTGCGCAACGTCGAGTTCGACCACACGTATCTGCAGCTTGCCGCCGCCGTCGAAGGGTTGGGTGTCTCGCTGGTCTCGCTACCATTGATTCAGCGCGATCTGGCCGCGGGTCGGTTGGTGTGCCCGATTGCAACACCGGCGTGGCGCGCGGAAGACTATACGCTGATCGTCCATCCCGATCGGGTTGACGATGATGCGGTAAGCGTATTCGAGGCATGGATTACCGAGATGGCCGCGCAAGATGCGCGGAGGCTACAGGGTGGCGTAGCCTCCGAGTCGTGAGCGTGATAAAACAAAGGGCGCACCATTTAACGCCGGTGCACCCCTGTCGCTTCAGTGCCTGTCCACCACTCGTTTCATCCCATGCGCATCAACGCTGCGCCCGACCTTGCTTGCGACGCCCACGCATCAGCAGCGAGCCGATGGCGATCAGCACGACCACCATGCCGACACCGATACCGACACGCGTCATCGTCAACAGGTTCGAATGCGGTCCACCTTGACGGATTACTGCAACATCCGCCGGCGTTACCGCTTGCGCGCTATTGCCATAGTGCGTCAACACGTAGTTGGCCAGTGCGGCGACATCCTCGTTGCTTAGGTTCGTGACTGCACCGGGCTGGCTGCCAAACGATGGCATGAACACGTGGCCGCTTGTCGTCTCCCGATCCACACCATACAGGATAGTGGCAAGCAGGTTGTTCGGATTCGCGCCGGCGGTGGCCGAATTATGGAATAGGCTCGGGTAATAGCCGTCTTCCGAACCTTGTCCGTTATAACCATGGCACGAGGCGCAGTTCGCGGAGAATATTACTCCGCCACGGTTGCTGCTCGCCATGCCGGCTTCGAAGCCCTTGCCCCGGAACGCCGCCAAGTCACTTGACGCCTTGCCCTGGTCAAAACGAGAGCTCGTGGTGGAATTTTGCGTCACACCATCGCCAATCGCCGGAATATGCGTCATATATAAGGCAATCGCATTGACATCGGCATCCGTCAGATAACGGAAGCTATGCGTGATTGCCTCCGCCATGCTGCCCGCGGCCTGTGCCTTGCCTGGCAGGCGCCCCGTCTTCAAATACGTGACCAGCTCTTCCTGCGTCCAGGTGCCAATGCCATGCGTGGCATCAGGAGTGATGTTCGGTGCATACCACGGCCCTACTTGCGCACCGGCCATCGACAAGTCATGCTTTTCCTGCATCAGGACGCCGCGCGGGGTGTGACAGGTACTGCAGTGTGCGGCGCCATCCACCAGGTACCGGCCGCGATTCCATTCTTCCGATTGACTCGGGTCAGTGACATACGGCTTGTCGTTCAGAAACAGTGCGTTCCAAATGCGCATCGACAAGCGGATGTTCATCGGGAACGGCAGATGCGTTGCGGCGGTTGGCGTGTCCACCGGCGTCACGCCCTGCATGAAGTAAGCATACAGCGCATGGATGTCGTCGTTGGATAGCGTGGCGTACGCGGTATATGGCATTGCCGGATACAGGTTCGCACCATCTGCGCGCACACCTTTGCGCAGCGCATCGGCAAACTGTTGCTCGGTATAGTTACCAATACCATGCGTCTTCGATGGCGTGATGTTCGAGGCGATGATCGTGCCAACGGGTGATGCAATGGCTAAACCGCCGGCCATCGGCCGGCCACCGGTCGCCGTGTGACAGGCGATGCAGTCGGAGGCGGTGGCTAGGTAACGCCCTTTCTCGACCAGGCTCGGGGCGAAAAGGCCAACTTGCGGCGCGGCACTCGATGCCGCAGTCGGCGTGGTAACCGCCGAAGCAGTGGCGGCCGTGACGTTCGCGGTATCGGCCGCGTATGCCGTCGACGCCATGGCGCCCATCAACGCCAGAGAAACGGAAGCAGTGCACAGCACGCGGGTAAGCGATGTCATTATCATTCGCATCATGCGCCTCGCGTCTGGCCGACGATGGCGTCTGCGGCCTTGAACGCCAATGCCGTCATCGTGATGGTGCTGTTGCCGCAAGCGGTGCTGGGCATGGCGGAGCCACCTGGCAGCCAGAGGTTTTCATGATCGTGTGCGCGGCAGTTGGCATCGACGACCGAGTTGCCGGCGTCGTTGCCCATGATCGCGCCACCCATGATGTGTTTGCTCTGCGCGAACTTCGCTGCGAGTTTAGTGTCTTTCGCGCCCATTGCCGCCGCGAGCTTTTTCGCGATCGGAATCGAGTACGTGTCGGCCGATTTACGTACGTAGTCGCCTACGTCGTAATGCACGGCCGGACGTGGCAAGCCCAGCCAGTCCTTTTTGTCCGAAAGTGTGAGGCGATTTTCCGGATTTGGCAGGATTTCGTGCGCGAGCACGATATCGACCGTGCATGCCGACAGGCGGCGAATCTCGGCATCGAGCGCTTTGCCGACGAGGCCCTTCTTCAACGCACTGAATGTCACGAAGCGGTTGCGGCCGAAGTTATTGAAACGGAAGTAGGCACCGGCGTGTTCCGATCGGAAGGCGCCTTGCGACGTTTCCATGATGCCACTATTGACCACGGGCCCCACGCCCGACCAGAACGGGTCCTCGAGCGTCAACGTCATGGTCAGTTGCGGATGGTCCATCATGTTGCGGCCGACTTGGTCCGAGCTGTTTGCCAGTCCGTACGGATTGCGCTCGTCTTTCGACATCAGCAGCAGTTTTGGCGTTTCAATGCCATTACACGCCAGTACGAAGCGCTTGCCGGTGACGCGATGGCTTTGCCTGTTCTGGTCGAGATAATGCACCGCTTCGATTTGATTCTTGCTGTTGGTCTCGACGCGATAGGCAACCGCATTGCACAGGATCGTCGCCCCCTTGGCTTCCAGTCGCGTGAGGGCGGTGGACGCATCGTACTTCGCCGCTACCGGGCATACGGGTACACAGTTATTGTTGGCGCAGCAGGCTGGGCGATCGTCGTATGGCATGCCGCTATTACGCGCCTGCGCAGTGGGAATGTTGTTGTATCCCAGGCTTTTTGCGATTTCGGTAAAACGTTGTTCACCCGGTCCAAAAGGTAATGCCGGCATCGGATAGGGGGCCGAGCGTTGCGGCGGCCATTGCAATGCCGGGTCTGACGGACCGCAAATACCCAGGTAATGTTCGGTACGCGTGTAGTACGGCTCGAGGGTCTGGTAGTCGAATGCCCAATCGCGACCAACGCCAAAGTTCGAATGCAGGCGCATGTCTTCCGGCGTCAGGCGCCAGCAGGTGCCTGCCCAATGCCAGGTCGAGCCGCCCGCATAGCGGATGTACGACTGCGCATAGCTATCGACGCCACTGAGTTGCAAATAGTGATCGTGTGGGTCTTCATGCGACCACATGGGATGTGGCGCCCATTTGGCTGGTGGATAGCACGACGACGGGTCGCCTTTTAGCGAGAGAGGTAGATTCCGGAAATTCTCGACGATCTCGCCGCGTTCGATGCGTGGGCCGGCTTCAAGCATCAGGACAGACGCGCCCGCGTCGAGCAATTGCTCGGCAACGGTGACGCCGATGACGCCGGTTCCGACGATGACGACGTCGGCACTCTCTTTGTTGGGCATTGTGGGGTACGGATAGTTGCGATTACCGGAACGCACCCGCAATGCGAGCGGGCCGCACCGGCATCGTCATGTCGATCTTAGAATTGGGGCATTGCATCCAGCGGAGCATTCGAACGCGTCCAGGCATTCGGCCCGGAGAGGCCGTATGAAGGAATTTGCGTCACGTCCTTGGTTACCTGATAGGTCAACGCAAGTTCGTACGTGAATACGTCGGCATCATGGCTTGCCGACGATGAGCCCGAATACCAGGCCGCGATGATCCAGTGCGCCAGATCCTTTGCAGCGCCGTCCGGAATGTCATCGAAGAAATCCTCGACGGCCGTTGCCTTCTTTTGCTGTGCGATGGCGATGATGCTGTCCATCATCCTGGATAAATCGGGATGCGCATTCGATGCAAATGCGGCAATCCGTGCACCAACGCCGGCATCGAGATGGTGATTAATCAGCAACGACGAAAGGCGCATGAATTGTGCATCGATCGCTGCTGGTACGGCAAAGGTTTCGGGTGCCACGGTTGTCGGCTCGGACAATGCCAGACACGGAAATCCGGACACGGTCACATACGTTCCGACAATCGCCGCGCCCCCGATAAGAAGCTTACGTCGCGCAATTAACATCTTTTTGAGATTCTTTGTGGCAACGAGGAGGAATGTTGCCACAGAAACAAGTCATGCTGCGACGAAATGGCCGGGTTAACGCGTAGTGTGGCGGATGTGCTGCACTCAGTTTGCATGGACGGAGCAGCTCTTAACGTCAGAATTTCCTCACAGTTACGCGTAGTCGTGTTGATACCGCCATATGACGTAAGAGACGCGCGGCGCTAGAGACGCGGATGCGGCACAAGCGGGCTTGCGCGAAGCGATAGCCAGGCGCGAGGAAGAACAAAGATATAAATCGCAACTAACAGCAATATCGGGCCGCTACTTGGTGACGCTCGCGGGATGAAGTTGAACGTTTGGGGCGGGCGATCCATGGCGCGCGCTAGCGTTTGGTTCCTCGGGGTTGCAGTAATCGCGCAAGCACCTGGATGCCTTCCCACATTTCATCTGGCCGCCACGCCGCGAAGCCGAGAACCAGCCCTGTTTCAGCGCCAATGGGAAGGCAGTTTTTCGACAAAGACCGTGCTATCACGTTTTCGCTTGCCAGCGCGGCGGCAAGCACGACGTCATCGGCGTCGGTGGCCAATCTAAGCAGCAGTTGCATGCCACCGGCCGGTGGGGAAATCTGAATCGAATGTGGCAGCACGCCACGGAGCGTCTCCACCAGGTAATCGCGTCGACATTGGTAGACGCGTGTCATCCGGCGAACGTGTGATAAAAAATGTCCGTCTTCCACGAAGGTTGCCAGTGCTTCCTGTGCGGCGGCAGGTACGAACTGCCCGGTGCTGTGCTGTGCCTTGTGAAAGATGTCGACAAGCCAGTCAGGAACGATGACATAGCCAACACGGATATCAGCGAATGTCGTCTGCGCAAACGTTCCAACGTGGACCACACCTGTGCCGAACGTGTCCAAGCTCTGCAGGGCCGTGAGACGATGCCCCTCGTAGTGGAAATCGCTATCGTAATCATTCTCGACGACAAGGGCATTGTGCTCAGCCGCCATATGCAATAAAGCTTGACGACGCGTGACTGACATAAGAGCACCCGTTGGATACTGATGAGAGCGCGTCACGAATATGACCCGGGGGCGGCCGTGTCGAACGTCGCCGCTCATACCGGCCCGATCAACTTCGACACCTACTGGATGTGCGCCCACTGACCGTATTGCCGCGCGTACTCCGCGGTAACCCGGACTTTCGATCCATGCAACGTCACCTGGATTCAAGATGGTCCGTGCGATCAATTCGAGAGCGGATTGCGCGGATGGCAGTATGAATATCCTGGATGTCGTGGCGCGTATGCCTTTTGATCGTCCTAGATACCGAAGCAAGGCCCACTGAAGACGGTGGCAGTTGATGGGTGAGCGCGTCGCCGGGGTGATGGCGTTCCTACGGGCGCCGCTGCGTAAGCAACGCGCCCATATGTCATGTGGAAATTCTCTTGGGTCTCCAAATTTTGGGGTAAATGGAAATGTGCGTGGCAGCGTGGGAGGCGGACAGTCCATTTTTGAAATGCGCATGGCCCACTGCGATTGGGCAGGGTGGTGTCGCGCAACCCATTTTTTTTCTGCTGAAACAACGGATTTTTCCACGCTTGGCAGTGCGGAGACGCGTGGGCGCCTGCCGCGGCTTGCGCTGAGAAAGCCTTCCATCACAAGCTGGTCGATAGCTGCGGCAACCGTGTTGCGCCCAATATTGCAAAACAACGCCATTTCCCTGCTGGAGGGCAGTTGGAATCCTGTCGCCAACCTGCCTGCCATGATATGGTCCCGCAACTGATCACATAATTGCCGGAACAGTGGAACAGGAAGTTCTTTATTCAACGTGAGGTCAAGCATCCTTGAACGTTCCTTTCTGACGCTGACTGGCATGGATATATTCCATCAACCTGCTCTGTGCGACAGCATGGGTCGAGTTTACCATTCGATTAGTTCTACTTTTATTTTATTAGAAGGCGGAGCAATGAAGGAAAATGCGATCAAGGCACGTGGTGCGATATTGTTGCTATGCCTCGTCGTTGTCACCTGGGGCGTGAATTGGACGCTGACCAAATTAATCGTCGACAGCATTCACCCAATATGGGCGACCGCTATGCGTTCCGCTATCGCATCGGTCGCACTACTGCTATTGCTCATGCTGCGTCGACAATTGACGCTGCCGAAAAGAGACGATGTTCCCGTTATCATGGCGATATCGCTGCTCCACATGGTCGGGTTTTCCACGCTGGTTGCTTATGGCGTAACCTATGTTCCAGTTGGGCGCTCCATCGTTCTCGCCTACACCACGCCGTTCTGGGTGGCACCGGCGGCGTGGTTGTTTTTAAAAGAACCGATGAGTCGTCTCCTTATTTGCGGGTTATGCATCGGCCTTACGGGGGTCGGGGTATTATTTAATCCGATGGCATTCAATTGGGGCGATACACGCGCGCTTTTAGGATGTGGCTTGATTCTGTCAGCAGCATTGTGCTGGGCATGCAGCATTGTCTACGTTCGCACATGTCGCTGGACTTCAACGCCGCTTCAACTGGTTTTCTGGGAAGCGTTGTTGGCGACGATGGTGATGTCGGTGCTTGGCGCGACGATGGTCGGACGTCAAAACATTGATTGGACATACACGTTGATATGCGCCTTGCTGTTTGCCGGCGTTGCCGCAACGGCCATGGCATTCTGGGCGATGGCGTTGGTCAATCGACGCTTGCCTGCAACAACCACCGCGCTTGGCTTGCTCGCGACACCGGTCGTGGGCATAACGTGCTCCACGATCTGGTTGGCCGAGCCTTTGGATGTAACGCTGATCATTGCGCTGTTTCTCGTGATCACCGGTATTGCCATTGGCACGGCCAGGGTCGGCATAAATGTAAAGCGCGTGTCGTCAGAAACGTCGAGGTAATACCTTCCATGCACGTGGCCGTGGTGCACCAGCTTCACTGCAAATTACCCCAGCGCTCGGTTGCCGGCTCGGCTTGTGCCCATTTCCATTTTCCGTCAGAGCGCTTGCAGACGGTGGTTTGGAACCACTGTACGGACAGCGTCGTGGAAGTTGTGCCATCCGCCGGCGCGGGAACCGGGGGAACCGCGCCCGGTGCGCCCGTGTCGTTAGTGGAAGGGAGGGGGACATTGTTTGCCTGCCGTGCCGTCCGCTGCTTTTTCGTCAGCGCCGAGAACAACACGACGCGACAAGGACTTAACGGGTTATCGATATCGGAGACCACCTGCATGTCGCCTTGTTTGTCCGGCAGGGGCCAGATTTGCTTTGCGATCCATGGTGCACGCTGTCCCACCGGCAAACTGCCTGCCTGAGCGGCAAGCCGATCCTGTTCGCCCGTTTTCATGTGCCGGAAGATGGCATCGAAGAGCGCGTCGACGCCTGCGCGTAACGCGATACCTACGCCGATGCCAACGGCAGGGTTCGCGCTGGCGCCAGCGGCGGCAACGCCGCCTACCGCACCGGCATAGCCCCCGATGCCGCTACAGCCGGCCAGCATCGACACTATCACAGTCAACGTTATCGCTGTGTGCAGCGGGAAGGACACACCGCGCGACCTCACTGCAATGCTCCCCAGCGTTCGGTGGCGGGTTCCGCGCTGGCCCATTTCCAATTCGCGCCGTCCCGGCAGATTGTCGCCACGTAAAACGCGCTGATGGGTTCGCTATCTGTCTGCACATGGTCTCGTGGTGCCTGGTGGGTAGCTTGGTCCGCAAGCCAACCATCGCTACTCCTGCTCCCCTGACTGGAGGCCGTGATCGGCTGTGTTTTGACCTGATGCATCACCGTATCGACCGAGAAAACAATTTCCTTACAATCCAGGCCTTGCGCGGCAATCACGCGGCTCACGGTCACGCGTCCATGTTGTTCCGGTTCAAGTTTGACCCGGGGATCGAATTGCCAGTCGGCGACTTGTCCCGGCGCAAGCGGACCGGCACGCTGCGCGATCGTATCCTGCTGTTGCTGGTGCGCGCGTTTTTCGACGTACTTGGCGCCAGATTGCGCCGCTGCAAGGGCGCCGAGGCTGATGCCGGACGTCACGGCAGCGCTGGCGGTCAGTTTGCTCGCCACCGTTGCACCCACCACGCCCGCGCCCGCCGCGGCACCCTCGTCGAACAAAGAGCCACACCCGCTCAATGCTAATGGCAACGCGACCAGAATGGCGAGCCACGCCGGTCCGCGCCATGGAGGCGGTGCCGGATCCCTCAGAACGGCCTGACTGATCAATGGCCACGCGCCGTTCGATCCGTGCGCAAACCGCAGCCACGTGGCCAAGCGGAACCGGCGCGACGCGCCAGCAGGGCGGTCAGCAATTTTCACGGCGCAGCGTCTCCATCGTAATAGTGGCTTTATCATGCACATCGTGCCGGGTTCCGGCCGGCAACGCACATTGCTTACTTCCAGCATGCCTGATATTACGGATTTTTGCAGGCCAACGATGTGTCAGCAAGTCAAGCAGGCAGTCATTCCGTCCACGGCCAGGCCATGATCATTTGCCCGCCGACAGCACCTCACGTCGTTACAGTTGGCCGCGATCGAGATCGCGCCTGGCGGGGTGTGTCGGACAGCCCGCCTGCGCTCCGACATGAGTGGTCCGATCGTGCAATCCCAATAATAAGTCGTCGATCTGCTTGAGGTGGTGTAGCCGACCGTGCCCCCGCGATCTACTGCACCGCGCTTCGGCGCGATGACGTTATTGCCCGTGCGCCCCCGCTTTGCAAGGTAGCTTTTGAATGGGTTACCGTCCTGAACCTGTTTGGCATGGTGCCAAACGCGTCGTAGATCATTGAAAACCGTGCGATTGGTCAGATCGCAGTCGTGTTTTTTGATCGGTGAAGGACGTATGCAATATATTAGGATTACGATGATTTAAAGAATGCGAAGAATGATCGGTCGTCAGCTCAATGGTAATGAAAGCGATTTCCCTAATGACATCATTATGTCCATGAAATAAGGCTGATCGTTTCGATATGCCCGCGACCAAGCGGGTCGGCGTTGTTCACGCGTTCACGCACCGTATGCGTTTGTCTCCACACGAATGGCCGGATTCGATGGTTACGTCACACGATCATGCTAAGAGGCCGTTTCAAAAAGACTGCTCGGCACGTCTGAAGATGTTCCAGCAGACGAGCGCGCAACCAAGTTTAAGGAATGCCTCGTGAATGTCGGCTCGACGCTCGAAGCGAATGCGAAGACGACG
>Ga0308167_1000297_pt1 | contig 103048 bp, 89 predicted proteins | sample PhyCR1_2_FD_202138 | JGI IMG/M metagenome (GOLD analysis project Ga0308167, IMG submission 202138) | Phyllosphere microbial communities from UC Gill Tract Community Farm, Albany, California, United States - DLSLRC.R1 | ecosystem: Host-associated > Plants > Phyllosphere > Unclassified | place...
GGTCGAAGCGCAGGGCCAGCTCGGGCAGCGTTTTGTCGCCGGCTTCGGCCGCGTTTGCCAATGCGCCGGTGGACTGCACGAAATACACCTGGCGCTCGGTTTCACCGCCGGACTTGGTCAACAGCACATCGGACAGCTCGAACACCGGGGTTTCCACCGGCAGGAACCCGAACCGCTCGTAGTTGCGGCGGATGACGTCCAGCATGCGCTGGAACGCGATCTGCTCACGCGGCAGCAATTCCATGATGCCGGGCGGCGTACGGGGCTTGATCACTTGCGGGACTCCTGCGGAAACGGGGGGATGAGCGAGCGGCATATTCTAGCCGCAGCCAGCGCGACGGGCCGCATCCCGCGTCAGGACCGGGCCAATGGCGGCATGAAGTATCATAGGCAGGCCCCGCTTGCTGACCTGACATGACCCGGCCCCACTCCGGTACCGCGCTCTCCGCTGTTGAAGACCCCGCCGCCCCCGGTTGCTCGCCCCTGCGCGACTGCCTGCATTGCTCGGTACGGCACCTGGCGGTCTGCTCGGCGCTGTCGCCGGATGAAGTGCAGGCGCTGGAGCGGGTCACCGTCTCGCAGGCGCTGCCGCTGGGTTCTACCCTGGCCCGTGCCGGCGAGCCGCGCCAACATGTCTATACGATTACGGCCGGCGCGCTGCGCCTGGTCCGCACGCTGGCCGACGGGCGCCGCCAGATCAGCGGCTTCGTGCTGCCCGGCGATTTCCTCGGCCTGAGCGGCAGCGACCACCACCGCTATGACATCGAGGCCATCGCCGACAGCCGGGTCTGCCGCGTGGCCCTGCCGCAGATGAAGGACCTGCGCTCGCGCTTCCCCCATCTGGAACGGAAACTGCTGCAGCGCGCCTGCCAGGAACTGGATGCCGCGCAGGATGCCGCGATGGCGCTGGGCCGGCTGCAGCCGGCCGAGAAGGTCGCCGATTTCCTGCTGCGCCTGGCCGCGCGCGAAGCGTTGCTGGGCGAACCGGGGCTGCGCGTGACCCTGCCGATGGGCCGCGGCGATATCGCCGACCATCTCGGCCTGACCATGGAAACTGTCAGCCGCACCTTCACCAAGCTGCGCCAGCAGGGCCTGATCGCCCTGCCCCATCTGAACACCGTCGAGATCCTCGACGAAGCCGGTCTCCAGAAGCTGTCGGCCGACGAGTCTTACTGACCCCGCATCAGCCGCGCAGCAGCACCTCACGCAGCGCGCCATACGCCGGCGCGCATGCCTCGGCCCGCGCCGGCCGCTCCAGCAGCGCGGCCAGGGCCGGCGGCACCGGCAACGGCCGGTCGATCAACGGCTCCACCACCGACTCGAACTTGGCAGGATGCGCGGTGGCCGCCACCGCCCAATGCCCCTGCACGCCGGCAGCACGCAGGTGCTCCAGGCGCGCCACCGCGGTCGCCGTATGCGGGCAGAACACCTCGCCATGCAGGTCATGGCGCCGCTTGATCACTTCGCGGATCGCCGCATCATCCACGGCTTCGGCCGTGAACGCGCCCCGCAGGGCCACGTCATCGTCGTTGTACAACCACCGCAGCCGCTCGAAATTGCTGGGGGCGCCCACGTCCATCGCATTGGCGATGGTCGCGACGCTGGTCTGCGCCTGGTAGGCCTCGCCGTGGAAATAGCGCGGCAACACATCGTTGGCATTGGTCGCCAGGGCGATCTGCCCCAACGGCAGGCCCATCGACCGCGCCAGGATGGCCGCCATCGCGTTGCCCAGGTTGCCGGTCGGAATCACCAGATTGAGCACATGGCCGGTCTGCGCCTGATGTAGCAGTGCGGCGTGTGCGTAGTAACTCATCTGCGGCAGCCAACGGCCCAGGCTGATGCTGTTGGCCGAGCTCAGCGGCACCTCGTCCTGCAGCTCACGATCGCCCAGCGCCTGCTTCACCATCGCCTGGCAATCATCGAAGGAACCGGCCACCCGCAGCGTGTGGATGTTGTCGCCGAAGCAGCCGAGCTGATGCGCCTGGCGCGGCGAGACGCGGCCATCCGGGTACAGCACCACCACGCGGATCCCCGGCTGCCGATGGAAGGCAGCGGCCACCGCCGCACCGGTATCGCCCGAGGTCGCCACCACGATCGTCAGCGGGCGCTCGCGCCCCTGCTGCAACCGGGCAAGACAGGCCGCAAGGAAGCGCGCACCGAAATCCTTGAACGCCGCCGTGGGGCCATGGAACAGCTCCAGCACATGGTCATCGGCGGTTGCCAGCGCGCGCAGCGGCGCATCGAAATTGAAGGCCTGCGCGCACAGTTCGGGCAGCACCGTTTCCAGGGCATCGTCCTGGAAGTACGGTGCAAGCACTGCGGCCGCGGTCTGCGCGAAGCTCGCCTGCGCTGACCAGCTCTGCAACTGCGGGCGGTGTTCGGGCACATACAGACCGCCATCCGGGGCAAGGCCTGCGGCAAGCGCCTGGCTGAGCGAGGTGGCGGGAGCAGCGTGACGCGTGGAGACAAACTTCATCGGAGATCCCAAAGTAGAAAGAGTGGCGTCACAGCAGTCGGGCGGCAGGAGCATTCAAGGGCGACACCCAGCTTTGGCTGTCGAAGCCTGCCTCGGCGAACGCCTGCTGGACCGCGGCCTGCGCCGCGAGTGCGGCCTCGCGGTGTTCGAACCAGGCAAACACGCTTGGCCCCGCGCCGGAAATGCTGGCGCCCATCGCCCCGGCGGACCGCGCGGCATCGCGCGCCGCCGCAAAGCCGGTGATCAGCCCGGCACGGCGTGGCTCCACCAGCACGTCGCGCAGGCCCGCCCGGACCAGCCCGGCATCGGACGTGTAGCAGCCACTGAGCACCAGTGCCAGGTTCGCGCTCTGCGCAACGAACTCGCTCAGCGCGTAGTGCCCCTGCAGTGCAGCGCGTGCACGGCGGGTCTCCAGCACCGCATCCGGATGCACCAGCAGGCTATGCCACGCCGCCGGGACCGGCACCGGCACCAGGCGGTCGGCCGTGCTCAGTACCAGCCCGCCCAGCAGCATCGGCCCGAGGTTGTCGCCGTGGCGGCCGCCACTGGCCACCGCCTCGCCAGTCAACGCGAACGGATACAACGCTTCGCGCGACAACGGCTGCGGCAACAGCGCATTGGCGGCCACCAGCGCCGCCACGCAGGAGGCGGCCGAACCGCCCATGCCCGAGCCCAGGGCGATGCCCTTGTCGATCTCCACCTCAAAGCCGAAGGGCAGATCCAGGGCGGCACGCAGCGCGATCAGCGCGGCACCGGCGGTGTTGTCCTCGGCCACCAGCGGCAGGTCGAGCGTGGTGCCGCGGATCGCGTGGATGCGAACCACGGGCTCGTCGATCCGGCGGACCGTGACCGTATCGCCAACGCCTTCGATCGCGTGGCCAAGAATATCGAACCCTACCCCCACGTTGCCGACCGAGGCCGGTGCGAACGCACGTGCTTCAGTGCTGCTGCCGTGACTCACAGGCGCGCTCCTTCGCCCACCGCCACGCGCAGCACATCGGCGAACACGCCCGCGGCGGTCACCTCCGGCCCGGCACCCGGGCCCTGCACGACCAGCGGGTTATCGCAGTAGCGGCGCGTGGTGAACTGCACCACGTTGTCGGTCAGGCGCAGGTTGGCGAAGGCATGCCCCGCCGGCAGCGCGACGAGTCCTACTTCACCGCCGTCGGGGGTCAGGCGTGCCACGTAGCGCAGCACCGCACCCTCGGCCCTGGCGACGGCCAGCCGCTCGGCAAACACCGCATCGATCTGCGGCAGGCCGGCCATGAAATCCTCCACGCTGGCCTGGCGCAGCGCTTCGGGCACCAGGCTCTCCACGCGCACCTGCTCCAGGCTGAGTTCACGGCCCGCCTCACGCGCCAGGATCACCAGCTTGCGCGCGACATCCACGCCGGAGAGATCATCGCGCGGGTCCGGCTCGGTGTAGCCCATGCCACGCGCCTGGCTGACCAGATCGGAGAACGGCACCTGGCCGTCGTATTTGTTGAACAGCCACGCCAGCGTGCCGGAGAAGATGCCGTCGATCGCCAGCACCTCATCGCCGGTATCGACCAGGTCGCGCAGCGTGGTGATGACCGGCAGCCCTGCCCCCACCGTGGCCTCGTAACGGAAGCGCGCGCCACTGCCGGCGGCCGCCTCGCGGATCGCGTGATAGCGCTCCAGCGGACCGGCGCCGGCCTGTTTGTTCGGGGTGACCACGTGGATGCCCGCGGCCAGCCAGCCGGCATAGCGATCGGCCACATCGGCGCTGCCACTGCAATCGATGATCAGCGCGTGCGGCAGGTGGGCAGAGAGCAGATGCTCGGTGAACGCCTCCAGGTCACTCGGCTGCGCCGGGCCGGACAGCGCCGCGCGCCAGTCGCCCTTCAAGCCCCGTTCGTCCAGCACCATGCGGCTGCGCGAGGCCACCGCACGCAGGCGAAGATCCACATTGGCGCGGCCCAGCAGCTGCACCTGGGCGGCCTGCAGCTGATCCAGCAGGGCCGCCCCCACGTTGCCCGGGCCGATCACACCGACCGAGAACGTCTGCGGCGACAGCCAGAAGCCGGCATGCGCCGCACGCAGGGCCTTGGTCGCATGGCGGCTGTCCACCGCCACGGAGATGTTGCGCTCGGACGAGCCCTGCGCGATCGCCAGGATGTTCACCTGCGCGCGGCCCAGCGACTCGAACAGGCGCGCAGCCACGCCCGGCTGCCCGGCCATGCCGTCACCCACCGCCGCCAGCACGCTTACGTTGTCGGTCAGCTGCACGCGCTGCACCTGGCCCAGGCTCAACTCATGCGCGAACGCCTGCAGCAGCGACTCACGCGCACGTACCGCCTCGGCCTGTTTCACCACGCAGCAGATCGAGTGCTCGGAAGACCCCTGCGAGATCATCACCACCGACACATGCGCATTGCGCAGCGCCGCGAATACCCGCTCGGCGGTGCCAGGCACGCCGATCAGGCCGGTGCCTTCCAGGTTGATGACCGCCAGGTCCGGGCTCAAGGTCAGGCCCTTGATCGGGCCGGAGGCGGTGCGTTCGGCGGTGATGCGTGTTCCCGGATGGTCCGGGTGGAAGGTGTTGCGGATGATGATCGGCAGGCCGCGCTCGATCGCCGGCGACATCGTCTGCGGGTGCACCACCTTGGCGCCGAAATAGGCCAGCTCGCAGGCTTCGTCGTAACTCAGCGCCTCCAGCTGGACCGCCTCGGGCACCACGCGCGGGTCGGCGGAGAGCACGCCGTCCACATCCGTCCAGATATGCAGCTCATCGGCATTGAACAAGGCGGCGAAGATCGCCCCGGAGTAGTCGCTGCCGTTGCGGCCCAGCGTGGTGATGCGGTCCTGGCGGTCGCGGGCGACGAAGCCGGTCGCCACGATGCGCGATTGCGGATGCTGCAGTCGCCAATGCGCAAGGCGTTCAGCGCTGCGCACCCAATCCACGTCCACGCCCAGTTCGCCGCGCTCGATCACCAGCACATCGCGCGCATCCAGCACGGCGCAGTCTTCGCCCAGCGTCTGCAGGTACCGGCCCAGCAGCTGCGCCGAGTACACCTCGCCCATGCCCTGCACACGGTCCAGCACTTCGGTGGGCAGGCCACCGATCACCGCCAGCGCGCCCAGCACCTCGGCCAGCTGATCGAAGCGCTGGTCCAGCCACTCCACCGTCGCCCCGGCGTGTTCGCCCAGCAACGCCACTGCGGCGCCACGGTGGCGCGCACGCAGCGCATGCCAATGCTCGCGCCAGGCCGAGCCGTCTTCGGCCGCCAGCGTGGCCACGCCGATCAACGCATCGGTGACGCCCTTCATCGCCGATACCACGGTGACCTGCATCGCCTCGTCACGCGCCAGCAGCAGCTGCGCCACGTGACGATAGCGCTCGGCATCGGCGACCGAGGTGCCGCCGAACTTGTGGACGACGGTCGCCACCCCGGCACGCGAGGCGACAGAAACGGCAGGCTGGGCGGAGGGTGGAGCGGAAGCGGCGACAGGAGACATGCTGACCTCGATGCGAGGCCCCGCGGCATATCAGGCTTGAGAGTTTCCCCCGCCACCTGATCTGGGTGCGGGGCCGTGGTTTTCGGAAATTACGCGAAGACGACGGGCCGCACCGGGCGAGTGGTGGCGGTGGTAATGATGGTGGTACCGGTCGACACGGTCTGCCCGCCCGCGGAGGCGGGAAGGAGCAGCTGGACGTGGGCGGCGGTGATGACCATGGGCCAAGAAAACTACGCCGCCGCCCTGCTTGTCAAGTGCTGCGGTGCAAAAGATCCCGGCACGTAAACCGCCGCGATCGTCGGCCAAACAGTTGCGATTGTGACCATCCAGATACAGCAAGGGCTGCCCTATCCCACATGCTCGGCCACTGCGGCAGGCGGACGATGTGCATGCGCACACATCAGCACGCCGGTGATCAGGCAGACGATGGCCACGGTTTCCATCAGGGTCGGCCAGCGCTGCTGCCAGGCAAACCCGTACAGCAGCGCAAACAGCGTTTCGAACACGATCATCTGGCCGGTCAGGGTCAGCGGCAGGTGGCGGCTGGCACGGTTCCAGCAGGCGTTGCCGAGCACCGACGCGACCACCGCCACGCCCGCACTGATCAGCCAGAAGTTGAGCCACGCGCCGGGCGCATGCACCGTGGTGCTGGTCAGGAAGGCGCTGGGCACCAGCACCAGGGCGAGGCCGCCGGTGGTGATGCCGGTCAGCAGCGACCAATCGTGCCCGGACAGGTCCGGCCGGCGGGCCAGCCAGCGGCTGTTGCCGATCGAGTACACCGCCCAGGACAGCAGCGCGCCGATCGCGCACAGCAGGCCCAGCAGGCGGCGCCCGGCAGAGCCCTGTGCGTGCTCGGCCATCAAGGCCTCATAGCCCACCAGCGCCACGCCAAGCAGGCACAGCAGCAGCGCCGGCGCCAACCGCCGCAGTGGCACGGCGCCCTCCTCGCGCACGCCGGCCAGGGTCACCACCACCGGGATCAACCCCACGATCAGCGATGCGGCCGCGCCGCCGGCCCACTGCACAGCATTGGCCAGCAGCAGGAAGTACACCAGGTTGCCGGCCAGGCTCAGCCACAACAGCCCACGCCACTCGGGCCAGGCAAGCCGGTCCTTGAGCTGCCGCCAGCGCGGTGCCAGCAGCACCACGGCGATCAGGCCGTAGACCAGATAACGGCCAGCCGAGAGCTGCACCGCATTGAAGCTGTGCAGCATCGCCGGGGCCAGGAACACCACGCCCCACAGCGCGCCGGCGGCGATGCCGTTGGCGATGCCCACTCCCATCGATCGATTCATTACGGCTCACGCATGTGCATTGGCCGCGCAGTGTAGAAGCCGCGCCCGGCGGCGTCTTGACCCAGGCTACTGCCGCCGGAAGGCCTGCGGGGTCAGCCCGGTTTCCCGGCGCAGGGCGCGGGTCAGCGCGCTGTGCTCGGAGTAGCCGGCATCGAGCGCGATCGTGGCGATGCTGTCGGCACTGGTCAGCAAGCGGTGCTTGGCCCAGCGCAGCCGGCAGGCACTGAGCCAGGCGTGCGGCGGCACGCCGAACTCCTGCACGAACGCTGCATGCAGGCGGCTGGCACTGATGCCGACCAGCGCGGCCATGCGGGCCACGTTCCAGTCCGCGCCAGGGTTGGCGGACAAGCGGGTGCACAAGGCATGCAGACGCGCCGCGCTGCCGGCGGGGGCGTACTGCTGCAGCAGTGTGGCCAGCAGCGCATCGCTGCCCTGCGGCGGCGTGCCGGACAACCCCTGCCGCAATCGCTTCGGCAGGGCCAGCCAACGCTGCCGGCGCAGATGTTCCAGGGTGTCATCATCGATCAGCCCGGCCGGGCAATCGACGATCAGCATCAGATGCTCGCCATCACCGGTCTGCGCATGCCCCTCGCCGGGCGCCACGAAGGCCCCCTGCAGCACATCCAGCCGGCCGCCGAAGGCGTCGACTTCAAACTCCAGATCACCGCGCAGCGGCAGCACCCATTGCGCAAAGTCATGCCGGTCCACATCGCTGGACGTTCCGTAACACCGCAGGTGGCAGGCGCTGGCAAGCATGGCGATAGTCTGCGCGCGGGGCGAAGGGCGCTGCAAGCCACCGCATCCGCGTACCATGGCGGCCGACCCGTACAACATGGAGCGTTCACCGTGGCCTGCAGCATCGTTCCCCTCAGTGACCGCCCCGACCTGCTACCCGTGCTGGCCCAGTGGTATTTCCAGGAATGGGGAAGCCACGTACCGGGTCTGACCCTGTTCGATGAGCAGCAGCGGCTGGAAGTCTTCCTGCAGGACGACGAGTTGCCCCTGCTGCTGATCGCCCTGGACGACGGGGTTCCGGTCGCCGCGGCGCAGCTCAAGTTCCATGAACGTACCGAACGCCCCGAACGCCTGCACTGGCTGGGGGGCGTCTACGTGCATCCGGCGCACCGCGGGCGCGGCCTGGCCGAGAAGGTCATCAGGGAGTTGCTGGCACGCGGCCGTGCGCTCGGGGTACGCGATGTCTACCTGCAGACCGAAGCCGATGATGGCGGGCTGTATCGCCGCTTGGGCTGGGCACCGCTGGAATCGCTGCAGCATGCCGCCGGCATGCCGGTCCGGATCATGGTGCGCAGCGTCGCCGCCGACCGCATCGACTGAACGCGCGGCTGCGGCAGCCCGGTGGGTAGTGAATGAATGCGTGGCCGATGAACGGCGTCAGCGGAAGCGCACCGGCTGCGGCGCCGGACGGTCGGCCAGCGAGCCGAGCGTAAAGGTGTACCCGGCCTCCTCCAGCAGCTTACGCATGCGCAGCTCGGCGCGCTTTGGGTAGGCGAGCGAGGTGGGGGCATGCAGCGCGTAGGAGGTCGATTTCCCGGGCAGCGTTTCGCGGGTCACCGAAGACTGATTGGTCTCGCACGCGTTGGCCCACAGGTCCATCAGCACCTTCGGGCCGATGGATTGATTGTTGCTGAGACGAAGCGTCAGCCAACGCATGTGTTCCATGACAAATCCAAGCGGCTCTTTGTCCCGAGTATGCACCAATTCCCCTGCTACCGTTCGGGGCCGTCCGGTGCGCTGGCGGCCACCGGCGGTGTCGGGCAAAAACGAACAGCCCCGGCAGGGCCGGGGCTGTTCGGGTACCGCTTCAGGAAGCGGGCCACTGGCGACCGTGGGGAATCGCCAGCGCACCGCCTGTCTGAAACTCAGTGCTTCATGGCGTGCTTGCGGTCGCGCATCACGGCATGGCATTCCTGCACCTGCGGCAGCAGGCGCTGGACTTCCTGGCGTGCGGCCGGCGAGGTGTCGGCGTCGGTCAGGGTGTCCTTGAACGCCTTCAGCAGGCGATCTTCGGATTCTTCCAGCTCGGCCACGTAGCCGTACTGCTTGTCGCCCAGGGTGGCGCGCACCTTGCCGTAGAACTGCTGCATGGAACCGACGAAGGTGCCATGGTCGGCCGGCTTGCCGCCCGCGGCGACAACGGTGGCGCTCAGCGAGCGGACGATCTCATTCTTGACACCGGCGATACGGGTGAAGAGCGCCGCCAACTCGGCATCTTCGACCTTGCCTGCGGCCTCGGTGTAGAACTCCTGGCCATCGCGGGCGATTTCGATCAGGTCGTTCAAGTTATGCGCGGTCTTCGATTCGGTATTCACTGCGATGTACTCCTGTTGGTCCGGTTTGACCCGTGTGTTGTTGTCGGGGTGAGTCGACTTTTCCGCATTGGCCATGAAGTCGGCGTGACACTGAAATGCGAGTGTTCAGCGAGCTCAACGCACTGCGCGATGAATGTGCACGGCGCGTCGTCGAGGCGCGAAATGCGTGTTACTTCCCTGCCCGCCTGCGCTTGATCAAGGACAGACATTGCCCGGCAATGGCGGTGAGCAGGATCAGTGAATTGGTCACGACAAAGACGAGCGATCCGGTTGCCGCGCTGTAGGCGATGAACAACACCGAGGCCGTGATCTGACCGACGAACAACCACGTCGATACCGCTTCGGGATCGTCGGCCGTCCACTGTTTCCAGATCTGCCGCCACAACGTGGCGATCAGCACGGCCGTCGCCGCCCAGCCGAGCAGGTCAATGGTTTCCATCAACGCGCCAGCAACGACAGCGGCGCCGCGTCGCCCACCACCACCTCGTCCGTCGCCAGGCCCACACGCTGTTCCAGCCGACGCAGGAACTCGCTGAAACCATGCGGTGCACGGGCGTGCCGACGTGCGCTGGTCATCACCCGCGGGCTGGCCAGCCGCGCCACCTGCATGCCGGCACCGTGCATGGCCTGGATCAGCGCGACGTCCTCCCCGGTCGCCAGTGGCGCAAAGCCGCCGCATTGCCGATACGCCACCGCGCTGAAGCCCATGTTCGCGCCGTGGACGTGCGGATGCCCGTCCACCGCATGCTCGCCCTGCAGGAACTGTTCGCGCACGGCCTGCGGATAGTCCAGCCAGTCACCCACCGCCACCACGCCACAGAACGCACTTGCACCGCATTGCAGCTGGCGTGCAAGCCAGTCCGGCGGGACCACGCTGTCGGCGTCGGTGCAGCCGATCCAGCGGGCACCCAACGCCAGGGCGCGCTCGCTCGCCGCCGCGCGCGCGACGCCGACACAGCCGGCATCCACCGTGATCACCTCGACTCCGAAGCGCTCGCAGATCCATCCCGTGGCGTCGCTGCAACGATCCAGCGCCACCACGATCACCACCTGCTCGTCGCGCAGGGCAGGATGCAGCGCAGCCACCTTGAGCGACTGCAGGCAGGCTGCGATCAATTGTTCTTCGTTGTGCGCAGGAAGGGTCACCGCGATCATCGCAGGCCCTCCCGCTCCGCCACCGAGGTGGTATCGGCCGACCAGCCTTCCAGCAGCATGTCCTCGTCACGATAGGAAAACAGCCGTGGCAGGCAGTCGTCCAGCTGGGCATGCACGAAGCTGGCGCTGCAGCGTGCCTGCTCGAACGGCACACGCCAATGACAGGCGATCACCACGCCCTGCGGCGTGAGGGACCGCACCACCTGCGCGGCCGTTTGCTGCATGTCCTCCGGTGACAGGTAGTAACCCATCTCACCCAGCACAATCAGATCGAAGCGTCCCGCCGGCCAGTCCTGCGGATGACGCGCCTGCTCGATGCTGACATGCGCATGGCGCCGCGTCATCGCGCGCGCGGCCAGGACCGCGCCTTCGCTCAGGTCGGTCGCGAGTAGTTGATCGCAGCGCTCGGCCAGGGCGGCGGTAAGCACTCCGTTGGAACAGCCCAGCTCCCAGCCACGAGCGAAGCGCTCCTGCGGCAGGCTGGCCAGGGTGAGCGCGCGCTTGCGCTGCTCGTACCAGCGGGTGCGGTACTGGAAGGGATCGTCCTTCTCGTACAGCGCGTTGAAGTAGGCGATATCACTCATCCGATCAGTACCTCGTAGTTCCGTTCGAAGCGCTGCAGCACGGCGACCGGCAGGATGGGGTCGCAGTCCAGCCCTTCCACCGCGCCGGTCTGGGTCACGAATTGCTGGATGGCATCGCGCTTGCGGTCCAGCAGGGCGTCATCCAGCGCAACGCGCGTGGCCGACGCCCAGGCGCTCGGCGCCGCCTGCGGGTCCAGCCAGTGCCAGCCCCACACGGGATATTCCTTCAGGTCGGCACCGCGCTCACTGCATGCCTGGAGGCAGGCACGCGCCACGGCTTCATGGTCCGGATGGCCATCGAACCGCCACGGCGCCAGCACCAGATCGTCCCGCTGCAGCACGGCCGCCAACTGCGCGGCGATCCACGCCTCATTGGCCGTCACCTCGCCATCGCCGATGTGCCAGGAAATCCGCTCTGCGCCTGACAAGCCAAGGCAATGGAGCGCGTCGTCCAGCTCTGCCGCACGGGCGATTCGCAACCGCTCGGGCGACCATGCCGGCTGGTCGGGATAGCACGCCTCGCCATCGGTGACCGAGACCACCATCACCCGCAGCCCGGACTGGTGTGCCAGCGCCATCAGGCCGCCGCAGGCGAGCACTTCATCGTCCGGGTGCGGGGACACCACCACCAGGCGCTGCGCATCGCCGAACAGCGCCGCCGCGGATGCACGCGGCAGCGTCTGCAGCCAGGGCGATGCCGCCCATTGGGCTTCGGTGACGCCGCCGCCTTCAATCTGTCGATTCACAGCGTCCACGTGCGTCCCTCGCGATGCATCAGGTTGCCCAGGTGCTGCCAATCGCGGTCGGCGTGACTCTGGCGGATGAAGACCGTCAGGTCGGCCCAGCGCCGGGCGTGTGCCGGGTCCATGCACATCGGCCCTGGCCCCAACGCCCTGCCTACACGGTCCAGCGTCAGCGAGGCAGCCCGCTCCACCGCGCTGCGTGCCCGCACGATCTCGCGCTGATGCGGCAGCCCGGGTTGTGCATCGATCAACGCGGCCAGCTCGCGCAGCAATGACGCACAGGGCGAGAGCGCCAGATCGATTTCGCCGAGCAGGCCGGATGCCGTACCCGGCTCATCGGCCCGTGCGCTGCGCAGCAACGGCTCGGCCAATGCACTGGCGCCACCGAACCAGCACGCCGCGATGCCTGCGCCGCCGTGCCAGAAACCCGGTCGCTGCAGATAGCCATCCGCCGCCCCGACCTCCACGGCCGGCACGTGGTCAAAGCGCGCCGTGCCACTGGGAACGCGCCCCATGCCCGTGGCCTGCCACGTCTGTGGCAGGAAGCTCACATTGGCGCGGCGCACGGGCACCAGGAACAGACGCGAGCGACCGTCATCGCGCACCGTCACAAGGGCATGGTCGACCCAGCCGGCGCCGGAGCACCACGGCTTGTCACCGGACAGCGTGCCGCTGGCCCGATCAAAGCGCAGGGTGGCCGCCGGTCCTTCGGCCGCCCACACGGCGCCCAACCGATCCCGGTCCGGGGCGGTTGCGCCCAGTTCTTCCAGGATCGCCTGCGCGTCATAGTGCGCTTCAAGCACTTTGGCCAGACAAAGATCGCGGGCGGCGATATGCGCCAGCGCCTGCCAGCGCACCAACGTATCGCCGCTGCCGGGACGCGGCAGCGACGGCTGGTGCTCGATCCACGTGCGGGCCTGAGCCTGCAGGTCATCGCCATCGGTCACCGGTTGCGGAGAACCCGGCGGCACAAGAGAAGCCACGGCATTCATATCAGGGCGTCAGGATCACCTTGCGGCAATCCTCCTCTTTGCGGTCGAAGATCTCATAGCCACGCACGGCGTCTTCGAGCGACAGCCGGTGGGTCACGATCACGCCCGGGTCCAGGCGGCCCTCGCCGATATGGTCGAGCAGCTCGGGCATCAACTTCTGCACATGGGTCTGGCCCATCTTGAAGGTGAGGCCCTTGTCGAACGCATCGCCAAGCAGGAAGCCGTGAATGAAGCCGGCATACACACCCGGGATGCTCACCGTGCCACCGCGACGCGTCGCCGCGATGCACTGACGGATCGCCACGCCGCTGCTGCCTTCCACCTTGAGGGTGGTCAATGCCGATTCCAGCGCACTGCCCTCGGCTTCAAAGCCGACCGCCTCGATCGTGGCATCCACGCCGCGGCCATTGGTCTGGGTGATGATGTACTCCGCCGGGTCCTCGACCTGGGTGAAGTCGATCGGGGTCACGCCGTAGGTCTGCTGCGCGAAGGCCAGGCGATACGGCAGATGGTCGACCATGAAGATCGTTTCCGCCCCCAGCAGGCGGCAGCACGCCGCGCTCATCAGCCCGACCGGACCGGCACCGAAGATGGCCACCGAGGAACCGGGCTTCACGCCGGCGTTGATGGCGGCCTGGTAGCCAGTCGGCAGGATGTCGGAGAGGAACAGCACCTGCTCATCGGCGAGCGCATCCGGAATGCGCAGCGGACCGACATTGGCCTTGGGCACACGCACGAACTCCGCCTGCCCGCCCGACACGCCGCCATACAGATGGCTGTAGCCAAACAACGCCGCCGGGGGGCGAATGCCCTTCTGGTTCACCGCCGCGCCCTTGCCGGTGTTGGTCGTCTCGCAGGCCGCGAACTCGGCGAGACGGCAATGGAAGCATTCACCACAGGCGATCACGAACGGAATCACCACGCGATCACCCGGGCGCAGATCCATCACCCCGGCGCCCACCTCCTCCACCACGCCCATGAACTCATGACCCAGCACGTCGCCGGTATGCAGATCCGGGATCTTGCCGCGGTACAGATGAAGGTCCGAGCCGCAGATCGCCGTGGCGGTCACGCGCAGGATGATGTCGTCGGGGGCGGCCAGCGCCGGATCCGGCACGGTATCGACCCGTACATCCTTGCTGCCGTGGTAAGTCAGTGCGCGCATAGCAAACTCCGTTGTCCAAGTACCTCTGTGGTACGTGGTACGGCGTGGCAGCGTCGTGACCGCCCCGTGTGCGGCGTGTCTACCCCGCCAGAGGGGCCGCGCTGCAGCTCCGGCACGCGGGGCGCTCGCCAGTGCGCGAGGACTGAATCATTCATTCTGCTGCGGCGGCAGGCGCCGCTCGCACTGGTCGTTACTCAGCCGGCGGCGCCGAGGGTGTTTCCGGATCCGGCGGCAACTCCTGCGGCGGCGAGGCAGGCGCGGGATCACCCTCCGGTGGAATTTCCTGCGGCGGTTCCTGGGCAGGCGGATCACCACGGCCGGGCGCTTCCACTGGCGGCGTGGGTGGCATCGGGTCCGGCGTGGGGTCCGGCACCTGGGCGATCACGCTCTCCAGTGAAGAGGTGGATCCACTGCGTACTGTCGTGTCCATCGCGCATGTTCCTTCTGAAGGGCTGAGCTCGACGCTACGCGGCGCGCCGTCAACATCCAGCGACGGCGCCGCTGCCGGGCGAACGCCTCGGCTCAGTCATCGCCTTCGGAACGGCGCTTGTTCACCGTGATCTCGCCGGAGGTTTCCAGCACCGCCAGGTCCACCTGCCCGAAGCCCTCGCAGCCGTTGGCGCGCATCGCCACCTCCAGATCGGCCGGGCTGACATTGCAGCGTTTCACCTGGTCCCAGTAGATCGTGCCGTGCCGCGCCAGCACTACCGGCACCCCTTCCACGATTTCGTTGAGGCGCGTGCTGCGCGCGCCCAGAAAGCCGACGAACCAGTTCAGCCCGATCAGGGTGGCGGCCAGGATCAGCCCGCCGGGCAGCGAGGTGTCCTCACCGATCAACGAGTTCTGCACGGCCGTGCCCAGCAGCACGATCACCAGGATGTCGAACGGGGTGGATTGCCCCATTGAGCGCTTTCCGCTCATGCGGGTCAGCAACAGCACCACCACGTACACCGCAACCGCGCGGACGACGAACTCCCACCATTCCATTCCCAGCTCGAACATCGCATGCATGGCTGCAGCCTCCGTGTGGCGAGGTCTGGACGATAGGAACTCCCGGGTGAAGCCCATGGGAGCACCCGCCCTTCACAGGACACCTGCCGCTTCGTAACAGCGGCAGGGCTAGCGTCGGGGCATCACCGCCCTACCCGATTGCGCAGGAGATATGCCATGCAGCACGACAAAATCCCGCCCGCCTCCACCGAAGACGCCCATGCCACCCACAACTGCCCTCCGGCGGACGGTAAGGTCGACAAGCAGCGCACCTCGGAGAACCACGACGAAGCGCTGGAAGAGACCTTCCCTGCGAGCGATCCGATCTCCCCGTTCGTCGCGGCCAAGCCGCCGAAGGATGACAAGGACGAAAAAGATCCGGATGCGGCGCGGCTGAAGACGGAGAACGAGGGCTACAACCAGCACGGCCACGGCAAGGGTGGCAAGGCAGGTGAAGGGGAGCCGGATGGCGTCCGCGAGGACGACGGCATCACCCAGCCGAATTTCGGCCAGGGTGGGACGTCGGGCAAGCAGACGTTGGATCGCTGACAAAACGAGGACATGTCATGACCACGACACCGCAAGCCCCGGCTACGAAAGAAGATGACCAGCAGAAGAGCCATACCCCGGACAAGCTGAGGAACGATGACGCCCGGTGGAAGGACAAGGACATGCCAGAGGCGGAGCATGGGGCGACGCCTGAGGATTATGAGCGGCCCGGGAAAGTCTGAGCGCCAGTGGCCTATCGGCCCCACCCGAATCGCACGCCTGTGGAACCCTCCGCCGCCGACATCGCGGCTCTCAACGGAGGTGGATGGTGACCCCGGCCCGATTCGAACGGGCGACCTTCCCCTTAGGAGGGGGACGCTCTATCCAGCTGAGCTACGGGGCCACGGAGGGCGTAAAGGATACAGGCAAACCATGGGCCTCATCCACGCCCGGCCGTTTGCCCACCACTCATCACCGGAGATGCCAACTGCCCTATGCTCCTCCGTCCCCTGCGATGAGTGACATGGATGCATCCTCTTTGGGCCAGCCTTTCCCAACTCGGCGACAGCCGCTGGCTTTTGCCACTGAGCCTAGTGCTGATCCTCTTCGGCCCCAAAGAGAGCCGCGCCCTTCGCATTCGCTGGGCGACCGGCTTGACTGTTGCCGCTGGGCTTACGCTGGCCTCCAAGCTGGCCTTCCTGGGTTGGGGCATTGGCTGGGCCCGGCTGGACTTCACCGGATTCAGCGGTCACGCCACCATGACGGCAGCGGTTTATCCGGTCGCCCTGTATCTCGCCGCATCTGGTCGGCTCCCGAAACCCCTCCTTTGGGCACTGCTTGGGTCGCTGCTTGCTGCCACGGTCGCCTATTCGCGCCTACCCCTTAACGCCCACTCCGCATCTGAGGTGGTGAGTGGGTGGCTGCTGGGCACGGCGGCGACGATTTTCGCCCTGTCGGCGCGCGCCACAGGCTGGACAACGCCCCTACCCACTCTTGCCGCGTCGGTCATAATGGGACTGGCGGTCCCAATGCTGATGCCCACGGTCCGGACCCACGATGTGGTCATACGCCTTGCGACCGAGCTGTCAGGCCGCGACCAAGTCTTCAATCGACATCATTTTGTGCGATAGGCGTCAAATATTGGACGCAACGAACCCAGCCCAGGCGCCCAAACCGACTTGACACTGAATAGCCTTCAACGCGAAGATGACGGCGAAAATTTACCTCACGGAGTAGGAAACCCCGTTATGAAGAAGATCTTTGCCGCTCTCGCCCTCGTGGCTTTCTCCCCGATGGCTCTGGCTCAGGAAGCCCAGGTTGAGCAGAATGCTGGCGTCGAAGGCGCTAGTGCGGAAGTCGCCGGCACTGGCAGTGCGACCGGCGCGGCGACCGGCGCCCTCACCACGGCCGCCACGATCGGCGCCGGCATCGCCGTCGCGGCCGTCGTTTACAGCGTCGCCTCGGACAGCAGCAAGGATGACGCCGGCAATAACAATGGCGGTGGCACCACCCCGCCGCCGACCGGCACCACCGGCACGACGGGCACCACCGGCACCACCGGCACCAACTGATCCGCTAGTCGGAGTCAGGTCATTACGCCCTCGCCGGGCGCAGGTCCGGCGGGGGTTTTTGTTTTGCCCGACAGGGCCAGGAAGAATCATCGATGGACTGCAAGCGTCTCGGCGCCACTCTGGCGTTCGCCCTTACCCTGTCTGGCTGCGTGTTCGCTCCCGGCCAACACATGCGCTCCAGCGCACTGGCCCGTGATGATCAGCCGGTCGGCAACGACAATCTCGAGCTGATCCAGATCACGCCCAAGCTGATCGCCATGGATCGCGCCTCACGCGACGTCCCCTCGCTGCCGATCGCACTCAGCACCTATCAGCCCGGCCCGTATCAGATCGGCGCAGGCGACATTCTCTACATCACCGTATGGGACCACCCTGAGCTGACGGTGCCGGCAGGTCCGCAGCAGCAGCTCAATGCAGCCGGTCGCATGGTTCAGTCCGACGGCACGCTGTTCTACCCGTACATCGGCAAGATCGCAGCCGCCGGCAAGACGCCAGGTGCGCTCCGCGATGAGATCACCTCGAAGTTGGCGCGATACATCGAAGCGCCCCAGGTCGATGTCTCCATGCTCACCTATGCCAGCCAGCGCGTCTGGGTCACCGGCGCATCCCGCCAGGCGGCCACCGTACCGCTGACAGTGACACCGCTGACCCTCGGCGATGCCATCAGCCAATCCGGCCTTGATCCGACGCAGGCCGACCTCTCGGGCGTGCGCCTCACCCGTGAAGGCGTGACCTACACCATTGACCTCGACCGCCTGGGTCGTCAGGGCGGCGGTGCTACCAATGTCTTCCTCAAGGCGAATGATCACCTCTATGTCCCGTATCTGGACAGGAAGGAGATCTTCGTTGTCGGCGAAGTCAACCAGCCCGGTGCCATGAGCTTCAAGACCAGCGACATTTCGCTGAGCCAGGCCCTTGGCCGTGCGCGCGGCCTGCAGCAGTCGACCTCCAACGGTAACGCGGTGTACGTCATCCGTGGCTCGAGCGATCTGCAGAGTGCACCCTCCAGCGTGTTCCAGCTGGAAGCAAAATCTCCAGCCGCCTTTGCTGTTGCCAGCCAATTCGAACTTCTGCCTGGCGACGTGGTCTTCGTTGGTGCAGCCGGCGTGACCCGCTGGAGTCGCTTCGTAAATCAGCTGCTACCGTTCACCTCGATTATCAGTAACGCCGCAAGCGCGCGTAACGATCTCGACAATTGACGGCGGGCCAATGATGAGCAGGACCGCTCTCGTTGCGCCGCAACGGACTCCAGGAATGCGCGGCCTGGCCGCGCTCGTGCTGATGGCCATCGGCCTGTCAGGGTGCGGCGTGGTCGGACGCACAAGCGTCAAGACCGTGCAACTGGCCATGCAGGGCAAACCTGATGTTCAAGCGACCGCTGCTGACGTTGCAGCAAACCGCTATCCCCAGATCAAGGTCAACGGCACCAGAGGCGGCGCTGTATTGGTTCTGGGAACCATTGATGGCGATCGTCAAGGCTGGTACAGCAACGACCGCAGCATCGTGTTCCTCGAAGATGGCCTGCTCGTGGGCACGCATGGCGGCACGCCCGAGTTGCAGGACATGCGAATCGAGGGAGAGAACCCTTTCCATGCCCTGCATCGGGTTCAAGCACCTGTCACTGTGCAGCGCCAGTACGACGTTATGCCCGGCTACCGATTTGGCATGCAGGTCAGCGGCACCCTTGAACGCCTCGGCACCCAGAACGTCGAAATTCTTGGCGACACCCACGCCCTGCTCCATGTCCGCGAGCGCCTGAAAGGCCAGGGCTGGAAGCGCGAGAACCATTACTGGGTCGACCCGGCTAATGGCTTCATCTGGAAGAGTGTGCAGGCCATCGCGCCCGATGCCAGCCTGGAAATCATCCAGCTCAAACCCTATTCGCCGGATCTGAACCGTTGATCACCCTGCGCTTGGCCGCCCTTGCCTTGGGCGTGGCCGTTTCTTCCTCTCTGCACGCCGCGCAGTCCATCACCGTAGAGGTGTTGGGCAGCGTCCGGAATCCGGGCATGCTGACACTCCCCGTAACCAGCCGTTTGTCTGATGCAGCGCTTGCGGGCGTGCCGGATGACCGTAGCTACATGCTGGGGGCCGCGCTGCTCAAGCGCAGCGAACTCGTTGTGCAGACCCGCCTTAAAGCAGGCCTGTTGTTCGATCTCGAGGCCATTGAAAGCCGGGAGAGCAGCGACCCCGACGGCTCCGTGGCAGCAAAACATATCGCGCGAGAAATGTCCGCGATGCCGGTGACCGGCCGCGTTCGTCAAGGGCTCGCCCCGCGTGCGTTGGAGATGGAGCTGAGCAGCAATCTGCTATTGGCCGATGGTGACAGGCTGTACTACCCAACCAGGCCAAGCACAGTGACCGTCCTCGGCGCGGTTGAGCAACCCTGTACGATCCCGCACCGCCCTCTCCAGCGCCCGCTGGACTATGCACGACAGTGCCCTGCCCTGCTAGCCGCCAGCAAAGATGATCTGTTTGTCATCCAACCAGACGGCGAGACACAGAAGATCGGCATTGCACTCTGGAACCGCAGCAGTGAGTCGACCCTGGCCCCCGGCGCAATCGTATTTGTTCCGCTCAACGCACGAACGACGCGCGACGTGAGCCCCGATTTCAACGAGGACGCCGCGCGCTTTCTCGCCACCCAGGTGCTGGATGCGCCCGGAGTACCAAAGTGACCCGTTCTACCAGATCAAGGGCCGCGCGCCTGAGCGTTGCACTGCTCAGCTTGAGCATCAGCACCGCCCTCCATGCTCAGAGTGCCCCGGCCCCCACCGCCAGCGATTGGGGTGGCATTGGCCTGCTACAGACTCCGACCGCGCGCATGGCCGATGAAGGCGAACTCGCCTTCACCGCCAGCCACACCTCGCCCTACAGCCGATACAACATGGTGCTGCAGCCACTGCCTTGGCTGGAGGGCGCTTTCCGCTACGTTTCAGTAGCCAATCGTCGTTACGGACCGGAATGGCTGAGCGGAAGCCAGAACTACAAGGACAAGTCGATCGATTTGAAGATCCGCCTACTGGAAGAGAGCCGGTGGGTTCCCGAAGTAGCGGCAGGCTTCCGCGACCTGGGTGGCACGGGTCTGTTCTCCAGTGAGTATCTGGTAGCCAGCAAGCGCATCGGGTCTTTCGACGCCAGCCTCGGCTTGGCCACAGGCTATATCGGCAATCGAGGTGACTTCAGAAATCCGCTTACTTCCATTGACGACCGATTCGAGACGCGCCCGCGCGCGCAAGGCACCGGTAGCCTCAACAGCGATGGGATGTTCCGCGGTCCGGTGGGCGTCTTTGGTGGCGTCGCGTACCAGACGCCATGGGAACCGCTGCAGCTGAAGTTGGAGTACGACGGCAACGACTACGAGCACGAGCCACAGAGGAACAACCAGCGGCAGCACAGCCCGTTCAACGTGGGCGCATCCTACGTAGTCAACAATAACGTGCATCTGCACCTGGGTTGGGAACGTGGCGATCTGGCCATGTTCGGCGTCACCCTGCGAACGAACCTCGCCCAGGCCAGTTCCATGGCGAAGGTGCTGGATCCGATCCCAATGCCATTGAAGCAGCGCACTGCGCGCGCCGTGGCAGAAGGGGAGGACGACACAAATGCCACCATTGACTGGTCCGGCGTGGCCAATCAGCTGGAGCAAAATGCCGGGCTTCGCGTTCAGAGCATCAGCCGACGTGGTCCGGAGCTCATCGTCACCGGAGAACAACGGCGCTTCTACTATCCGGCACAGGGCATTGGCAGAACGGGGCGCATTCTCGACGGCACGCTATCTGACGACATCAGTTGGTTCACCGTTCGCAACACCCGGCTCGGCGTACCGATCGTGGAAACCAGCATCGAACGAAAAGCATTCGTCGACTACATCGAAAACAAAACTGACCTGGGCAACCTCGCCGGACATATCGAGATGGCACCTCCTGCCGCTCAGCGCAGGGAAACGCTTTACAACGCGCCACTTCGCCGCTTCGACGGCGGCTTCAACATCGGCTACCAGCAATCGCTCGGCGGACCTGACGGCTTCGTGCTGTTCCAAGTAGCTGGCACTTACAGTGCGAGCGCCTACCTCGCCAGGAATTTGTGGCTCAGTGGCACCATCAGCTACAACGCCTACAACAACTACGACAAGTTCCGCTACGACGCCCCCAGTCGCTTGCCGCGCGTACGCACCAATATCCGCAGGTACATGACGACCGAGGACTTGACGTTACCCAATCTGCAGCTGACCGGCACCCGCCAACTTGGCCAGGATACATATGGCATGGTTTACGCCGGACTGCTTGAATCGATGTACGCGGGCGCCGGCGGTGAGGTGCTCTATCGCCCGCTCAACGAACGCTGGGCGGTGGGCTTAGAGGCCAACTGGGTCAAGCAACGCGATTTCGATCAGCGCTTCAGCTTCCGTGACTATAGCGTTGCCACCGGCCATGCCAGCTTCTACTACATGTGGGGCGAAGAACGGCGCCTGGTAACCGCATTGAGTGCCGGCCGTTATCTTGCCAAGGACTGGGGCGCCACCCTGGCCGTGTCGCGCGCCTTCGACAACGGCGTGACGATGGGCGCCTATGCGACCAAGACCGACGTATCCTCCAAGGACTTCGGTGAAGGCAGCTTCGACAAGGGCATCTATGTGTCCGTGCCCTTCGACTTCCTGCTGCCGCGCTCCACGCGAGCGCGCGCCAATTTCACTTGGAACCCTCTCTATCGGGACGGTGGCGCTCGGCTCGCGCGCAGTTACGGACTGTACCAGATGACGTCGGAGCGGGATCCCGGGTTTCTCTTCGACAATATTCAACTCGTCGACCAATGAGTAAGATCGAGCCGAACATCCAAGCTCGACATACCAAGAAGGAAACACAAAAATGACGCTCGCACGAACCACGCGCACTGTCATCACATACGGCACGTTCGATCTGTTTCATGTCGGTCATCTGAATCTACTGAAACGCATGAGAGCACTTGGAGATCGCCTCATCGTCGGCGTCTCCACAGATCAATTTAATGAAGGGAAGGGAAAGAAGACCGTTGTACCATTCAGAGATCGAATCTCTATCGTCGAAAGTATCAAATACGTAGACCTTGCAATCCCTGAAGAAAGCTGGCATCAGAAGAAGGATGATATCCGGGCGCATTGCGTAGATGTGTTCGGCATGGGCGATGACTGGCTTGGAAAGTTCGACGACCTGAAAGACGAGTGCGAAGTCGTGTATCTTCCTAGGACGGCGGATATTTCAAGCACGGAATTTAAGAAACTCCTAAGCATCCTTGACGCCGAGCACGTTACGGACCTCAAGAAGGCTTTGGACATGATTGCAGCAATCGTGCACCGCTTCGAATGAATCGACCCAAGCCCCACCTACAAATAGTCAGAAGCGATTCAGCGGCATTCGCCATCGCTGACCAGCTATGCATGGTCGGCGCCAACTTCGTGCTCACTATTTTGGTCGCGCGCCATAGCAGCCAGGAAGATTTCGCAACGTTCAGCATTCTCTATTCACTGGTAGTGCTACTGAGCTTTTTACATGGTCCATTGATTAACGAGCCACTCGCACTATCGAGTCGAAACGATACAAGCTTGCTTTCAGGGTTCCGCGCGGATCGCGCTACTGCACTGATCTTCGTACCAATCTCCACACTCATTGTGGTTTTTGCATATAGCCAGCAATACTCTGCATCACCGCTTACCTTAAGTCTTCTGTGCGCAGCTGGCATCACTTCATGCGCCTACTGGTCCGCAAAAAGCGGGCTGCATGCACTCAGTAAACATCGCGCCGCATTCGTAGCCAGCGCGATCGGATCCGCGGCCCTGGTTGCCACCGGCGCAGCTGGCATCGCATACTGTTACTCCATGGTGGATTTCGCCTTGGCTGCGATCTCGATCGCCGCGCTATCCGGCTACATTACAGCGCAACTGTTCTTACGACATTCTGCGTCTCCCCAGCTCAAGCTCTCGGTCGTAGCCAGCCACAGCCGCATAGGAATACCCGCAGCGAGCTTGGTTTGGCTGGCAGGCAACGTTACGGCTCTGGCACTAGCAAACCAGGAGAGGCTCGAAGAGGTAGCAGGATTACGAGTCGTACTAACCCTTCTTCTGCCGATAAATCAGATAATGACAGGAATGTCCTCATTCCTTCTCCCAAGGTTGGCCCGCCTACGGGGGGGCGGACTTTCATCTGCGGCGCAGGAAAGCACCTCGAAGGTCTTGCTTGCAGGTACCGCGCTATCGATCGCCTTTGCAGCTTTCACTTATCCGTTTGCAGGATTTCTACTCGAACGAATCTATGGCGCCGACTACATCCGATACCGGGCCTGGCTACAGATCGGCGCGGCAGTGCTACCACTAAGCTGGACGGTCGTCACCGTACTCAGGACGCATTTCCGGGGGAGTGCGCAAGCCACTTTACTCCTCAAGGTCTACATTGCTTGCCTGGTTATAGCACTGCCAGTCTCCTTGGTCATACTGCAAAGTGATCTGCAAATAGGCCCGATTGTGTCCTTCATCACGATCCAAGCAATACTCGCCCTGGGATTTCTCCTTACTTTCGTGCGAACTCGATCCTGACATGGCCACTGAATCCTTCTCCTTCATGCGCGATAACCTGCGCAAAGCCTCCAATCTCCCATGGCTGCTCTTCCTCGCCACGCGCGCGAAGTTCGCCTCGCGGGACCCCGGGCTTTGGGTCGTGAGTAGGCGCTCAGGAGTGGGCGATGGTCCGCTCGCACTTGCAATCGAAGCCAAGTCGGTCGATCCGTCAATCCGTATTGTCTGGCTTACTCGCGACGCTTCGGATGATCAGCTCGCGATTAGCCAAGGGCTGGAGCACGTTCGGCGCGACAGCAAAGACGCACTCCAGCTCTGCTTACGTGCCGGCGTCGGTGTGATGACGAACGGATTCTCGGATCTGCGTGGCCCCGCCATCTGGGGCGCGACTACCGTACAGCTCTGGCATGGAGCACCATTAAAAAAAATTGGCCAGGATCGACTCGAGCCGGCAGGCGCGCTCAGAAGGCTGATCAGAAGGGTATCAAGTGCATTTGAGAAGTTCTGGAACAGGCATTACCGATACATTATTGCCGGATCAGAAACGACAGCTGATCGTCTTACGTCAGCCATGGCTGCAAGAAACGAGACAGTAGTCGTTACGGGCGATCCAAGGATGGACCTTATCCCAAGACTGGCAGCCGCAGCTCGGCTGACCTTGGATGCTTTGGCGTCTGAGCGCGGAATCGCGGGTCAAAGGTACGTTCTTATCGCGCCAACTTGGCGAGACGGTGGCGAGCCTATGGTCCTGCCAGATCAGGCGTCTCGCGATCTTATCTCGAACGACAGCCAAACCATTGTTTTTGTGCGCGCCCACCCCCACTCGGCCGACATCAGATCACTTGTGGATATGAGAAACGTGATCGCTCTGCCTCCCGATTCCTTTCCGGACATTACGTCCATGCTCGGCGGATTCGACGTACTGATGACTGACTATTCCAGCATCGCAATGGATTTCGCCCCACTGGAACGCCCCATCATCTTCGCGGCACCGGACCTTGAATCGTACGTTGCGTCCCCTGGGCTCTATGAAGACTACGAGTCCTTTACCGGGAGCCACTGGCACCGGACTTGGACAGGCGCATTCCAATGCCTGAACGACCTTCGAGAAAACATTGCACTGCAGCGTGAGCTGGCTGGCATCAGCGCTGCAATGGGCGCTCGCTATCACCCCAATGGCATGGTCGGCAACGCATCACGGGTTCTGACGTTGATCCGCAACTCAGCGGTAGCTCCTGCATGAGCCGCATTCTCCATGTGACCCAATGCCTGGGCGGTGTTGAGACCTATATCCGCAGCTTTCACGACCATCACGGCCTTGTAGACTTTGAAAAGCGTGTGCTCATCGCGCCGAGCGTCTGTGCTTTGACGAGGGAGTGGGAGCGTTGCGGCGGCATCATCGACCTTCTTCCCATGTCCCGGGAACTGGATGTGCGCAGTGATGCAAGGGCCACACTCGCCCTCTTTCGCTCCATCCGATATCACAGGCCCGACGTTCTACACCTCCACAGCTCAAAGGCGGGCGCCATTGGGCGCGCGGCGGCATTTTTTTGCAAACTTCTCGGGCAGAAGCTCCAAGTGGTGTACACCCCGCATGCTTACTACTATCTGGCGCTGGAAGGGCGCAAGCGATTCGCATTCCTCTGGATTGAGCGCCTGCTTTCCCACTTCACTGACAAGCTGCTCGCGACTTCCCCCAGCGAGGCAAGCAGGAGTATCCAAGACGTAGGCTATCCAACACGAAAGGTGGTGACGGTCTCCAACGGCGTAGTTACTAAGCTTGAGCGCGCCTCAAGCCTGACTAGAGATAGGCTCTCGCGCTTCAACATCATATTTGTCGGACGAATCTGCCACCAGAAGAATGTGGAACTGCTGATCGATACGATCTCCCGATTCAGCTCCACCGATTCCATCAACTTTCAGCTAGTTGGTGCTGGACATTACGATTCCGATCGTCAGCAGCTTGAGGCATTGATAGATGAGTTCAAGGTCGACAGAAGTTTGGTAGAGATAGTCCCTTGGCTTGACCATGAACAAGTGCTTGAGAGATTCAGGCAGGCTGATGCTTGCCTGGTCACCTCTCGCTACGAGAGCTTTGGCTACGTCGCTGCAGAAGCAAGCGCCGCGGCAGTTCCAGTTGTCGCCACGAACGTCGATGGCCTCAGGGACATTGTCGAGCATGGGAAAACAGGTTTCCTCCTGACTGATGCTACCGGCGAGCAGCTTGCATCGCATATCCGCAGGCTCATGGATGACCCCCAACTATCCAATTCCATGGGGCGCCTCGGGAATGAGCGGATCCATAAGCATTTTAATATCGAGATAAATGCTCAGTCGATGCGAAAGTTCTATGCGAGTATCTCATGATGGCCAGACCAAATTACTACACGGCCTTCCTGGCACTGTTTTTCTCCGTACTAGGAATTCTATTGATGTCCCAGATTCCGATGATCTGGCATGCCAAGTTCTATCTGGACGGGCACACGTTGCTGTCGAGCAACCCCTCGCTTGAACTATTTGCCGGTTCGTATCGAGGCACAGCTTGGCTATTTTCTCCGGTGTTTGACGCCCTGCGCTACGCGGGGGTTGAGCTAAACAAATACTCTACCGAATTTGACGCCAATTGGTTCATTGCAAACATGGTGTGGGCGACCCCCTTTGTCGTCGCCACGTGGCTGCTACTGAAGCGAGTAAACTTTGATACTGACGCGAGCAGCGTGTTTGTACTCTTCTGCGCGCTTACGCTCTTTTCACCATTCTATGCAAGCATCAACAAGGACATCATCCCTGCGCTGGCCTGCTTCGTGTCAATGCACTCACTGGCAAAGGGGCACACGGCTCGCGCAATGGTCATCTTCGTTGCTCTCTGCGTTGCCTACGGCCTGACGATTCGCTCTTACTTCCTGCTTTTTGCACTGCTTTTCCTTGCAACCCAATCGATTTCAGGAAACCGACGACTCGTTGTACTGGCGATCCTTGCGGGCACGGGCATCGTCTACCTTGCCTTCCCCTACATTCCCCGGACACTCATAGACATTGGCCGGGCGGAGTACCTGGAAGGCGTGTCCGCAACTCGAATTGACTACTTCTTCGACGATTTCTCAGCGCTTGGCTTCACATTGAATCGACTAACGTCACTGGCTCGTATTGCATTCCCGATTGAGTTGATTCTCAAGTCACCCGCCTATCTTCCGTTCGTCGTCTTCAGATGCTACGCCTCTGCCTTGACCCTGCGCCTGATGGGAAGCCGAATCCCCACAGATCTTCGGGTAGCATCGAGCGTAGTTTTCGCATTCACGCTTACTCAGGCAATTTTTGAGCCAGACTTCGGCTCATCGTTCCGCCACTTCCTCATGGTCATGCCGGCAGTCATCTATCTCCAGGCCGGCCGCCTGCGAGCACCGGGCCGGTTTAGAGTTCCTCGGCTGGTCTTTCGGTAAGCGCTTCGTCCGGGCCGAGCCAAGAGTGCAGGCGGCCTAAATCGGCCAGTCTCATCTGCGCGACCCATGCAGAAGACTGCCGGGCACCTGCTTACCTTCGTTCTTGACCTACTGGGATCGGCGTTTTATGTATGCCGCGCTCCTGAGCAAGACCAGCCAACTGCCCCCGGCATCGTAGCGCCTGACCAGGCCCTCCCACTCGCATGACGAGACCACGATGCCGCCAAGCGTTGAACGGCAGACGCGCCTCTGGCATACGGTGGCGTACGATGCAAGGCATGCCGCCGTGCCTCGGCATTCCACTTTGTGAGCGCCTTCTATGAGATTGAAAAGCCCGGGATCTATCCCCGGGCTTTTCCTTATCAGCTGGACTTGTACTCGTAGTACCCATAGCTGTAGTAGCCGGTCGCCCGGCGCTCGACCGCGTTGAAGATGGCGCCCTTGAGCTTCACGCCATTCTGTTCAAAGCGCTTTTTCGCTAGTGCCAGCTCCTTGGGTTGATTGAGGCCGAAGCGGGCAACCAATAGGCAAGTTCCGACATGATGCGCAATGATGGCGGCATCAGTCACCGCAAGGATGGGCGGGGTATCGACTATCACAAGGTCGTAATCCTTGCCCACCTTATCCAACAAGCGAGAGAAATTCTCATGCATCAGAAGTTCAGAAGGATTTGGCGGCACATCGCCCCGAGCGATGAAATGCAGATTCTCCAGACCAGGCAGTTCTCGGATTGCCTGGTCGGCTGACACCTTGCCTACCAGAACATCTGACAGACCGGGGCTTTGCGCTACACCCAAAGCTTTGTGCAGAGTTCCCTTTCGCATGTCTGCATCGATGATGAGGACTCGCTGGCCGGCTTGCGCGATGACGGCCGACAGATTCGATGAAACAAACGTCTTACCGGCATTCGGACTCGAGCCCGAGATAAGCACCAAGTTGTTCTTTGCCTCAAGACGCGCAAAGTGCAAACTGGTCCGAAGACTGCGTACTGCTTCAATAGCGAGGTCGGCCGGGTCGTTAATTGCCAACAAATGCAGTTTACCGTCAGCACGGAACTTGCCACGGACCGAGTCACCCTGCTGCTTTGGGCTAACGGGAATAGACGCATAGACAGGCAGTCCAAGCTCTTCGATCTGCGTTGGATCTTCAACGCCTCGGTTGAGCACCTGCCTCAGCAGGACGATCGCGACGGAGAGAAATCCTCCCAGCAGCGTACCCACAAGGATCACCAACGCTTTGCGCGGCTTGACCGGACTAGCGTCGTCCACAGCCGCAGCATCGACAATGCGCACGTTACCTACCGTACCGGCACGAGCCACATCAAGTTGCTGAGCCTGATTGAGCATACCCGTGTACATTTCATTGCTGACCTTCAACTCCCGGGTGAGCTTCAACAGCTCCTGTTGCGCCTCAGGCAGCTGCTTGACCTGCCCCTGGAAGCCAGACTTGCGCCCCTGAAGCTCACCGATCTGGCGCATGAGGGCCTGATAGGCTGGGTGATCGCGGGTGAACTTGCGATCCATCTCTGCCTGTTGGAGACGAAGCTGCTGGATGCTCATTTCGACAGCAACTTCTTGGTCGAGCAACCCCTTAGTCTGCAGCGAAAGATCGACGGAGTTCGCCTTGGTCTGATACGCGCTGAGCGCCTTTTGGGCAGCATCAACCTGATTACGTATGTTTGGAAGCTGTTCTTTAACGAACGTCAACTGGGCAGACGCCTCTGCTGAGTTACGATCCACGTTTTGCCGGACATAGGCTTGTGCAACCTCTTGCAGAAACGCCTGTGCCAACTTCGGATCCGCATTTTCATAGCCAAGCGTGAGAATTCCCGAATCCTTCCCAGATTCGGAAGCCGAAACTTCCTTCTGCAGTTCAGCAATGACCTTCAAAAGCCTAAGCTTTGTCACTTCAAATCGCATGCCTGGGTGTGCGCGCAGCTTCGACACTTGGATGGTCACACCATTTCCGGCGGCTGGCTCACCCACCCGTCCTTCCACTAGCGTTGCCCCACCTTCATCCTGCAGGCTATAACGTCCGCTAGCATCCAGCACACGGAGTGTCATCTCGTTGTCGTACATGGCAGGCGGAACGTCCAGCTGAAAAACATCCAGCACCTCGCCGCCCCAGCCGAACCGAGTCAGCCCGAACTTGGGCTGCGACAGAAGCTCTGGGGACGCAGCTTCGGCGCGACGTGAAAGAAACGTACCGATCAGCGGAAATCGATTGGGCTCGACCTTGATATCAGACCTGAGCTCCCGAACTGCAGACCCCACCACTGCCCGGGAGGTGATGAGCGCGATTTCTGTGCTCGCCTCTGCAGATCCAGTGGTCACACCCAACGATTGGCTGATATCGGAGAGGCCCGGAAGAGATGGCGCCTTGGATTCGACTTGAATAATGGCATCTGCGCGGTAAATCGGCTTGGAAAGCAAAGCGTACGCGAGGGAGATTACAAAGAATGCACCCGTGATACCCAGGATCCACCACCTGTGATCCACCAGCGTCCCAAGCAACTGGCGCAGATCTATTTCCTGGCTTTCTTCCGTAGTAGTGGCGCGGGGGTCGGTATTGTTCATATTGTGATAGGTAGAACTTTAATTAATCTAGGCCGGATCGGAATGAATCTGCGTCGCAGTTGAGATCAGATGTAGCGCCTCCAACTCTCGACACCTTCCGCCATTAATCGATAAACGTGCTCGAAGGCCGGACGCTGTTGTCGATAGGGATCCGGGATTTCGAAGTCGTCATTCCACTTTCCCAGCAGAAATGCTCTTCCTAAAGCTTCTGGAGCGATATCGCTGATTCGTTTGAGATGCTTCCTCTCCATGACCAGCACCAGATCTGACGAGGAGAGTATCTGCGACGTCACTTGGCGAGCGCGATGTGCACTTCCGTCTAGTGAATGCTCGACCAGCAATTCCTGGGCCGTAGCATCGATTGCGTGATCAACCAGCGCCCCCAATCCCGCGGACGACACTTGAACCCCTTTACCGGCGAGTGCCGCCCGCATCATTACTTCCGCTGAGGGGCTGCGACAGATGTTGCCAATACAGACGAAAAGAATATTCTTGAACACTACGAGTCAGCCCTGTTGCATTCGACGTTGCTGGATGAACGGGATCAATGCCCGTCGGCCACGCATCAATCGAACAGAATAACCGATTGGCCTTCCCCGATACCTTCGAAGTACAGGGGATAGATCTCTAAAACAGCTACAAAGTCGAAAACTGAGACGCGGACCGTTCACCGTCAAAATTCCGCCTCTCAGAGTCAACGCCAGCTCAGTACGCCGTCTTCTGGCCAAGCACCTTAAATACCGTCAATGCAATAATTCGCACATCAAGCAGGGGGCTCCAGCGTCGAATGTAATCAATGTCGTACTGCACCCGCTTCTTCATCTGCCGAAGTCTTGGCGTTTCCCCCCGGAGGCCATGAACCTGGGCCCAGCCTGTGATCCCGGGCTTGACGTAGTGACGGTGCATGTACCTCTCGATCAACCGTTCGTACTGATTGTTGTGCTGGACCGCGTGGGGCCTCGGGCCAACCACCGACATGCTTCCACCGAGAACGTTTAGAAACTGTGGCAGCTCGTCCAAGCTACTGCGACGCAGGAACGCGCCAAATCTGGTTACACGCGGATCGTTACGCGTGGCCTGAGTGATCTTGTCCGGTGTCTCCGCATGCACACGCATCGAGCGGAACTTGAGCATCCAGAATTCCTTCCCATCCAACCCATGTCGGCGCTGTCGAAACAATATCGGCCCAGGAGAGCTGAGCTTTACTCCAAGCGCCAGTGCCGCCAGCAGCGGCGAGAGCAGGACGACTGCCATACCGGCGACGAACAAGTCCTCGATGCGCTTGATGATGAGAAAACGCGGCTCCACGACGCCCTGACGCACACCTATCATCGGCACGGTGCCGACTTGGTGGACACCAGGATTGAGTGCTCCCAGGCCAGTGATGTCCGGCACCAGCCGCACCTGCACTGGATAGCGCTCCAGCAACCGGAGCACATCCTTCAACCGGGCCCGCCCCCCGAGGGGCAGTGACACCCATATCTGTTCGATCTGACCGCGGTGGGCATCAAGGTAGGCTTCGAGACCATCCAAGGTACCTAGACGTCGTGGCGCATCAGCACCCTCACGACGAAGTGCGATGTCATCTGGCCCGGCAAAGTAGCCGATCACTTCTTTCCCGATCTCAGGGCGACTCCGCAACAGACGATGTACCTTCAGTGCCGGTGCACGGAGACCGACCAGAAGCACGCGCTGGCGGTCCAGCCCACGCTCCCGTAACCGGTGCAGCCGGAAGCGGATACCGATCCGGGCGGCACTCATAGCGACCAGTCCTGACGAGTACCAGCCAACCAACCAGGGAGCGGGCACAGTGTCAGCCATATCGATCAGGATCGAGTACGTAGAGAACAGAGCGAACACGCCAGTCCAACCAAGGAACAGGGCCCATAGATCGGCCAGAAGCCCTCGATTCCGCCAGTCCCGATAGACCTGCGCCAAGCCGAAGCAGACCAAGGTGCACAGCAGCACTGCCCCAAACACGACCCGCTGCGGGTGCGTCGGCGGAAGCCAGCCGTAAGTGGCGATATGGGTCAACGCTGCCGTGGTCGGCACTAGCAGCAGATCTCCCACCCGCAGCCACACATCCAGTGCAGCCCGCGCCTCAGCAGTCACACGCTGGCGTCCACGCCGCGCGGGCAACTGTTCTACGGATCCATGTAGCAAAGGCAACCTCTCCAAAAAAAACACCCACTCATGCAGCATTTGATAACCGCACTTGTTCTACTGAAAGATGCGACCTGCCCGTCGCGCCTTCAGGCTGTTTGTGGATGTATGACAAATAAACGTCAGCCATCTTACCGAAATTCTCACAAAGGTGACCGTACAACAAGCTGAACCTGTTCACTTGACTAGTCAAATCAAGGAGATAGACAGGCATGTCTCCCTTGCTCTTGCGCGTCAAAGTCCCGGCAGGCCCGATCGTGGCCTCTGTTACCATTCCGGGTTCGGCTTGCCGCCCCCCACCCTGCCAGCGGCCAGCGCCTTACAAACGCAACGCAACAGGAGTTTGCATGTCCTCTGACCTGCTCAAGGCCCTCGGCCTCGACGCGACCAACGCTGGCACCTACCTTGGCAACGGTGAGTGGTCCTCGGCCACCGATGCCGGTGTGATCACCCCGGTGAACCCGACCACCGGCGAAGCCATCGCCAAGGTCTACGCGACCACCGACGCCGACTACGAAACCATCGTGGCCCGCGCCCAGGAAGCCTTCAAGGTCTGGCGCACCACCCCGGCCCCGCGCCGCGGCGAAGCCGTGCGCCTGTGTGGCGAAGCCCTGCGCGCCAACAAGGACGCCCTGGGCTCGCTGGTCGCGCTGGAAATGGGCAAGAGCAAGCCCGAGGGCGATGGCGAAGTGCAGGAGATGATCGACATCGCCGACTTCGCCGTGGGCCAGAGCCGCATGCTCTATGGCTACACGATGCATTCCGAGCGCCCCGGCCACCGCATGTATGAGCAGTACCAGCCGCTGGGCCTGGTCGGCATCATCAGTGCGTTCAATTTCCCGGTCGCGGTGTGGGCCTGGAACTCGTTCCTGGCCACGATCTGCGGCGACATCTGCCTGTGGAAGCCCTCCAACAAGACGCCGCTGACCGCGATCGCTTCGATGCGCATCTGCAATGAAGCGCTGCGCGAGGGCGGGTTCCCGGACCTGTTCTTCCTGATCAACGATGCCGGCACCGAGCTGTCGCAGAAGATGGTGGCCGACAAGCGCGTGCCGCTGATCAGCTTCACCGGCTCCACCCAGGTAGGCCGCCAGGTCGCCGAGAAGGTCGCCCACCGCCTGGGCCGCTGCCTGCTGGAACTGGGCGGCAACAACGCGATCATCCTCGATGAAACCGCCGATCTGAAGCTGGCGATCCCGGGCATCGTGTTCGGCGCCGTTGGTACCGCGGGCCAGCGCTGCACCACCACGCGCCGCCTGATCGTGCACGAATCCATCCATGACGACGTGCTGGCCACGCTGATCAAGGCGTACAAGCAGGTGGAAGGCAAGATCGGCGATCCGACCGATCCGGCCAACCTGATGGGCCCGCTCAACAGCGACGGCGCCGTGGAGCAGTTCCTGGCCTCGATCGAGAAGGCCAAGGCCAGCGGCGGCACCGTGCAGACCGGTGGCACCCGCATCGAGCGCGCCGGCAACTTCGTGCTGCCAGCCATCGTGACCGGCCTGAAGAACAGCGACGAGGTCGTCCAGCACGAGACCTTCGCCCCGATCCTGTACGTGATGAAGTACAGCACGCTGGACGAGGCGATCGACATGCAGAACGGCGTGCCGCAGGGCCTGTCGTCTTCGATCTTCACCACCAATCTGAAGACCGCCGAGCGCTTCCTCTCGGCCGCGGGCTCGGATTGCGGCATCGCCAACGTCAACATCGGCACCTCGGGTGCGGAGATCGGCGGTGCGTTCGGTGGCGAGAAGGATACCGGCGGTGGCCGCGAGTCCGGCTCGGATGCCTGGAAGGTCTACATGCGCCGCCAGACCAACACCATCAACTACTCCGACTCGCTGCCGCTGGCCCAGGGCATCAAGTTCGACCTGTGATGGATGCCGCGCCCCAGCTGCCGGCTGGCCCGCGCCTGGATTTCACCGGGCGCCGGGTACTGATTGCCGGTGGCAGCAAGGGCATCGGGCGCGCCATGGCACTGGCGTTTGCTTCGGCAGGCGCCGGCGTCTCGGTCTGCGCACGTGGCGAGGCCGGTCTGGCTGCGCTGCGTGCGGATGCCGGGGCGCTCGGCCTGGCCGTGCATACGGCCAGTGCCGACCTCTCCCGGCTGGACGACATCGGCCGATGGCTGGACGATGCCGCCCAGGCCCTGGGCGGTATCGATGTGCTGGTCAACAATGCGACCGGTTACGGCATGGCCGACGATGAGGCGGGCTGGGAAGCCAGTTTGAACGTCGACCTGATGTCGGCGGTGCGGGCCTCGCGGCTGGCACTGCCCTGGCTGCAGCAGTCCAGCGATGCCTGCATTCTCAATCTGGCCTCGATCGCGGCCCAGCAGCCACGCCCGGGTGACGCGCCGTATGCGGCAGCCAAGGCCGCGCTGATGCACTACACCACCTCGCAGGCCCTGGCCCTTGCGCCGCAACGGATCCGCGTCAACGCCATCGCCCCGGGCTCGATCGAGTTCGAGGACGGGCTGTGGGCGCGCCGGCGCGAACAGGACCCGGAGCTGTATCGAAACACTTTGGCGAAGATTCCGTTCGGCCGCTTCGGCGAGCCGGCCGCCATCGCCAACGCCGCGCTGTTCCTGTGCTCGCCGCTGGCGGCCTGGATCACCGGGCACACCTTGAATGTCGATGGTGGCCAGGTCCTGATGGGATAAACCCGCCGCTGGCCCTATCATCGAACCACCCCACCGCGACCAGGACCTGCATGAGCCTTCCGCCCCGACAAACGAGTGCCATGGCCGTGGTCAGCCTGATCATGGGCATCCTCGGCTGGACCGCCCTGCCCTTCATCGGCAGCGTCGCGGCCATCATCACCGGCCACCTGGCCCGCGCCGAGATCCGCCGTCGCCCGCTGGAGCTGGAAGGCGACGGCATGGCACTGGCCGGCCTGATCCTGGGCTGGATCATCGTGATCGGCAGCCTGCTCGCCCTGGTGGTGATTCTGTTGTTCTTCGGCGGACTGGCCTGGTTTGCCGCTACCCAATCGTGAGGTGCACATGAGCCGCTCGGATTCGACCGAACGCTTCAGCAGTCGGGTTGCCGACTACGTCCGCTACCGTCCCGACTATCCCCCGGCATTGCTGGACTGGCTGCACCAGGACATCGGTGTACCTGCCGAGACCCTGGTCGCCGACATCGGCGCCGGCACCGGCATTTCCACCCGGCTGTTCCTGGCCACCGGCCACCCGGTCATCGCGGTAGAGCCGAACGCGGCCATGCGCGAGGCCGCCGAACAGTTGCTTGCGCCTGACTATCTGCGCCTGAAGGTGGCCGACGGCACCGCCGAGGCCACCGGCCTGGCCGACAACAGCGTTGGCCTGGTCGCCGCCGCGCAGGCCTTCCACTGGTTCGATACCACGGCGGTGCGCCGCGAATGGGCGCGCATCCTGCAGCCCGAAGGCATGGCGCTGGTGTTCTGGAACTCGCGCCTGCTCGATGCCTCGCCCTTCCTGATCGGCTACGAGCAGCTGCTGCAGGAGTTCGGCACCGACTACGTGGAAGTGGCCGAGCGCTACCAGGACGATGACACCATGCGCGCGTGGTTCGGCGAGGGCCTGCGCGGCATGGCCCGCCTGCCGAACGTGCAGCGCATGGACTTCGATGGCCTGCGCGGGCGCCTGCTCTCTTCCTCCTATGCACCGCAGGCCGGCCACCCGCGCCACGCGCCGATGCTCGATGCGCTGCAACAGCTGTTCGACGCCCATGCGGTGGACGGCCAGATTGCCTTTGAATACCAAACCCGTGCCTTTGTCGGCACGCTGGACTGATTGAACGCCATGTACTCGCTTGCCCGCCCCTTCCTGTTCGCCCTTGATGCAGAACGCGCCCACGGCCTTGGCCTGAACGCGCTGGACCTGGCCTACCGCACCGGCACCACGCCGCTGATGGGCCGCCGCATCGACCCGCTGCCGACCAACGCGTTCGGACTGAGTTTCCCGAATCCGGTGGGCCTGGCCGCCGGCCTGGACAAGAATGGCGAGCACATCGATGCGCTGCTGGCGCTGGGCTTCGGCTTCGTGGAGATCGGCACGATCACCCCGCGCCCGCAGGCCGGCAACCCGAAGCCGCGCCTGTTCCGGCTGCCGGACCACCAGGCGATCATCAACCGCATGGGCTTCAACAACCTGGGCGTGGATGCGCTGGTCCGCAATGTCGAGCGCGCCAAGCGCCGCACCGGTCTGCTCGGCATCAATATCGGCAAGAACAAGGACACCCCCAACGAGCAGGCGTTCGACGATTACCAGCACTGCCTGGAAAAGGTGTATCCGCTGGCCGACTACATCACCGTCAACATCTCTTCGCCCAACACCGCCGGCCTGCGCGAGCTTCAGGAAGAGACCGCGCTGCGCCAGTTGATCTCGCAGCTGCGCGAAAGCCAGGAACGCCTGGCCGCCAAGCATGGCCGGCGCGTGCCGATGCTGGTCAAAGTCGCCCCGGACCTGAGCGACCGCGACATCGATGCCGCCGCGCGCGTGCTCGGCGAGCTCAGGGTGGACGGTGTGATCGCCACCAACACCACGATCGACCGCAGTGCGGTGGCCGGTGACCCGCGGGCGAACGAGGCCGGTGGCCTGTCCGGCGCGCCGCTGCTGGGCCAGTCGACCCTGGTGCTGCGCCGCCTGCGTGCGCGCCTGCCCGAGTCGATGCCGTTGATCGGCGTGGGCGGCATCCAATCCGGTGCGGACGCGGTGGCCAAGATGGCCGCCGGCGCCGCACTGGTGCAGTGCTACAGCGGCCTGGTCTTCCGTGGCCCGGAGCTGGTGCACGAATGCGTGGAGGCGATCCGCCGCCGCAGAGAGGCACCCAGCCGCGGCGCGGTGGCACCGCTATGAACGACGCCATGACGGCCTGGGCCATCACTGAAAACGCCTCGCTGAAGGCGCTCAACACTTTCCACGTCGAGGCCACCGCCGCACAGCTGCTGGAGGTGTTCGACCCGTCCGTACTGCCGGAGGTGCTGGCCCTGCCGCGCGTTGCCGAGCAACCGTTGCTGGTGCTGGGCAGCGGCAGCAACGTGCTGATCGCCGGCAACGTGGAAGGCACCGTGCTGGTGTTCGCCAACCGCGGCATCGAGATCCTGGAACACCGCGCCGACCACACCATCGTGCGCGCCGGTGCCGGTGTGAACTGGCATGGGCTGGTGATGTGGTCGCTGCAGAACGGCCTGTCCGGTCTTGAAAACCTTGCGCTGATCCCCGGCACCGCAGGCGCCTCGCCGATCCAGAACATCGGCGCCTATGGCGCGCAGGTCGGCGAATTCATCCAGGCCGTGGATGCGTGGGACCGGCAGGAGAACGACTGGGTGCGCTTCGATGCCGAAGGCTGCCAGTTCGCTTACCGCGACAGCATCTTCAAGCACGACCCGGACCGTTACCTGATCACCGCGATCGAGCTGCGCCTGCCGCTGCTGCACGGCCTGCGCCTGGGCTACGCCGGGATCGCCGAGGAAATGGAGGCGATGGGCGTGGAGCTGCCGGTGGCTGCCGATGTGGCCAATGCGGTGATCAACATCCGTCGCCGCAAACTGCCCGACCCGGACGTGCTCGGCAACGCGGGCAGCTTCTTCAAGAACCCGATCCTGCCGCTGGAGCAGGTCGAGGTGTTGCTGCAGCACTTCCCCGAGTTGCCGGTGTTCCCGGCCGATGAGGACAGCCGCCGCAAGATCTCCGCTGCCTGGATGATCGAGAGCTGCGGCTGGAAGGGCTACCGCGATGGCGATGCCGGCGTGGCGCCGAGCCATGCACTGGTGCTGGTCAACCATGGCAAGGCCACCGGCGAAGAGCTGCTCGCGCTGGCGCGGCGGATTTCCGCCTCGGTCCTGGAGAAGTTCGGGGTGCCGATCGAACCGGAACCGAGGCTGATCGGCGCACAGTGGTGAATCCCGCCCCCGCCTTGCCGGTGGCCACGCCGTTGCGGGCCGCCCTGCTGATGCTCGGCAGTACGCTGGCCTTCGGCCTGATGGCGATTGCGATCCGCTACGCCACCCGCTACGTGCCGACCCAGGAAGTGGCGTTCTTCCGCAACGCGTTCGGCCTGCTGGCGCTGCTGCCGATGCTGATCCGCCCGGGCAGCGCGCCGCTGAGAACGCAGCAGCTGTCGCGCTACTTCCTGCGCAGTGCGATCGGGCTGGCCTCGATGCTGTGCGCGTTCTGGGCGATCGGACACCTGCCGATCTCCCAGGCGATCTCGCTCTCCTACTCCACCCCGCTGTTCGTCACCATCGCCGCGGTGCTGTGGCTGGGCGAAACCGTTCGCCTGCGCCGCTGGGCGGCGGTGATCATCGGTTTCATCGGCGTGCTGATCATCGTGCGCCCCGGCTCGACCAGCTTCACCCCGGGCACCCTGGTCGCCGTGGGCGCGGCGGTACTCAGCTCACTGGTGGCGATCCAGATCAAGCAGCTGACCCGGGTGGACAGCGCCGATACGGTGGTGTTCTACACCTATGTGTTCTGGGTGCCGCTGTCGCTGGTGCCGGCCTTGTTCGTGTGGGTCTGGCCGACCGGCCTGGCATGGGTCTGGCTGGTCGCCACCGGGGTGCTCGGCACGCTGGGCCAGTTGCTGTGGACCCGCGCCCTGCGCCTGGGCGAGGTCTCCGCGCTGACCCCGATCAGCTTCATGCAGCTGCCGCTGGTGAGCCTGCTGGGCTGGCTGCTGTTCAATGAAACGCTGGACCGCTGGACCGTGATCGGCGCCGCCATCATCCTCGGCGCGAATGCCTATATCGCCCACCGTGAAGCGGTGCTGGCACGGCGGGCGAAATCGCAGGCCGCCACGGCGGCCGTCAAACCGGGGGAATAGCCCCCGGGAATCAATCCGAGCCGAACAGATCGCGGGTGTAGACCTTGTGCGCGACGTCCGCCAGTTCCGGCGCCAGCCGGTTGGCGACGATGATGTCGGCCTCGGCCAGGAATGCGGCGAAATCGTTCACCACGCGCGAGCGGTAGAACGTCGGCTCGGTGAGCACCGGCTCGTGCACGATGACCTCGATGCCCTTCGCCTTGATCCGCTTCATCACGCCCTGCACCGCCGAGGCACGGAAGTTGTCCGAGCCGGCCTTCATGACCAGCCGGTAGATGCCCACCACCTTCGGGTTGCGCGCCACGATGTCATCGGCGATGAAATCCTTGCGGGTCCGGTTGGACTCGACGATGGCGTGGATCAGGTTCTGCGGCACCTTGCTGTAGTTGGCCAGCAGCTGCTTCGTGTCCTTGGGCAGGCAGTAGCCGCCGTAGCCGAAGGACGGGTTGTTGTAATGGCCGCCGATGCGCGGATCCAGGCTCACGCCTTCGATCATCTGGCGCGTGTCCAGCCCGTGCGAACTGGCATAGGTGTCCAGTTCGTTGAAGTAGGCCACCCGCATCGCCAGGTACGTGTTGGAGAACAGCTTGATCGCCTCCGCCTCGGTCGCGTCGGTGAACAGCACCGGCACGTCCTTCTTGATCGCGCCTTCCTTCAGCAGCTCGGCGAACACCGCGGCGCGCTCCGAGCGTTCGCCGACGATGATCCGGCTCGGGTGCAGGTTGTCATGCAGCGCGCGTCCCTCGCGGAGGAATTCGGGCGAGAACAGGATGGTGTCGGTCCCGAACCGGGCCCGCAGCGCGTTCGTGCAGCCGACCGGAACGGTCGACTTGATGACGATGACGGCAGACGGGTTGATCCGCAGCACATCGCCGATCACCGCCTCCACGGAGCCGGTGTTGAAATAATTCGATTTGGGGTCGTAATCCGTCGGCGTGGCGACGATGACGAAATCCGCACCCTCATAGGCCTGCGCCGGATCCAGCGTCGCGGTCAGGTTCAGCGCGCGGTTGGCGAGGAAGTCTTCGATCTCGACATCTTCGATGGGCGACTGGCGGGCATTGATCATCGCCACTTTGGCCGGATCGATGTCCAGCGCCACCACCTCGTGATGCTGTGCGAGCAGCACCGCGTTGGACAGGCCCACGTACCCGGTACCGGCAATGGCAATCTTCATTCAAGGTCCTTTGTGTGGGGCGACCAGTGTGGACTGCGAAATTTAGCAAACACCGTGCACTGAACGCCGGCGCAGGTAGGCCGCATTTCGACAGGATCGCGGCGATGTTGCTGCTTGGCCGATGCCCATCGTGCCGGCCACGGGTTCAGGGCCCCACTTGCGCGCGTGTACATCCCTGCCTTTAAGCGTCATTTATGGCGCTTTATGTGCATATTGCAGCATAACACGCCATACTTGGCGCTTTATATAAACACAATTTAATCTTCACAAAGCGCCATACTTGACGCCTTAGCCCAATAGAGGATGATAAAGCGTCAGGAGGGTCACTTTATGACAATCACACATCTGATGACCGACGAGGCGGTGCTGCTGGAGCTTGGGCTACGCCTTGCGCGCATGCGCCTTTCGCAGGGACTCACCCAGGAACAGCTGGCGGATGCCGCTGGCGTCTCCAAGCGCACCGTGCAGCGGCTCGAAGACGGTACGCCCGCGCAACTGGCCAACCTGATCCGGTACCTGCGCGCCCTCGGCAGGCTGGAGGCGCTGGACGCCCTGCTGCCCAGCGACAGCCCCAATCCGATCGACCTGCTGGAACGCCGCGGCCAGCCGCGCCAGCGTGCCCGACCGGGGGTGGCCGCGTCGGCCCCGGCCAAGCCGTGGACCTGGGGCGATGAGCAATGAGTACCACGGCCGAGGTGCGCTTGTGGGGCAGCCGGATCGGCGCGGTGACACTGGCCGACGGCGAGCGGATCGCGCAGTTTGCCTACGACCCGGCGTTTGCACGCTCCAGCATCGAAGTCGCCCCTCTGACCATGCCGTTGGCGGCGGAGCGGGTCTTCAGCTTCCCCTCGCTCAACCCCGCGGGCTTCCATGGCCTGCCCGGCCTGCTCGCCGATGCCCTGCCGGACAAGTACGGCAACACCCTGATCAACGCGTGGCTGGCCACGCAGGGCCGCACCCCGGACAGCTTCAACGCGGTGGAGCGGCTGTGCTACACCGGCACGCGCGGCATGGGCGCGCTGGAGTTCTCGCCCGTGCATGGTCCGCGCGTGCGCACGGCGCACAAGATCCAGATCGATGCCCTGGTCGCGCTGGCCACCGAAGTCCTGAGCAACCGCGACAATCTGCGCGCCTCCTTCGGCGATGAAGAACGCGCCGATGCGCTGCGCGACATTCTGCGCGTGGGCACCTCGGCCGGTGGCGCACGGGCCAAAGCCGTGATCGCCTGGAACGAAAGCACCGGTGAGGTCCGATCGGGCCAGGCCGCGGCCGCGCCAGGCTTCAGCTACTGGCTGCTCAAGTTCGATGGCGTACAGAACAACCGCGACAAGGAGCTGGCTGACCCCAAAGGTTACGGCGTGGTCGAGTACGCGTACGCGCTGATGGCACGGGATGCGGGCATCCAGATCAGCGAGTGCCGGCTGCTGGAGGAAGGCGGCCGCCGCCACTTCATGACCCAACGCTTCGACCGCACCGAGGCCGGTGGCAAGCACCATATGCAGTCGCTGGCGGCAATGGCCCACTTCGACTTCAACGATCCCGATGCGTACTCCTATGAGCAGGCCTTGCTGGTCATGCGCCAGTTGCGCCTGCCCATGGCGCAACTGGAGGAACAGTTCCGGCGGATGGTGTTCAACGTGATCGCCCGCAACCAGGATGACCACGTCAAGAACATCGCCTACCTGATGGACCGGCAGGGCCAGTGGTCGCTGTCGCCTGCCTTCGACATCACCTGGGCCTACAACCCGGACGGCGACTGGACGGCCCGGCACCAGATGTCGATCAACGGCAAGCGCGAGGGTTTCGACCTGGCCGACCTGGCCGCATGTGCCGCCACCGCCTCGATCAATGCCCGCCGCGCCCGCGACATCATTGAACAGGTCCGGCAAAGCGTGCTGCGTTGGCCACACGTTGCCGACGACGCCGGCGTGGCCGGGGTCTGGCGCGATCAGATCCGCGGCAGCCTGCGTACCGACATCCGCTGAGCGGCGGCCTCAGCCCTGTGTGGCCTGCCATGCACGGGCCGCGCAATCGGCGACGTTGCCGGGTGCGAACTGCTCGGCCATGTAACGCAGGGCCTGGCGTCGCTGTGCAGGTGGACGCGCCGTGGCGCCGGGCTCGAGCAGCAGATCATGGAATTCCTGCAGGTCCTGCAGGATCCGCCAGTGGCGGTAGTAGGCCACCCGCAGCGGGTCGACCGTGACCGGCCCGTAGCCCTCGGCGAAGCCCGGCGGCTGTTCACGCCCCCAGCGCCCGCCGATGCCTGCGCCGATGAACATCAGATCACGCTCGCGCGGCGCCAGCACCATGTCGTCCCAGTCGATCAGAAAGACGCTGGCGCCCGGCCCTACCAGCACATTGCCCGCGTGCAGATCCGCGTGACACAGCACGCGCGGACACCGGCCCTCACCGATCCGCGCGCGCAGCTCGCCACAGCGCTGCCAGATCGCCTCGATCCGCTGGCGATGGCGGCACCACAGTGCCAGGAACTCTTCGCCCAGGGCATCGCGTACGGGTATCCGCGCATCGGCCCGCTGCAGCCACGCGCCGACCCGTTCCACTGCAGTGTCATCGTCGAACACCGGGCGGCGCAGGGGATCGGCGAGCTCGGTCGGCAGCCGCGTCTCATGCACCTGGCGCAGCACCCGTCCGAGCCGTTCCCAATGCCCCCGCGAGAGCGCCTCTTCAAAGCCGGAGAACGCCTCGACATACGGAAACAGCGTCCACTGCAGCCCGGCCCAGCTCGCCGCCGCCGCACCATCGCGCGTGGGCAGCGGCGCGATCACTTCCCGAAGGCCGGCGTGCTCGCGCAGGTGGTGCAGCACTGTCCACACCACCGGGGCCACCGCATAGCGGCGGCATTTCAACCACCAGCGCGCGCCGTCCGGGCCAGCCACCTGGTACACCGTCGCCCCCGCATCCGCTCCGCCGGCGCGCTGCAGCACCGCGGTGGCACGCACGCTGAACACCTCATCCAGCACCTGGCTGATCTGCGCTGCGGACAACTCTTGTGGATGAAGCATCAATCCAACGCGCGTGATTTATATGTCGCGACTATCGCAGAAGGGTCACGCATCGCCCAGCGCAGTGCATCACGAAAGCGGCAACGCATGCAGCAGGCACGAACGCGTTCACCACGATCCGGCGCGCCGGTGGCTGCGCGACCGGATCGCGACGGCGGCAGGGTGACGGCCCCGGCCATATTGCGACGCGTCATGTAAACGATTACAGGCCCTGCTAGCGTGTGCCCCACCCCGCCGTCGGCGGTCGTTTGAGATCAGGAGCGCGTTGATGGGGCTGCATGCTGACCGTTCAATTGCCGTGCACCGGCCGCGCCGCGTCATGGCCCGCGCCCTGCTCTTCGCCGCCCTCGCCCTGAGCCTGCCCGCGGCTGCCCAGCCCGTGCCGCCGCGCAGCCAGTGGCAGGCCAGCAGTTCCTCGCAGCAGGTGCCGGCGATGGCGGTCAGCCACCTGATCGATGGCGACCCGACCACGGTTACCGGCGGCGCCTTCAGCCCCGGCCACTGGTTCCAGGTGGACCTGGGCCAACCGAGCACGCTCAGCGGCGCGCAGATCACCTGGGATGTGTCCAATCCCGAGGGCTACACCCTGCAGACCTCGCTGGATGGGCAGCAGTGGCTGCCGGCCTACACCATGCGCGATTCACTCGGCGGTATCGAGACGCTCTACTTTGCGCCGCGCCAGGCGCGTTATCTGCGCCTGGCCAGTCCGGAGCGCACCTCGGACTGGGGCGTGTCGATCTTCGAACTGGAGCCGCTGGACAGCACCACCAGCGCGCGCGTGGCCGGCGTGGATGCAACCCGGGCCGCGGCGCTGTGGCAAGGCGGCAGTGCGGTGGCCATTCCACCTGGCAAGGACGGTGCGCACGCGCTTGACATCGCATTGCCGCGTGCGGTGTCCACCACCGGCCTGGCGGTGGACTGGGCCGGAGCGCACGGCGCCGCGCGGCTGCAGGCGCGTGATGCGCAGGGGCGCTGGGTCGAGCTTGCGAACGACCCGCAGGCGGGTACCCGGCAGCAAAGCTGGTTGGCCGCGTCGGCTGCCGTGACCGCCACAGCGCTGCGCTTGACGGTGGACGGCGGCGCGCCGCAGGTCGCCCGCCTGCGGCTGCTGGGTCCGAAGGCCGTGATGACGCCGATGAAGCGCTATCAGATCGCCGCCAGCGGGGCGCAGCGCGCGTTGTTCCCTGCGTCGCTGCACCTGCAGCAGACCTATTGGACCGCGGTCGGCATCCATGCCGGCCGGCAGAAATCGATCTTCGACGAGTTCGGCAACATCGAGGCCTTCAAGGGTGCACCGCTGGTGCAGCCGATCTGGCGCAGTGCAGACGGTGTCGCAGCGGGTGCCGCCGGGGCGCCGGTGCGGCACGCGCTGCGCGATGGCTGGAAGCCGATGCCGTCGGCAACCTGGTCGCCACAACCGGGGCTCGAGCTGCAGAGCGAAGCGTTCGCCGTCGAGCTCGACGGACAGCCGGTCACCTTCGTGCGCCACCGCCTGCGCAACACCGGCACTGCGCCTGTCAGCGGCACCCTGACGCTGGCGGTGCGGCCGATGCAGATGAATCCACCGTGGCAGAACGGTGGCCTGTCGGCGATCCGCGAGGTCGCCATCGAGGGTCAGCGCGTGCGCGTCAATGGCCGCGCCCTGCTGCAGTCATTGACGCCCGTTGACGCTGCCGGTGCGGCACCGTTCGGCGCGGATGGCAGCACGGAAATCACCACAGCGATCGCCAACGGCACGCTGCCTGCCACTACGCAGGCACGCGATGCCGAGGGCCTGGCCGCCGCCGCGCTGACCTACCGCATACAGCTGGCGCCGGGCGACAGCCGTTCGGTGGTGGTCGCGTTCCCGCTGGGCACGGCGCCTTCTGCGAAGGACGGCGCCCTGCCTGACGCCCCGGCGCTGGATCTGGCTGCCCTCCCGCCTGCACCCGATGCCACCTACGACGCCCTGGCCAAACGTGCTTCGGATGACTGGCAGGGGCGCCTGGGCCAGGTTGGCCTGCGCCTGCCCGACCCCTCGCTGGTGGACATGCTGCGCGCGCAGGCCGCCTACATGCTGATCAACCAGACCGGCCCGGCGATGCAGCCTGGCCCGCGCAACTACAACCGCTCCTTCATCCGCGACGGCATGGCGACCTCCGCGGTGCTGCTGCGCATGGGCGCGTCCAAGGTGGCGCGCGATTACCTGGCCTGGTACAGCGAGCATGGCGTGCACGCCAACGGGCTGGTCTCGCCGATCCTCAATGACGATGGCAGCGTCAACACCGGCTTCGGTTCGGATATCGAGTACGACAGCCAGGGCCAGTACATCGCCCTGGTCGCCGACGTGGCCCGGCTCGATGGCGGCCCGGAGTCGGTGCGGGCCTACCTGCCCAAGGTGAAAGCGGCGATGCGCTTCCTGCAGGAACTGCGCGAGCGCACGCTGGTGCCGGGCTACATGGCCAACCAGCCCTCGCCCGAACGCTTCGCCGGGATCCTGGCGCCGTCGATCAGCCACGAAGGCTACCCGTCGCCCACGCACAGCTACTGGGATGACTACTGGGGCCTGAAGGGTTGGCATGACGGTGCGTGGTTGGCCGAGTCGCTGGGCGACCACGAAACCGCGGCATGGGCGCGCCAGCAGTACGCCGCCCTGCACGACGCACTGGCCGCGTCGATCCGCGCCACGATGGCGTGGAAGGGCATCGACTTCATTCCCTCCTCGGCCGACCTGGGTGATGGCGACCCCACCGGCGTGTCGATCGCGCTGGATCCCACCGGCGCCCAGGATGTCCTGCCGACGGACGCACTGCGCACGACGTTCGCACGGTATCTGCAGGACGTGCGCAAGCGCAGCGAACCGGGCGCGTTGTACGCCTACACACCGTATGAAATCCGCAACGTGCTGAGCTACGTGCATCTGGACCAGCCCGAGGCCGCCGATGAACTGCTGCAGGGGCTGCTGCACGACCGCCGGCCGCTGGAGTGGCAGGTGCTGGCCGAGGTGGTGCACTCGCGGCTTCGTTTCCCGCGCTACCTCGGCGACATGCCACACACCTGGATCGGCGCCGAGTACGGCCGCACCCTGTTCGGGATGCTGATGCGCGAGGACGATGACGCGCTGTCGCTGCTGCCGGGCACCCCGCCCTCGTGGCTGGCCGGTGACGGGCTGACCGTGGACCGGCTGCCGACCGCCCATGGCACCCTGGCCCTGCAGGCACGGCAGCACCAGGGAACGCTTCAGGTCACGCTGGGCAAGGGGCTGCGCACGGGCACCGCGGTGCGGGTCTGGTGGCCGAGCCGCACGCGCCCCACCACCGTGCGGGTGGATGGACGCATGCTCACTGACTACGACGCACGCGGTGTACTGCTCAACCAGCCGTTCCGCCGCCTGGAGGCGACCTGGTGAGGCTGGGGACGGGTCAGACCCCGCCCTCCTGCTCATGCAGGGTGATCAGCGATTCCATCAGATCCTCATCCGCGCTGGCACAGACGGCCAGCAGCACCGCTTCCTCGCAGCCGGTATCGACGATGTAGGCGTGGCCCATCTGGCTGTCGATGTAGATGCCCTGCCCGGTCTCCAGCACCACTGGATCGTAGAACTCGGTGTGGACCTGGATGCGGCCTTCCATCACGTGCACGTATTCCTCGCCCGGGTGGCGGACCAGTTCGCCGAACTCAGCGGTGGTCTTGGCGCGCACCTTGGTGAGGATCGGGATCATCCGCTTGCGGCGCAGTTCCGTGCACAGATAGTAGTAATCGTAGTTGTCGGTCTGCACGCGCAGCGCCTTGTCCAGCGAGCCGAGGCTGCGGCGGGCGGTGACCGGCTTGGGCGCGCTGTCCGAATCCGGCTCGGAGAACAGCTCGGACATGCGCAGGTTCAAACGCTGCGCCAGATGCTGCAGCTTGTCGTAGGTCAACGTCAGGCGGTCGTGTTCGATCTTCGACAACGTGGACAGGGGGATTTCGGTGTGTTCGCTCATTTCCTTGAGCGTCCACCCCTGGCGCGTGCGCAGGCCGCGCAGCAGGGTTCCGAGCGTCGGGCTTTTCGGGCTCATCGACAGGACCTTTGGGCTATTGCTGGTGAAGTTGTGGATACGATACTACGTAGAGATGAATGCCATCCTGATCAGGATGGTTTCTTGTCGCGTTCGTCTCCGATCGCCGCCTCCACTGCCCTGAAAACGTTCCCAATTAGCGCGGAATAGCGCGTTCAGGACACCCAGACGTCACATTTGCCCCGTCGCGCATGATCCGGCGACGATCACGCGCATTTGACAATTCTCTAATCAGGAATATTGTTGTCTGATTGAGATGGTTTTTGGCCCTCCGATGATTCGCTCCGGGGTGCCGCGTCTTCCAGTTCCAGAGGGGATCGTCACATGCGTGCGTTGTCAGGACTTGTCGCGTTGTGTTGTGGGCTGTTGCTGTCGTTCCAGGCCGAGGCACAGCGGCCACCCTCCCCACCCCAGGACGCCCCCGCGCCCGGCGTGGATTCCGTTCCCGGGCTGACTGCCGATGATGCGACCACCTGGCTGGACGGCTTCGTGCCCTACGCCATCGCGCGTGGCGATATCGCCGGTGCCGCGGTGACGGTGGTCAAGGACGGACGGATCCTGGTCCGTCGCGGTTACGGCGTCTCCGACGTGGAGAAGCAGACCCCGGTGGATCCGGACCGCACCCTGTTCCGGATGGCATCGGTGTCCAAGCTGATGACCTGGACCGCGGTCATGCAGTTGGTGGAAGCCGGCAAGCTGGACCTGGACGCGGACATCAACCGCTACCTGGATTTCAAGGTGCCCGAACGCGGCCTGCCGATCACGCTGCGGCAGCTGATGACGCACACCGGCGGCTTTGAAGCCAACATCAAGTACATGTGGACCACCGAGGCGGTGGCCGAGGCCGGGGGCGTCGAACTGGGGCCGTATCTCAAGCGCCGCATACCGGCGCAGATCTTCGCGCCGGGCACCGTGCCGGCGTATTCGAACTACGGCACCAGCCTGGCCGGCTACATCGTCGAGCGCGTGTCCGGCCAGCCGTTCGCCGAGTACGTCCAACAGCACATCTTCGCCCCGCTGCAGATGCAGCACGCCAGCTTCCGCCAGCCGCTGCCGCCGGCGCTGCGTGCGCTGGTCAGCAAGGGCTACGCACTGGGGTCGGGCAAGCCGCGCGAGTTCGAAGTCACCCCATCGGCCCCGGCCGGTGCGCTGTCGGCCACCGCCAGCGACATGGCGCGTTTCATGATCGCGCATCTGAACGCAGCGGGCGGGCACGACACGGCCATTCTGAAAGCGGCCACCAGCCAGCTGATGCTGACCCCGCAGACGCGCTTCGCACCGCCGCTGAACACCATGGCGCTGGGGTTCTACGAGATCGATGTCAACGGCCAGCGCGTGGTCTCCCATGCCGGCGACACGTACTCGTTCCACTCGCAGCTGTTCCTGTTCCGCGACCACGATGTCGGCCTGTTCATCACCCTCAACAGCGCCGGCGCCAATGGCATCACCGGCCAGATCCGGCGGGAGCTGCTGGAGAACTTCGCCGACCGTTACTTCCCGGCGCCCGCCGTGGCCGCGGCACCGGTGGTCGACGCCGCGCTCGCCAAGGACCAGGCGCGCCAGCTGGCCGGGCCGAGCTACCTCGATTCACGCCGCGCCGAAACCGGTATCGGCCGTACCGGCATCCTTACCCAGACGCGCCTGGAGGCCCTCGACGATGGCAGCCTGCGCCTGCCGCGCATGAAGCAGCCAAATGGCCAGCCCACCACCTTCAAGCCGATCGCACCGTGGCTGTGGCAGGCGAACAACAGCGAGCTTCGCCTTGCCGCCATCCTCAAGGACGGCAAGCCGGTCGGCTTCGCGGTGGACTCGTCCTCCCCGTTCAACGTGTTCCTGCGCGCGGAAGGCTATCGCTCCGCCGTGTGGCTCAAGCCGGTGCTGACCGCGGCCGTCGCGGTGTTGGCGCTCTCCGCGCTGGCATGGCCGATCGCCGCGTGGGTGCGGCGTCGCCACGGCCGCGGGCTGGGCTGGCTGCGCAGGACGCTGCTGGCCTACCGCCTCAGCCGCGCAGCGTGCTGGTTCATGCTGCTGGTACCCGCCGTGGCGATGGCGGTAATGGCCTGGGCCTCGGCGGACTTCGCGCGCCTGGATGATCGTCTCGATCCGGCGGTGATCGGGCTCGGCATCACCTCGGTGATCGCGATCATCGGCGGGATCGGATCCACCGCCTGGAACCTGGTGCAGACCTTCCGCGCCGGACGCGGCTGGCTGGCGCGCCTGTGGGCGGTGCTGCTGCTGATCTCGGCCTGCGTGCTCGCCTATGCCCTGGTCCTGATGGGCCTGGCCGACTTCGCACTCACCTACTGACCCGTAGCCCCGACCATGGGGCTGGAGACATCCTGTGAAATTGACCCTGCAGATCGACTCGCTTGCGTTGCTGGCCCCGTTCCGGATCAGCGGCTACGTGTTCGAGCACGCACCGGTACTGCGCGTGGAACTGGAAGACGGCGGCCATCGCGGCCGTGGCGAAGCCAGCGGCGTGTACTACTTCGATGACACCCCCGAGCAGATGCTGGCCACGCTGGAGCTGCTGCGTGCGCGGATCGAAGCCGGCATCACCCGTGCCGAACTGCAACAGCTGCTGCCGCGCGGCGGCGCGCGCAATGCACTGGACTGCGCACTGTGGGACCTGGAAGCGAGCCGCACCGGCAAGCCTGCCTGGGCCCTGGCCGGTCTTTCGCAGACGCGTCCATTGCTGACCACGTGGACCCTCGGCGCCGATGATCCGGCGACGATGCAATCGATCGCCACCGGCCGCTATGCGCCCGCCAAGGCGCTCAAGCTCAAGCTCAGCGGCGATCTGGATATCGATGTCGAACGCGTGCGCGCGGTGCGCAAGGTGCGCCCGGATGTCTGGATGGGCGTGGATGCCAACCAGGGCTATACCGTGGATGCGCTCGATGCCCTGATTCCGGTGCTGCTGGAGAACGACATCAAGCTGCTGGAACAGCCGCTGCAGCGCGGGCGCGAGGCCGAACTCAAGGGCTTTGCGCGACCGCTGCCGTTCGCGGCCGATGAGAGCGTGCAGGACGCATCGGAAATCGAGGCGCTGGCGGGTCTGTTCGACGTGATCAACATCAAGCTCGACAAGGCCGGCGGGCTGACCGAAGGCCTGGCGATGGTCGGCAAGGCGCGCGCCCTGGGCATGCAGGTGATGGTCGGCAACATGATCGGCAGCAGCTGGGCGATGGGCCCGGCCTTCATCGTGGGCCAGCACTGCGACGTGGTCGATCTGGATGGTCCGTTGTTTCTGAGCGATGACCGGGTGCCGGGCCTGCGCTACGACGAGGGCCTGGTGCACTGCGACGACGCCGTATGGGGCAAGGGAGTGCACGCATGAACACGACATCGCATCGTCCGCGCGCGACCCAGTGGCGCACGTTGATCTCCGGCATGCTGCTGGCATCGACCGCAGCGTTCTCGCCGCTGCATGCGCAGGCGCCGACGCCTGCTGCTGCACCGGTGCCCGCGACCACCGAATCGCCTGACACCATCACGCCCGCGTCGGCGCCGACCGGCACGCTGGATGCGGCCCGGGTCGATACCTTCCTCGATGGCCTGGTGCCCTACCTGATGGCCCAGGGCGACCTCGCCGGCGCCGTGGTCACCGTGGTCGAGAACGGCAGGGTCGTCACCGAGCGCGGCTTCGGTTTCTCCGATGTCGAAAAACGCACGCCGGTGGATCCAAAAACCACCCTGTTCCGCCCGGGCTCGATCTCCAAGCTGTTCGTCTGGACCTCGGTGATGCAGCTGGTTGAACAGGGCAAACTGGACCTGGATGCCGACATCAACACCTACCTGGACATCAAGGTCCCGGCCAAGGGCGAGCCGATCACGCTGCGCCAGATCATGACCCACACCAGCGGTCTGGAAGAGCGCATGCGCTACCTGATCGTGCTGGGTCCGGACCATCCGGCCAACCGCGACAACTACCTCAAGGACTGGGTGCCCAACCAGATCTCCGCACCCGGCACCACACCGGCGTACTCGAACTACGCCACGGGTATCGCCTCGTACATCGTCGAGCGCGTCAGCGGCCAGCGCTTCGAGGATTACGCCAGGCAGCACATCCTGCAGCCGCTGGACATGCAGTACGCCAGCTTCGAACAGAAACTCCCGGCCGAGCTGCTGCCGCACGCCGCCAAGGGCTATCTGCTGGGTTCGGGAAAAAGCTACCCGGCCGAGAAGAACACCGCGCCGGGCGTGGGCGGTCTGTACGCCTCCGGTTCGGCGATGTCACGTTTCATGATGGCCACGCTCAACCACGGCGAACTCGACGGCCAGCGCATCATGCGGGCCGAGACCAACGCACAGATGCTGACCCCGCAGGCGGCGATCCTGCCGCACCTGCCGCGCATGACCCTGGGCTGGATGGCCTCGGACACCGGCGGCTATGACACCCGCTCGCACGGCGGCACGATGCTGTTCTTCTACTCGTGGCTGTGGATGATTCCGGAACGCAACATCGGCGTATTCGTTTCCACCAACAGCGTGGGCCGTGATGCCGCCGGCTCGGCACTGCGCGCCCAGGTGTGGGAGCGCTTCGTCGAGAACTTCCTGCCGACCCTGCCGATCGAACGTGCCGGCCCGGGCGTGGATGCCGCCACTGCACGCGAGCATGCCGCTGCGCTGGCCGGGGTGAACTGGCAGAGCACGCGCCGTTCGGACAGTTCCTATCTGCGCATGCTGTCGCTGTTCGCACCGACCCGCGTGCACCCGCAGGAGGACGGCACGATCACCGTTGACGGCCAGAAGGGCCTGAACGGCCAGCTGCTGCGCTGGCGCGAGGTGTCACCGTGGCTGTGGCAGCAGGAAAACGGGCGTGGCCTGCTGGAAGTGAAGGTGAAGGACGGCCGCCCGGTGTATTTCTCCGGCGGTCCGTTCGCCTCGGTGTTCGGCTTCGAGCCGATTCCGGGCTGGCGTTCGCCGGCGTGGCTGCGCCCTGCACTGTTCGTCGCACTGGGTTTGCTGACGCTGTCGGCCGTCCTGCGCATCGGCGGCGTGTTCGTGCGCCGTTACTACCGTGCCATCGCGCCGGTCGAAGGCCGTGGCCTGCGCTGGTTGCAGACGCTGGCGCTCACCACGCAGCTGGGCACCGTAATCGCCTGGGCGCTGTACGTGAAATCGATCGCTGGCCCGGGCGCGATCTCCTCGTACACCAACGGGCCGTTGATCCTGGTGCAGGCGTTGTCGTGGCTGAGTGTCCTGGCCGCCGTGGCGCTGGTCTGGGTGGCGGTCCGCGCGCCGGCCAGCTGGCCGCGCGTGCGTCGTTACGGCGCCTGGGTGGTCGCACTGGCAGGCCTGGTGGTCGCGTTCGTCGCCATCACCCAGCGCCTGATCAGTACCGGCCTGCAGCTCTGACCGCCGGACGCCCCGCCCGATGAGCCTCCAAGTACCGCGCAAGGCCTGGTTCGGGCAACCGCCAGGCCTGACCATCCTGTTCCTCACCGAGATGTGGGAGAAATTCTCCTACTACGGCATGCGGGCCCTGCTGGTCTATTACATGACCAAGCAGCTGCTGTTTTCGCAGGAACAGGCCTCGCTGGTCTATGGCCTGTACACCGCGCTGGCCTACCTCAGCCCGGTGTTCGGCGGCATGCTCGCCGATCGCTGGCTGGGCAAACGGCGCGCGGTGATCCTGGGCGGGGCGATCATGGCGTTCGGCCATTTCCTGATGGCCTTCGATGCACTGCTGTATCCCGCGCTGCTGGCGATCATCCTGGGCAACGGGCTGTTCCTGCCCACCCTGCCCGGCCAGGTCGGCGATCTGTACACGCGCGAAGACCCGCGCCGTGGCTCGGCGTTCAACGTGTACTACGTGGGCATCAACCTCGGCGCGTTCCTGGCGCCGCTGGTCTGCGGCACGCTGGGCGAGGTGTATGGCTGGCACGTGGGCTTTTCCGCCGCCGGCATCGGCATGCTGCTCGGGCTGGTGATCTACATCACCGGCCGCCGCCACCTGCCACCGGACCCGCCGCGCAGCGAGCGCGCCACGCTGCCGTTCTCGGCGCTGTGGCAGCCGGCCTACCGGCCCTTGCTGCAGCTGATGACGATGATCGCCGGGTTGATCGTGATCTTCCGCCTGGCCTACGAGCAGATCGGCAACACGATCGCGATCTGGCTCGACACCGGGGTGGACCGCGTGCTCACCGCGGACTTCACCCTGCCAATGACCTGGTTCTTCTCGCTCAATCCGCTGCTGGTGTTCCTGATCACGCCACTGCTGGTACGGCGCTGGACGCGCCAGGCACGCGACGGCCGCGAGCCGGCCGCACTGACCAAGATGGCCATCGGTGCCGCGGTGGTCGGGCTGTCGTTCGCGCTGGTGGCGGTGCTCGGCGGTGAACCGTCGGCCAAGGTCGGCTGGCTGTGGGCCGCGCTGTTCTTCGCGATCCTCACCTTCGGCGAGCTCTTCATCCTGCCGGTGGGACTGGGCCTGTTCGCCCGCCTGGCGCCGGTGGGCTTCGGTGCCACCATCATCGCGTTCTGGTTCCTGGCCTCGTTTGGCGGCAACCTGCTGGCCGGCGCGGTCGGCACGCTGTGGTCGACGCTGTCCAGCACGGTGTTTTTCGCGCTGATGGCGGGCACCTGCATGTTCGTTGCGGTCCTGCTGCTGCGCCTGGAGCGTCGGGCACGGCCACTGCTCGCCAACAACGCAGCCCCCACCCGATCCCCTGCGGACTGACGCCACGCGGCTGTATCAGCCGTGGCTGGCGACCGTGTTTTCTGCCTGACCCCGTCCCTGATTCCGGAGAGACCGCCACATGCGCAAGCCGATCAACCGCTCGATCCTCGCCTCCACCGTCACCCTGTGCTGCATGGGCCTTGCCACCACCGCGATGGCGCAGGATGCCGACGCCGATGACAGCCGCAGCACGCCCGATGTCGTGGAGCTGGACCGCGTGGTGGCCACCGCGCAGAAGCGCAGCGAGAATGTCATGGAAGTCGCCGCCGGCGTCAGCGTGATCAGCGAAGAACGGCTGGAAGCGTTCGGTGCGACCCGCTTGAACGACTTCGCCGCCTACGTGCCCGGCTTCCAGGTCGACAGTGGCGGCGCACCAGGCCAGACCACGATGGCGCTGCGCGGTGTCGCGCCCCTCGGCGGCGGTTCGATCATCGGCACCTACATCGATGACACCCCGATCGGCCCCAGCAGCAACAAGCAGCGCGCGACCACCTACGCGCTGGATCTGCTGCCGTATGACATCCAGAGCGTGGAAGTGCTGCGCGGCCCGCAGGGCACCCTGTATGGCGCCAGCTCGATGGGCGGCCTGTTCAAGTACATCACCAAGGCCGCCGATCCGGACGGCTTCGAGTTCCGCGCCGGCATGGACGTCAACGCCACCAAGGAAGCGGGCGACGTGGGCACCGGCGTGCGCACCTCGTTCAACGTGCCGCTGATCGAAGGCAAGCTGGGGCTGCGTGCCAGCCTGTCGCGCCAGGGCACGCCCGGCTATGTGGACCAGCCCGACCTCACCGGCGAGGACGCCAAGGACAGCAACGGCTATTACCAGCTCGCCTCCCGGCTCGCATTGACCTGGCGCATCAGCGACACCGCCAACCTGCGCGTGCAGGCGCTGTCGCAGATCGTGGATGCCGACAACTCCAGCGCGGTGGGCCTGACCTATCCCACGCTGGAACCGATCCGCGGCCCGCTCGAAGGCATCCTGCAGCGCGCGACCCCGTACCGGATGGAGACCGACTACTACTCGGCGATCCTGGACTGGGATCTGGGCAACGTTGATTTCGTCTCCGCGACCAGCTTCTCCGAGACCCGCATGGATGAGGTGCAGGACTCCACGCTGGTCTATGGCGTGGCATGGCCGCTGCTGACCCCGTACCCGGCCGGCCAGGCGCAGTTCGATGTATTCCTTGGCACCCGCAAATGGACCCAGGAGTTCCGCCTCAGCTCCAAGGAGAGTGAGCGCTTTGAATGGTTGCTGGGCACTTTCTTCACCGGCGAGAAGAACGCCAACCGCCAGCAGGTCAGTGCCTACGATGCCAACGGCATCCCGCTGCCGTTCAATCCCGGCACCGCCAGCCTGCCCGGCACCTATGACGAGCAGGCGATCTTCGCCGACGTCACCTACAAGTTCAGCCCGCGCTTCGATGTCTCCGCCGGTGTGCGGCATGCGCGCAACCAGCAGGATTTCGAGCAGCACAGCACCGGCCTGCTGTACGGCCCGCGGCCGATCGATCTGGCCGACTCCGCCGATGACAGCGTGACCACGTGGAAGCTGGCCTCGCGCTGGCACCTCAACGACAGCGCGATGATCTACGCGCGCTACGCCACCGGCTACCGCCCGGGCGGACCGAACGTATCGACCTCCGGCGTGGTGCCGATGACCAAGGCCGACACCCTGGACAACCTGGAGCTCGGCTTCAAATCGCACTTCTGGGACCGCCGCGCGATGATCGACCTGGCGCTGTTCCGGATCGACTGGGACGACATCCAGGTGCGCGTCTCCGAGAACGGCCTGAGCTGGATGGGCAACGCCGGCAGCGCGCGCAGCCAGGGTGCGGAACTGAGCCTGATGGTGCGCCCGGCCGAGCGACTCACACTCGGCCTCAATGCCGCCTACATCGATTCGACGATCGGCGACGTACCGGCCTCCAGCGGCCTGGTCTCGGGCAGCCGCATGCCGATGACGCCGCGGCTGAGCTGGTCGGGCACGATCGACTACGACGTCGATGTGAGCGACCAGTGGCGGGGCCGGGTCGGTGCCGGCTATCGGGTCACCGGCGAGCGCGTGGCCGGGGCGTACGACATCGACAGCTACAACGCGCTGGACCTGCATGCCGAGCTGACCAACATGACGTGGACGGTCCGCCTGTATGCGCGCAACGCCACCGACGAGCGCGCGTACGTCTCCACCGGCTCGGTGCGCGACGCGCTCAACCGCTATGTCGCGGTGACCGGCGTACCGCTGCAGCCGCGCACGATCGGCATGTCCATCGACTATCGCTACTGAGTCCAGCCACCTGCCATGGCGGCGCCCCGAGCTGCCGCCGGACCACCCGTCGGAAGAGAAAGCCAATAATCCTAATTAGGTTGCATATTCTCTGATTAGGACTTATACAGATCCAACCAGGTCAAACAACAGCGAGCCCCTCGTGAATGCTTCCCCTGCTCTCTTCTCTCCCCCGACCACTGGACCCGCCATGAGCTCGACGCCCACTGCCGCCGTGCAGGCCCTTGCCGCCCTCCCCCAGCCGTACCTGCTGTTCCTGGGCGACACCACCGAAGCCGGCTTCGCCAAGACCGCGATCGGCCTGCACGACTGGGCCCCGGAAGTGTGCGTGGCCGAGTGGAGCCTGCCGGGCTGCCCGATCAGCACCGGCCTGCCGAGCATGACGCCGGCCCAGGCGCGCGCGGCCGGTGCACGTGCGATGGTGATCGGCGTGGCCAACGGCGGTGGCGTGATTCCGCCGCAGTGGCTGCCGGCCCTGGTCGATGCGTTGGAAAACGGGCTGGACCTGGTCAGCGGCATGCACCAGAAGCTGGGTGACATTCCGGAACTGGCGGCCGCAGCCGAACACCACGGGCGCGAACTGATCAACGTGCGCGTGCCGCCGCGTGGCATTCCGGTCGGCAACGGCCGCAAGCGCACCGGCAAGCGCGTGCTGACCGTCGGCACCGACTGCGCGCTGGGCAAGAAGTACACCGCCCTGGCGCTGGCGCGTGGCCTGCGTGGCCTCGGCGTGGATGCCGACTTCCGCGCCAGCGGCCAGACCGGCATCCTGATTGCGGGCAGCGGCATTCCGATGGACGCGGTGGTGGCCGACTTCTCCGCCGGCGCCGCCGAACTGCTCAGCCCGAACGCGGCCGATGATCACTGGGATGTCATCGAAGGCCAGGGCTCGCTGTTCCATCCTGCCTACGCCGGTGTCAGCCTCGGCCTGCTGCACGGCAGCCAGCCCGATGTGTTCGTGGTCTGCCACCAGCCGGGGCGCAAGCATGTGCTCGGCTATCCGGACTACCCGCTGCCCTCCATCGAGGAAGTGATCGCGCTGACCGTGCAACTCGGGCGCCGGACCAATCCGGATATCCGCTGCGTCGGCGTCAGTCTCAATACCCATGGCATGACCGACGCCGCGGCAACGGCCGCCTGCGCCGAAGTCAGCGCGCGTCTTGGTCTGCCGGTGGCCGATCCGATGCGGCAAGATGGGGAATTCAACCGCCTGCTGGAGGCCTGCATCGCATGAAGATGACATCCCGTACCTTGAGCCTGTGCGTGGCGGCGTTGCTGGGCCTGAGCCCGCTCGCCGCGTTCAGCGCCGGCAAGACCAGCCCGGTGGAAACCGAGGTCGCGCGGCTGGCCACCCTGATCGACGGCAAGGTCGGTGTCTCGGCGTGGCGCCTGGATGGCAAGGGCGAGCAGGTCCATCTGAATCCCGATGAAGGGTTCCCGATGGCCAGCACGTTCAAGGTGGCGGTCGCGGCGGTGATCCTGACCAAGGTGGATGCCGGCGAACTGGCGTTGACCACGATGGTGCCGGTGCCGAAATCGTTCTATGTCGATTCGGAAGTCATCGCCGACCGCTTCATCCATGACGGTGTGAGCCTGTCGGTGCACAACCTGCTGGAGGTCATGCTGACCCAGAGCGACAACACCGCCACCGACGTGCTGGTGGCGCAGGCCGGCGGACCGGCCGCGGTCACCGCCTGGCTGCGCGCGCAGGGCATCGAAGGCCAGCGCCTGGATCGCAACACCCGGCAGCTGCTGAGCGATATCTTCGGCCTCGGCGATGAGCCGCTGACCAAGGAGCGCGTCGCCGAACTGACCCTCGATCCGGAGGTGGTCAAGCGCACGAAAGCCGGCAACGAGGCCTTCGACAAGGACCCGCGCGACACCTCCACGCCACGCGCGATGTCGACCCTGTTGACCAGACTGTTCACCGGCAAGGCCCTGAGCCCGGCCAGCACCGAGGTGCTGGTGCAGATCATGGAACGTTGCCGGACCTGCAGCGCGCGCCTGCGTGGCAGCCTGCCGCCGGGCACCAAGGTGGCCGACAAGAGCGGTACCGTGGCCGGCACCGTCAATGATGTCGGCGTGGTCACCCTGCCCGATGGCAGCCAGTTCGCGATCTCCGTGTTCGTCAAAGCCAGCAATGCCCCGCGCAGCGAACGTGAGCGTGTGATCGCCGAGATCGCCCGCACCGTGCGCGACTTCTACCTGCTGCAGCCGACGGCCGCGCGCAAGTGACCGCCGCCGCCAGCCGGTTCCAGCGGTACCTGTTGCCCGGCCTGGCGTTCAAGTCCGCCGTGATCGGCGGCGGATACGCGACCGGCCGTGAGCTGGCGGAGTTTTTCCTGCCATCGGGCCCCTGGGGCGGCCTGGCCGCGATGGTGTTGTCGATGCTGATCTGGAGCGTGATCTGCATCCTGACGTTCCTGTTGGCCCGGGCGATCCGGGCCAACGATTACCGCACCTTCTTCCGGCATCTGCTGGGCCGTGGCTGGTGGACCTTCGAAGTGGCCTACCTGGCGCTGATTGTGGTGGTGCTGGCGGTATTCGGCGCGGCCGCCGGCGAACTCGCCGCGACCATGTTCGGTTGGCCACGGATCGTCGGCACGCTGGTGCTGGTGGCGATCATCACCGGCGTGGTGCAGGCCGGGACCAACGCCGTCGAACGCATGTTCAAGCTGATGTCGGCGTTCATGTACCTGGTCTACGCCATTGCCGCGTGCCTGATTCTGTATCGCTTCGGCGGCGGCGCGATGGCGCAGCTGTCCAACACCCATGAGCTCGGCCAGGACTGGGTGCTCAACGGCGTGACCTACGCCGGCTACAACATGTTCGCGGCGGTCTCGATCCTGCTGGTGGTGCGCCACCTGCTGTGCCGGCGCGATGCGGTGATCGCCGGCGCCCTGGCCGGCCCGTTGGCGATCCTGCCGGCGATCGTGTTCTACGTCTGCATGATCGCGTTCCTGCCGGACATCGCCGACGCGCCGCTGCCCTCGGACCTGATGCTCGGCCAGCTCGGCCTGCCATGGTTCCAGTGGTTGTTCCGGCTGATGATCATGGTCGCGCTGGTCGAAACTGGCGTCACGCTGATGGCCTCGGTGGACGGCCGCATCAGCGTCAACTGGAAGGAACGTACCGGCGCCGCCCCGGGCCGCGGCATGCGCGTGGCGATCATTGCCGCCATCCTGCTGATGGCCGTGTTCCTGGCCGATGGGATCGGACTGGTCGCGCTGATCGCGAAGGGCTACCGGCTGCTGGCGTATGCGATCCTGGCCACCTATGTGGTGCCGCTGCTGGCGTACTCGGCGTGGCAGATCTGGACACGCCATGGGCAGGCCTTCACCGCGCCCGTGGGCGAGCTGCCCGATCCGCGGCCTGCGCTGGCCGATGCGCTCGGCGCTCACCCGCCACAGGCAAAGACCAGGAACTGATGCAGTGCGCGTGCCGGCGCGGACAGGTCTTCGTCCGGGCGCCAGACCAGGCCGACTTCCATCGGCGGCACCGCATCGGTGAGGGTGCGCACGTCGATCCGGCGCCCCTCCAGCGACCACGGGCGGTAGACCATGTCCGACAGGATGCTCACCCCGAAGCCGTAGGCGACCATGCCGCGCAGCGCTTCCAGCGAGGAGGTGCGGAACACCACGTTGGGTTCGCGCCCGACCGAGCGCCAGTAGCGCATCGCCGACTCCTGCCCTTCGTCCACCATCAGCATGATGTATGGATACGGCTCGACGTCGGCCGGGCTGATCACGGGCAGCTGCAGCAGCGGGTGCGACTCGGACAGCCACAGTTGGCGGCGCGAACGGATCAGCACCTGCCGCCGCAGCACATAGGGCTCGGCCATGTTGGAAATGATGCACAGCCCGAAATCCAGGTCGCCGCTGCCGACGCCCTGCTCGATCGCGGCACGGTCCATATCGACCAGATCCACCTCCACCTGCGGATAGGAGCGCTTGAAGCGCGCCAGCAGGCTCGGCAGGAAGTAACCGAGCACGGTGTAGGACGCGCCGATCCGGACCCGGCCCGGCAGGGTGTTGGCCAGGAACATCGGCTCGCTGAGGGCATCCTGCAGCGTGTCCAGGATGTGCCGCACATGCTGGTGGAACCGATGGCCCTCGGCGGTCAGCCCGACCCCGTGCGGCATGCGGTCGAACAGTTTCAGCCCCAGCGAGGTTTCCAGCTGGGCGACCGCCGTGGTGATCACCGACTGGGAGACGTGCAGCTTGCGTGCGGCCTGTGAGAACTGCCCCAACTCGGCAGCTTCGGCAAAGTACCGCAGCTGGCGCAGGGTCATGTTGGCTGGGATTTGCATGCACGAGCTCCCGCGGAATGAAGATATCTGAATAAACAATACCTCATACGCAATTAAACAAATTTACGATAAGCCGCTGTGCCTCTAGACTTCACATCGGGTGCAATGCGCCATGGCCCCAGCCGCCTTGCAAGCGCTGGTCCTTACCCGCTTCGCGACGAGATCCTGACCGGATGTCGGCGCGCCAACATCGCCATTACCGTTGCCCCCCGCCTGCGGTATGCCTGTAGCTCCATGACCCAAGCCCAGCGAGGCCCCTGACATGTCATCACCCCAGATCCCCGTCACGAGCGAGCCGTTGCGTCTGCACGTGCCCGAGCCCAGCGCCCGTCCCGGCGAGGCCACCGACTTTTCCTATCTGAAGCTGAGCCCCGCCGGCGCGGTCGACAAGCCGCCCGTGGACGTGAGCGCCAGCCAGACCGCACCACTGACCAGCCAGCTGATCCGCGTGCTGGATGACAACGGCGACGCCGTGGGCCCGTGGGCCGCCGATATCGACGACGCCGTGCTGCTGCGTGCCATGCACGCCATGCTCAAGACGCGCGCCTATGACGCGCGCATGCTGATCGCCCAGCGCCAGAAGAAGACCTCCTTCTACATCCAGTGCCTGGGTGAGGAAGCCATCGCCGTCGGCCAGACCCTGGCGCTGCGCGATGACGACATGCAGTTCCCGACCTACCGCCAGCAGGGCATCCTGGTCACCAAGGAAGTGCCCATGGTGGACATGATGTGCCAGGTGCTGTCCAACGCGGCCGACCCGCTGAAGGGCCGCCAGCTGCCGATCATGTATTCGTACAAGGATTACGGCTTCTTCTCGATCTCCGGCAACCTGACCACCCAGTACATCCAGGCGGTGGGCTGGGCGATGGCCTCGGCGATCAAGGGCGACACCCGCATCGCCACCGCATGGGTGGGTGATGGCGCCACCGCCGAAGGTGACTTCCACGCCGCGCTGACCTTCGCGCACGTGTACCGCGCCCCGGTCGTGCTCAACGTGGTCAACAACCAGTGGGCGATCTCCACCTTCCAGGCCATCGCCGGCGGTGAGAACACCACCTTCGCCGCGCGCGGCGTGGGCTACGGCATTCCGTCGCTGCGTGTGGACGGCAACGATCTGCTGGCGGTGTACGCCGCGTCGCGCTGGGCCGCCGAACGCGCCCGCAGCAACCTGGGGCCGACCCTGATCGAGTGGGTCACCTACCGCGCCGGCCCGCATTCGACCTCGGATGATCCCTCCAAGTACCGCCCTGCCGACGATGCGCAGCAGTTCCCGCTCGGCGATCCGATCGACCGCCTGAAGCAGCACCTGATCAAGCGTGGCCTGTGGAGCGAGCAGCAGCACGACGCGCTCCGCGCCGAACTGGATGCCGAGATCCTGCGTGCCCTCAAGGAAGCCGAGACCCACGGGTTGCTCGGCAGCGACAACCGTCCCGGCGCGGCCCTCATGTTCGAAGACGTCTACAAGGACATGCCCGAACATCTCCGTCGCCAGCGTCAGCAGTTGGGAGTCTGAACACATGAGCGGGATTGAACAGAACAACACCGGCGGTACGCCGATGACCATGATCCAGGCGCTGCGCTCGGCGATGGACGTGATGCTGGAACGCGACGACAACGTGGTGATCTTCGGCCAGGACGTGGGCTACTTCGGCGGCGTGTTCCGCTGCACCGACGGCCTGCAGACCAAGTACGGCAAGCAGCGCGTGTTCGATGCGCCGATTTCCGAGAACGGCATCGCCGGCGCGGCGATCGGCATGGCCGCCTACGGCCTGCGCCCGGTCGCTGAAATCCAGTTCGCCGATTACATCTACCCGGCCTACGACCAGATCGTGTCCGAAGCGGCGCGCATGCGCTATCGCTCCGGCGGCAGCTTCACCTCCTCGCTGGTGTTCCGCACCCCGTGCGGCGGTGGCATCTACGGCGGCCAGACCCACAGCCAGAGCCCGGAGGCGATCTTCGCCCATGCCACCGGCCTGCGCACCGTCATGCCCTCCAACCCGTACGACGCCAAGGGCCTGCTGATCGCCTCGATCGAGAACGACGATCCGGTGATCTTCCTGGAGCCCAAGCGCCTGTACAACGGCCCGTTCGACGGTCACCACGACCGCCCGGTCACCGCGTGGTCCAAGTACCCGGACAACCTGGTGCCGGAGGGCTACTACAACGTGCCGCTGGACAAGGCCGCCATCGCCCGCGAAGGCAAGGCACTGACGATCATCACCTACGGCACCACCGTGTGGGTGGCCAAGGCCGCCGCCGAAGATGCCGGGATCGATGCCGAAGTGATCGACCTGCGCAGCCTGTGGCCGCTGGACCTGGAGGCCATCGTCACTTCGGTCAAGAAGACCGGCCGCTGCATCGTGCTGCACGAAGCCACCCGCACCTGCGGCTTCGGCGCCGAACTGGTCGCGCTGGTGCAGGAGCACTGCTTCTACCACCTGCAGGCCCCGGTGGAACGCGTTACCGGCTGGGACACCCCGTATCCGCACGCGCAGGAATGGGACTACTTCCCGGGTCCGTCCCGGGTCATCGATGCAATGCAGCGCGTGCTGGAGGACTGAACCATGGGACATCACGTCATCAAGATGCCGGACATCGGTGAAGGTATCGCCGAAGTCGAACTGATCACCTGGAAGGTCGAGGTCGGTGGCCCGGTCGCCGAAGACCAGGTCGTGGCCGAGGTCATGACCGACAAGGCCATGGTCGAGATCCCCTCGCCGGTCGCCGGTACCGTGGTCTCGCTGGGCGGCAAGCCCGGCCAGATGATGGCCGTCGGTAGCGAGCTGATCCGCCTGGAAGTTGAAGGCGCCGGCAATGCCAGCGCCGCCAGTGCGCCGGCCGCCGCCGCACCTGCCGAACCGGTTGCTGCACCCAAGGCGGTTGCGCCTGCGCCTGCGGCCGCCGCGGAGTCTGCACCGGTCGCAACGTCGGCCAAGGCCGCTGCTGCCTCCGCACCCGCCTGTGCCGCCAAGCAGGACGCGCGCGGTGCGGTCACCAACGGCGTGCTCACCGCCGGTGAAGCCCCGCTGGCCTCGCCGGCCGTGCGCCGCCGCGCCTGGGACCTGGGCATCGAGCTGCGCTACGTGCCGGCCACCGGCCCGGGCGGTCGCATCCTGCAGGCCGATCTGGACGCCTACGCCGCCGCCGGTGGCAAGGCGCAGCCGGTCGGCGGCAGTGCAGGCGGCAGCAGCTACGCGCGCCGTACCGGCGAGCAGCAGGTGCCGATCATGGGCCTGCGCCGCAAGATCGCGCAGAAGATGCAGCAGTCGTGGTCGACCATTCCGCACATCACCTATGTGGAAGAAATCGACGTCACGGAAGTGGAAGCCCTGCGCGCCAAGCTCAACGAGCGCTGGGCCAAGGAGCGCGGCAAGCTGACCCTGCTGCCGCTGCTGGCACGCGCGGTGGTGCTGGCCGCACGCGACTTCCCGCAGATGAACGCCCGGTTTGATGACCAGGCCAACATCGTGACCCGCTATGAAGGCGTGCAGCTGGGCATCGCGACCCAGAGCGAGGTCGGCCTGTCCGTGCCGGTGGTCGCGCATGCCGAGTCGCTGGACCTTTGGCAGACCGCCACCGAGATCGCGCGCCTGGCCAACGCCGTGCGCGTGGGCAAGGCGACCCGTGAGGAGCTGTCCGGCTCCACCATCACCATCAGCAGCCTCGGTGCCGTGGGCGGTGTGGTGTCGACCCCGATCATCAACCATCCGGAAGTGGCGATCGTCGGTGTGAACCGCATCATCGAACGCCCGATGTTCCGCGAGGGCCAGGTGGTGGCGCGCAAGCTGATGAATCTGTCGTCCTCGTTCGACCATCGCATTGTCGATGGCATGGATGCGGCCGAGTTCGTGCAGGCGATCCGTACGCGCCTGGAAACCCCGGCCCTGCTGTTCGTGGAGTAAGCGATGTCCAATACCCTTCAAACCCAGCTGCTGATCATCGGCGGCGGTCCCGGCGGTTACATCGCCGGCATCCGCGCCGGCCAGCTCGGCGTCAAGACCATCGTGGTCGAGGGCGTCAATCCGGGTGGCACCTGCCTCAACATCGGGTGCATTCCGTCCAAGGCGCTGATCCATGCGGCCGAGGAATTCGCCAAGGTCACCGCCTATGCAGCAGGTACCTCGCCGCTGGGCATCAGCGTGCATGCACCGTCGCTGGATCTCGCCAAGACCGTCGCGTGGAAGGCCGGCATCGTCAAGAAGCTGACCGGTGGCGTCAGCGCGCTGCTGAAGAAAAACGGCGCGCAGCTGATCAAGGGCTGGGCCACGATCGTCGACGGCAAGACCGTCGAGATCGCCGGTGCCGCCGAAGGCGGCGGCACGCTGCGCATCAGCTGCGAGCACCTGCTGCTGGCCACCGGCTCGGTGCCGGTGGAACTGCCGTTCCTGCCGTTCGGTGGCAAGGTCATCTCCTCCACCGAAGCCCTCTCGCCGACCTCACTGCCGAAGCAGCTGATCGTCGTCGGTGGCGGTTACATCGGCCTGGAGCTGGGCACGGTGTACCGCAAGCTGGGCTGCGACGTCACCGTGGTCGAGGCCCAGGAGCGCATCCTGCCGGCCTACGACGCCGAACTGACCAAGCCGGTCGCCACGCACCTGGAGAAGTCCGGCGTGAAGCTGCTGACCGGGCACAGCGTGCTCGGCCTGGCCGACAACGGCCAGCTGCGCGTGCGCGACAAGGACGGTAACGAGATCGCGCTGGACGCCGACCAGATCCTGGTCGCGGTCGGCCGTCGCCCGAAGACCGACGGATTCAATCTGGAATCGCTGCAGCTGGATCTGACCGGCAAGGCGATCAAGATCGACGACCAGTGCAAGACCTCGATGCGCAACGTGTGGGCGATCGGCGATGTCGCCGGTGAGCCGATGCTCGCGCACCGTGCGATGGCGCAGGGCGAACTGGTGGCCGAGATCGTCAGCGGCAAGAAGCGCCACTTCGTGCCTGCCGCGATTCCGGCGGTGTGCTTCACCGATCCGGAAATCGTGGTGGTCGGGCTGTCACCGGACGAAGCCAAGGCACAGGGCATCGAGACCAAGGTCGCGCTGTTCCCGTTCGCCGCCAATGGCCGTGCGATGTCGCTGGAATCCACCGATGGCTTCGTGCGCGTCGTCGCACGCAGCAGCGACCACCGCATCCTCGGCTGGCAGGCCGTGGGCGTGCAGGTCTCGGAGCTGTCGATCGCCTTCGTGCAGTCGATCGAGATGGGCGCCACGCTGGAGGATATCGCCGGAACGATCCACCCGCACCCGACGCTGGGTGAGGCGGTGCAGGAAGCGGCGCTGCGTGCGTTGGGGCATGCGTTGCATATCTGAGGATGTGTGGGTTTGATGGATCACCAACGGCCCGCTTTGCGGGCCGTTCTTTTTTTTAGGATCAGAGGTGCGCCCTGCGCGGCATCGACCTGGCTACATGGCGCGATGGCGGCGCAACTTAGTCGCTAGGCCTCGCGCGCCGCACGCGCGATCGCCTCTTTGAGCGCCTTACACTCTTCCTCCAGCACGACTTGAACGGCTGTGAACGGCGACAAGAAGTGGCCGCCGGACTTGCCCTGCAAGTAGGCTTCCCTGTGATCGGCCATAACCGAATTGACTCTCGTTCTGGCCTCGATCACTTGGTCATAGGCTTGTCGAATCTCAGAGCCATAGATGCCAATGATCATTTCCACTCGGCTGAAGTCCACTGGCCGATCAGAGCTACTTTTTATTACTGCATCAAGGTAGGCGTTGTAGTCACACTCGCCTTTCATAACCAGCGTGAGGTTCAGGTAATTGGAAAACATCCCATTTAGCCAATGGCAGACGAGCACGTAGAGCTCTTCGAGCCGTTCTTTCGAAACTCTCTGCCGATGCATCCGTTCTTCGTGCGCCAATTGCACCTTCAACTGCTTGGCGTTTGCCCTATTGGTTAGCCACACCCCGAGAGTCGTGAGAAGTGAGCCAAATACAACGCCAAGCAGGCCTACCCAGGCCTCGGAGGGGGGGCTTGCCAGAACCTGCAGAATTCTATCCATGGCGCCGAACCCTTGAAATAGCCGACCTACAAAGCAGGCTCGACTTGAATGAACTGCTAGGCATCACGCACGGCAAAAATGTTTTTGTCATAGAACTCAATCTCCTGGCCAAGCTCTAGTCCGTTAGGCTCGGTGGCCCTACTTGGTTCGAACCCATAGATTGTGCCCCTATAGTGTTCTGACCAAGCATCGAGACGTTCCGCACAAGAACGTCTTGATCACCAGAGCGAAGGGTCAGATGGTCGCTCTCCACAACTGCATGCCTGATGAGCGTGCCACCAGTGTGGAAGACAGTCTCGTTTGGACCTCTTTGGGCGAACATGACCTCTCCAGTGGCACCCAAGTACCGAACAGAGGGAACCTGGGGTCCGGCTACACCTCTTATCCACAGCGGCCCTGTCGGAGCCGTATCTCATTGATTCGGCCCGATCTTAGGGGGCGGAGTAAGATCAGCAAGCGGCGTAAAGCCGGACCCCGGCTAGGCAACTTGCGTATGTCCGCTCTGGGTCGAAAGGGAGCTCTACTACCAGGATTGTCGCTAGCCCTGCTGTACTGGATAAACCAGAAGCTGCCACCTGATCTGACCATTGGCAGGATTGTGCTGCCGATGGTTTTGAGGCGGAAGTGTGTGACCACCTGCGATGGCAATCTCGTCTCCACATGATGTGCAGCGGTATATCCCTGGGTGCGGGGCGCCAGTACCCGGAGCGTGCACTGCATCGAACGCAGCATTAGGCGACTGGGCCAAGCGGTTCGCGTATTTGCAGAGAGCCATATCACACCTCCTGTGTTGAATGAAGATCCCAACGATCTAATGCATTGCCGCATGGTTCCCGCGCGCTACAACACTCAAAACCAACTTTATGGCGGGATCGGTCCTTGATACGGACCGATCTTAGGGTCTCAGGGTCCGGCAAACAACTCGACATGTAGCAATACCCGGAGAACCTTGGTCACCAACCAAAGCGCCAGTCGACATCCGTTCGGGAAAAACGGTCCGCGCCCTAGCGACCAACATACTGGCGATTCGATGCCGAGAAGCCGCTCCCCAGTAGCCACCTCGCCCGAAAGCCTGAGCGACAAATCGGCTGTGCATCAGGTCAGCAAGTACGTCTAGCTGGGCCCTGACCTGCATCCCGCCGGCAAAGTGTCGAGCCAGGAACTTGTAGAACGCCTGGCTGTGATTGTGATCCATGAGGCGGGCCAGCTCATCTAGCGTTAAATAGTCGGCGCCTTCTCAATGCATGCGTAACAAGCCCACCTCCAGCGGTGCGACCCTTGGTAGAACATCTGCCCACCAGTTGCTGCATACCTGATGAAGAGCGGACACATCAAACAACAAGGGCGCCTCTCGGCGCCCTCGTTCTTTCAACTCATTCCCACTCGATCATCAACGAGGCTCGTAAGCCCGCGTGATTAAAGGGATTGGCTGTGATCGACATAGAGCCTTTACCGCCGCTTTTACCGCCAGAAACACACCTCTTTTGTTGGCGCGGAAGATGGAGCGATTTGCGGGGCGACGACCCTTTCGACTTCATTGTCAATCAGATTCAATCATACCGAAAGAGTTCAAGTGCCGTAAGGCGAGGCACGGCACGACGGACACCTTCGAGTCATCCACCTGGAGCGAGGAAACGAATGGACCGCAATGGCAATCGTCGCCGAGCTTCGTCAGTTAATTTTTCGTAGTGCTCATCCCATAGGTCAAACAGCTTCTCCAGGCCGATCAGCGTAACGCGGCGCTTTTCCTGGGTGCGAGCCTCAATTTCGGCGTCCTTCGTGAAGCCGCCCGTACACACAAAGAGGCCAACATCGTCGTCGCCCAGCAATGCCATAAAGGACCTCAGACCATCAACACTCACTGCCTGCTGTTGCCGCTTCACCTGCACCTTGATGCGCGGCGGCCGCGTGGCCAGCGCATCGGGCCACGCTAGGATGTCGATGCCACCATCTTTACCGGGCGGCGAAACCCAAGTCACGTGGTACGACATTGCGCGCAGAAGATCAGCCACCAGATCCTGAAAATCATACGGATTCATCGCACGGAGGTAGGCTGAAATCTCCGCCCATGCTTGTTCTTCCGCTTCCTCGTAGGTCACGCTCACCGATTTGGCTGCTGTGCCCGGCTCGTCGACTTCCGCATCCGGCCCAACTATCGATGCCACTTCAGCATCAAGCTGTGCAGCCTTCCACTCGGCGTAGAGTTTACATGCCCGTCGGTAAAACGCTTCGGGGTCAGGAAGCTCCAGAAAGGCCTTACGGCCTTCCTCGGTGACGGTCCAGATTCCTTTGTCCTTGACAAGCCAGCCAGCCTTGACGCAATCCACAGTCGCGAAACGCACGATCTTCTCGAACCGCCTGCCGCCTGATTCGAAGGAATCAGCCTCATAGGGCGTCAACGTGACCCGACTGACCAAAGCCTGCAACGCCGCACTTGCTTGCACACCTTCGGGCGCAGCCATCAAAATGTTGAACAATTCCCTAAGCAATTCACCGGTGCGGCGGCGAGTAATTTCGGCCATATCTAAGCGACTCCGAATTCGTGCTATTTAACTGCCGCCAACTCAGCAAGCCAAGCTTGCATTCGGGCGGGCTCAATCATAGCTTGCCCAAGAGCGGCGTGAACCTCATGATGCGGCTCGCTAGGCGAGAGGTTCTCTATCCACTGTTGAACGTAATTACCAAGCTCTTGTAGTGTATGGCGTGCCTGAGTTGCCCCAACTCGTCGAGCCTCATTGCGCCGCAGAACGTCCTGATGCTTAGCATATTCCGCTTTGAATTCGCGGGTCCATCGGCTGGACAAGTTGAGCAATCCATCGAGATTTTCCGCCTTGGGCTGATCGACAGCCGCGCTGGCCGAGCACTGCACAGCTGCGGCATGGAGATCATATCCAAGCTCTAAGGTGCCATTGGCTGGGCGCAAGTACGGGTGGAACCAGTCGGCAAAGCTGCCTGCAGTGTGCACAGGCTTGCTTCCTTTGTTCGTTGTTCCGTTGCAGGTGCTGCAAACCACAGTAAGGTTCATGTCGCACATGCTGAGCAGTGGAAAATCGCTCTCAGCAATCCAGTGGTCCACCGGCGGTGTGTCGCCCAGTGGACCTCCGCACAACACGCAGACCTCGTGAGCGTCTGGATTGGGATTCAAGCGATGGGTGTCGCGAAAAGCTTGGACAAACTGCGCATAGGTCACTCCTCCTGCCGCAATCGGCCTACCGTCTGCCGAGTAAGGCAAGCCCGAGCGAAATCCCTTTTCATAGAAGGCCTGAAACAAGGTCTTGAACTCAACCCAATCCGCTTTTTCGTGTAACGGACAAATTACTGGCCAGGCCGCAGGTGCTGGCTGAAACTGAAGCGCGAGCGTCGAGACCGAGTGCACCCATGTACGCAGCTCTACTTTCCGAGCAGGCGGCATCGCAGCCACCTTGAGCGCACGGTCCAACAGAGTCCGCCCATTTTCTTTCCGCTGAAGAAACCCCCAAAGCCAAGCCGCCTCGATAGCACTGGGCATTACGGGTGGTTGCAAACCGGCACTGGTGAGATTCGCCATCGAAGTTTCAGGATCACAAAGCCACAGCGCGAATTGTTTCATCAGTCGCTGACAAGCTGCCAGCGCAGGGGAGCAAGGCACATGACGTATGGGCTTAAGCATCGCGGCCTCGCCAGGTGTTCAGCAGGGTGCGCAGCTCGCTTCGGTAGAAACCCGATCCCATGCGGGCGATGAGCCGTTCCAGGTCGTCGATTTCAGACTGGGTTCCGGCAGTCTGCGCCAGCTTACTTTGGATAAACTCCTGCGCCCTTTTGCCGATGCTGTCATCGGCACCAAACACAGTCATCATCAACGCACTTGGGTCGGTACCAAACGTTGGCTCGTCGACGCTGCGTACATCGGATCCATGTGCCGTCTTCTGCACCATCACGATCTCGTCGTTGAACACATCCGACAAAACGATGGCCGAATGGGTGGAAATGAGAACGTCATTGCTTGTGTTTCCGATAGCGTCGTCAATGATGTCCACAATCTCGCGCTTCCATTTGTCGTTGAAGTGAGTTTCCGGCTCGTCAAGCAGTAATAAGGCATCCTGCTGACCTTCCAGTAGATGGAAAAGTGCCATGCGCCCCAGCACCATCTGCTCACCATCCGACAACTCTTCATAACGAAGAACGCCGATATCGTCCGCCTCCGCTATATCAGCATCGCTAGGTGCAGGCGTGCGCCGCAGCCGAATCAGTACATCGTCGAAAAGACCGACTTGGTTCAGCTCCAGCAGCCGAGTGAACAAGTCAAATGCACCGGCATCCTTGGCGCCTCCCAACAATGCCTGGAGGGCTTCCCCTTGAGTCGTGCAGATCTGCAGCTCGTCGCGGTTAGCAGAAGCAAAGCGCTGTGCCTGCACATCAAGCTGGCCGTTCAAATCAAACCACAGGACACGGCGAGCCTCCAACGGATGCGGCTCGGCGATCACTTCGCCAGCGCACAGCCACCAGTCATGGGCGGTTTCGCATAGTTTCGGCGCCCACTGCGCTGACTGCAGGCGCGAGCGGAAGGCCACAGATACCAAGTGATTCCAGCCACCGCGCTCTAGTAATTCTTGCAACGCAGTCTTGTTGCCGCGATCGGCCGCACTAACAAAGGCCTGCGGCAAGGTCACCGCCAGCAGGGCGCACTTGAGCAGTGTGGCATCCAGCAGCAAGGGTCGCCGGAAGCTGCCTGCCTCCGCTGTTGAAATGCTCCTGTCAGCGCGCGGCGTTGCTCCGAAGTCGGGGCGGGCCGCGTGCAAAGCACGCTCTTGGGCTGCGGTCCATCCCGCTGGGCGCTCTTCGCCGTCATTGTCGTCACCGAGACGCTCCATACCCTCCGCATTCTGGTTTCGAGCCCATACCGACCGCCACGGGCGTAAGTCGCCTGTCGTGTATGCAAGCACCGCTGAAGGCAGTGCTATCTGAGGTGGCGTACTGTCACGCTGCGGCCAATGACCAGGTTCTATCAACGCCGTGAAGCCAGGGACCATCGGCATGCCACTCAGCACCAAGTGCTCGATGCAGGACTCAAAAACTTCCTGACCGTTCTGATCGTCGAAAGCAAACCGCTCGTGCAGCCAGAGGCTAGCCACTTGCCGGTCGCCAGGGCAATGCAGCAACAAGGTGCGGTGGCTAGGTGAGCCACGCACGCCCAGTTCGTAGACCAGGCTCACCGGGAAGGCGGGCACGCGCAGGTCCGCCAATGCTAAGAACACCTCGGCCACTGCTCGCAAGAGGTTGGATTTGCCGCTGCCGTTTACACCTACTACAAACCGGATGGCGCATTCACGTGCCAGCGGCGAGCCACTGGCAAAGCAGACCTTGATGTTCGAGATCGGCGGATAGTTCTGAAGGTGTAGATAGCGCAAGCGCATTAGACCTCCTCCAAGTCCACTTGCGTCGCTGCCACACTAAGAGCACTGGCAAGGTCAACTTTCAGATCTTTAAGGGAAGCGTAGTGCCGGCCTTGGTCTACCAAGTGGGTGTAGTCCTTGCCTCCATCATCTACTATCGAGATAACCTGAAACGTCCCGCCCCCGCCTGCCCGCTCGGAGGTTTCGTAGTCCAAATGAGCTTGAAGGTAATAGTGTTCCTGGTCGACATTTGCCGATAAGGCTTTGCGCAGCATCTGCACGTCCGCCAGTCGTGTGAACTCGTCTTCTCGCAGCGGACGGAAGGCCTTTAGGTAGTCACGCTCACCGCTTTCCTGGTCGACCTTAGGCAAGGTGACTTTGGCGATCAGACCCAGAGCAGCCAGTTGGCTGAGCGTACGTCGGATACGATTGCCATGTGAGGTGCCAAAACTTTGCAGCCGCTCGGTCACCACCGTGTCGTCGCAGAACATCGCAAATACGTCTGGGTCTTCGACCAACAGGGGTTCGCCGCTAGCTTGGCAGTACGCGGTGAAGGCGGCCAAAACCTGCCGCTGGAAATCACTCAGCTCGCCCAGAAGCCAATGGCGTGCGGGTTGAGCAGTCAGATCGACCTGCGCAGTGGGCGTGGCAGCGATGTTGCTGCTGGAGGTAACCTTTGTACCGCGCTCACGCAGCGACTCATCACGGGAGAGCTTCGCCTGAGCAAGCTCTTCTGAGTGATGCTCGCGCCACTGAGCGGTAAGGTCACCGGATAGCGCACTGATGCTGAGGACGGCACGCAATGCTGCTGCCGCATCCTCTGACTGTGTGATCAAGCGGCGAATCTCCCTAACTTGAAGCCAGAGCCGACGAAACCTTTTCTGCGCCTCGATCCCGGGGACGGGCAATCGAACCCTGGCCAGGTTCTCGCCGCTCAAATTGCTTTGCCCTGCGGTCGTCCTGATGGCGTTGCGCATCGCGGCCCGGCCGTAGCTGCTATTGAGAAAGGCGCTCAGATACTCGGGCAGCAAGCGGTCGTTAGTTCGCAGGCGAATCAAGTAGGAGGCGTATACGATGACCGACCGACAACAATCCTCAGTGATCGGTGCTGACCGCCCGACATACTCTGGATTACCATTAGATCGAACAATCAATACATCAGACGTTGTCAAGCTCAACCGGCCCACTTCGGCCTGCGTAAGTTTGACGTACTTCATGTCATGAAGGTCGACCTCCCCGCCCATGATGTTGGGTATGCGAAGTACGGGAACTCCAGTGTTTACCGTGGCATCCGCCGAAACCGAGGTGCCATAGCGCGTTTCAACCAACGAACCGATTCGCTCCCATTCGCCTTCGTCACAGCCAAGTACCAACTGATCCAAAGCCGCTTTGATCACACGGTCGAGATATCCGCGCCGTTCATTGACTTGGTCAGATGCTTCCGCTTGTTGCAACACATCAACGATACGCTGCTGTTCGGGAATGGTCGGAAGTGGGAGCCTGACCCGAGATAAGAAGTCGGTGGGGACTCTTTGTAGGCCACCTGTACCTACGAACGCTGAGGCGGCACGGTCACGAAAGGATTGCTGGCGAACGAGGCTAAAAATGAACTCAGGAAGTACTGCGGGCGTAGGACGCAGAACATGAAACTCGGTGGAGCCGAAACCCAATCCATTTACAAGCTGACCAACAACCGCGGCCTTCCCGTTCTCCATACAAGGTGTGACCTTTGCGAACAGCACATCGCGTTCACGAAAGCTTGTATACCCCTTTGCGACTTCGCCAAACGTGCGCACCTCCGGTTTGTCGACTACCCCCGAAGACTCATTCACTGAGGACATCGGTACAAAGGTCACCGGTAAATCATCACTTGGCCGCTCCTCAGCTAACAGTCGAGGGTTCAGTTCGCAAACATCAGTGAGCCGTACTTCTGCCCATGTCTCCGGCATCCTCATTCCCGCCCCTCCACCATCGCCAGCAGCTTATCGAGGCCGTTAATGATGTCCTGCTCTGTCGCCTTGAGTGCGCCGATCAGCTCCTCAACGCTCTTGTCGCTCTTGAGCTGAGTGAAGTCGAAGGGCTTGTATTGCCCGGCAGACAAGTTCCATTCGCGTGCCTCGATGCAGTCGGGGTCAAGCAAACCATCCTTGAGCCTGCCCTTGTCGTCGTACAGCCCCTCAGCCAGCATGGCTTGCGCATAGGCATGACGTACCGAGCCGTCAACATCGTGCGACCCGATGAGCGTGCCATCCTCGCTACGCCATTCGTCATTGCGGGCCCAAGCGCGCACCGGCACCACCCAGTGTTTCACCGCCTTGAGTTCGGTCGCCTGATCAATGGTCCGGCTGCGCAGCGTCACATCGAAACCGTCAAGCTTGGCTACTTCGCGCGCAATAACTTCGAACGCTGTCTTGAGGTCAGGCACAGGCTCGTGTTGGCTGAACTGCACGACGGGTGCTTGCTTGACTGCGTTCTCATGGAATGACAGGCCGACGTTGATGGCCTCCTTCACCATGTCTTTCCACAAGGGCAGAGCACGGCCATCCTCCGCATCAAACATGCGGTGAACTTCTTTCGCTGCCCGGTTGAAGTCTTGCAGAAAGACCCTAATGGCCTTTTGCCAATCGGCCAACGCATGTTCAGGGTTCATGGGCCTATCGCCCGTGCCTGATGTGCGCCATTGTTCCCAGATGGGCCGCGTTGGGGCCGCGAAGTACCTGATCACCAGGTCATGCAACTGCTTGCTAGCGACATTGCATACTTGCGCTTCTGCCGCCTTGGGATCAGCAGGCAGTTCGGGGAATAACTCGTGGATGCCCCAGACTTGTCCATCCCACATACTGTTGTCGGGCAAAACCGAGAAAGCCTCGCCGGCAGGCGTGAGTTGGTCGGCAGTATCACGCAACAGCGCCTGGCGCCAGCGCTCGACGTGAAAGCGGGGTTGGAGCAGCATCTTCTCGTGGTGCTGTGCGCTTTTCCGACTTTGTGCAAGCCAGACTTTGAACTTCTCCAATGCATCCCATAGGTCATTCTGCTGGCCTGCACGGGGATTGCGCTTTGCATCCTTCGAGTACCCGTCTTCCTCTACCTCGTAGAACCAGACATACTCGGTCCGCGGGGCCACACGGCTACTGGAGGTCGGTCGATCGCCCCGCTTAGTCTCCTTTCGGAAAATGAGGACTGAAGTCTTTACGCCGGTGTAAGGCTGAAAAACACCTCCAGGCAGCGAGACCACACCCTCCACTACGTGCTCGGTCAGCAGCTCGCGGCGCAGGCGGACGTGAGCATCTGTGTTGCCGAACAATACCCCCTCCGGAATGATCACCGCGCAGCGGCCACCCACGCGCAGCAGGTCGAGCATCAGCCAAAGAAAGAGCAGCTCGCTCTTGTTTGTGATGCTTTCATTTTTCTTCTTGCCCCCACCACCTACGCGTGGAAACAGCAAAGAATCAGGTTCCAGGTCACTACTGTCCACCGTGCCGGTGAAGGGCGGGTTGGCCAACACGAAGTCGTAAGTCTCAGATTCCAGTAATTGTTTGAGCTGGCCCTTGCCTTCGCGCTTACTGAGCGAGTCACCCTGAATTAGATGCGGATCAGTCAAGTCGTGCAGCACCAAATTCATCCAGCCAATACGCGCCATTGTGCGGTCGTTGTCCAGGCCGACATAGTTGGCGCCGTTATGTATAGCGGCGTATTGCTCGGGCGTGGCTGCGGCGCCGTCAGTACGGTGCGGCGTGCCATCCCATTCAAGCACTACATTTTCTTGTGCCGAATACTTGCGCATCAGGTACTGCTGGGTACTGAATAGAAAGCCACCCGTTCCGGCCGCGGGGTCAATCACTCGCTGCCCAGGCTCCGGATCGAGCAATTCGACCATGAATCGGATCAAGTGACGCGGCGTACGGAACTGGCCGTTCTTACCCGCGGTAGCTACCTCACTGAGCAGGTATTCGAAGGTGTCACCCATGATGTCCTGGGCGGCACTACCATCACCAGCACGCACAAATAACTGGTCGATCGCGTCGATAGCATCGCTCAGCACCTTGCCTTTATTGGGGTCTAGCTGGAAATAGGCATCGGCCATGCGATTGTTGAGACTGGCCAGTTCAGTACCGTCAGTGCTTGCAGCGCTGAACTGCTTGTCAAGCTCCCGCAACCATGGGAACACCACATCGATCAGGTGGCTTGGGTTGGTCTTTTCCTGGCGAATGTAACTCCACTTGCATGACTCATACCCTGCATAGATCGACGGAAATCCGCGTCGTTGGCGCTTGAGGTCGATATCCTCCAAACGCTTTAGAAAGAGCAGATAGGTGATCTGCTCCACTGCCACCAACGGATTAGTGAGGCCTGCGGCCCAGAAGCGATTCCAGAGTTCGTCAACTTTCTTCTTAATATGCGGAGCAAGCATTCAGGTTCTTCCTAGATTGATCAGGCGGCCTCGTCCAACAACTGGTTGGTCAAGGCAATGAGTTCTTTGATGTCCTGCGGAGGGAACAGCATTTCGACGCGTCCCACGCGAGAAAGAGGTGGCTCGTTTAGTGCCGCGAGAGTGATGCGACCGTGGCGTAGCACCGCCGCTTTCACAGCGCGCAAGAAATTGAGCTGGTTAGCACGCAGATAGCCATGTGCTGCAATGAAGGCATCAAAAGCGGCGTTGATACGATCCTCTCGGTTCGGCAGGTGAGCACCACCACACAAAATATGGCGCAAGAAGTCGGCCAGTGACGCCACTGGAGCTTCAAAGGCCTCGCGCAGGGTGTCTTCCGTGACAAAAAGGTCGGCTTGATTCAGCGTAGCGCTGATGCGTTCCAATTCCTCGTTGTTCAGGTCCTCACCTTTCTTGAGCTTGGCCAACTCCGGTAGCTGGTCGGCCAAGCGGCGTACCAGTGCTTCCACCTGCTCGCGATAGCTGTCAGCAAAAGCACCTTCTCCCGTTGGGCCGTAGATGATCCAACTGCGTTGAGTGATGCTGTCAGGCAGATTGACTTCAACCGTGTGCCCAGCGGCACGCGCGCGGTATCGCATCAACGGCGCGAATACTGCTTGCAACTTACCAAGCCGGTCCATGTCCAAGTGCTGCCAGAACCCAGCAGACTGAATCCAGGCCCGCTGCTCAGCCACTCGTTGCACCTCAGGAATGCTATCGGCCAAACAAACCGCCGCGCCTTGAATGCACTCGCGCACCTTGGCCTGCTCCGCAGAGTCCCCCCTGAGCCAAGCCAGGGTTACCCGTTCGCACCAGATGCGGAACTGCAACTCATCCAGGTCCGCCAGTGGTGCTAGTTGCATCAGGGGGGCAATGGTCTTCGACAAATGTTCAAGCGTTCCCGGATCGGGTGTCGGCCATTCCCGTGCCAAGGCGTCAAGCTCGTCCCAATGTGGTCGTACATTGATGCTTTGGCGTGGTAGGGCCAGCAGCATGGTTTGCAGCGCCGCAATTGCATCATGCGTACTCTGTGCATCGGGCTGCAAGCCGTGCAGCAACTGCCAAACTTCAAGTCGTAGACGGAACAGGCGGACAGGCAAAGGCTCGCTTGGATGGTCGACCTCGCCCTCAGGTTTCAGTTTGAAGTATGCGAAGTTTTTCCAATGATCGATGATCAAAAAGTCTCTCTTAATCTCGCCAGTGGACATGTCGGCGTGCAAGCGCGTACCACGGCCGATCATCTGCCAGAACTTGACCTTGCTAAAGACTGGCTTGGCGAAGACCAGGTTCTGAATGGCGGGGACATCAACACCGGTGTCGAGCATGTCCACTGAGATAGCGACGCGCGGCATAGTACGGAATTTGAAATCATCCAGAGTGGCGTCGGCCCGCTCCATATGGCTATCGATAATCTCGGCCATGCCTTGGCGTTGCAGTTCAGGGTAAAGACGATTGAAACTCTCATACAGACGCTTGGCGTGGGCGTGGCTCACTGCGAAGATGATGGACTTGTGAGGGAGGCCTCGGGTGTCTTTCCGACTCTTGTCAATGAATTCGCGCACCATCGCGTCGTTGGTGCCCTGATTGACGACGCCTTTCTCGATGTCAGTACCGTCGAAGTTCAGCTCTTCAAGTTCCACTCCCTGATCAAGTGCCATCTGCTGCAGTGGCTTCGGCAAAGCATCGCCTTGGATACCCTTCAACTGAAAGTTTGTCTGCGCATCCAACACACGGTAGTTCACCAGATTTTGATCTGCAATGGCCTGTTCGTAACTGTAGTAATAGCTGGGCACGCCATCGCCGCAATCGAATAGGTCAAAGGTGTTGTGGTCGATGTAGTCGGTTGGCGTGGCAGTCAGACCAAGTTGAATTGCATCGAAGTGGTCGAAGATGGCTCTGTAGCGCTGGTAAATGGATCGGTGACTTTCATCTGCCACGATCAGGTCGTAATAGCCCACCGACAGGCGCGTGTACACCTGCATCATGCTGGGGTACGTGGAAAACTGGATACGTGCGCCAGATGTTTCGCCGGCCTCGATGCGGGCCAGACTCTCGTTGGGAAGGTGTGATTTGAACTCCGACATCGCCTGTCGAACCAGTTCACGCCGGTCTGCCAAAAAAAGCACGCGTTGCACGCGTTTGGCCCGCAGCAAGGTGTCGATTAGAGCAATCGTCGTCCGTGTCTTACCGGTGCCAGTGGCCATTACAAGTAGAAACTTGCGTTTGGCGGTCAACAAACCCTCAGTGACCCGTCGGATCGCCTCGTTTTGATAGTCGCGGCCTGCGATGGTTGCATTGATGGAAATGCCATCCAAAGGCTGGGCAAACTGGCGCTGGTGACGCAATCGCTCTAGGTCGTCTCGCGTGTAGAAGCCTGACACCTTTCGAGGTGCATAGCGTTCGCGATCCCAGAATTGAATTTCTTTGCCATTCGTGAGGAAAACGAATGGTTCTTGGCCAAACCTCGCCTTGATAATGTCTGCATAGTCTGCAGCCTGACGCTTGCCTGCTAATTCGTCTCGAGAAGTGCGCTTTGCCTCCACCACGGCTAGCGGCTTACCGTCACTCCCAAGTAACACGTAGTCCGCAAATTGCTGTGCGTTGTAGCTCGCCTCATTTTCCTGTGCAGTCAGAACGAATTCTTCGATCAGACTTCGTCGAGATTTGCTCCAACCGGCACGCGCCAACTGAGCGTCAACAAGATGAGCGCGTGTAATTACCTCGTTGGAAGTCGGGGTCGCCAAGTTGCTTCTCCCATGCAATTAAACTGCCGTCGGCCAATGCCGAGCAAAGTCAAATGAGAGCTGCCGATGGTACCGAATAGATAGAAAATACACAGTAGCACTGACCTCCACAGCCACATACAGCACTAGATACTCACCGAATAGGTATTCGCAAAGGGCGTTGGCTGAGCCTTCCGGCAAAATGGCAAGTTGTGCGAGCGCTTCTACCGATTGCGGTGGGTTGTCCACATAGCGCCGACCAATGCGAGGAAACCGGGCTAGGCTAGGGATCACCGTGGCACGCAGCTCGGAAAGCAGGTCGTCAATAGCAATGGACAGATTCGCCTTCGACATGAACGCATCCATTGCTTCCAGGCGTTCCAGGAAGCTCGCCGTCAGCTCCACCTGATAGACATCGTCAACCACGCTTCTTGGCAGCCTTGCCAGTGGAAGTACCGGCTCGACGGCGTTGAATTCGGTCGAGGGCCGCATCAGCCGCGCAGGTACGGCCCGCCTCAATATCCGCCAATCCACGCCTGGCGTCGTCGATCAGCAGCAAGTGGATGCGCTCGCGCTCCAGCCGGTGGTAGTAGTCCAGCCGGTTTGCGTCGATTAGAGCGACATAGCTCTCGCCGTTTTTGGTAATGATTTTTTCGGCACCGGCCTTCGCCTGGTCAGCGAGTTCGGAGAGGTTGGCGCGCGCCTGGGTGAATGGCACCACATCACTGACTGAAAAGCCCATGGCTAGCTTCCCAAAGCATGGTTACAGAATTGTGTGCAGTATATCTTGCTAGAACGCGCCGGTCCTAGTCCAAATGACGACTTATTCAAACTCTCACCCCCTCGGCGTACTCGTGCGGGAGGGCGGCCGGTTGTCATCTCCCCTGCCCCGCCTGTATCCCCGGTCGCCAGCGATGAACGCCTCCAGCATGTGCGGGATCAGCGTCACGGCATCGACAGTCTCGCCATACGCCTGCGCGTGCAGCGCGGCGTAGCGGTCGAGGTCGGCTTTCAGGCTGGCCGGGCAGGCAAAGGTCAGCTTGATGCTCTCGGTCTTGGGCAGCGGCCCCAGCCGCAGCTTCTTGGTCGTGCTCATCGTGAAGTCCCCCGATTGAAGAACAGCGGTTGGTACGGCCGCAGTACTAGATCCCGATTGACGATGATGCGCACCGGCAGGCCCGGCCGCTCGGTCAGCGTGGGCTGGATGTTGAGGTTGCGCCGGGTCATTTCCTGGCCGACCTGATTGATGCTGTCCTGCGCGCTGTCGCGCCCGGCGATGATGACCCGATCGCCGTCTTGGCGATTCTCCGGAGCGGCCAACTCGGCGCCGATACCCAGCAGCGTGGTCAGCGCCGCGCCGGCGAAGACGCGATCCCAATGCCAATCGACGCCATCCTCCAGGCCGGCATAGCCGGCCGGGTCGGTGCCGGCCAGGTTGTCGAGCGTCAGCGAGGACGTGCCGGGCAGGATGATCCGGTTCCAGACAACTTGAACGCGGCTCTGCCCGTAGCTGACCTGGCTGTTGTAGCGGCCGAGGATGCGCGAACCCTGCGGGATCAGCAGAAACTTGCCCGTGGCCGTGTCATAGATCGGCTCCGTGACCGTGGCAATCACGTCGCCCGGTAGATCGGACTTGATACCCGTCACCAGCGCCCCGGCAATCACCGTCCCGGCCATGACCTGATACGGCGACGCAGGCAGTTGCAGGTTGCCGGAATTACGGGTTTCCGTGGTTCCGGCTTGCTGGAACGCCTCCTTCTGGTCTTGCCTGTTCTGCACGGCCGTCGGGTCGGCAGGCTGGGCCGCCGTCGAGGCCGGCCGGGCCGCCATCGGGTCGAAGGCCGTATTGGCGGCGAAGCCCCGCGCTGCGCCCACCTGCGACTGCGCGACCGGCGCGGCCTGCTGGGTGCCGGTGCGGAAGAATACCGACGACGCAGCCGCTTCCTCGGCTTCCTTCAACCGCGCCAGGCGTTCCGCCTCGGCCGGGTCGTGACCAGGGGCGGCGTAGGCGGCCACGGCCGGCTGCTGCGAATTCACGATGGCCGGCCCAAGGTCGCCCGGCAGCGGTGACCCCAGTTCCGGAATCTCTGGCGGCAACGTCGGTGGCAACTTCGAGTAGTCGGCCGGAAGCTGATCGAGTCCTTCGGAGCGTGAAACGCGATCCACGTTGTAAAGCTCGGCCTGCGCGCTGGCCCCGTGCCTCTGTGGTTGCAGCGACCACATCAGCGCACCGAGCACGGCGACCGACAGGCCGCCGGCGAGGATGGCCAGCGTGCGCCGGTTCAACCGTGTGACCGGCCGAGGCTGGGCGCGCAATGCCACCGCCTCGGGTTCGACCTTGCCAGCCTGCGGCACGGCAACGTCGGGAGTGTCGTCCTGGCTCATGGTCAGTTCCTCCGCGTGCCATCCGCGCGCTCGATGCGCACCACGTCGCCACCGTCCCCGCCCAAGCGCAATTCGGCAGCACCGAACAACCGATCGACGATGTAGTACGGCGAGCGGAAGCGGTAGTTCACTAGTTGCCCGTCGCCCTGCGCACCGATGACGAACAGCGGCGGCAGTTCTCCTTGGGCGATGCTCGCCGGGAACTGGATATAGACCTTCTCGCCATCGTCGAAAGCGCGCAGCGGCTTCCACGACGGATTGCTGCCGCTGATCGCGTAGCGGTAGCGGATCCGCGTCCCCGACTTCCCACGAAAACGCACATGCGCATGCCCGTGCATCCGCAGAAGCGTAGAGGCAGGTAGGCGCATGCACGGAAGTAATGAAAGACACGGATCAGGCCCTCCACTTTGGATGAAACCCGGCGCTTCGGAATCCCATAAAAGCGCGCAAAAGGAAAATTGATGAATGAGTTAAAGATAACGTGGTTTTAATTGTGTTGCCAATCGACGCTTCTGTCTATGCAGAAGCGAACCATCCAGCGCGGCCGTCCGGCCGGCGCCACAACCTTCGATGCCGAGCTCGCCCAGGCTTTCGGCGCGGCGGTGCGTGCACTGCGCACGGAACGCGGCATTGCCCAGGAAACGCTGGCCAACTTGGCAGGCATTGAGCGTTCGCACATGGGCAAAGTGGAACGTGGCGAGCATGCACCGACCCTGGCGGTGATTTTTAAGATCGCCGGTGCATTGAAGTGCAGTACGGCAGTACTCCTAACTGAGGCCGAGGGTCGGATTCATGGAAACAAGGATGCAGGCGAGGCTTAGACGATGTGCTCAGCCGTAGCGGAAAGATCCCCTGACCGTTCTCGGCCAAAAGCGGGTAAACCACATCGCATGTGCATGCTTGCTTCCCTATCGAGACAACAACATGCCAAACATTCCTGTTACTGACACTGTCGTACACGCATTTGCCCAGTTGGTAGACGACTCGGGAAACAGCGGAAGTTATCGGGAGCCATCGCATTCAGATATCGAATTTCAAGTCAATGCGTCCGAGCTCACGGTGTTCGATCCTAAGCAGCAGGGGCAAGTGATAGGAAAAGCCAAGCGGGTCAGGGCTGTGCTGTACGAGGCGATGACTGCCAATCCCAACGCCGCATCGCAGTTTGCCGCAGGCCTCCTGGGAAAGATTCGTGCGTGTGGCGGCTTCCGCACTGGATCACCAAACTTCGTTGGCGCCGAGGCAATCGCGAACGCGAAATCGGCCTGTGACAGCGTTGGATTTATTCTTGCAGACGACGGTACGCTCGCTCCTAAAGTGCTTACAGCTCTGCGTGGTCCGGAGCTGACCGATGCACTGTTGGGCTACGCACGGCGCGCTCAGCGAGGAGCCGAGGATGCCGCTCTTGTGGCAGGAACGGGCAAGGACCTGCTTGAGGCCACTGCAGCCCACGTGCTCATGACAATACGGGGCGGCTATCCCGCGGGTGCCAACTTTCAGGCTTTATTGGGTATGGCCTTCATTGCACTGGACCTTGCTGTTCCAGAGATACCTGAAGCGCAGGGCGAGTCGCCAGTCCGCGCAATGGAGCGGGGCCTGTTCGCCACCGCGCTCGGCGTAAACCGCTTGCGGAACAAGCAGGGCTCCGGCCACGGCCGCCCCTGGCTACCGACACTCACCGATTCTGAGGCCAAAGCTGCAATTGAGTCTGTTGGCACAGTTGCCAGCTACTTGCTGGCAAAGTTAGCAACACACGGAAGGTAGTTATGGATGTCTACTTTTTCCTCAAACAGCGCACCGACCTCATCCGTCACTTCTACGATGCCGCCTCGGCGCCATTCGTCGAAACGAAGCGGTGTATTCAAGACGAACTCCCACCATTCGACGATCCGCCATATGACGACAGTGGGGAGCCGGCGTTCCTAAGCGAATGGTTGCAAGCTGATGTCGAGCATGAGTTGGTTGGTCGGGCAGCAGTATCGATGCTGTCCGAGGCTTTGAAGCAGTTCTTCGTCACGTTGGAGCGACGCACGTGGACAAAGCCACCGTGCGCAAAATGCTTCAAGAAAGCCTTCGAGTCCGGCTTTGTCGCCGGCTATATTGAATGCTTCACCGAAGGCTTCGCACTCGACTTGTCCACCTGCCCTGCCGACCTGGACATCCTTAAGCAAGTTGTGCTGGCGCGGAATCAAGCGCAACACTCGGACCTCGTTCTGGACCATTTGCCCCACAACGAGAAGTCGCTACAGGCCTATCCAAGGCCGTTTTTCGTCGATCCTAAAGACGAAGGGCTGGACGCTACTGCCACCAACTTCCTCTCCCCGACAATCCACATCAGCCGCGAGAAACTTCTGGAGGCGATTGGACACGTTGAACAGTTGGCATGCTGGATGCAGCGGAAGATCGAAGAACATCGACACCTCGAATGGACGAAACGTCAGTCGACCTGAGGCTCAGCACTAATCTGGCAAAACCAAGTGTCCTCTAAACAGATGTCCGTGGTGTCATGTCAGCCTAGAGGGATCCACGTTTGAAGGGTAACTGTCATCATTGGGTGGTGGGTTCAGCCAGTCAACGAAACCAATGTCCTACTTCGAGACAATCTCATCACTGGCGAGCACTGTCGATTTCGACAAGCGCGCAGCACGCGCTGGCCTGAGGCAGCCGAAATTTCACGGCCGGACGCAGCAAAAAGGGGGCCGAAACCCCCGAAGTCAGAGCAACCCCCGCTCCGCGAATGACGTGGTCGCGGCCCCAGCGACGACTAGGTGGTCCAGCGTGCGCACGTCAATCAGTTTCAACGCTGCCTTGAGCTGCCGTGTCAGCGCCATGTCCGCAGTGCTGGGCTCTGGATGTCCGCTGGGGTGGTTGTGTGCCAGGATCACTGCCGCCGCATTGGCCCGCAGCGCCTCCTTGACGACCTCGCGCGGATGCACGGATGCGCTGTTGATGGTGCCGCGGAACACCTCGGTGTACTCGATCAAGCGATGCTGTGTGTCGAGGAACAGGACGGCGAACACCTCATGCTCGAAGCCTGCCAGTTTGGCGTGCAGGTACTCCTTCACGACGGCTGGTGAACTGAACTCGGCTCCGCGCTGCATCTTCTGGTCAATGGCCTCGCGTGCCGCTTCAAGGATCTGTTCGACAGAAGCCAGCCGATAGCGGCCTTGAGTATCGCGCACATGCAGCAGCGAATCGAACGAGGAAAAGGACAGTTGCGACATGATCGTGCTCCGGTTGCTCGGGCGGAATTGCCCGGAACCGGCGCCTCACGGCGCAGCGCAAGCAGTCAGGGATCACAGACGGCCGACAGGCCGCAAGCGTGCGAGCACGCGCAGTCATTGACGGCGAGAACGCCGTGATACGGTGAAGGGAACAGCAAGCCCGGCCCTCCATCTCCAACGAAGAAGTGGAAGGCAAGCGCAGCGCGCAGGCCCGGATCAGCGATCCAGGCCGAAGGCATCAGGGATCAGAGCCGGATGGACGCGACTCGCAGAGGCGCGGGGCGCAGCCCGCGAGCCCGACGGCGGAACGCCGGGATGCGCCTTTCCTACGCCTAGCCTCGCTGCAGCAAGTTGTCGCGATCGCGACCGATAGCGACCATGACGTTCATTGCGAACACATGGAATCTGGACGATGGCTGCCGACTCGGAACCAATCAGGACCTCTGCACAACACACAGCTTCCCTGCCCCATCCTGGCACCGAGCGTTACGCCGAGCTTCCGCAGTTCCCGAAGGGATCACCGCTCCCCTTTCGCCGCACGATCCGACGACGCGAGCTGCATCAGATCGTGCCCTTGGCGGAAACCACCATCTACGAAATGGAGCAGCGCGGCGAGTTTCCCCGGCGCTTCCGGCTGACGCCGCGCTGCGTGGTCTGGGATCTGGAAGAGGTCGAAGCCTGGATCGAAGGCCGTAAGCAAGCTTCGCGATCAGCGAAGGCTGACGCATCGCCTGGCCCGGACGTGAAGCTGCGTCGGCACCGCCCTGTTCGATGAGCCTGCCATCTGGAGTCCACGGCGACTACCCGGCGTCCACCCTGACCAGTTCTGCCCCGGGCAGCATCCGTGCCATCTGAGCCGAGGCAAGCGCGACCGCATCATCGCGGTCTGGCGCCTCCCTGCTGAAGGCCAGCGCGATATGTCCAGGCCTGCCCCAGCCCACCGTGGCATCAGCACAGTCACTGCCGACCAGCCTGCGCAGGATCTCATCCTGCGAATCCAGCTCAGGACTCAGCGCATAGACCAGTGTGAAATCGTGAGCCATCGCAATCGCTCCATCTGCTTGTATTACCCGCTGCGTCAGCGCGCCTTGATGCGCGCCAGCACGTCCGCCAACTGCCCACGATCCGCCGCGCGTTTAGCGGCCGTGCGCTGTGCCAGGTTGTGCAGCTTGCGCCGCGCCCCGGGCAGATCGGCCGCATGGGCAAGGCCGATCAACCCGAAATCCGGCTGCTCATCCTCGACCGATTGCAGAAAGGTGCGCGACGGCTCGTCCAACCAATGCGCCACCCGTGCCAACAGACGCTCGCGGCTCTCCAACAAGGCCGTCGCTTCAATGGGCTCAGCCGTCATGCCCTTGAAGTGAGCCTCGAAGGTGGCCTCGAAATCCGCAGGTACGCGCGGCGACAGCATTTCCCAGGCTGGCTTAGGACTGCATGTCAGGTACACGAGAAAGGTCCGCCAGAGACCTGCATCCGCTCGCTCATCCTCCAGCAGCAGGCCCACGTCGAACAGATCACGCGGATGCTACCGCGACAATGCCGCCGCCAGCTTACCGGCATACAGGTCGGCAAAATCCAGCACCTGCACTTCGGCGAAGCCGAACGCCTCCTCCACCCGTGGCCGCACGACCATGGTTCGCACTGGATGGACCGTCCCGCGCATCACCGGGGTCGTCTCGATCTGCACCCGCGCACGGCCGCGGCTGGCCACCAGCCGGGTCACCGCCCCGCCTTCGCCCGCCGAGGCCTGCACCTGCAATTGCAAAGGCCGGGCGCGCATCGCGTCGGCCAGTCGTCCGAGTGCTTCGGCGATCAGCTTCGCATCCTCGGCATAGTCGTGCACCGGCAGCCAGGCCAGGTCGATGTCCACCGACAGACGCGGCAGGTCATGCTCGAACAGGTTGATGGCGGTGCCGCCCTTGAGCGCAAAACGTGGCTCCTGAGCCAGCACCGGCAGGATCTCCACCAGCAGCCGCACCCGGTCCGTATAGCGCCGATCCCATCGATCAAGCCAGGTGCTCATCGAGGTCTCCTGGCAAAGTGATCTGGTAGGTCGGATGCAGACGCCCGCCGGGCACCAGCGCACGCTTGCCCCGGCCCAGATCGACACCATTCATCAGCACGTGGGCCAGCCATGCATGCTGGTGGCGATCGGCCAGGGCCAGGAACAGGCGCTTGGCCTTGATGCTGCGGCAGTGACGCAACAGCAATCCGACGCGCTGGGGCCGCAGCGTGGTCATGGCCTGCATCAGCGCATCAGCCTCGTAGACCCCCGCCGCGTCCGATATGCCATCGCACAACTCCAGCATGGCCCGCTCGGGCGTCGAGCAGACCAAGGCATCGACACCAGGTGCAGCAGAGTGCAAGGTCAGACCCACCTTGGATAGCGCCTTCTCGGAGACTTCCGCAGTGAAGGACACAGCTGGCAGATCGAACGGCCCCTTGCCTTGGTATTCGAAGCGCTGCTCCATGGACAGCTTGCCGACCCAGCCCGGCGGAGGCGTCGGTCCGTAAAGCGTGATCGTCCCGGCATCGCCCAGGCGCAAGTAGTGCTCGTGCCCTTGCAAGGCCAGCGCAAAGTGTCCCCCGACATGCAGTGGCATGCCCTCCCCGACCTGCAGGCTGCGGACCACCCCATCCCATTGCAGCCGCCCGCCGGCGCGCATGTACACGCCACGCGCCGGCGACACCAGCCAGCCGCTGCCGACATAGCGCGCGACCAGGCTGTTGGAGTAGTCATGCGCTCGCAGCCAGCGGCTAGACACCAGGCGCGTATCGCCCAGTTCGGCTAGCAAGCGGTTCAGTTTTCCTGAATTTTGAGCATCCATAGTGCTCAAAATATCAGATTTATAAACTACCGCCAAGGATGGCAGGTTTGAAAAATTGAGAAAAAGACCATCCATAGTGATCTTTTCTGGACAAATGCAAACCCCGGGCTGCCCACTAGCAGCGATCCTCATCAAGGTCTTCATGCCTCCTCCCTCACAAAGCCGGGCTGAGCACCGGGACCGACACGTCCTCCGGCACCAGCTTCGGCACATGCGTGCGCCCATCGATCCATGCCTCCACCATGTCGGCCCACTCCTGGAGCATGTGCCGCCGCGGCCCGGCGTACTCGGCCTTGTTGTAGACCGACCGCGAAGTCCGGCTGCCCTCCTCGTGCGCCAGGCACTTCTCGATCCAGTCCCCGTTGAAGCCCACCTCGTTGAGCAGCGTGGACGCGGTGCGCCGCAGGTCGTGCACCGTGAAGGGCTCCAGCGGCAACCCGGCTTCCTTCGCGCGGGAGCCAATGAGCTGGGTCACCCGGTTGAGCGTTGCATGCGACATGCAGCGATCGGGGTCATAGCGCGACGGCAGCACGAATCGCGAGCCGGCCGCGCAGGTGTGTAGGGCCACGAAGATGTCCATCGCCTGCCGCGACAGATAGACCACGTGCGGCTTGCGTCCCTTCATCCGCACCTTCGGAATCGTCCAGGTGGCGTTTTCGAAATCCACCTCGTTCCAGGTCGCCTCGACCAGTTCGCTCTTGCGCACCATCGTCAGCAGGATCAGTCGCAAGGCCAACCGGATGGTCGGATAGGACGCGATGGTCTCCAGTTGGTGGAAGGCCAGCCGGATTTCGGCTGGCGAGAGCGCCCGGTCCTTGGGAACGAAGGTCGCGATCGAGGCCGCCTTCACATCGTCGGCCGGGTTGGCGAGCCGCTCGCCATGCAGGATGGCGAAGGCATAGACCTGCTTCACGATGTCGCGGACGTGGATGGCCGTGGCCGGTGCGCCGCGCGCCTTCACCTTGTTGCACAGCGCCCGCAGGTCGTCAGGGGTAACTTCCTTCAGCTTCCGGTTCTGGAAGACCGGCAGGATGTCACGGTCGATGATGTGCTTGCGCATCGCCCGGGTGCCGTCTGCCATGCGGGCATCGGCCAGCCAGCGTTCCGTCATCTCGCCGAAGGTCCTGGCGGCCGTCAGCCTCCGTTTGGCCCGCTGCTTCTCCAGCGCCGGGGAAAGGCCCTGATCGACCGACCGCTTGGCGTCGAGCAATCGCTCGCGCGCCATGGCCAGCGACATGCCGGCCGGCCCGTACCGTCCGAGGGTGAGCGTCTCGCGGCGCCCGTTGAGACGGTAGTCGTAGCGGAAGGTGATGGTACCGACGGGCGATACCGCCACGTACATGCCATCGCGGTCAAAAGCCTTGTAAATCTTGGACTTAGGCTTGAGGTTGCGCAGTGCAGTGTCGGTGAGCATTGAGGGTGTTCCTCCTGTTCGTGACGGCTTTTACCGTCAGGGACCTGGAGACCCGTTGATGCTCGGAAAGCCGCATGAAACAAGCTCTCCTGAAGAGTTTTTTACCGTCAAAGACCGGTTCGGTCTCAATAGTAAACAGGAAGGTCTGGATCCGACCTCCGGGGGCTTACCGTCAGTTCTGTCGCCGACCCGTTCTGCTGGCCGGCGATAGCCACCGATAGAAAACGCAACTTATACTTTTAAAATCAACAAGTTAAGTCACTTCCACCAATACCTGGCGATAGCCTCCGAAAGACGCTCCGTCATTCCCACTCAATAGTAGCCGGCGGCTTCCCCGAGATGTCATAGACAACCCTTGAAACCCCCCGCAGCTCATTGATGATCCGGTTGCTCACCGTCCCCAGGAAGTCATACGGCAGATGCGCCCAATGCGCCGTCATGAAATCGATGGTCTCCACCGCGCGCAGCGCAATCACCCACTCATAAGCCCGCGCATCCCCCACCACGCCCACCGACTTCACCGGCAGGAACACGGCAAACGCCTGGCTGGTCTTGTCGTACAGATCCGCCTTGCGCAGCTCATCAATGAAGATGGCATCGGCCTTGGCCAGCAGCTCGGCGTACTCGCGCTTCACTTCACCCAGAATACGCACGCCCAGGCCGGGGCCCGGGAACGGATGGCGGTAGACCATGCTGCGCGGCAGGCCGAGCTCGACGCCGAGGCGACGCACTTCGTCCTTGAACAGCTCGCGCAGCGGCTCGACCAGGCCCAGCTTCATGTGCTCCGGCAGGCCGCCGACGTTATGGTGGCTCTTGATCACGTGGGCCTTGCCGGTCTTGCTGCCGGCCGACTCGATCACGTCGGGGTAGATGGTGCCCTGCGCCAGCCACTTGGCGTTCTTCAGCTTGTTGGACTCTTCATCGAAGATGTCCACGAACAGGTTGCCGATGATCTTGCGCTTGGCTTCCGGATCGCTCACGCCTTCCAGCTTGGCGAAGTAGCGGTCGGCCGCGTTGACGCGGATCACCTTGACGCCCATGTGCTCGGCGAACATCGCCATCACCTGGTCGCCTTCCTGCCAGCGCAGCAGGCCGGTATCGACGAACACGCAGGTCAGCTTGTCGCCGATTGCCTTGTGCAGCAGCGCGGCCACGACCGACGAATCGACACCGCCGGACAGGCCCAGGATCACTTCGTCATCGCCAACCTGCTCGCGCACGCGGGCGATCTGGTCGTCGATGATGTTGGCGGCGGTCCACAGGGTTTCGCAGCCGCACACGTCCACCACGAAGCGGCGCAGCAGCGCCTGGCCCTGCAGGGTGTGGGTCACTTCCGGGTGGAACTGCACGCCGTACCAGCGCTTTTCTTCGTTGGCCATGGCGGCCACCGGGATGCGATCGGTCACGGCGGTCACGGTGAAGCCCGGGGGCGCGACGGAGACGTGGTCGCCGTGGCTCATCCAGACGTTCAACTTCGGCTCGCCGCCGTGGTCGCTCAGGCCCTTGAACAGCGCATCCGGGGCGACGACGTTGACTTCGGCATGGCCGAACTCACGCTGGTCGGCCGCTTCGGTGGCGCCACCGAGCTGGGCGGCCAGGGTCTGCATGCCGTAGCAGATGCCGAAGATCGGCAGGCCGCTGTCGAATACTTCCTGCGGTGCGGCAGGCGCACCCGGCAGCGTGGTCGATTCCGGGCCACCGGACAGGATGATGCCCTTGGCGCCGAACGCGGCGATGTCGGCCGGGTTGTGGTCCCATGCCCAGATCTCGCAGTACACGCCGAGCTCGCGGATGCGGCGCGCGATCAGCTGGGTGTACTGGGCGCCGAAATCGAGGATGAGGATCTTGTCGTTATGGATGTTGGTCATGGTGCCCGGGCAATGCAGGAGTAAATACGGGAAACACAGCGTCGTTACCGGCGGCCGATAGAGAAAGAGGAACGGGAATCAGCTTCCTCGTTCCTCTTTGCTCATGCCGCATCAGGCGCGGTAGTTCGGCGGCTCTTTGGTGATCTGCACGTCGTGGACGTGGCTCTCACGTTGGCCGGCGCCGCTGATCTTGACGAACTTCGGCTTGGTGCGCATGTCATCGACGGTGCCGCAGCCCACGTAGCCCATGGTGGCGCGCAGGCCGCCCATCAGCTGGTGGATGATGCCGCCGACCGGGCCGCGATACGGCACGCGGCCTTCGATGCCTTCGGGCACCAGCTTGTCGGCGCTGGAGGCGTCCTGGAAGTAGCGGTCCTTGGACCCCTTCTCCATCGCGGCCAGCGAGCCCATGCCGCGGTAGCTCTTGTAGGAGCGGCCCTGGAACAGCTCGGTCTCGCCGGGCGATTCCTCGGTACCGGCCAGCAGGCCACCGATCATGATGGTGGAGGCACCGGCGGCCAGCGCCTTGCCGATATCACCGGAGTAACGGATGCCACCGTCGGCGATCAGCGGGATGCGGTCCTGCAGCGCCTCGGCGACCAGGTCGATCGCGGTGATCTGCGGCACGCCGACACCGGCGACGACGCGCGTGGTGCAGATCGAGCCCGGGCCGATGCCGACCTTGACCGCGTCCGCACCGCTGTCCAGCAGCGCCAGTGCGGCTTCACCGGTGCAGATGTTGCCACCGACGACCTGCACCTGCGGGAAGTGCTTCTTGACCCAGCTGACGCGGTCCAGCACGCCCTGCGAGTGGCCGTGCGCGGTGTCCACCACCAGCACGTCCACCCCGGCGGCGACCAGCGCCTCGACCCGGCGGTCGGTATCGCCACCGACGCCGACGGCCGCGCCGACCAGCAGGCGGGTGGCGGTGTCCTTGGCGGCGTTGGGGTAATCGGTGTTCTTCTGGATGTCCTTGACGGTGATCAGGCCGCGCAGGGCGAAATCATCGTTGACGACCAGGATCTTCTCGATGCGGTTGCGGTGCAGCAGCTGCAGCACTTCATCGGAGGCCGCGCCTTCCTTGACCGTGATCAGGCGATCCTTCTTGGTCATGATGTGGCGGACCGGATCGTCGAGCTCGGTCTCGAAGCGCATGTCGCGGTGGGTGACGATGCCGACCAGCTGGCCGCCGCCGTCCACCACCGGCACGCCGGAGATGTTGCGCGCCTGGGTCAGGGCCAGCACGTCGCGGATGGTGGTTTCCGGACCGACGGTGATCGGGTCGCGGATGACGCCGGCCTCGAACTTCTTGACCTTGGCGACTTCGGCAGCCTGCTGCTCGACGCTGAGATTCTTGTGGATGATGCCCATGCCGCCGAGCTGGGCCATGGCGATGGCCAGGCGGGCTTCGGTGACGGTATCCATGGCAGCCGAGAGGATCGGAAGCTTCAGCCGCAGGTCGCGCGTCAGGCGCGTTTCCAGACTGACATCCTTGGGCAGGATGATGGAATGAGCGGGGACGAGGGAGACGTCGTCGTAGGTGAGAGCTTCAGCCTGGATGCGCAGCATCGGCATACCCGAGATGTGGGGAAGCGCGACATTTTACCCTGATTCGGGCGTCTTTGGCAGGGGTCAGATGCGACGCTGTGTCGCGCCGACGGGCGGGGGGTAGAGCCGACCGTTGGTCGGCTGCCTCCGCCGGCACCGCCTGAACACGGTAGAGCCGACCGTTGGTCGGCTGCCTCTGGATTCATCTGCCACCGCGCCAAGAGCAGCCGACCAACGGTCGGCTCTACCAGGGGCGGCAGGTCAGGACCGGATGGCGGCGGGTGCCGGTCGACCCAGACCGCTCAAAACGCTTCTGCCGCCTCGATCGTGTTCTGCATCAGGGTCGCCACGGTCATCGGCCCTACCCCGCCCGGGACCGGGGTGATCCAGCTGGCGCGCTGGGCGGCGGCCTCGAAGCCGACATCGCCGACCAGACGGCCGTCATCCAGGCGGTTGATGCCCACGTCGATCACCACGGCGCCCGGCTTGACCCATTCACCCGGGACGATGCCGGGGCGGCCCACCGCGACCACCAGGATGTCGGCGTTGCGCACCGACTGCTCCAGCACGTCCTTGGGGGTGAACTTGTGGCAGCTGGTGACGGTGCAGCCGGCAATCAGCAACTCCAGCCCCATCGGGCGGCCGACATGGTTGCTGACGCCGACGATGGTGGCGTTGCGGCCGCGCACCGGCTGGTCGGTATGGCCCAGCAGGGTCACGATGCCACGCGGCGTGCACGGGCGCAGGCCGAACTCACGCAGGGCCAGATGGCCGACGTTTTCCGGGTGGAAGCCGTCCACGTCCTTGCGCGGGTCGATCCGGTGGATCAGGCGGTTGGCGTCGGGGATGCCCGGCAGCGGCAGCTGGACCAGGATGCCGTGAATCTTGGGATCGGCGTTGAGCTGGTCGATCAGGGTCAGCAGTTCGGCCTCGGTGGTGCCGGCCGGCAGGTCGTAATCGAAGGCTTCGATGCCCACTTTCTCGGCCGCGCGGCGCTTGTTGCGCACGTACACGGTCGAGGCCGGGTCGCCACCCACCAGCACCACGGCCAGGCCCGGACGGCTGCCACCGGCGGCAGCCAGGCGGGCATCGACCCGGACCTTGAGGCTGTCCAGCAGGTCTTCGGCAATGCGGCGGCCGTCGAGAATGCGGGCGGAAGAGACGGTGTCGGGGGTCGGTGAGCTCATCGAGGGCGGCAGGCGTGGGGGCGACGGTCGGCTATTGTCCCTGATTCGGCCCGCCCCGCCCACCGGTAGTGCCGGCGCCTTATTCTTCTTCGGGCACCTGGTCGGCGTTGAGCGTGCGCGCCTTGCGCTTGGGCGCGGTGAACGGCGTGGGCGTCGGCACGCCCGGCAACGCGCTGCCGAACACCATGTGCGCGCCGGCGCGCAGGTCGCCGCCCGCCATCTCCAGCTCGAAGCGTTCGGCATCCCGTTCGCGGATCTGCTCGGCGATCTCGCGCGCATCATCCGGATCCGCGCCCAGCTCCATCAGCGCGGCCTGGCCGAACTGCAGGGCCGATTCGAAGGTCTCGCGGATCTGGAAGTCCACGCCGGCATGGATCAGGCGCAGCGAATGTTCGCGATCGAACGAGCGCACCAGCAGCTTGGCCTGGGGGAACTCGTGGGTGACCAGTTCGACGATGCGATCGGCATCCTGGTCGTTGTTGACGCACACTGCGATCGCACGCGCTGTCCCTGCGCCAGACGCATGCAGCACATCCAGGCGGGTGCCGTCGCCGTAGTAGATCTTGAATCCGAAACGCTCGGCGTTATGGATCATGTCCACGTCGTTGTCGATGATGGTCACATCCACATCGCGCGCCAGCAGCGACTGGCTCGCCACCTGGCCGAAGCGACCGAAGCCGATCAGCAGCACGCTGCCGGACAGGCCGTCGGCTTCTTCGACGCCGTCGAGCGAGACTTCGCGATCCGGCATGAGCTTGTCGTGCAGCAGCACGAACAGCGGCGTCAGCGCCATCGAGAGCACGACGATCGCGGTGAGGTTGGCGTTGACCTGCACGTCGATCACGCCGGCCACTGCCGCGGCGGAGAACAGCACGAACGCGAACTCGCCGCCCTGCGCCATCACCACGCCGCGATCCAGCGCCTGACGATGATCACTCCCGAGGATCCGCGCGACCACGTAGATGCAGACCGCCTTGGCCAGCATCAGCGCGAACACACCGGAGACGATCAGCGGCCAGTTGTTGGCGACCACGGTGAGGTCCAGCGCCATGCCCACACTGAGGAAGAACAGGCCGAGCAGGATGCCGCGGAACGGCTCGATATCCGCTTCGATCTGATGGCGGAAGGTGGATTCGCTGAGCAGCACGCCCGCGAGGAACGCGCCCATCGCCATCGACAAGCCACCCAGCTGCATCAGCAGCGCGGCGCCGAGCACAACCAGCAGCGCGGCCGCCGTCATCACTTCGCGCGCCTTGGCGGCAGCAAGGATGCGGAACAGCGGATTGAGCAGGAAGCGGCCGACCAGCACCAGGCCGACGATCGCACCGGCGGCGATACCCACGGTGACCCAGCGCGAGCTCTCGCCCGCATCGCTGTGCACCGGCGCCATGAACGCGACCACGGCCAGCAGCGGCACGATCAGCAGATCTTCGAACAGCAGGATCGAGACGATCTTCTGGCCGGTCGGCAGTGCGATGTCGCCGCGCTCGGCGAGCAACTGCATCACCACCGCGGTGGAGGTCAACACGAAACCGGCCGCGCCGATGAAGGCCACCGGCAAGGGGAAACCGAGCAGCATGCACACGCCGGTCAGCACCGTGCCGCAGACCACGATCTGCAGTGTGCCCAGCCCGAAGATCTCGTTGCGCAGGCTCCACAGATGCGAGGGCCGCATCTCCAGGCCGATCACGAACAGGAACATCACCACGCCAAGCTCGGCGGTATGCAGGATGGCCTGCGGATCGGAGAACCACCCGAACCCGAACGGGCCGATGGCCAGCCCGGCGGCGAAATAGCCCAGCACCGAGCCCAGCCCAAGCCGGCGGAACAACGGCACCATGACCACGGCCGCACCCAGCAGCGCCACTACTTTCACCAGTTCACTGGCACCTGCTTCCACCGCCATGCGGTTGCTTCCCCGGACTACACAAGATGGGTCAACGATAGGGCAAAGCGCGGAAGGGCAATAGCGCGGATGATACGTTTAATCGTACTGAATTCAGAACGATATCGAACCTGGATGCCAGATCGTCCCGAAATCGCGACCGAACCCAGGGGTAGAGCCACGCCATGCGTGGCTGCGCTGACCTGGCGGTCCCTCGCCAACGGCATCCACGCAGGGCGTGGATCTACGTGGACCCTGGCGAACCGCATCCACGCATGGCGTGGATCTACGCGGCTCCACCGCCGCTGCAGAAGGCGGCGTAATCGATGTACCCGGGGAAGTCGAGCCCGGGCGCGCACAACGGGCAATCCGGGTCAGGCCGCAGCCGCGTCTCGCGGAAGCGCATGCCCAGCGCGTCAAAGGTGAGCAGGCGGCCGATCAGCGGCTCGCCGATGCCGAGCAGCAGCTTGAGCACTTCGGTGGCCTGCAGCAGGCCGACCATGCCCGGCAACACGCCGAGCACGCCCGCCTCCGAGCAGTTGGGCGCAAACTCCGGCGGCGGCGGCTCGGGGAACAGGCAGCGGTAGCACGGCGCGGTGCCGCGCTGGCGGCCAGCGTCGAAGACGCTGACCTGGCCGGTGAAGCGCTCCACCGCGCCGTACACCAGCGGGATGCCGTGCTGCAGGCAGGCATCGTTGAGCAGGTAGCGCAGCGGGAAATTGTCCGAACCATCCAGGACCACGTCGACACCCTCCAGCAGCGCATCGATGTTGTCCGAGGTGACCCGCGCCTGCACGGCCTCCACGTCCAGCGAGGGATTGAGCGCGAGCAGGCGTGCGCGCGCCGAGAGCACCTTGGGCTCGCCGACGCTGGCATCGGTGTGGATGATCTGCCGATGCAGGTTGCTGCGGTCCACCACGTCGTCGTCGGCGATGCGCAGGTGCCCTACCCCGGCCGCGGCCAGGTAGAAGCTCGCCGGTGCACCCAGGCCGCCCGCGCCGAGCACCAGCACGCGCGAAGCGAGCAGCGTCTTCTGACCTTCGATACCGACCTGCGGCAACAGCAGATGACGCGAGTAACGCTCGTTGAAGTCGCGCTCGGCATCGCTCTGCATCGGCTGCACCAGGGGCAGGCCGTCACCGCGCCAGGCGGTGGTGCCGCCGTGGACGGAGGCGACATTCGTGTAGCCCAGGTCCGACAGGAAAACCGCGGCCTCCATCGAACGCCTGCCGCTCTGACAGATCAGGACGACCTCGCGGTCGATGGCCGGCAGGAGCGTGCCGGGCTCGGCCTGGAGATCGCCCTTGGCGATGCCGAGCGCGCCTTCGGCCATGCCGGTGGCGCGTTCGTGCGCCTCGCGGATGTCAATCAGCAGCGCGCCATGGGCGAGGCGTTCACGGGCCTGGGCCGGGGTGAGTTCGGGGATCGTGCTCATGCGGGGATTATCGCGCACGGGCGCGCCGGCCGCCCCAATGAAAAGAGCCGGCTTGCGCCGGCTCTTTTCTGCATCACTTGCCCTTGACGTGCTTGATCAAGCGGCGCTTGCGCTTGAGCTGCCGTTCGGTGAGCACGTTCTTCTTGCCTTCGTACGGGTTCACACCCTCGCGGAAGATGAACTGCACGGGCGTGCCGACCAGCTTGAAGCGCTTGCGGAAGAAGTTCTCCAGATAGCGCTTGTACGACTCCGGCAGGTCTTTCAGACGGGTGCCGTGGACGATGAAGGTCGGCGGGTTGGAACCGCCCGGATGCACGTAGCGCAGCTTGGACACGTGACCCCGGATCGCCGGCGGCGGGTTGGTCTCGTAGGCCGTTTCCAGCGCCTTGTTGACTTCGCTGGTGCTGAATTCGTGCGTGGCCGAGGCGTGCGCGGCGTGGATGCAGCGGAACAGCTCACGCAGCCCCGAGCCGTGCTTGGCCGAGATGCGCACCACTTCCGCCCACGGCACGAAGCCGAGCTTGCGCGACACCAGGGCTTCAGCCTGCTCGCGCTGGTAATCAGTCAGGCCATCCCACTTGTTGATCGCCACCACCAGCGCACGGCCGGCATCAAGCACCGCGCCGAGCACGCTGGCGTCCTGATCGGTCACGCCTTCGGAGGCATCCAGCATCAGCACCGCAACCTGGCACTGCTCGATGGCCTGCAGGGTCTTGATGACGCTGAACTTCTCGACCACTTCCTCGACGCGCGCCTTACGACGCAGTCCAGCGGTATCGATCAAGCGGTACTCACGCCCGTCGCGCTCCATGTCCACCGCGATCGAATCACGGGTGGTACCGGGCACTTCGGAGGCGATCATGCGCTCCTCGCCGAGCAGACGATTGACCAGCGTCGACTTGCCCACGTTTGGGCGGCCGACGAAGGCGATGCGAATGCGGTTCGGATCGGTGTCCAGGGTCTCGGTGGTGCCCTCTTCCGGCAACCGCTCCACGACCTCGTCCAGCAGATCATCCAGGCCCTGACGGTGCGCGGCCGAAACGGTCAGCATTTCGCCGAAGCCGTAACGGGCAAATTCCGAACGCACGGTGTCTTCGTTCATGCCGTCGATCTTGTTGATCAGCAGCAGGGTCGGACGGGCCAGCTTGCGCAGCCAGGACAGGATCTCGTCGTCCATCGGGCCCTCACGGGCATCGACCACGAACAGGATCAGGTCCGCCTCGGCGGCGGCGGCGCGGGCCTGGCGGGCGGTAGCGCCGGCCAGACCTTCTTCTTCACCGGCGATACCGCCGGTATCGACCACCAGGAACGGGTGGTCTTCATCAAGACGACAAACACCGTAATTACGGTCCCGGGTCACGCCGGGCTGGTCATGGACCAGCGCGTCGCGCGTACGGGTAAACGCATTGAACAGCGTGGACTTGCCGACATTCGGCCGTCCAACCAGGGCGACCAAGGGCAGCATCGCGGTAACTCCTTATTGTGCCAACCGGAACGCGGTCAGCTTTCCATCAACGTTCTGCACCAGCAGAATCCCATCGGCAGCTACCGGCTGGGCCAGGAGGGCGTCGCCGCCACTCTTGGCGCGCGCCGCGAACTCACCGTTATCGGTCCGCAACCAGTGCAGATACCCCTTGTAATCACCGACCACAACGTAATCGCCGTGGATGACCGGACCGGTCAGCGAACGACGGGCCAGGCCCGTCTGCGACCACATGGCCGAACCGCTGGCCTTGTCCAGGCCGAACACGCCGCCCTTGTTGTCGGTGACGAACACATTGCCCGAGGTCAGGGCCACGCCACCGGCGCCGCCATGATCACGTGCCCACAGCGGACGGCCGGTCGGGCCTTCGATCGCCATGGTCTGGTTCTTGAAACTGCTGACGAACAGCGTATTGCCTTCCAGCACCGGGGCGCCGTCGATATCGGCCATGCGCTCCAGCTCGGTACGGCCTTCGCCGGTGCCGACCATCTGGTCCCACAGCGTGCGGCCGTCCTGCATGGCCAGCGCGGCGATGGAGCCGTCGTCGTTGCCGATGAACAGCACGCCCGGGCTGGTGACGACCGGCGCGTTGCCACGCACGGTCAGCGCCGGCAGCTCGCGCGGGTTGAACCAGCGCTGGGTGCCGTTCTCGGCATCCAGACCGGTCACGCGACCGTCGTTGCTGCGCACGAAGACCAAGCCCTGGCCCACGGCCGGGGCGGAGATGACTTCACCCGGCACCTTGGCACGCCACTTCTCGGTGCCGTCGGCCGCGTTCAACGCGATGACTTCACCATCCAGGGTGCCGATGACGACCAGGCCGTCACCCACGCCCGGGCCACCGGACAGACGCAGCTTGGGCTGCTTCTTGACCTTAGCCGGTTCGTAGGTCCAGATCTTCTTGCCGGTCTGAAGGTCGATGGCATGCACGCCACCGTAGATGGCGGCCGCGTAGACGCGACCATCGGCGACCACCGGGCCCTGACGGACGCCGATGCGCTTCTCACCCTTGCCGACGTTGGCCGTCCAGATCTTGTCGACCTTGGCGGTGGCATCGAACTTCACCAGCTCGGCCGGTTCCAGTGCCTTCTTGGCCGCGGCATCTTTGCCGGCGAACCAGCCCTTCATCGTGCTGCAGCCGGTCAGGGCCATGCCCAACAGGGCAACCGTGGCAACGCGCTTGATCATGACCATCTGATTCATTACACCGACTCCGCAGGATCGGTGACGGTGCCACCGGCATCCGTCAACTTGGTTTCCAGCAGGCGCCGCTGGGGCGCTGCCACGTCCAGCGTCTTGAGCGCCTTCTCATACTGCTCGCGGGCGGCATCACGCTTGCCCTGCGCCATCAGTGCATCGCCATGGATTTCCAGGCTGGCGCTGTCGGTCGCGGTACCGAGCTGCTTGATCGCATCTTCGGTCTTGCCGGTGGCCACCAGCAGGCGCGCAACGCGCTGCTCGATCACCGGCTTGAATTCGGGGTCGGCCTTGATCGCGCGCAGGGTCGCCAGCGCGTCTTCGTTCTTGCCGGCATCGACCTGGGCCTTGGCCAGCTGCAGGGCAGCCAGATCGGCGTAGATGTTGGCCTTGCCGCTTTCCAGGTCCTTCACACCCTTGGCGGCCTGCTCCAGATCCTTTTCTTCCAGGCTCTTGAGGACGATCTGGTATTGGACGTTGGCGCCGGCCAGGCTGTTGCTGTGCCGGGTCTGCCACTCTTTCCAGCCCCAGATGCCACCGATCGCGATGGCTACGCCAGCGAGGATGCTGACACCGTTCTTCCGCAGCCAGCCGCGGACGCGTTCACTTTGTTCGTGCTCGTCGAGCAGGTCGTCGATCGCCATGCGTACTCTCGCCCCGCCCATGAGGAGGAGCTATTTGAATTGGATTGGGGAAACGCGGTTCAGTGCGAAACTGGGACCACGGAGCCGTCAGAGGATACCGTAAAGCGTGCCACGTTGGCTCGCTGGTACGGCGAAAGGTCGACGATAGTGCCGGCCTGCTGAACCTCGACCGCCGATGCATTGCCCAGCACCATGCGGGCTACCTGGCCTGGCGCGAAGCTGCGGGTCTCGCCCGACTTGATCAGGGCCTTTTCGACGGTGGTGCCGTCGGGCCCGGAAATATCCACCCAGCTGTCGCCTTTGAACTGCAGGCTCAGGGCGCCAGCCGGCGCTGCCGGCGCGGCGGCCGGACGCGGGACCGGGGTCAGCGACGCCAGGTACGGCGACGCCGGGGCCGATGGCTTGGCCGTCTCGGCCGTGGCCGGTGCAGCCGCCTGCGGGGCGTCACCGCCGGCCACCGGGACCGCCGCCGGAATCACATCCAGCGACGCGGTGTTCGGGGTGGTGGCGGTGCCATCGAAATGACCCCGGGTGGCGAACCAGACCGGCACGGCCAGCACCGCGGTGATGCCGACATACAGGACGCGACGGCCCAGGCTCTCGGCAATGCGGCGGGCGCGCGGGGTATGGGTATGGCTGACCAGCTGTGGCGGCACGATCGGCCCGATATGGGCCTGCTCGAGGATGTCGTCGATGTCCACCTTCAGCAGGCGGGCATAACTGCGCAGCTGGCCACGGACGAAGACCGGCGCGCCAAGGCGCTGCCACTGCTCTTCTTCAAGGGACTTCACTACCTGGACCGGCATGCGCAGCTGCTGCCCCACGGCCTCCAGGGTCAGTCCGGCCGCTTCCCGGGCCTGGCGAAGACGAGCTCCGCAACCGGCCGCAGTATCAAAAGCGTTCACAGTCTGGTCATCAATCACAATGCTTCAACCCCGGGGATTAGGTGCCGCATCCTGCGGAAATTCGTCATGAATTCGCTGCAGATAGCGACCGGATGCCACGCTGTCGCCAAGCCGCGCCTCGATTTGAGAGGCAAGTTGTAACACGGAACGTGTGGCCGGTGCAGCCGTCAAACGCCGTTGCGAAAAGGCGCGGGCCTCGAAATAACGCCCTTCGGCGTACTCATTGCGGGCCATCGACTCCAGCGCGTAGGCATTGACGGGATCTATCTCAAGCGCCCGCCGGAGGTCCCGAACCGCCCGCGCGGGCTGGCCTGCGTCCAGTGCACAGCCGCCGGCATTGGCCAGGGCGGAGGCCGGGGTGGTATAGCCCGGGGCCTGCAGCGCCCGGTCGAACCAGGCCAGCGACTCGGCCGGCTGGCCATGAGCACATAGCCAGGCACCATAATTGTTGAGAACGTCGCCGCGCTCGGGCCCCAACTCGGCGGCCTTGCCGTACAGGCGCCCGGCCTCGGCCTCGTTGCCGCGCTGGGTGGCAATGGCCGCCAGCAGCATGTAGGCCTCGGGGCGGCGTGCATCGATCTTCATCGCGGCCCGCACCCGCTTCTCGGCGGCATCCGGGGCGCCCGCACGCAGCGATTCGCCAGCCAGGACCATCTGGTCCTGGTAGTTCACCCGCTTGCGGATCTCGGGGTTGTCGCGGGCCTCGTAGGTCGGCGCGACCTCGAGTGGACCGGACGGCGGCTTGATCCCCTGCTGTTTGCCACAGCCGGCCAATGCCAGCGCGAAGAAAACAACGGCTGGCAATCGGCGATCAGGCAGCGGCATCCCGGTTTTTCCCGTCCTGCAGCGTTTTGTTGAACTCGGCCTGGCGGCGCGTACGGTCCATCACCTGGCCCTTGAGCTGGCCACAGGCGGCATCGATATCGTCGCCACGGGTACGCCGCACCATCGTCAGCACCTGCGAATCGAGCAGGATCTTCTGGAAGGCGCGGATTTCGGTTTCGCCGGAACGCTCGTAACGCGTGCCCGGGAACGGATTGAAGGGGATCAGGTTGACCTTGCCCGAGTTCGAGGCCTGCACGGCGTTGTCGAACTGGCGCATCAGCCGCGCCAGCTGGCGGGCGTGCTCGGGCTGGTCATTGATGCCCTTCATCAGGGTGTATTCGAAGGTGACCGATTCGCGGCGCTTGTTGGCGCGCAGGTAACGTGCGCACGAGGCCATCAGCTCGACGATCGGGTACTTCTTGTTGAGCGGGACCAGGGTCTCGCGCAGTGCGTCGTTGGGCGCATGCAGCGACACCGCCAGCGACACGTCGCTCTCGGTGGACAGGCGGTCGATCTGCGGCACCAGGCCGGAGGTGGACAGCGTCACGCGCTTGTTGGCCAGGCCGTAGCCCAGATCGTCGCGCATCACGCTCATGGCGCGCACGACGTTGTCGAAATTCATCAACGGCTCGCCCATGCCCATCATCACCACGTTGGTGAGACGACGCTGCTTGTGCGGGATGTTGCCCAGATGGCGCGCGGCGACCCACACCTGGCCGATGATCTCGGCGGTGGAGAGGTTGCGGTTGAAGCCCTGGGTAGCGGTCGAACAGAACGTGCAGTTCAGCGCGCAGCCGACCTGCGAAGACACGCACAGCGTGCCGCGGTTCTTGTCCGGGATGTAGACGGCCTCGATGGCGTTCTTGCCATCGGTGCCCATCGCCAGCAGCCACTTGTGGGTGCCGTCGGCGGAGGGCTTGTCGAACACGATGTTCGGAACCAGCACCTCGGCATGCTGCTTGAGCTTGGCACGCAGCGCCTTGCCGAGGTCGGTCATTTCATCGAAATCGGTGACGTAGTGATGGTGGATCCACTTCATCACCTGATGGGCACGGTAGCGCGCTTCGCCGAGTGTCTCGGCGAAGAAGCGCTCCAGACCCTCGCGATCGAGGTCGAGCAGGTTCTGCTTGGCCACAGCCGGGCCCGGAACGAGCACGGATGGGATGGCGGTTGGCTGTACGACCTCGTTCACGGCATCACTCTCAGCGCGAGACGACTTCAGTCGCGGCGAAGAAATAAGCGATTTCGATCGCGGCATTCTCAACCGAGTCCGAGCCGTGGGCGGCATTGGCATCGATGGATTCAGCGAAGTCGGCGCGGATGGTGCCTGCGGCGGCTTCCTTCGGGTTGGTGGCGCCCAGCAGGT
>Ga0308167_1000298_pt1 | contig 102497 bp, 113 predicted proteins | sample PhyCR1_2_FD_202138 | JGI IMG/M metagenome (GOLD analysis project Ga0308167, IMG submission 202138) | Phyllosphere microbial communities from UC Gill Tract Community Farm, Albany, California, United States - DLSLRC.R1 | ecosystem: Host-associated > Plants > Phyllosphere > Unclassified | place...
TTCCGCGGCCAGCTTGACCTTCTCGATGCGGTTCTTGATCAGTTCGCTGATTTCGGAGGGGTTGAGCGTGGTTGCCATCGTCAAGTCCTAGTGCCGGCAATCACGCCGGACGTTAAATGAATTCAGTTAGCGAGCGCGGTCTGCAGGCGCGACAGCTTGCCCTTGAGCGAGCCATCGATGACCACATCGCCGGCGTCGATCACGGCACCGCCGATCAGCGACGCATCGACCGCGGTCGTCACGTCCACCTCGCGGCCGAAGCGCTTGCGCAGCGCGGCCTTGATGGCGTCCAGTTCGGCGCCGGACAGTTCGGTGGCCGAGGTCACCGTGGCCTTGACCACGTGTTCGGCTTCAGCGCGCAGCTGGTCGTACATGCCGGCGATTTCCGGCAGCAGCGGCAGACGGTGCGCATCGGCCAGGATGGCCAGGAAGCGACCGAAGGTCTCGCTGGACGATTCCGGCACCAGCATCGCGACGGCATCGTCGCGGTCCAGTTCCGGGTTCGACAGCAAGGCCGCCACGCGCGGGTCGGCAGCTACGTGGGCGGAGAACGCAAGCGCGTCCGACCACGGCGCGAACGTGCCTTCGTCGCGCGCGGTCGCGAACGCGGCGCGGGCATACGGGCGTGCAAGCGTGAGGGCCTGGCTCATCGATCAGATCTCCGAGGCCAGCTCGTCGAGCAGCGCCTTGTGGGCGTTGGCGTCGATTTCGCGCTTGAGCAGCTTTTCGGCACCGCTCACGGCCAGGGCGGACACCTGCTTGCGCAGATCTTCACGGGCACGGTTGGCGGCAGCTTCGATCTCGGCGTGGGCCAGGTCTTTCTGGCGGTTGGCTTCGACGATGGCTTCATTCTTGGCGGCATCAACGATCTGGTTGGCGCGTGCGTGGGCCTGATCGATGATCTCGTTGGCCTTGGTGCGCGCATCCTTCAGTGCATCGTTGACCTTTTCCTGCGCCTGGGCCAGATCCTTCTGGCTGCGGTCGGCAGCGGCGAGGCCTTCAGCGATCTTCTGCTGACGCTCTTCGATGGCGTTCATCAACGGCGGCCAGATCTTGGTCGCGATGATCCAGATCAGACCGGCAAACGCCAGTCCCTGGGCAACGAGGGTAAAACCGATATCCATGGGGTTCGCTCAATCGGGGGTGACGGGGTGGATGGGCCGCCTTGGCGGCGCATCCGATCCTTCATCCGCGATCAGGCGCACACGGCGCCTGATCGTTTCGCTGTTGCTGGATTAACCAGCAACCTGCGGCAGGCGTGCAACGAACTCGCCGATCATCGGGTTGGCGAAGGCCAGCAGCAGGCCGACGGCGACCGAGATGATGAACGCGGCGTCGATCAGGCCGGCGGTGATGAACATGCGGACCTGCAGAACCGGAATCAGTTCCGGCTGACGGGCAGCCGATTCCAGGAACTTACCGGCCATGATGGCCAGACCGAGACCGGCACCCAGCGCGGCCAGGCCGATCATGATGCCGACGGCGAGGACGGTGGAGCTCTGGACTTGGGCGAGGTTGGTCAGGACGGCGAAGTACATGGTTTTCTCCTGGAACTTTGAATAGCTAAGGGTTTAGAAACAAACGGATGAAGGGTGAAGCGAAACTCAGTGAGCGTCTTCCGACAGGCTCAGGTACACGATGGACAACATCATGAAGATGAACGCCTGCAGCGGAATCACCAGCAGGTGGAACAGCATCCAGCCCAGGCCGAATGCACCGCCTGCGATGGCACCGGCGATACCCGCACCGCCCAGCACCCAGATCAGCAGGAAGACGATTTCGCCGCCGAACATGTTGCCGAACAGTCGCATCGCCAGCGAAATCGGCTTGCTCAGCCACTCGACGATGTTGAGGATCAGGTTGAACGGCATCATCCACTTGCCGAACGGCGCGGTCAGGAATTCCTTGGTGAAACCACCCAGGCCCTTGGAACGCAGCGCGAAGAACAGCATCAGGAAGAACACGCTGATCGACATGCCCAGGGTGGCATTGACGTCGGCGGTGGGGACCGGCTTCCAGTACGGCACGCCGAGGGCTTCCAGCGGCATGGCGATGAAGTCGGCCGGGATCATCTTGATGAGATTCATCATGAGGATCCAGAAGAACAGGGTGATCGCGATCGGGGTCACCAGCTTGCTGGTGCCGTGGTAGGTGTCCTTGGCCTGGCGGTCAACGAACTCCAGGCAGATCTCGACGAACGCCTGCCACTTGCCCGGGACGCCGGCGGTGGCCTTGCGGGTTGCCATCCAGAAGCCGAACACCATCAACAGGCCCATCAGGACCGAAGTCACGATGGTGTCGACGTGGATCGCCCAGAAACCACCTTCCTGCATATGGAACGTCAGGTTGTGCAGGTGATGTTGGATGTAGGAGGTGGGTGTCAGCGCCTCGCCTGCCATGTGTCCGGAACCTTGAGTTAAATGAAAATTGGATCAGCGCCTGGCCAGAGCCAGGACCTGGAACATCAATCCGACGGCGATACCGGCCAGCAGCGCCAATGCAGGCAGCTTGAAGACCAGGAAACCCACCATCAGGACGCCGAATACGAGCACCCACTTTGCCACGACCGCCAGAATCAGGCGGGTCATCGCCGAGCCTGCGGCCTGCACCCCACCCCCCAGCGCCATCCGCGCAGCCACCCAGCCGGCCGCCGAAACCGCCACGCCGGAGAGCAACGCCCCCAGGGCTGCCTTCGGGCCTCCCCACAGCAGCAGGGCCAGAGCCAGGACAGCCACTGCAACGAGCGGGTAAACCGCTGCGCGCAGCATCAGTCGCCGACCCGCGTCAACGGAGTTCAGCACGTGAATGTCCTGCATGGTTGTGAGTAGGAAAGGCCGAGGTCGCAAGCTAGCGCCTCGTCGAGCCGCCAAATTATAGCAATGGGACAATTTGAGAGACAACCGCTGCCTGTTCATCCCGGATGTAAGCCCGCCGTTGGCGGCTCTTGCGAGCCTGTTCCACCACCGGGCCAATCCCTTTGCGCAAAGGGACACGCGATGCGGCGGTGCAACATATTGAACTTTGGTCGCACGGTCCGGTCATAACGACCAGCCTGCCGTTGAATCCTCGTCGGCGTCCCGCGCGCAGGCCAGTACAGGGTGGCCCCGCAGCCCTCTCCGGGGCCACCCTCTTTTTGCGGCCTGCGGCGCTCGCGGGCCGGGTCGAACAACGCTGGCGGCTAGCGCGTGTAACGGGGTGCGGCCCCGGAACCGGCCAGCAAACCGCCCTGCGGTAAGCCAAAGTGCATGAACGGTACACACAGCCTCCACCATACCTTCACGAATGGTGGACGTCGCAGTGGGCAATGTGACGCCACATCACTAGAACCACCGCAAGGACCCCCGATGCGCCCGATGCTCTCCCTGCTTGCCGTGCCAGTCGCACTGGCCGCGCTTTCCTACGCCGCTCCGTCCCACGCTGCCGAAGGCGATGACCGCTTCGCCCTGCGCCTGGGTGCGATGCAGATCGATTCGGACAACACGATCCGCGGCAACACCAACATCGCTGGCCAGGATGTGGGCTTCTCCGAAGATTTCGGCCTCGGTGGCAAGGAATGGGAGCCGCGCGTGGACGGCATGTTCCGCATCAGCAACCGCCAGCGCCTGCTGTTCAACTACTTCAAGTACGACAAGGATCGCCGCGAGACCCTCGACCAGGGTGTGAGCTTCGGCGATACCAACGTGCCGGCCGGCAGCTTCATCAAGGGTGAGCTGAAGTATCAGGTCGCCAGCCTGGTGTACGACTACTCGGTCGTGGACACCGACACGTTCGACCTCGGCCTGCAGCTGGGTGCCGAGTACGCCAAGGTGAGCACCAAGGCTTACGCGGATGTCGGTGATCTGTACCAGGGCGAGTTCCTGGACGAGAAGGCCGACGGTGTCGCCCCGGTGGTTGGTGCGCGCCTGAGCTTCACTCCGTCCGAGAAGTGGATGATCACCTTCCAGGGCCAGTACCTGAACACCAAGTGGGGCAACTTCGACGATTACGACGGCGACCTGAGCCGTGCCAATGCGATCGTCGATTACCGCTTCACCAAGAACTTCGGCGTGTTCGCCGGCTACGACTGGTTCAAGCTCGACGTCGATCAGACCGGCAGCGATGGTACGATCGGTCTGAAGCAGGAGTTCAAGGGTCCGGTGGCAGGCGTCAGCTTCGTCTTCTAAGCCCTTCGCAACACCGCTCTCCAAGCGCGGCCTCCGGGATATCGGGGGCCGCGTTTTTTTTTGCGTTGCGGGGTGGAGCAACAGCATGGTGATCGGGGTCGGGCACGGATACCCTGTCGGGCGAATGTCCCCCGGCGACGGCCTGTGGCCGTCACCTCCTCCTTGATTTCGCCCCACAGGGTATCCGTACCCGCCCGGCCAATTTTCCGGCGGCTGCCGGGAGAGCACGTCAGGCCAGCGCTTCGCTCCGCGGGTTGCGGCGGGGCAACAAAAAACCCCGGCTTTCGCCGGGGTTTTTCGTTGCATTACTTCTTCTTCGGCATGTACAGATCGGTGATCGTGCCGTCGTAGATCTCCGCGGCCATCGCCACCGATTCGCTCAGGGTCGGATGGGCGTGGATGGTGTGGCCGATGTCCTCGGCCTCCGCACCCATCTCGATCGCCAGGCCGATCTCGGCCAGCAGGTCACCGGCGTGCACGCCGACGATCGCGCCACCGATGATGCGGTGGGTCTGTTCGTCGAAGATCAGCTTGGTGAAGCCCTCGGTACGGCCGATGCCGATCGCGCGGCCGCTGGCGGCCCACGGGAACTTGGCCACGCCGACCTTCAGGCCCTTGGCCTTGGCTTCGGTTTCGGTCACGCCGACCCACGCGATTTCCGGGTTGGTGTAGGCCACCGACGGAATCACGCGCGCCACCCATTCCTTCTTCTCGCCGGCGGCCACTTCCGCGGCCAGCTTGCCCTCGTGCGTGGCCTTGTGGGCCAGCATCGGGTTGCCGACGATGTCGCCGATCGCAAAGATATGCGGCACGTTGGTGCGCATCTGGCGGTCCGCCGGGATGAAGCCACGGTCGGTGACCTGCACGCCGGCCTTCTCGGCATCGATCTTCTTGCCGTTCGGCGAGCGGCCCACGGCGACCAGCACGCGGTCGAAGGTGGTTGCCTCCAGACCCGGCTTTTCGCCTTCCACGGCGGCTTCGAAGGACACGGTGATGCCGGCCTTGTCGGCCTTGACGTCGGTCGCCTTGGTCTTCAGGTGCACCACGATGCCCTGCTTCTTCAGGCGGTCGGCCAGCGGCTTGACCAGGTCCTTGTCGGCGCCCGGCATCAGCTGGTCCATGAACTCGACCACGGTCACTTCACTGCCCAGCGCGCCATACACGGTCGCCATTTCCAGGCCGATGATGCCGCCACCGACCACCAGCAGCTTGCCCGGCACGTCGGCCAGTTCCAGCGCATCGGTGGAGTCCATGACGCGCTTGTCGTCCCACGGGAAGTTCGGCAGCTTCACCGCCTGCGAACCGGCGGCGATGATGCACTGCTCGAAGCGCAGCAGCTGGGTCTTGCCGTCGTCGCCGACGATCTCCAGCTCGTTGGCCGAGACGAACTTCGCCAGGCCCTGCACGGTGCGCACCTTGCGCTGCTTGGCCATGCCGGACAGGCCCTTGGTCAGCTGGGTGACCACCTTTTCCTTGTAGCTGCGCAGCTTGTCCAGGGTGATGGTCGGCTTGCCGAACTCGACGCCGAAATCACCGGCATGGGCAACTTCATCGATCACTGCGGCGGCATGCAGCAGCGCCTTGGACGGGATGCAGCCCACGTTGAGGCAGACGCCACCGAGGCTGGCATAACGTTCCACCAGTACGGTGTCCACGCCCAGATCGGCCGAGCGGAAGGCAGCGGTGTAACCGCCCGGGCCGGCGCCCAGCACCACCATCTTGCACTCGATGTCGGCCGGCTTGCCCGAGGACAGCGCCGGCTGCGGCGCGGCCGGTTCGGCCGGGGCGCGGTGCGAGGGGGTCACCGGCGGCTTGCTGGCCGGTGCGTCGGCCTTGGGTGCCTCGGCCTTGGCCGGCGCGGCCGGTGCAGCCGCCTCACCTTCAGCCTCCAGCAGCAGTACCACATCGCCTTCGGAGAGGTTGTCGCCGAGCTTGACCTTGATTTCCTTGACCACGCCAGCAGCCGACGAGGGCACTTCCAGCGTTGCCTTGTCCGATTCCAGCGTGACCAGACCCTGGTCCTTCTTCACCGTGTCACCCACGGCGACCAGCAGTTCGATCACCGGGACACCGCTGTAATCGCCGATGTCGGGAACCTTGATTTCAATTGCGGCCATTCGTGTTCTCCTGGTGCTCAGCCGGCCTTGCCGCCGAGCAGTTGCTGCAGTTCTTCGAGCGACTCGTCCAGATCTTTCCAGCGACGGTCGAGCTTCTTTTCCCTGGTGTCGCTGGCCTGGATCGGCAGCGCCACCTGTTTCATCATCCGCCGGCCCGCACCACACGCCAGGCCGGTGCCGCTGTAACGCTGGCCCTCCACGGTGGAGGACCGCACGTTATCGTCCAGCACCGGCGCCCTGCGCTCGCTGCACCATCGGCAGCGCCATCAGCAGCCCGGCCAGGACCAGGCCCTGCTTCACAGCAGGACGCGCCGCATGTCGGCCAGCACCTGCGAGAGGTAGGTGGTGAAGCGGGCGGCCAGCGCGCCATCGATGACGCGGTGGTCATAGCTCAGCGACAGCGGCAGCATCAGCTTCGGCGCGAACTCCTTGCCGTTCCAGACCGGCTGGATCGACGACTTGGACACGCCCAGGATGGCCACTTCCGGCGCATTGACGATCGGGGTGAACGCAGTGCCACCAATGCCGCCCAGCGAGCTGATCGAGAAGCAGCCACCGCTCATGTCGGCCGGGCCGAGCTTGCCATCACGCGCCTTCTTGGCCAGTTCGCCGGATTCCTGCGCGATCTGCACCACGCCCTTCTTGTCGACATCGCGGATCACCGGCACGACCAGGCCGCTCGGCGTATCGGCCGCGAAGCCGATGTTGAAGTACTTCTTCAGGGTCAGGTTCTCGCCGCTGGCATCCAGCGAAGCGTTGAACTCCGGGAACTTCTTCAGTGCCGCGGCGCTGGCCTTGACCAGGAAGGCGAGCATGGTCAGCTTGATGCCGGCCTTCTCGTTTTCCTTGTTCAGGGCCACGCGCAGGGCTTCCAGCTCGGTGATGTCAGCCTGCTCGAACTGGGTGACGTGCGGAATCATCGCCCAGTTGCGGGCCAGGTTCGCGCCCGAAATCTTCTTGATGCGCGACAGCGGCTGGACCTCGACCTCACCGAACTTGCTGAAGTCGACCTTCGGCCAGGCCAGCAGGTTCAGGCCGCCACCGGCCGCCACCGTGCCGCCAGCGGCAGCGCCGCCGCCGGCCAGGGCCGACTTGACGAACTTCTGCACGTCGGACTTGGTGATGCGGCCACCCTTCTCGGTGCCGCTCAGCTGGTTCAGGTCCACGCCCAGCTCGCGGGCGAACACGCGCACGGCCGGCGAGGCATAGGGCACCTTCTGCGGCAGCACGCTGTCGGCGTTGAAGGCGACCGGCGGGCTGGTCGGCGAGCCACCCGACGGGGCAGCAGCGGCCGGGGCCGGCTGGGTCGGCTTGGCGGCGGACTGTTCGATGTCACGGGCGGCCAGCTTGTCCGGCTCGGCCGGGGCGGCGACGGGCTCGACCTTGGTCGCGGTCTCGGCCGCTTCGGTCTTGGCGGCCGGGGCCGGGGCAGCAGCAGCGGCCGGCGCGGCGGTCTCTTCGCTGACTTCGATCAGCGCCACGAGCTTGCCCTCGGAGAGGTTGTCGCCGACCTTGACCTTGATTTCCTTGACGATACCGGCCACCGAGGACGGCACTTCCATCGTGGCCTTGTCCGATTCCAGCGTCACCAGACCCTGGTCTTTCTTGACGGTATCTCCAACGGCGACCAGCACCTCGATTACCGGGATATCGCTGTAGTCACCGATATCGGGGACAAGTGCTTCCTTGATTTCGGCCATGGGGAAAACTCCGGCAATCTGGTGTAGGGAATCGCCTATTGTGGGGGTATCGCGCGCCAGCGCCAACCGGCTTGGCGAATTTTCCGCCCCCCTGTCCCGGGACAGGCTGTTGCAGGCATCTGCTTTGGCCGGATTCGGCTTGGCACAGTGCAAAGCGGAATTTTCCAGTCGGTACCGTATTGTCCGCCGCTGTCCCCGCCTCAGCGGCACACGGCATCGACCAGCGGCTGCCACGCCTGCACCAGCCGGGGCAGCGGCCAGGCCGCATTGGCGGGGCTGGTGGAGGGCAGCGACCAGACCGGCAACGCCTGCGCCGGTCCGACAAGCGCGGGCGCGATGAACCGCTGGAACGCGCGGTAGGCGGTGCCGCCATTGCAGGCGATCGCGCACAGCGAGGGCAGTCCCTCGATCAGTGCGCCCAGCGCATTGGGGACTTCACTGCCACGCACGATCGACGCATCCAGGCTGCCGCGTCGTTCGCACTGCCCGATCACATCCCACACGCCCACGCCGGTCGCGTTCAATGCATGCATGCGATCGGGATAAGGAACCGTTGCGTCGATCCCGCACAGCACGCCCATCAACGGCCAGAAACGATTGCGCGGATGCGCGTAGTACTGCGCGGCCTGCAGCGACGCCACGCCGGGCATCGAGCCGAGCACCAGCACGCGGCATCCTGCATTCAGCTGCGCAGGAAAGCCGATGCAGCGGGTTGTTTCCATCACACGGTCACCAGATGCATGAATGTCGGAGGTTGCATGATCGCCCGGAAATACAGCGGTTTCGCACTGATCGCTGAATGGAAACAACTAAAATTTAACGCGCGTCGGATGCGATTCATATTGCGGGGACTACGGTTGCCTCGCCCCACAACACCGGGGCCCAGAACAAAAACATCCTGAGGAGATTCCCCCATGCGCTCCATCCGTACTCTGACCCTGGCTACCCTGACTGCTCTTGCTTTTGCGCCGGCTGCTTTCGCGCAGGACAGCACCGTTGATACCGCGTCCGGCAAGCACTTCGCCGTGGTCGGCGGCGTCTCGCTGCTGCAGCCGAAGAACGACCCGCTGGACGGCGTGCGCAAGGTGGACGGTGGCCCGGCCCCGACCCTGAGCTTCAGCTACTACATCAACGACAACTGGGCCGTGGAACTGTGGGGCGCAGCGGACAAGTTCGACCACCGCGTGCGCGGCACCGATGGCGCCCGCCTGGGCACCGTCGAGCAGCAGCCGATCGCGCTGAGCGGCCAGTACCACTTCGGCCAGGCCGACAACGTGTTCCGTCCGTTCGTGGGCGCCGGTTACTACGAGTCCAACTTCAGCAATGAGGACCTCGCCAGCGACATCGGCCACATCGGTGTGAAGACCGCCAAGGGCGCGATCGGCACCGTCGGCGTGGACATGAACATCAACAGCACCTGGTTCGCCCGCGCCGATGCCCGCTACATGCATTCGCGCCCGGAACTGACCGTCAACGGCGAAGGCACCGGCGACAAGGCCAAGCTGGATCCGTGGACCGTGGGCTTCGGCATCGGCGCGCGCTTCTAAGCACGCCTTTTGCCGCACCACGCAGTTCGCACAACGGGCCCCTTGCGGGCCCGTTGTCGTTGTGGGGCCGCTACTTTCATCGGGAGTTGCCGACCACTGCCCGACACTGGCCACCACGGCGGACCACGCCGATCCGCCCCGGGGAGCCGATGCGCGAGTCCTTCGACATGCTGGTGGTGGGCGGCGGCATCAATGGCGCCGGGATCGCGCGTGATGCGGCCGGGCGCGGGCTCTCGGTATGTCTGTGCGAGCAGGATGACCTGGCCGCCCACACCTCCAGCGCCAGCACCAAGCTGATCCACGGTGGCCTGCGCTACCTGCAGCAGGGTGAAGTCGCGTTGGTGCGCAAGGCGCTCAACGAACGCGAAACGCTGCGCCAGCTCGCCCCGCACCTCATTGCCCCGACCACGTTCGTGCTACCGCATGTGCGCCATCTGCGCCCGGCCTGGATGCTGCGTGCCGGCCTGTGGCTGTACGACCACCTGGGCCGCGCCAATCCGCATTTCCCGCCCTCGCAGCGTATCGACCTGCGACGCGATCCCCGCGGCGAGACGTTGCAGCCGGGCTACCGGACCGGCTTCACGTATGCGGACGCTCGCGTCAACGATGCCCGGCTGGTGGTGCTCAACGCACTGGATGCACACGAGCGCGGTGCCGATATCCGCACCCGCACCCGCTGCGAACAGTTGATCCGCCACCGCGACCACTGGTGGGCGGTGCTGCGTACGGCCAGCGGCGACGTGCAGCGCATCCGCGCCCGCTGCGTGGTCAACGCCAGCGGCCCCTGGGCCGGCACGGTGCTGCAGCGCGCGGGGCTGGATGCACCGCTCGGGCTGCGGCTCGTGCAGGGCAGCCACCTGGTGGTGCCGCGCCTGTTCGCACATGACAGCGCCTACCTGTTCCAGCAGCCCGACCAGCGCGTGGTGTTCGCGATCCCGTTCGAGCAGGACTTCACCCTGATCGGCACCACCGATACCGATTACGACGGTGATCCGGCGTGGGTCAAACCGCGCGCGGAGGAGCAGGCCTATCTGCTTGATGCGGTGAACCGGTTCCTGCGCGTGCCGGTCGAGGCCGATGACATCGTCTGGCGCTACAGCGGCGTGCGCCCGCTGCTGGCCGATCATCATCGCGCTGCATCGCAGGTCACCCGCGATTACCGGCTGGAGCTGGACACCGCCGGCGCCCCGCTGCTGAGCGTGCTGGGCGGCAAACTCACCACGTATCGCGCATTGGCCGAGGAAGCGCTTGGGCGCCTGTCACCCTCGCTGCCGGCGATGGGAGCGGCCTGGACGGCCGGCGGGCCACCCCTGCCCGGTGGCGACGGTGGCAACGCGGTACAGGTGGCTGAGACCCTGCAGCGCGATCATCCTCACCTGCCCCCTGCCCTGCTCCAGCGCCTGGCCGCCAGCTACGGCACGCGGGCGATCGGCCTGCTGGCCGGCGCACACGCGTTGGAGGCGCTCGGCCGGGACCATGGCGGCGGCCTGCACGAGCGCGAGCTGGACTACCTGATCACCCACGAATGGGCACGCACCGCCGAGGACGTGCTGTGGCACCGCAGCCATCTCGGCCTGCGGCTGGACGCTGCACAGCGCAAGGCCCTGGCGGCTACCGTGCAGGCGCGCGTTTCGATGCCGTAGGCTGTATGTCTGTCACGCCTCACGGCATCGATTCCACGGAGCAGACCATGGACAAGCACTACGTGCTCGCCATCGACCAGGGCACGACCAGTTCGCGCGCCATGCTGTTTGATCGTGCCGGGCGCATCGCCGGCAGCGCGCAGCGCGAGTTCACCCAGATCTTCCCGCAGCCGGGCTGGGTCGAGCACGATCCGCGCGAGATCCTGACCAGCGTCTACACCACGATCACCGAACTGTTGAACCGCCACCAGGTGGACCCGCGCACGATCGCCGGGATCGGCATCACCAACCAGCGCGAGACCACCGTGGTCTGGGACAAGGCCACCGGCCAGCCGATCCACAACGCGGTGGTATGGCAGTCGCGGCAGAGCCATGCGATCTGCGAGCAGCTCAAGGCCGACGGCCACGAGCCGCTGATCCGGCGCAGGACCGGGCTGCTGATCGATGCCTATTTTTCCGCGACCAAGATCCGCTGGATCCTCGATCACGTCGAGGGCGCGCAGGCACGTGCCGAACGCGGCGAGCTGCTGTTCGGCACCATCGACAGCTGGCTGATCTGGAACCTCAGTGGCGGCCAGGCGCACGTCACCGATGTAACCAATGCCGCGCGCACGCTGCTGTTCGATATCCATGCGCTGCAGTGGGACGATGAGCTGCTGGCGCTGTTCAACATTCCGCGCGCGATGCTGCCGCAGGTCCGCAGCTCCAGCGAGGTGTATGCCACCACCCAGGCGCAGTTCTTTTTCGACCAGCACCTGCCCATCGCCGGCATCGCAGGGGATCAGCAGGCCGCGCTGTTCGGCCAGGCCTGCTTCGAGCCGGGCATGGCCAAGAACACCTACGGCACCGGCTGTTTCATGCTGATGAACACCGGCGACAAGGCGGTGGTATCCGAGAACGGGCTGCTCACCACCATCGCCTGGGGCATCGATGGCCGCGTGGAATACGCACTGGAAGGCTCGATCTTCGTCGCCGGCTCGGTGGTGCAGTGGCTGCGCGATGGGCTGCGCATGTTCGGCAAATCCAGCGATTGCCAAGCGTACGCCGAGCGGGCCGCCGACAACGGTGGCGTGTACCTGGTGCCGGCGTTCGTGGGACTGGGCGCACCGTACTGGCGCAGCGATGTGCGTGGCGCGATGTTCGGCCTGACCCGCGGCACCACCAAGGAACACTTCATCCGCGCGGCGGTGGAATCCATGGCGTACCAGACCCGCGATGTGCTGGCGGCGATGCAGGCCGATGCGGGCATCGAGCTGAAGGAACTGCGCGCCGATGGCGGTGCGATCGCCAATGACTTCATGGCGCAGTTCCAGAGCGACATCCTGGGCGTGCCGGTGCTGCGCCCGCAGGTGGCCGAGACCACCGCGCTGGGCGCCGCGTATCTGGCCGGGCTGGCCACCGGCTTCTGGAGCAGCCGGGCGGAGATCGCCGAACAGTGGGCGGTGGACCGCCGCTTCACCCCGCAGATGCCGACGGATCAGCGCGAGGCGCTGTACCGCGGCTGGCAGCAGGCGGTGGAAGCGACGATGGGCTTCCGCGTGGGGTGACGCCCGCGTCGGCGATCATTGCCGCGCGGGCGCGGCCAGCCACGCATGGCGTGGCGCTACCGTGGGTGCCGGTCAGAATGCCGGGAGGACCGCACCCTTGTACTTCTCGGCGATGAAGGCCTTCACTTCCGGGCCGGTCAGGGCCTTGGCCAGCTGCTGTACGCGGGCATCGTCCTTGTTGTCCGGGCGGGCAACGAGGAAGTTCACGTACGGCGAATCCTTGCTCTCGATCGCCAGCGCATCCTGGGTCGGGTTGAGCCCGGCATCCAGCGCGTAGTTGGTGTTGATCAGGGCCAGATCGACCTGGTCCAGCACGCGCGGCAGCATCGCCGAGTCCAGCTCGCGGAACTTGAGCTGCTTCGGGTTGGCGGTGATGTCGCGCTGGGTCGCCAACGCATTGGTCGGGTCCTTGAGCGTGATCACGCCGGCCTTGTGCAGCAGGATCAGCGCGCGGCTGTTGTTGCTCGGGTCGTTGGGGATCACCACGTCGGCGCCGTTGGGCAGCGCATCGAGCGATTTGAAGCGGCGCGAGTACGCACCGAAGGGCTCGATATGCACGCCGATCACCTTGACCAGGTCGGTCTTGCGGTCGCGGTTGTAGGCGTCCAGGTAGGGCTCGGTCTGGAAGTAGTTCACGTCGACCTGCTTCTGCACCAGCTGGTCATTGGGCTGCACGTAATCGTTGAACACGCGCACCTCCAGGGTCAGCCCCTCCTTCTCCAGGATCGGCTTGACCACGGCCAGGATCTCGGCGTGCGGCACCGCGGTGGCCGCGACCACCAGCTTCTGGGAATCATGGGCCGGCTTGCCACAGGCGGACAGGGCCAGCGAGGCGGCAAGCAACGGGAGCAGCAGGTACTTTTTCATGGGGGCAGCGGAATCCGTAGGGGCAGCAACGCCCCACGATACCGCACGCCCCGCCCTTGCGGAATCCGGGGCATATGACCCCACGGCATGAGCCGATGCCGGCCGGGCCGGCTTACTCGTAGCTGGTCAGCGCCAGGGCCAGCAGGGCCTTGGCCTGTTCGCGCAGCATCACCGGCTCGACGATCTCCGCGTCCGAGCCGTAGTGCAGCACGTCCATCAGCAGCTCACGCGAGACGCTGTAAGGCAGTTTCAGCTCGTAGCGGCCATCGGGCAGGAAACGGCCCTGCTGCTTGGAATGCCAATGCTCATCGGCCACCCAGCGTGCGGCCTTGGCACTGAAGACGATCGTGGCCCAGCCCTTGGGCGGTCCGGAGAAGATGCCGTAGCTGGCGCCCAGCTGCTCGTCCAGCTCGCTCTCATCCACATCGCGCGCGGTGGTATCGATCACGCGGGCCTTGTAGATGCGGTCCACGGCGAAGCTGCGCAGGCCTTCGCGGCCGTGGTCCCACGCATCGAGGTACCAGTTGTCGCGATAGTGGGTCATGCGCTGCGGCGACACGGTGCGCTGGGTCGCCTCGTCGGTGGAGCGGGCCCGGTACTCGAAGGCCAGCTGCTTGCGCTCCAGCACCGCCGAGGCCACCGCGCGGAAGCTGGCCTCATCGAATTTGCGCCCGCGGTGCGGAATGACCCGGACCCGGTCGACCGGCCAGCTGGAGACACCGGCCTGCGCCGCCAGCAGCCCTTCGATGCGCTGCTGCAGCGGGGCCAGCACCGAGGACAACACGCCGCCGCCCGTACGCGAGAGCAGGTGCTGGGAGGCCAGCAGCGCGTGCAGCTCTTCCGAGCTGAGCCACAAGCCCGGCAGCTCGAAGCGGTCGCTTTCGTCGGCCTGGTAGCGGAAGCCCGCCTCGCCATCGCCTTCCACCGGCGCCATCAGCGCATCGCGCAGGAAGGCCAGGTCGCGGTAGACAGTCGCGCGGGAACACTCCAGTTTTTCCTGCAGGGCCGCCACCGTTACCGGGTAACGGGCGGACTTGAGCAGGCGATGCAGGGCGTTGATGCGTTCATATCGGTCCATGACCCGATTATGTCCGAGTCGCCGTCGTTGTGGCGGCTTCGGCTGCATCTTCGGCTATCGTGGGGCCCCCATCGCCTGCTGCCGCCCGTCATGCGCCTGTTGCCCGCCCTTGCCCTGTCCGCCGCCGCCCTGCTGCCCAGCGGCTGTGGGCGCACTGAAACGCCCGTGGCTGCGGTGCCTGCCGCGACCGCACCGGCCGCCGATCCGGTCGGCACGGTGCTGGCCGCCAGCCAGCGCTTCGGCCAGCTGCGCAGCTTCCATGCGGTGATGAAGATGCAGGGCCCGCGCGCGGTGGAGGCGCAGATGGACTACGTGGCCCCGGACCGCTACCGCCTCGTCACCGAGGATGGCCCGCAGACCATCATCGGCGGCACCTTCTTCCTGCAGCGTGCCGGCGAAGTGCGCCAGATCCCGGTGCCCGAAGGGATGCTGGCCCAGTGGCGCAATCCGTTGCCCGCCGATCTGGAGCCGGCGCAGCTGCAGGTGCGCGACCTCGGCGAAGAACGCGCCGGCGGCCAGCGCGCCCATAAATACGAGGTGCGCCACGCGACCGCAGCGCCCGATGGCCTGCTGTACTGGGTCAATGCACAGGGCCTACCGGTGCAGATCGAGCGCAAGGGCCAGACCAACGGGCAGCCGTTCCGGATCACCGTGACCTACTCGCGCTTCGACGACGCCGCGCTGCGGATCGATATTCCCTGAACAGGGGCGAGGCCGAACGGGTCCTAAAGCCCCGGCCCATCGCCGAATGTGACGTGGAACGCATCAAGTATCATCCCCCCCTTGTTGTCCCTCCCCCTTGTCCGATCACGGAGAACCGTTGATGTCCCTGCGCGTTTCGTTGCTTGTTCCCCTGCTGCTCTGCGCCCCGGCGGTTTATGCACAGGACGTTGCCGAACTGGCGGCGATGACCTCCCCCTGGAGCGGCAGTGGCGGCGAACTGGGCTTTGCCTCGGCCCGCGGCAACAGCAATACCGAGAGCTTCAACGGTCGTCTGCGCCTGCGCTACACCGATGATGACTGGGTGCACAGCATGGACCTGTTCGGCCTGCGCTCGCGCTCGGAGTACACCGATACCAACGACGACGGCACCACCATCCGCCGCCGCAACACCACCGCCAACCGCTACACCGGCAGCGCCGGCAGCGCGCTGCAGCTGGGCGAACACCGCCAGATCACCGCCACGGTGCGTTACGAGCGCGACGATTTCGCCACCTACGACCGCCAGAGCTCGTTCGGTCTCGGTTACGGCACCCGGATCATCGACGCCGAGCGCTTCTACATGGACGCGCAGATCGGTCCGGGTGTGCGCCGCACCCACAACACCGAAGACGACTCGACCCGTACCGGCCTGATCGGCCGCGGCCTGTTCGATCTCAAGTACACGCTGACCCCGAACACCGACCTGGTGAACACGCTGCTGGTCGAATCGGGCTCGTACAACACCTTCGCGCAGAACGATTTCGGCGTATCGGTGAGCATGAACGAGCATCTGGCGCTGAAGGCCGGCTGGCAGGCGCGTCACAACAGCGACGTCGCCGATGACAAGCGCAAGACCGACACGCTGACCACGATGAACGTGGTCTACAAGTTCAAGTAATCGCTGCGGGCGCCGGTGCGCCCGCCATCGTGACGTAGTGCCGGCCGCTGGCCGGCTAGCCGGGAACCTCGCGCGATCTGGAATGTCGGCCAGCGGCCGGCACTACACCGCGAGCAGTTCCCCGGCGCCGGCATCGAGCAGCCCGCGCGCGACGCGCTGGCCCAGCGTTTCCGGGTCACTGGCCGGGCCACGCGCCTGGGCACGCACGATGCGGCCATCGGCGACCCCGCCGACCAGGCCCTGCAGGAACAGATTCTCCCCTTCCCACTGCGCGAACCCCGCTACCGGTACATGGCAGCTGCCGTGCAGCGCGCGGTTCATGGCGCGCTCGGCTTCCACGCAGGCACGCGTGTCGGCATCGTCCAGCGCAGCGAACAGGCCCATCACCGCCGCGTCCTCGCCGTTGCACTCCACCGTGACTGCGCCCTGCGCCGGGGCCGGCAACCAGTCCGGGGCGGCCAGGCGCGCCACGATACGGTGGCCCAGGCCCAGGCGTTCCAGCCCGGCGACCGCCAGCACGATCGCGTCGTAACCGCCGTTGTCGAGCTTGGCCAGGCGCGTGTTGACGTTGCCGCGCAGGTCCTGCAGCTCAAGATCCGGGCGCAGCGCGCGCAGCTGGGCCTGGCGGCGCAGCGACGAGGTGCCCACCCGGGCCCCGATCGGCAATGCCTCCAGCGAGGCGTACAGATTTGAAATGAACCCGTCGGCCGCGTCGTGACGGGTCAGCATGGCTGGCAGCGCGAAGGGCGCGTCCAGTTCCATCGGCACGTCCTTGAGCGAGTGCACGGCGCAATCCGCTTCGCCACGCAGCATCGCCAGTTCCAGTTCCTTGAGGAACAGGCCCTTGCCGCCGATCGCCGCCAGCGAGCGGTCCAGCACCTCATCGCCGCGGGTGCTCATCGGGATCAACACCACCTCCAGCCCCGGGTGCGCCTGGCGCAGGCGGTCGGCGACGTATTCGCTCTGCCACAGGGCAAGCGGGCTCTTTCGGGTGGCGATGCGCAGGGTCTTCATGGCGCCATTATCGACGCACGGAGGCATATCGACCAACGGTGAGCGCCTGCCAGGCCCGATGGGATCCCCGTGGCCTACAGGTGTTTGAGGTCCTGCTTGAGGCTGGCCACGCAGCGGCGGCTGACTTCCAGCGGCCCGTGGCCATGGCGCAGCACCGCCTGGACCTGGCCTGCGCCATTTCGTCGCAGCTCCACCAGTTCGTGCCGGGCGACCAGGCAATTGCGATGGATGCGCACGAATCGGGTGCCGAATTCTTCTTCCAGCGACTTCAGCGATTCTTCCAGCAGGTCTTCGCCGCGCGCGTGGTGCACGACGACGTATTTCTCTTCGGCCTGCAGGTAATGGATGTCCTCGACCGGGATCAGCCGCAGGCTGCCGCGCAGGCGCGCGCACAGCAGCGTGCGCGCCTGCTGGCTGGCGGCGGTCGCCGGGCCGCTGCGGCCGGCCAGGAAGGTCCGCGCCCGTTCAAGGGCGGCAGCCAGGCGCTCGGGGCGCACCGGCTTCATCAGGTAATCGATGGCCGCCGCTTCGAACGCGGACAGCGCATGCGCGTCGTACGCGGTGCAGAACACCACGGCCGGGCGGGGTTCGAAGGTCGCCAGATGGCGTGCGGCCTCCAGCCCGTCCAGGCCGGGCATGGCGATATCGAGCAGGACCAGGTCCGGTTGCAGTTCGGCGCAGGCATGCAGCGCCTGTTCGCCGTTCTCGGCCTCGGCCACCACCTCGATGCCGGCCTGGTCGGCAAGCAGGGAGCGCAGGCGCTCGCGGGCCAGCGGTTCGTCGTCGGCGATCACCACCTTCAAGACAGTTTCCTCACTGGACCGGGACCGTGATTTCGCAAGCATAGTAGCCGTCGGCCCACGCCCCCGTCATCCGCGCGGCCGGGCCGAAGCGCCAGGCCAGGCGGTGGGCGATGTTGCGTTGTGCGTGGCCTGCGCCCTGCAGCAGCGGCAGCCCGCGGGTGGCCGGATCCGGCGCCGGGTTGCGCACCCGGATGCGCAGCTGCGTGCCGTCGCTGGACAGCGCCAGCACGATCGTGCCGCCGGCAGGCACCCGTGAGATGCCGTGCAGCACCGCGTTCTCGACCAGCGGTTGCAGCACCAGCCGCGGCATCGGCAACGACCATGGCAACGGCTCGTCGCGCAGCCAGATCACCTTCAGGCGTTCGCCCAGGCGCAGCGATTCGATCGACAGATACTGCTCGGCCAGTTCGCACTCGGCCTGCAGGGTGGAGTCGCCATCGCCGGCACCCAGCGCGGCACGGAACAGGTCGGACAAGTCCAGGACCGCGCGCTCGGCCACGTCCGGATCGCGGCGCAGCAGGCTGGCGATCAGGTTCATGCTGTTGAAGAGGAAATGCGGCCGGATCCGCGCCTGCAGCGCATCGGCCTGGGCCCGTGCATTGGCCAGCATCTGCGCGCTGCCACGATCACTGACGTAGAAGTAGCGCAGCGCCAGTGCGCTGATCAATGCGGTCATCGCCGCGCTGCCCAGCGTGAACCGCCAGAAGCCGACGGTCTGGGCGAAGCTGCCGCCGCCGATCACCCCGTACAACGCATGCACGATCGCCGCGCACGCGCCGGCGATCAGGCCGGTCATCATCACCACCAGCACCATGCCCGGCACCTCGGGCAGGCGCGAGAGCATGGCGCGCACGCTGCACAGGCTGACCGTCACTGCCAGCGCCAGCCACAACGCGAAGCCGCTGGCGGACAGGAAGTCCGGCAGCGTCCAGTGGCGGCTGCCATCGGGTGCCAGCGCCACCACCACGACCACCAGCTCGGCCAACCCGAGCATCGCCGCCAGTCGCGGCAGGCGGCACAGCTCGGGCAACCAGGACTGCTGGCGCGGGTCGTTCATGGCGTCAGGCGGCCAAGCGCGCCTCGAGCCAGTTGCCCAGTGCGTCGAGCTCGTCGGCACAGACCTGGTGGGCCATCGTATAGGTGTGCCACTCCACCGGCAGGCCGAGCGCGCCCAGCGTCTGTGCGGTGTGCTCGGCGATCGCCACCGGAATCACCGGATCCTGCGTGCCATGGGCCATGAACACCGGCACGCTGATCGCACCGGCCACGCACGCGGCCGCAGCCTTGGCCGGGTCGGGCAGATAGGTCGACAGCGCGATCAGCCCGGCCAGCGGACGGGTGCGGCGCAGCAGTGCGCTGAGGATCACCGCCCCGCCCTGGGAGAAGCCGGCCAGCAGGATGCGCTCGGCCGGAATGCCGCGGGCGATCTCGCGCTCGATCAGCAGTTCCAGTTCCACGATCGAGGCATCCACGCCGGCGCTGTCGGCGCGCGAGCGGAAATCCATGCTGACGATGTCGTACCACGCGCGCATCGGCACGCCGTTGTTGATCGTGATCGGCTGCACCGGCGCATGCGGGAACACGAAGCGGATCGCCGGCCAGTGCGGGCGCACCAGCTCGGGCACGATCGGGGCGAAGTCATGGCCATCGGCACCCAGGCCATGCAGCCACAGCACCGACCACTGCGGGTCGGCGCCGGTTTCGTTTTCCACGGTATCCAGCATCAGGCGGCTCCAGTACGTTCAAGCCGCATTATGACCGCGCCCCGCTGCAATGGGGCGCTGATCGCGGCAACGCAGGGCTCAGCCGGCCGGATGCGCCTCGGCAGCCGCACGGCGCAGCTCGGCCGCGCGCACCAGCACCTTGGGCGGTGCCGATTCTTCCGGGATTTCCATCAGGCCCAGCCGGTGCATCCACACGCCGGCGGTGCGCGAGGAGGTGAAGCCCACCACCGGAATCGCCAGCACCATGCCGATCACCACCGGCGCCATCCACGCCGCCAGCGAGGGCGAGACCGCATAGGCCAGTGCCCCCATGAACAGACCGAACACGCTCAGCCCGCCATAGCCACGTGCCAGTGCCAGCCAGGACACTCCGCCATCGTCACGCTGCTGCGCATCCCAGCCCGAGTCCTTGCCGGCCAGCACTTCGGCCACGCCGCGCGACTGCACGTACATCACCACCGGCGCCATCAGCGCGGCAAGGATGGTCTCCAGCAGCATCGAAATGAAGGCGCGGATCGTGCCACCGCAGCCGCGGCGTTCCACCGGCTCCAGCAGCATGGCCAGATAGCCCAGTACCTTGGGCGAGAGCAGCACCACCATGGTGATCGCGAACATGCGGATCACCTGCGTCTCGTCCTGGTGGCGCCAGTAAACGCCCGGCGAGAGATGCAGCACTTCATTGAGGTCGATGCCGCCCTGGAACAGCGGGATCGCGATGCCGATCAACATCAGCATGGCCCACATCGGCGCGGTGAAGTAGTGACCGATGCCGACCAGCATGTGCATGCGGCTGACCCAGTGCAGCCCCTTGGAGCCGACCACCTTGGCGTGCTGCAGGTTGCCCTGGCACCAGCGGCGGTCACGGACCAGCAGGTCGGTGAGGGTCGGCGGGCCTTCCTCATAGCTGCCTTTGAGGTACGGCACCATGTGAGTGGCCCAGCCGCCCCGGCGCATCAGCGCGGCTTCGACGAAATCGTGGCTGAGCACATGCCCGCCAAACGGCTCCTTGCCCGGCAGCGACGGCAGGCCGGCCTGCTCGGCGAAGGCCTGGGTGCGGATGATCGCGTTGTGGCCCCAGTAGTTGCTCTCCGCGCCATGCCACCACGCCACGCCGCGGCCGATCACCGGGCCGTAGACGCGCCCGCCGAACTGCTGCATGCGGGCAAACAGGGTGCGCCCGCCGACCACCGCCGGCAGGGTCTGGATCAGCCCGACATCCGGGTTGTGCTCCATGCCCGCGACCAGGCGCACGATGGTGTCGCCGGTCATCAGGCTGTCGGCGTCCAGGATCAGCATCTGCGGGTAGGCGCCGCCGAAGCGGCGGACCCAATCGGCGATGTTGCCGGCCTTGCGCCCGCTGTTGTCGCCGCGGCGACGGTAGAAGATGCGGTCATGGCCGCCGACGGCATCGCACAGGGCGCGGTAGGCCGCTTCTTCGGCCTGCCCGATGTCATCGCGTCGGGTGTCGCTGAGCACGTAGAAATCGAAGTTCGCCAGCTGCCCGGTCTCGGCCACTGACTCGTAGATCGCCTGCAGGCCGGCCAGCAGCCGGCGCGGATCTTCGTTGTAGGTGGGCATCAGCAGCGCGGTGCGCGTGTGCACGGTCGGCAGCGGTGCGTCCGGGTCGATGCCCAGCTTGTAGCCCCGATCGAACACGGCGGTCAGGAAGCCCGCCACGGCGCCGGCGAACGACAGCGCGATCCACGCGAACAGCCCCACGAACAGCACCAGCAGGCAGGCCTCGAGCACGCTGATGCCGTTGACGGCCAGCACCTTCCACATCATCCGGCTCGCTGCGGCGGTCATCGCCGCGGTGCCGCCCAGGATGTAGAAACGGCGCAGCCCGATCATCCGCGGCGAGGTGCGCTGGCGTGGCACCTGCAGCCGGCCTTCGCGCAGCGACTGCTCGGGCATCGGCAACGGCGACTCGGCCGGCAACGTCGCCCGGCCGGCATCCAGCGGGGCGTTGAGGGTCTGGGTACTCATGCGCGGTGTCCCTGTGCAGGGCGTGCCAGGCCGGGGGTGCCAAGTGCGGAAGGGGGCGTCCTGAGCCCGGCGTGCGCGCTGGCACGCATGCGTCCTGTCGGTGCGGGCCGGAGACCGGCACGCAGCGTATGTCTGTGACTACCGGAACCCACGAACTCTCCAAACCGACTTGAGACGAAAAATGCGGCTCAGTCTATGGCGCGAAATGTAAGGTGCGCGCGAAGGGCTGACCGGGCATTTCTCCGCATTCAGCTTTTGGATCGAGACAAGTGGAGCGCCCCGCACAGGCACCGCCGCGCAGGCCCTGTGCCATGGGCCTCTGCCCATTCATCTTGCGCCCGGCCAGTCCAGGCCCCGCATGGCGATGGATACCGTTCCAGCGGCCCGGTGCGGGGCCGGATGGGCCGGTGTTGCGCGGTTTTTCCATGCCGTGGGCGGGGGAGCGGGCGTGCGTTTGGACGACCGGCCGCACCGGCGTGCGGTGGCGCGTTGGGCTCAGGCGACGGTGGCGGCGGTGGCCAGGTCGGTGTCGACCGGCGGGCGCGACAGCGCACGCGCGCTCACCTGCGAGAACTGCAGCTGGGCAAGCAGGTGTTGCGCCTGGGTGGCGACCGGGCACGGCGTGATCTGCGGTCCTGCCACAGGGCGCTCGGGGGACATCACATCAATGGACATGGTCTGGCATCTCGTTGACTTCTCATGACCCGCGGGGCTTCCGGCCGCGCGGATTGCGCACCCTATCGGAAAACCGGGACGAATGTGTGACGGTGCCCGCACTCCCTTCCAAGAGTGCCCGCAAGCGTCGAAAAATTGGCGCCAATCAATAGCTTGTCGGTATCATGTAATCGTTTTCAATAAACGATTCGGATATGGATTCCAACACTGCTTCCCCCTACAGCCCCAAGTGGCAGTTCCGCTTCAACTTCTTCGACCAGCACGGCGCCCCCAACACGCCGACCTTCAAGGCGGCGTACAAGACGCTGCCGTTCGGCCAGAAGATCAAGGTCAACTTCAACTTCTACGCCCTGTTCTTCAGCTGGATCTACCTGCTGATCGTGGGCATGTGGCGCAAGGCGCTGACCATCCTGGGCATCACCCTGGTGCTGATGGTCGTCGTGGCGTTCCTGCCGGACGTGGTCGGCCGTGCGATTGGCGTGGCCTGGTCGGTGTTGATCGCGCTGACCACCAACTATTCGTACTACCTGGAAAAAGTGAAGGGCGACACCAGCTGGAACCCCTTCGCCGGCATGCGCTGGTAAGCAGCGCGCAGGCGTGGATGAAGAGCCCGGTCCTTGACCGGGCTTTTTTGTGGGGCACTGTCACGCCAGGTGCAGATGGCCCTGGTACAGACCCCACGCCGCCCAGCCGGCAACAACGATCACGCCCGCCACGATGACCTGCTCGGCCCGGGTGAATATCCGCTGCCCATGCTGGTGCTTGGCGGCGGCGAACATGGCGATGCCCGGCGCATACAGCAGTACCGACAGCAGCACCTGGGACAGCCCGCCGGCATAGACCAGCCACAGCGCGTACAGCGTTGCCAGCCCGGCCACCAGCAGATCGCGGGCCCGCAGCCCGCGCTGCCCGGCATAGGTTTCCCCGCGCAGTGCGAGCAGGGCGCCGTAACCGGCCGAGAACAGATACGGCACCAGGCTCATCGACGCGCCCAGCAGCACCAGGCTGGTATAGGTGCCGGCACTGAACAGCGTGATGATCAGAAACAGCTGGATCAGCCCGTTGGTGAGCCACAGCGCATTGGCCGGCACCTGTCGCGCGTTCTCACGCCCGAGGAAGGCCGGCATCGTGCCGTCCCCCGCCGCCGCGTACAGCACTTCGGCGCACAGCAGTACCCACGCCAGCAACGCCCCCAGCACCGAGACGATCATGCCGATGATGATCAAGGTGGCGCCCCAGGGCCCGACGATGGCTTCCAGCACGAAGGCCATCGAGGGGTTGCGTGCATGCGCCAGGGCGTCCTGGCGCAGCACGCCCATCGAGAGCAGATTGACCAGCATCAGCAGCGCAAGCACGCACAGGAACCCGATGATGGTCGCGCGCCCGACATCCGAGCGCCTGGCCGCGCGCCGCGAGTAGATGCTGGCGCCCTCGATGCCGATGAACACCCACACCGTGATCAGCATCATGCCGCGCAGCTGTTCGCCCACGCTGCCAAGTTCTGCCGTGCCCCAGAAGTCGCCGGTGAAGATGTCGGCCTTGAAACCGACCGCGGCGATGATGAGGAACACCACGATCGGCACGATCTTGGCCACGGTGACGACGGCATTGACCAGCGCGGCCTGGCGGATGCCGCGCAGGATCATTGCGTGCATCGACCACAGCAGCACGGACGCACACGCCACCGCCTGCCAGGTATTGCCCTCACCGAAGGCCGGCACGAAATAGCCCAGGCCACTGAAGATCAGCACGAAATAGCTGACGTTGCCCAGCAGCGAACAGACCCAGTAGCCCCAGGCCGCCGAGAAGCCGATGTAATCGCCGAACCCGGCCCGCGCGTACGCGTAGATGCCGGTATCCAGCTCGGGCTTGCGGTTGGCCAGGTTCTGGAACACGAAGGCCAGCATCAACATGCCCAGCCCGCTGATCATCCAGCCGATCAATGCCACGCCCGGGCCGGCGCTGCGCGCGATGTTCTGCGGCAGCGAGAAGATGCCGGCACCGATCATCGACCCGACCACCAGGGCAGTCAGCGCGGTCAGGCCAAGCCGGTCGGAACGGGAGGTCATGTGCTCACCATGCCTGCAAAGAATAGCGCCGATTACCAATGCAGCGCGGTGAGCATCCGGTGAATCACGCGACCCGGCGCGCCATTGGAAGTGGCACGCCGGGCAGGATCAGAAGGTCTGCCAGTCGTCCACGTCTCCGGCCACGGCCGCTGCCGGCATCCGCGCGGCGCTGCGCGCGGGCGCGGCCCGGCGTGCCGATGTGCTGGCCGCGCCAGCACTGGACTGCAGGCGGAAGATCGCCACCGCAGTACCCAGCTGCTGGGCCTGCTCCTCCATCGCACGCGCCGCCGCCGTGGCTTCCTCCACCAGCGCGGCATTCTGCTGTGTGGTCTCGTCCATCTGGGTGATGGTCTGGTTGACCTGCTCGATGCCGGCAGACTGCTCTTTCGAGGCGGCCGAGATCTCGGCCATGATGTCGTTGACCCGACGCACGCCGGTGACGATCTCCTCCATCGTGCGGCCGGCGGTCTGCACCAGTGCCGAGCCCGCACTGACCTGGGTCACCGAGTCGTCGATCAACGTCTTGATCTCCTTGGCGGCGCCCGCCGAGCGCTGGGCCAGCGCGCGCACTTCCGTGGCCACCACCGCGAAACCACGGCCCTGCTCGCCGGCCCGGGCTGCTTCGACGGCGGCGTTCAAGGCCAGGATATTGGTCTGGAAGGCAATGCCGTCGATCACCGAGATGATCTCGGCGATGCGCTTGGACGAGGCCTCGATGCCGGCCATGGTGGTCACCACCTGGCCGACCACCACGCCGCCCTGCGAGGCCACCTCGGCAGCACCGGCGGCGAGCTGGTTGGCCTGCACCGCATGGTCCGCGTTCTGCCGGACCGTGGAGGTGAGCTCCTCCATCGAGGCGGCGGTCTCTTCCAGGCTGGCGGCCTGCTGCTCGGTGCGGCGCGACAGATCGCTGTTGCCCGCGGCGATCTCACCGGCGGCCAGGTTGATGCTGCCGGTGGCCTGCTGGATGCGGCCGACGATATCGGTCAGCTGCGCGACCGTGGTATCGGCGTCGTCACGCATCCGGGCGAACACGCCATGGAACTCACCGCGCATGCGTGCCGTGAGATCACCCGCTGCGATGGCGCGCAGCAGCGCGGAAATCTGCTGCAGATTGTCATCACTGACCTGCATCATCGTGTTGAGGTTTTCGACCATGGCGCGGAAGTCGTGGTCGAAGCGCACCACGTCGCCACGCTGGCTGAAGTCGCCCACCGCCGCCGCGCCGGCCAGGTCCCCGATCTGGGTATTGATGGCGCGCAGGTTGGCCTTGGTGGTATCCATCGCCGCGGTAAAGGCGGCCTGCTCGCCGGGCAGGCGGTCCATGTCCTGGCTCAGGTCACCGACCGCGTAGCGCTGCATCACCTCGACCAGACGGCGCGTGACCGCGATGTTGGCGCCAACCAGCTGATTGGTGTCTTCCACCATCTTGCCGTACTCGCCGGGGAAGGCCTGCGCGTCCATGCGGTAGCTCAACTCACCGGCCTCGTGGCGCTGGGCCATCTCCCCCTGCGCCGCCATCACGGCGCGCAACTGGCTGCGCATTCGCTGCATCGATTCGAGCAGGCGCCCGACTTCGTCGTTGCGCGCGGGCGGCAGCGGCGTGTCCAGACGGCCTTCGGCCACCTCGGCGGACAGGCGGACCGCATCGGCCAGCGGACGGATCGCCTGGCGGCGCAGCAGCACGTACACGCTGCCGCTGAGCACCAGCGCCGCGCCCAGGCCAACGGCGAGAATGATCCACAGCAGCGCACGTGCCTGCGCGGTGATCAGCGCGTGCGGCACGCTCACACCGAGCGCGAAATGCTCCTGGCTGCCACCGATGCGCAGCGGCACATAGGTCTTTACGTTGCCCGCCGCATCCGGTTCGAAGGCATCGAAGGTCTTGTCCGCCTTCACCGCGGCCAATACCTGCGTGGTCACCGCATCCTCGCGACGCTTGCCGATCTCGTTCGGGTCCTCCGCAGCCAGCACGATGCCGCCGGGCGAGATCAGTTCAACGTGACCTTCACCCATCGGGCGCAACGCGGCGAGGTGCTTCTGCAGTGCGGCCAGCGCGAAATCCACCGTCACCACGCCGAGGAAGGTGCCGTCATCGATCACCGGGGTGGACAGCGTGGTCATCAGCACCTTCTGGCCACCGATCTCGTACGTATAAGGCTCGGCCACCGTCTGCCGCTTCAACTCCTTTGGCTTGAGATACCAGTCGCCGTCGCCGGGCACGTCGTAGCCCTTCAGCGCATCCTGCATCGGCGCACCTTCGTGCCAGGCCCAGTAGCTCATGAAGCGGCCGGTGTCATCGTGTGCCTCGGCACCGACGAACTCGGTGTCCTTGCCATCGAAGGCTTCCGGCTCCCACAGCGTGCCGAACCCGACCCACTCCGGGTGTACCTGCACCTGCTGGTGGATCACGGCGGCGACCGTCGCCCGTGACAGCGTACCCGCGGCGCGCTGCACCAGCAGGTTCTGCGCCAGCGCCTGGCTGGTGGCGAAGGCGCTGGAGAGATCACCACTCACCCGCAGCGCTTCGGCCTGGGCCTCGCTCTGCATGGTGTGGCGTGAGGCATCGACCAGCGACGCGCTGGCTTCGCGATAGCTGATGGCGGCGGTGACACCGAAGCAGAGCATGGCGATCAACGCCGTACCCAGCATCAGTCGGTTGGCGATGCTGCCAGGGCGCTTGGACGCAGTGGGGCGGGACACGGGCATGGGGGGCGGTTCCGGAAAAAGGGCATACCGGCGGACGCACGCGTGCGCCGCCACGGAAACACGCAGTCCATTGCGGGCCGGCACGCGCGCGGTGCAGTCACGGCGCGGCCAGCGGGGATCGATGCCACCGCCCTGCTCTGTGGAGATACCACCTGCCGGCACCCTGACGGCGCCGGCCCAGAGAAGGGACTCAGCTGGATAACGGCGTGATCGGCCCGATGTTTAGCGCCGATTCCTGACCGTGTTCAGTGAACGCCCGCGCCGCGCTCGCCACGCCCCAGCCGCTCCACCAGCGTCTGGCTGGCGGCATTGAGTCCGATCACCTCCACGCTGGCGCCACGCGCGCGCAGCTTGCCGGCCACCCGCTCCAGTGCACCGACCGCACTGAGGTCCCAGAAGTGCGCGTTGCTCAGATCGATGACCACGCGCTCGGGCACATGCAGCAGATCGAAGGCCGCCGCGAACTGCCCGGCCGAGGCGAAGAACACCTGCCCGCTGACCGTGTAGACACGGCTGCCGTCGGCGGCTTCGGCATCGGCGATCTCCAGCATCCGGCCGACCTTGCGGGCGAAGAACAGCGCCGACAGCAGCACCCCGGTGAGCACGCCCTTGGCCAGGTCATCCGTGGCGACCGTCACGATCACCGTGCCCAGCATCACCAGCGAGGAGCTCTTGGGATGCAGCCGGAACTCGGCGAACGAGCGCCAATGGAACGTCCCGATGCTGACCATGATCATCACCGCGACCAACGCGGCCATCGGAATCTGCCGGACCCACTCCGCGCCGTAGACCACCAGCAGCAGCAACAGCACGCCGGCCACCAGGCAGGACAACCGCCCGCGGCCCCCGGATGAGACGTTGATCACCGACTGGCCGATCATGGCGCAGCCGCCCATGCCGCCGAACAGCCCGGCCGTGATGTTGGCCAGGCCCTGGCCGGCACATTCACGGTTGCGCTGGCTGGGCGTGTCGGTCATGTCTTCCACGATCTGCGCGGTCATCATCGATTCCAGCAGGCCCACCACCGCCAGCGTGGCCGAGACCGGCAGCAGGATGCGCAGCGTTTCCCAGGTGAGCGGCACGTCCGGCAGCAGGAAGGTCGGCAGGCTGTCCGGCAGCGCACCCATGTCGCCCACGGTGCGGATGTCCAGGCCGAGCCAGATCGACAGCGCGGTGAGCACCACGATCGCCACCAGCGGCGAGGGCACTGCCCGGGTCAGCAGCGGCAGCAGGTAGATGATCGCCAGGCCTGCCGCGCACACGGCATACACCGTCCAAGGCATCCCGATCAGTTCGGGCAGCTGTGCCAGGAAGATCAGGATCGCCAGCGCGTTGACGAAGCCGGTGATCACCGAGCGCGACACGAAGCGCATCAAGGCGCCGAGTTTCAGCGCGCCCGCGACGATCTGCAGCAGCCCGGCCAGAATCGTCGCGGCCAGCAGGTACTGCAGGCCGTGATCGCGCACCAGATCGACCATCACCAGCGCCATCGCGCCGGTGGCCGCGGAGATCATGCCCGGCCGCCCGCCCGCGATGGCGGTGACCACCGCGATGCAGAACGAGGCGTACAGGCCGACCTTGGGGTCGACCCCGGCAATGATGGAGAAGGCGATCGCCTCGGGAATCAGCGCGAGGGCGACCACCGCGCCGGACAGCAGATCACCGCGGATATTGCCGAACCATTGCTGGCGCAGCGGATAGGAAACAGACATGGACAGACTCCACGCACCGGCGATCCGCACGGCGCGTTGTGTGATGAAGACAAAGCACTCCCTGAGCCAGCGCAAGGGCCGGCGCGTCGTCAACGCGGTATCAGGGTGGCGTCATCACAAGGGTCCTGCCGGGGCAGCGAAAGCGGCGCGCAGGATAACGCAGTCGCCGGGTGGCCTCAAACCGGCCCGGGTGCTTGACCCTTCACGTGGCGTACGCCCACGATGCGTTCCTGTCCTCCTTCCAGGTGCCTCCATGTACGGTTTGATCGGCAAGATGTTGACCGCGCCCGGCCAGCGCGATGCGGTCATCGCGATCCTGCTGGAGGGAACCGTCGCGATGCCCGGCTGCCGGAGCTACGTGGTAGCGCGCGACCCCACGGCACCGGAGGCGATCTGGATCACCGAGGTCTGGGACAGCCCGGAAATGCACCGCGCTTCGCTGGCACTGCCGTCTGTCCAGGCGGCGATCGCCAAGGCCCGACCGATGATCACGGGATTCGGCGAGCGGTTTGAGACCGAACCAGTGGGCGGCCTGGGTACCCACGCGGTGCAGCCCTGATCACCGCCTGGCAGTATCTGCCCACCGCGACGGGGCTTGCCCGGTCACCCGCCGGAACGCCGCGGCGAACTTGCCCGGGTTGGCGTAGCCCATCGCCAAGGCGACCTCGGTGACGCTCTGGCCTGCCAGCAGCATCGGCTTGGCGGCGTCCATCCTGCGCCAGGTGAGATACGCGTAGGGCGTCATGCCGGTCGCAAGGCGGAAGCGGCGACTGAATCCACTGGCCTCCTGCCCGACTTCCTGCGCCATACGTGCGACGCCCAGATCGTCGCCAAGCTGGGCATCGATCAGTTCCTGTACCCGCTTGACGTGCGCTGGCGACAACGCGCGTCGCGTGGCGCGCGCCGTCGCAACCGGGCGCCCAGCCAACCGCTTCAGAACCAGATCCACACCGTGCTCAAAGAACGCGGCAGAACCGGCATGTGCCTCGGCACAGTGCCACAACGCCCCCATCACCGAGGCGATCACCGGGTCGTCATGCAGCGCCGATGCCGCGCGATGCAGTTGCTCCAAGCACACGGCGTGCCCCTGCAGATGGCGCGCATCGATCGCCATGCCCAGCAGCGCCAGGGGTGGGCTGCGGAACTCGCCGGGGCAGTCCGGCAACACCACGTTGAACGTACCTGCCCGCCAGGGCTGCGCGATACGCCCAAGCGCCGTGCGTTGATACAGCGCACCGCCGCCCGCGGTGAGCAGCCCGATGCGCAGCGCGCTGCCCTCGCCCAGCGCGCCCTGCGCTGCCGCGAACGTATGGCGGAGCATCAACACCGAGCCGTCGGCATTGCCGACGCAGGCATCCAACGGACGGCCCGCTTCGGCGGTTATCCGTTCGGCCACGACGGACGGTGGCGGGGCAAGGGAGCGGGTCATCAGGTGTCCAGTTCTGGAGCGGCCACGCCGGAAATGGAGCGGCGGCGCTCTATTGTTACACCATAACATTCGGGAATCCCTCCCATCACCGTGGTGCGCGCCACCACCTCCAGAGGCTCCCAGTGAAACACGCTGTACTTGCCGGCGCCGTGCTCGCCGCGCTTCATCTGCTGCCCAGCGCGCCCGCCCGCGCGCAGTCCACCCCACCCGCCAAGGCCACCGAGCTGGACGGCATCGTGGTCACCGGCAGCAAACGCGATACCCCGTACCTCAAGAGTGACATGTCGGTCACCGTGCTCGACCGCGAAGCACTCAAGGAAGCGCACGTCACCGAGTTCCGCGACCTGGACAAGCTGGCGCCGAACGTGAAGTTCAACGTGATGGGCCAGCTCAGCGACATGTTCATCTCCATCCGCGGGATCGAGTCGAACCCGTTCCTGGTCAACCGCGCCTCGGTCTACATCGACGGCATCCCGTTCCGCGAACTGAGCAACGCGGTGTTGAACCATGTCGAGTCGGTGGAGATCCTGCGCGGCCCGCAGGGCACGCTGTACGGGGCGAACAGCGAATCCGGCCTGGTGCTGGTGCGTACGCGCGCACCGTCGGCGGCGACCGAAGGTGAGGTGAATGTCGGGCTGACCTCCTTCGGCAACGGCCATGGCAGCAGCGTGGATGGCTTCCTCGGCGGCGCACTGGGCAACAGCGACCGGCTGTTTGGCTCGGTCGCGTTCATGGCCTCGGACGAGGACAGCCACCTCAAGAACCTCACGCCATTCAATGAGGTCAAAGGCAAGGTCAAAGAGACCTACTTGCAGGGAAAGCTGCGCTGGGAACCGACCGATACGCTGGCCATCAACGCGATCGCCTACCACCTGGGCACCCGTGCACCCGGGATGTTCGAGTACGAGTACCTGCCGCTGGATGTCGGCCTGTATAACCGTACCTACGGTGATCTCTACAACGGCGGCCGTCGTACCGGTGACTTCACCTACATCAACGATGCGCCCAAGCGCACGACCAAGAGCGAAACCGTCGCCGGTGCCAGCGCGCAATGGCAGTTGTCCCGCGGCACCCTGGATGCCGCACTGTCCTACCGGCAGGAGGAAGACACCTCCGCCGGCTACGACTTCGACATGACCGCCACGCCCGCCCTCGCCGGGCGCATCTACGACAAGCAGCACAGCTTGAACGGCGAGCTGCGCTTCAGCTCCCCCAGCGATCAGGCCCTGACCTACATCGCCGGCGTCTCCACCTACCGGCACCACAAGGACTCCATCCTGGGCACGCTGGTCGACCCGCCGTTGCGCGGCTTGGGCAGCTATGACCTCGCCCCGCAGCAGGGCGCGGATGGCCAGGACTACAGCGTGTTCGGCACGGCCAGCTACACTCCACCCTCGCTGCCGAAACTGACCGCCAGCCTTGGCCTGCGCCATGAGCAGGCCAAGCGCTCCACCCGCCAGCGCGAAGGCACGCTCGATCTGGGCCCGGGCGGCCTGGTGTTCTATCGCGATGCCGAGCTCGCACACACCTTCACTGCCACACTGCCACGCGTCTCACTGCGCTACGATGCCAGCGACACGCTCTCGTTCTACGCCGCATCCGCCAAGGGGTACATTCCGGGCGGCTTCAATCTGGCGGCGGCGCAGAGTGACGTCGTCAACGACAAAGTGCTGCGCTACGAATCGGAAATGATGTGGAGCCACGAGCTCGGCTTCAAGATGAACGTGCTCGGCGGGCGGGGGCATATCGGTGGCGCGGTGTTCCACATCACTTCGGACAACTGGCAGGAAATCCAGCTGGCCACCGATGCCAACGGCCGACCGATCTCCTCTGACTACGTAGGCTCGGATGCGTCCATCCGCTCGCGCGGCGTGGAGCTGGAAGGCGCGCTGGAGGTCCTGCCCGGCCTGACGCTGACCGCAAACGCGGGCTACGTGGACGCCGAGTACCGCAAGCTGTTCGTCGGCGCCAATGAAAGCCTGGCCGGCAACGACGTCAAACTCACTCCGCAGTACACGGCGTATCTTGCCGCACGCTACCAGCACCGCTCCGGGCTGTTCGCGCGCGTGGAGTCATCGTTCAATGGCCGCATGGCGCTGGACGAACGCAATCGCGCCTACCAGTCGGCTGTGGCCATCCTCGGCGTGCAGCTCGGCTATGAAACCGGACCGTGGAGCACGCGCGTGTACGTCGACAACCTGACCAACAAACGACGCATCAACGGGTTGATCTTCGACAACCTGGCGTTCGGCCGTGACGGCAACTACTACGGTCCCATCGACCGCCCGCGCATCGTCGGTGCGGAAGTCGGCTATCGGTTCTGAGGCAGGTGGAGGGCGCTGCGGGCGGTGCCCTCCTACTCCTTTAGCACTTCCTGCGTGTCCACGATATCCACCCCCGAGACCTGCCCCAGCCAGCCATCGAACCACGGCTTGTGCGAGGCACCGACGATGGACAGGACGCGGGAGCCGGGGTGGTCACGAACGACCTCGAGAATGTTGGCGACCATGCGCAGGTTGCGGATCTCCCAGCCCTGCACCCAGATCTGCGGGTAGTGCTGCGGTGACACCGCGGCCAGCGTCGGGCGTACGTTGGACTCGGCGAGCACCTGCAGCGCCGCCGGATCGTTGACGCTGCGATACAGCGAGAGCAGATCGTTGGTCGCGATGAAGGCCGCCTCGCGCTCCGTCATGGCATCGAACGTGGGGCCATACCCACTCCACGCCTGCTGGAGCGCTGCGCTGAATGCCTTGCGGTCCGCGATCTGGTGATTGTCACCGGTGTGGTCGTCCACCGCGTACACGCGCGGCAGGCCGAGCCGCGCGGCAAGCACCGCGGCGATCTGGTAGCTCTCATTCCTGCGCGTTTCGATCTGCCTGAGCAGCTCGACCAGGGTGCCATCCAGGCCATCGCCCGCCCGTCGCTCGGCCACGGGCAGCTGCAGCCACTGCACGTACGCGGATGCCCGTTCCCCGGCTGCAAGGAACAGGGCGGACAGTTGGCGACGCTGCGCGGGCGTGGGTGATGCCGGCCAGGATGCCAGCGTCTTGTTGACCTGCACGATCGCAGCGGGCACATCCAGTCCGGTCGCCGTCTTCGCCGTCTCCGTGCTGGCGCAGTAGTCATCCCCGTAGATCGCGGAGTGGCGCTTGGCCAGGTCGCACTGTTCGCCGCTGATGGCTTCGATGGTGATGTAGCCGGGCTTGAAGGCGGCCAGCCTGTCCAGCAACGGGTCCAGTGCCTTGGCATCGAAGGCCTCGTGCTCGCTGAGGTGCACGCTGCCCAGCACGAGCATCTCCGTGCGTGGGCCGACCATGTCCTTGTCCAGGCTCGCCAGGTCGATCTGCGCCTGGGCGCAGACCGGGATCAGGGCCATCACCCAGGCCGACAACACGCGTTGCTTCATGCATCACCTCAAGAGGGGTCCGTGGCCGCCTTTCTATCAGGCCGATGCAGGTCGGGCCACGTGCCGGATGGCACGGGGCCCCACGGCAGCCTCCATCGTGGCACCGACGAAGTGCGCGCTCTATTCCTTGAGCACGTCCTCTGCATCCACGATATCCACGCCGGACATCTGGGCCAGCCAACCATCGAACCAGGGCTTGTGCGAGGCACCGACGACGGAGAGCACGCGGGAGCCGGGGTGGAGGCGAACCACATCCAGCACGTTGGCGACCATGCGCAGATTGCGGATCTCCCACCCTTGCACCCACATCTGCGGATAGTGCTGCACGGACACCGCGGCCAGGGCCGGGCGCACGTTGGACTCGGCCATCACCGCCTGCGTCCGCGGCGCATTGGTGAGGCGGTACAGCGAGAGCATGTCCTTGGCGGTGACGAGGCGCTTCTGCTCGTCAATGACCGGCTGCAGTTGGGACCGGTCTTTGCTCCATGCATCCTGTACCGCCTTTGCAAAGGCCTCGCGATCGGGAATCTGGTGCCTCCCGCCGGTGTAGTCATCGACCGGGTACACGCGCTGGTGCCCCAGCCGCGCCGCCAGGCGGGCGGCAATCTGATAGTCCTCGTTGTTGCGCGTACCGAACTGCTCCAGCATCTCGACCAGGGTCCCATCCAATCCGTCGCCGGCGTGCTGTTCGGCCTGGGGCAGCTGCAACCACTGCACGTACGCCGATGCCCGCTCACCGGCGGCCAGGAACACGGCGGCCAGCCTGCGACGCTGCGCAGGTGTGGGCGCCGCTGGCCACACCTTCAATTGCGTGTTGATCTCAGCGATTGCGGAAGGCACATCGAGGCCGGTGGCCGTCTTCGCCTTCTCCGTGCTCGCACAGAAATCCTTGCCGTAGACCAATGGGTGACGCATCGCCAGATCGCACTGCTCGCCACTGAGCGCTTCGATCGTAATGAACGCCGGTTTGAACGCGGCAAGCCTGTCCAATACGGGATCAAGCGATGTGCGGTCGAAATCCCTGTACTCGCTCAGGTGCACGCTGCCGAGAACGAGAATCTCCATGCGTGGGCCGACCATGTCCTTGTCCAGCGCGGCAAGATCCACAGCCGCATAGGTGACCGCAGGGAGCAGCGTTGCCAGGCAGCCGCACAACCGTGAGTAGCGTCGGTTCATCATCCATGACCTGAGAGGTGGTTGACGGCTGTTTTAGCAAGCCGCGGGGCCAGCGACACCTGCCGAATGACACGGGGACCAAAGGCGCCGTGCGGGGAGCCTGCGAAAGAAGTCCCCCAACAGCTGACGAGCACCCCCTGGCGGTCCAGAATGGTCGGCTCCCCGCGTGTTGCGGGTGTCTCAAGGGATGCGGCATGGCGACAAGGAACACCAAGGTCGAGTGGATCAAAGGGGTGATGCTGCTCATCTTCTTTGCCATGCTGTTCGGTATTCCCAACAGCTCGCCATGGTTCGGGCTGGTGTTCGTATACCTGATGGCCGCCGGGCTGTTCATCGTGGGCAGCATGCTGTGGATTGCGTTGCGCAGCCGACGCGCAGCGCTGGCATTGAGCCGCACGCCACCCAAGCGCGCCCTTCATACCCGCGAGGTGAAGGCACTGGAGTGGTTCGGCCAACCCGAGCGGATCGTCTGGCGCATGCCGCGCGGCAACGTGATCGATCTTGAAAAAGCGGCGCAGGCCGCAGGCAACCGGCCGGTGGTGCGCACACTTCGCGGGCCATACCGGGAAATGGTACGTGCCCGGCATCACGAGCGGCATGCGTTCATCGGGGAGGTCGAAGTGCTCATGCTGCCCGGCGCCGACCACTCGCTGCGCGAGAACAATGAGGCCGACGTGTTGCTGTGCGGAACGTTCGCGGTGGTGCTTGCGTTGAATGGCGCCTGGCGGATCGACCAGGCGCCATCGTTGCTGCGATGACACGCGTGCGCACCGCGTTGTCGATCAATCAATAGCGCTGCTTGATCGGCTCACTGGCGTCCAGGTACCCCGCCGCTAGAGCCTTCTCGCAGGCGATATAGCCTGCGTTGACGACGCGCCCCTGCGCGTTGAAGGCCACATAGTAGGGCGATGTATTGCCGCGGTTGCGCAGAAGGTAGTTGTAGCAGACGCCGTTGATGCCGGGCAGCACCATCGCATCCAGCGGCCGGCCCGCGGCGCTCAGGACCGACTCGCGCGTCGCGCCCTGCTGCAGCGAACTCATCACGACCGGATTGCCGCGATCATATTGCAGGACGCTGGGCATGCATCCAGACAGCGCTGCGGCCACACCACACGCCAGCAGGATCGCCTTGGTCATGGGGACGGCACTCACTGTCGGCGCGCACGTGCGGCCGCCGCATTGGCGTCGCGGATGCGCTGGTGGCGCGCCTGCTTGTCGTAGTCGTCCTTTGCCTGCATCACGCCACCGGCGGCCTGGATCCAGCTGCTGGTCGTACAACCGGACACAAGCAATGACGCGGCAAGGGCTGCCGGGATGATGAGAAACTTCATGATTCAACCTCTCTGAAAGCCAATCGGCACGTGGCCGATGGAAAACTGCGCCGCACTACCGGCAAGCGCACATGAAGCGATGCGAAAAACCTCATCGCGAAATCGGCAAAGCCATTACTGGCGCCGCAAACCGGGGCGGAACGATAGTTGACACGCACTTAACAAAAACGAAATGTGCCGTGTTTCTATTTTTGTATATTCCTATTCCATGCGATTTCATATGCGGTGCGGGACCTCGCCACAGAAGTTTCCGGTGAAACCTTCAATGCCGCGCCGCCAACGGGCTCATGGTCGTTGGCATCCGATCCTGGCTGTAGCATGCTGAGAGCAGCAGATGCCGCATACATCTACGCTCAGCCGATGCTGGGTTTTCAGGGGACCGGATACACGATGAAACGCACGACGGTTGTAGCGGCGTCTGTCATGGCTGTCGCGTTGTCAGCAACCGCTGGACTATCGCTTACCCGGCAAAACCCCACGCCCTTGCCAATCTCTGCTGGCGGAGCAGCGCAAGCTTCTGACCCGGCTGCGCGATCAGATCAGGAAGCATCCAGAACGCCCGGCCTGATGAACCAGCCGACCAGACCTTCGGCGAAGGCAGGCGGCGAGCATCCTGCCGATGCCAGTGCCACGTCGGCATACGAACTGGTTGAAACAGATCTGCGTTGTCAGATTGATCGCGAGGCCTCCGCCACCGCGGGTCACATCAGGAGTACGACCGACGAGCTGTGCCGGGATTTTTGGCTTGAGCCGCTGAGTCCCGAAGAGGTGTTCACCGCGATCACCCATGCCGCCGAGCATGGAAACATCCGCGCCCAGCTCGATTACGCGTTATACGCTTCGAGGATCTTTGAAGACGAACGTAACTCGCTGGATCCGGATCTGATCCGCGACTACAAACAGAACACCGTCAGATTCCTCGAGTCCGCTGGAGCGGCCGGCGAATCAAACGCGTACGTGCGTTTGAGCGACATCTACAAGAACGGCATATTGGCCTCGAAAGACCCGGTCATGGCCTATGCATACGCCGAAGCATTCTTCCGCACAGGTTCAAGTCGGTATGGCGCCTCGTTCTTGAACAATGCCGCAGCTGGCCTGGACGGCGCCCAACTGCGCCGCGGCAAGGAACTCGCAAATCACCTTCTCAGCAAAAGAAGTGCATCGCCGTGACCATGGAAGAGGCTGTCGCGCCTGCGCATCGGCAGCGCGTGTGGGCGCAAGCATAAGTTGACCACATGCTTACAGCACAAGTTGGCCGCAGCCTACAAAACTACAATCAACGGCCCATAATTAGCTGAATCGCCCAGGGCGGCAAGCTTCCAGTGGCCTCAAGCCGACCTACGTTTACAGCATAAGTTGGCCGCAATGGGGATGGATAACCGCTATGACTGATGAGACCTCGAGATGCCTACGCAAGAACGCTAGAAGCTCAGTCGCGCTGAACTAGAGCAGACGATTAGCTTATTGCTCCCCCGAGTCATCGCGACGTAGAGATTGTGCGCATTCATCTTCTCTGGCTCAAGCACAAAGGCAACGTCTGCCTCCGGCCTTTCTGACCGTCCAGTTCTAGATCGGCTATGCACCGGCGTACAACTAGCGGATCTGCAGATAACGTCCACGCCATACTCTACTCTGTTCAGCATTGCTTTCTGACTTGCGGAGCTAGGCAATGGCCGGAGGACCCTGACCCAGCCACCAGCATGGGTCGACATTTCCATCGCTGACAGTGCCGTTCCGCTGCACGTAGTGACGTACATCGCGACCGGCTTCGCTCAACTCACCTGCCAACACGCGTTCCAGCCATTCCGCGCCTGAGCGGAAGATCTCAGCGGCGACGCTACCCAGCGGATGGAACGCGTTTTCGTACACGCGCAGCTCCTCCGGTGCGCTGAAGACCGGCATACAGTCCATCGACGTAGGTGCGGATGGATCGAAATTCGGTTCTACAGAGCCACCGCGACCGGCCTCGGCAGTGGCTGGGGGTTGAAGAGTTCCGATGATGTGATCGCGTCCCTGATGTCCGACTTACGCTCGTGCGGCGTACTGTCGGAAATCGCCGCTGATCCTGATGGAGTGTGCCACCAAGCCCCTCACATACGGGAGTCTGGCTGACTCATAGTTTGCCAGCGCCGCGGGCACATCTCGAAAGTGCTGGGTATCCGCAAGCGACTGCCCCAGGATCTCGGCGTCTTCAACACCTGTCAGGTATCCACGGCCGGTCATCGGTGAGACCACATGCGCTGCATCGCCAATGACGGCAAGTCGGCCACGGGCCAACCGCTCGGGCCGGTATTCGGCGATGGGGGCTCCGCTCAGTACATTGTTGACGGTGATTCCCTTCTTGACTGCTTCCGCCCACGTTGGCGGCCAGACTGAGTGGACCTTCGCCAGCAACGCCTCGCGCACGGCGGGGTCGATCATCCCTCGCGCCAGTGTTCCGACGATGCTGCCATCTTCCGTCAGGCAGCCTGTGTCACGTAGCAACGCCTCTTGGTGTGAATCGAACCACGCAAAGGTGATCTGCCTCTTTCCTGGCTCGAGCGAACCGTCCTGTCCAGGCAGTGTGGCGGCCACCAGCCGATAGCCGCCAATGAAGTCTATCCAGAGCCCGCCATCTGAAGGCCATGCCACAGGCCGCGAGAGCAACCGCTCGTCCACCAGGCCGCGCCAGACGAGGTAGCCCGCATACTGCGCGAATGGTGCCTCGGGGGAGATTACACGGCGGATCATGCTCCGGTAGCCATCTGCACCAATCACCGCCCGGCCCGTGCGGATGTTCCCATCGTCAAGCGTGACCGTTGGCTGCTCGTGGTCATCAGCGACAAGAGCAACACTCCTGCCTTGCTCAATGATAATTCCCGGCGTATCTGCTGCGCGATCGCGCAGCCAGCCATACAGGGCACTCCATGTAGTGAGGTCGCGATAGGCCGGGACAACCTGCAGTGCGGGGGCGCTGCGCGGATCGAAGCCAACCACTGCCTTGAGGATGTTCAGGTCTACAGTGAGGCTGTCGCCACCACGCAGATGACCGAGGGAGCGCTCGATGATGCGCACCGGCATACCGCGCCTTGCGCACGCCAGTGCAAATGTCAGGCCTGCGAGGGAACCTCCGACGATCAGGATTTCAGACTGTTCGTTTTGCATGTCGGCCACACGTGTCCCAGACCATGGTAAGCACACGGACACTCGATCGGGGCGCATTGCGTCCCGATCGATGCCTTTTTCGATGACTCAGGCGATGCCGGCACCCATGGCCGGGAACACGTCGCTGAACAGCAGGCCGATCAGCTGCTGGCCATTGGGGGTAGACCAGTCCTCGGCAATTTCAGCCATCAGGGTGTTGGTAGTGGTCAGCACCACGCCGGCGTCGTGCATACGCTGGCGGGAAAGCTCTTCAGAGAGATCGCTCGGCGAGCCCGACGCATCCATTACCGCCTGCACGGCAAACCCCTCCAGGGCGGCATCAATGGACGGGAAGATCAGGCATACGTCGGTGGTGACACCGGCCATGATCAGGTTCTTGCGGCCAGTCGCGAGCACTGCATCGCGGAACTCCGGATATGCCCAAGCGTTGACCACGCCCGGACGCTTGACGCGAGCGGCATAGGCCTCTGGGAGGATCTCAGCGATCTCCGGCAGGATCGGACCCTGCGCGTTCTCTTCCTGGCTCGAGGTGATGACGGTGGGCAGGTTGAGGATCTTGGCCATCTTGGCCAAGGCGATGGACTGCTTGGCCGCCAAGGCGGTATCGATGTTCTTGATCAGCTGCATGGTGCCAACCTGGTGGTCGATCAGCAGCAGGGCGGTGTTTTCGGCAGTGAAGCGTTGCTGTTTCATGGTGATTCTCCTGGTCGGGGTTAGTGCAGTGGGAAGGGACGGCCGCTGAACAACACGACATGGGCAGCGCCCTCGCGGGCGGACAGTACAAGCGTGCGCGGTGAAGGGCGCTCGCCAAAGACAGGGACGCTGCGGTCATCCGAGGCAAACCTTTCGCCTTGGATCTCCACCGCGCCGCGGATGGGCATTGCAAACAAGGCTTCATCCGCCGGCAGAGGGATCTCGATGTGCGCATCGGGTTCCAGCGTGATGTCCAGAATCGTTACATCGGTCGGAGGTACCAACGGTGACTGCTGGCCGGCGTAGCGACCCACCGGTATGCGAATCCGCACGCCTGGTTGGTGAATGACGGGAACCGCGTCTGCTTCAATGGTCAGAGGGAACGGGGCGATGTTGCGATCTGATTCGGGAAGCGCGACGAAGATCTGCAGGCCGTGTACCGACTTGCCAGGTTCCGCAGGAACTTCTTCGTGCACCACCCCGCGCCCCGCAGTCGTCCAGTGCAGTCCGCCTGGACGAATGAGATTCTCGGTGCCGATCGAATCACGGTTGGACATACCCGTCTCCGAATCCTGCAGCAGATAGGAGACGGCCGACATGGCCGAGTGCGAGTGGGGCGGGAAAGTCGGGCCACTCATCCAGTAGTGATCAACGCCGAGGAAGGGGGAAAGTGAAACGGCCTGGCCGCGCAGGCCATCGGCGAGAAAGTGGCCCCCGTTGCCGCCGCGGTTGAGCGGCACAAGGGAAAACTCAGGGGTAGTGGGGTGAGCCATCAAGGTGCTCCGTCGTTGCGATGGGAGAATTCTGCTCCTCCGCATGGACGGGATAAAGATGGCTAAACGGATAAGATTGCTGCACCAGTGGTTTAATTGGAAAGTGCGCAGCCGGACGCGTTGGCCACTGCCTGTGAGGTATCAGTTTGACTGGCGGGGGGCTTCCAGCCGCGTGGCTGCAAAGCGATTAAGCACAAGGTGCGTGGCGTACAGGAAAAACAACGTGGCCCCCACCGACAGCGTCACCGAGCTGATCCGGTAGAGGGAATTGGTAAAAAGGTCCGTGGATGGGGTGGCAAGTCCGAACAGGGCGGCCAGCCCCGTCAGTGCTCCGAAGCCCCGCGCGGGCCCGGATGCCTCGCGCGCGTGCTCCGCGGCGAACAGCAGCAGTCCGAACGCATAGAAGGGAATGACCAGCAGAAGGCGATCGTAGTGCGTGTAAAGCAGGAGCTGGATAAGCAGGGCAAGAACGGAACCGACGACCGTCCCGGTCATGCGCTGCAGGCTGGCCATCTTCGACCCGCTCCAGGTCATCGGAAACAGAATCAGCAGCGTGGCGACCTGCGCTGACAACGAGTCCCGCAGGTCAGCGACCTGAAAGACTACGAAGGATAGAGTTGCCCCGATGCTGCCCAGAAGGATCTGGTGGCGGACCGTGCTGGTGGTTTTCTGCATTCGCGGCGGTGGCTGGCGGGGCGATCGGTCAGGGAACAGCGCATAGGCGATCGCCGCCACTGCTACCGCCATGACGGTAGCCCATACATGATTCCCGTAGAGGTTCAGTACATCGGTGTCGGGATAGCTCGCCAGATGTACCAGCGTATGGGTGGATGCAAGCGACATCGCACCAAACAGGAAGGCCTGCCCCGTTGCCATCAGCCAGAAGCAGACGACTGAAAAGAGCAGCACCAACAAGCTCATGACTGCCGGATAGCGGGCGAAGACCCCTGCGATGACGGTAGTGGCGGTGACGTTGACGACCGCGCTGTACAGGAATTGTCGTGCGATGTGGGCACTGAACAGCGGAACGAGCCCCATCAGCAGCAACGGGTAAATGGCGTAGAAGAGCCCATAGTTCCACCCGAATCCCTTTGACACGGTAAACGCCAGCACGCCCCCGAAAACCAACCGTTTGACCTGGGCCCAATCGTTCTCGGTCAGTGTGTGCCGCAGGGGGGGGGGCGTGGCATCAGTAGACATAGTGGAACCAGCTGATCAACCGGATCTGGGCATCTGCAATGACATCGAGCACGCCGCTGTCATGCGGATACAGTTGGATGGTGGCGCGCGCCCCCGTGATGAGCGACGCGTCAGGGGCGTCGAGCAGCCGCAGGTTCACCCGCGCACGCTCGGCCTGACGTACCCAGCGATCCGTCTGTTCGGTGACAGCCAGCTGTCCATCGGCGGCCTGTTGGCCGTTACGGACACCCGCATCGATGCCGATCACCTCGGCGCGGAAAACCTCCCCCGGACGCGCGTCGAACACCACGGCTGCACGGTCCCCGTTCACCACATTGCGCAGGGACTTCTCGCGGAAGTCCCCATAAAGCGTGGGCGCGGGGGTGACCAGCGCCAGCCGGGCCACGCCGGCCGCCGCATACGCGCCTTGCTCCAACTGCATGTTGCTGACGATGCCTGCACTGGCTGCGCGGATGGATGTGCGCCCCAGGCTGGTATGCGCTGTTTCCAGACGGACCAGTGCCTGGCGTGCACTCAGGTTGTCGCCGCTCAGCGCGCCGCGCTCAACCGCCAGACGCTGCAGCTCGCGTTCGGCGATCTGGACCTGGGCAGCAGCCACGGCACTGGCCGCAGCCAGTTCGTCGGCGGACTGCTGCGAAACGTACTGACTGCCGGCAAGCGCTTCGTAGCGCGCTGCCTGTCGCGAGGATTCCACGGCTTGGGTACGCGCCGCCAGAAGCTGTGCCTTGGCTCCCGCGATGCTGGCGTCGATCGCCCGGTTGTCGCGTTCGCTTGCCTCCAGCTGCAGTTTGGCATCGGCCACCGCCTGCGCGTAATCCGTCGGGTCAATGGTGAAAAGCACGTCTCCGCGCGCCACCCTTTGATTGTTCTGGACATGGATGGATACCACTCGCCCACTGACCTCTGGAGCGACTTGAACCACTCTCCGCCCTAGGCGCGCCTCCGGGCTCACGGCCATGTGCAGGTCTGCGATGATGAAGTACAGGAACAGCAACAGACCTACGGTCAACGAGCTGTAGACCCATCGGCGGAAGCGCTGCTCCGGGGACACAGGTGCGTTCATACGGTGCCCTCCAATGGCATCAATCGGCCCATCTCTCCGCGTGTGTAGCGATCGAAGGCAGCAGCAAGCTGCTTCGAGTCGTTCATGATGAAGGGGCCGTGCATCACCACCGGTTCGCCCGGATCGGTACCTGCAAGTACGAGAACGTGCGCGGCGTCCGAGCCCACTATCTGCAGTTGGCCAGGTTTGGTGAAGCGTGCAGCGATTGCCTGGAAGGCACCGGCTCGTCGCACCTCATCCCCGACACGGACATCAACTGCCCCGGATAACACGTACACAAGTACATTGCGGGTCGCCGGCACGGGGTACGCCCATGTCCCCATGAGCTGGACATCGAACAGATCGAAGGGCTCGGCAGGGTTCAATGGGCTGCTCGCACCGGACAGCCGCCCGCTCAGCACGCGTGTACGGTTCAGTTCTCTGTCCATGACAACCGGGACCTCGCCCGTTGCCACGTGCATCACACGTGGGGGCAGTGACTTGGTACGCCGCGACTGGTTGATGAAGATCTGGACGCCGTGCACTTCCCGGCCTACACCAGCTGGGAATTCATCGTGCACGATGCCTGTGCCTGCTTGGGTCCATACGATGGAACCGGGGGCGATGACCACATCGTGGTTGAGTGAGTCTCGGTTGCGAAGGCTGCCCGCCGAGTTCTCAAGCAAATATGAAACGGCGGAGAACCCAGCGTGCGGGTGCGGGGCAAAGGTCGGACCGCGCATCCGATAGTGATCCAGTCCCATCACCGGCGCGGCCAGTCCCTGCAGATCTTCCAGGACCAGTCGGCGGGCAGTGAAGTGCGCCCCGTGCTCTGCTTGAACGGCGTTCGCCACGCCGGACATGACCATTCTCATCAGTAATTCCAATAACCAAGGCGCAGCTGCGCCGAAGGCAATCAGGCTACAGTTGCACCATTCGTGCGATAAGATCGCCAAATCACCAAAGACTGGTGCTCATATGCACCAATGATGACGAGATGGATGATCTTAACGATCTGGCGTACTTCGCTGCCGTTGTTCGCCACGGCGGATTCTCAGCTGCCGCGAGGGCATCCGGGATCGAGAAGACCCGGTTGAGCCGCCGAGTGGCTGCGTTGGAAGACGCTCTGGGTGTCCGCCTGTTGCAGCGAACCACGCGACGTATTGCCCTGACTGAAGCAGGGGAGCGTTTTTACGCCCAGGCGAGCCGCCTGGTGGAGGGCGCACAGAGTGCCTTTGAAAGTGTGGCCGACCTCAAGCGCGAACCGTCAGGAACCGTGCGCCTGAGCTGCCCGCAGGTGATGGCACAGAGCTATCTCGCCCCGATCCTGCCTGGTTATCTGGTCTCACATCCCAAGGTCAAGCTCGAGCTGGATACCCGTGACCCCGAGGCGGACCTTTTGAAGGAGCGCTTCGATCTCGCGGTGCGGGCGCATGTGCGTATGGACGATACAGCGGGTCTGGTGGCGCGGGAGCTGGGGCGCGCGCGCCGGGTGCTGGTTGCCAGCCCGGCCCTACTGGATCAGGCGGGCCGACCACGCAGGCCGGAAGATCTGGCTCGACTCAGCACGATCAGTCGCTTGGGCGACGCCTTCGAGGGACAGGCTAGGTGGTTGCTTACGTCCAGCCATGATGAGGCCGTAACCGTCGAGCACGGCCCGCGGTTGTCCTCGGATGACCTGCGGCTGCAGCTGGAAGGTGCCATCCATGGATTGGGTGTGGCTCTGCTGCCCGAGCCCATCGTGTCAGGTGCGGTGCAGTCGGGAATGCTGGAGGTAGTGTTGCCCGACTGGTCGGCGACAACCCACGTGATCCATCTGCTATACCCACCGCCCCGCGGGATGCTGCCCTCCGTGCGTAGCCTGATCGACTATCTGGTGCTGCATCTTCCGGCGAGCATCCAGCAGCGCAGTGTCCAGGTCTAGTCGAGTCGGGCCTCAGGGCACGCCCAGCGGCAGCGCGGTGGAGGTCGCCAGCCTGTCGCGGAGGAACTCGATGAATCGTTGTGTCTTGGCTGGCAGCAGTCGCGTCTCAGTCATTGCATAAGCCGTGAGGGGGACTCCCTTCCAGTCCCTCAGAACCCGCTGCAACCTGCCCGCCGCGACATCCTCTTCCACGGCCTTTGGAGGCATGAGGATGATGCCCATCCCAAGCCCTCCCAAGCGCCGCATCATGCCGATACTGTTGACGATGAAGCGGCCTCCGACGGGAATCTTCCGCTTTTCCTTGCCATTCTGGAGCGTCCACTCTCCGTCACGCTGCATGTGGAAACACTGATGCGCGACCAGGTCCTCCGGTTGCTTCGGCTCGCCGGCGCTCTCAAGGTACTCAGGTGAGGCATACAGCTCTGCCGAAAAGCTGGCGATCGCCCGCGCAATCAGGCTCGAGCTCTCCGACTCACCGATACGGATTGCCACATCGAAGGCCTCGGTGAACAGGTCAACGCGTCGGGGCGTCAGGTCAAACTCAAAGCTGATCCCCGGGTACGTCCGCGCGAAGTCCGCAATGTGTTCGGCCAGGTACATCGCTGCGAAGTCAACCGGCATCGATACGCGCAGGACGCCCGCCGGCTGGGCCAGCATGTTCCCCAACTGCTCGTGCGCCAGTCGCGCCTCTTCGACGATGTGCTTGCACCGCTCGTAATAAAGGTGGCCGGCCTCGGTCAGTTCCAGCTTGCGCGTGGTCCTGTGCATCAAGCGCAGTCCGATCGCCTTCTCCAAGCCGCTGATGCGTCTGGAAATAGTGGAGTTGGGGATGCCGGTGATTTCCGCCGCGCGGCGGAAGCTCATCACTTTCACGACCTCGACGAACAGCGCCATGTCGTTCAACAGTTCCATGATTGCGTCACCTATGGAGCAATATTTTCCAGATTACCAGCTTTATCCCGTACGCGAAGTTCTGGACGATGGAGGCCTCCCCCAGATGCAGGCCGCTGACCGGCCAGGAATTGCACATGAGCGCCTTGTTTACCGAAGTCCAGGTGGGTCGCTACACCCTTGCCAATCGCATCGTCATGGCCCCCATGACACGCTCCCGTGCCGATGATGCCGGCGTCCCGGAAGAAATGGTCGCTACCTACTACGGGCAACGCGCCACGGCCGGCCTCATCATCAGCGAGGGCGTGTTCCCGTCTGCGGTCGGCAAGGGCTATGTCCGCACCCCGGGCATCGAGACCGAAGCGCAGATCGCATCCTGGAAGCGTGTGACGTCCGCAGTGCATGAACGCGGTGGGCGCATCTTCATGCAGATCATGCACACCGGTCGCGTGTCGCACCCCCTGCTTCTGCCGGAAGGCGCGCAGCCGGTTGCGCCGTCGGCCATCAAGGCCAGTGGACAGACCTGGACCCAGGAAGGCCAGAAGGACTTCGTTGTCCCGCATGAATTGACGACTGCAGAGGTGCAGCAGGTCGTCGAGAGCTATCGCCTGGCCACCCGCCGGGCGATCGAAGCAGGCTTCGATGGTGTCGAGTTGCACGGAGCCAGCGGTTATCTGCCGGAACAGTTCCTGTCCTCCTCCACCAACCATCGCACGGATGAGTATGGTGGGACTCTGGCTGATCGCGCACGGTTCGTGATCGAGGTTCTGCAGGCCATGTCCGAAGAGGCGGGTGCGGACCGTGTGGGGCTGAAGATCTCCCCGGAGATGAATTTCAACGATGTCAGTGACGCCAACCCGGTCGAAACTTACACCTACCTTGTCGATCAACTGAAGCCGCTCAAGCTGGCCTATCTGCACGTTGCGTTGTTTGGAAGCGAAACCGACTACCACGCACTGCTGCGGCCGCGATTCGACGGTGCTTACCTGCTCGGCAGCGGCCTGGACAAGGCCAGCGCCGAGAGTGCGCTTGCTGAAGGCCGCGCCGACGCCACTGTGTTTGGCAGCAGCTTCATTGCAAACCCGGACCTGCCTGAGCGCCTTCGCTCCGGCGCCCCGCTCAACACGCCGGACAAGTCGACCTTCTATTCGGGCGGCGCGGAAGGGCTCGTGGACTATCCCACGCTTGAAACCGCCCGAGCGGCACCTTCGTCCCGATCCACTGACACACGAGAGGTTCACCATGAGCAGCATCAAGCCAGGCCGTCTTGACGGCAAGCGCATCCTCATCACCGGAACCGGTGGCGGACAGGGGGCAGTGGCACAGCGCCTGTTCGCGCAGCAGGGCGCAACAGTGATCGGCTGCGACTTCCGACCCGGTGCAGCCGAAGCGACAGCGGAGGAACTGCGCAGCGCGGGTTACTCCGCCTTCGCCAGCACTGTCGACCTCACCGATCCCGATGATGCTGCCAAGTGGGTTCGTGAGGGCGCAGAGAAGATGGGTGGTCTGGATGTGCTTTACAACAACGCCGCCGGCTTTGGGTTCGCACCCTTCGATAAGATGGATTTGAAGCTGTGGCGTCACGTCATGAACGTCGAGCTGGATCTCGTGTTTCACACCACCAATGCGGCGTGGCCGTTGTTGATCAAGAATGGCGGATCGCTGATCAACATCGCCTCATACTCTGCCCTGCTGGGGATCCAACCACTGGCGCAGGTAGCGCATGCCACCGCAAAAGGGGGCATCGTCTCGATGACCCGTGCATTGGCCGCAGAGGGTGCGCCCTATGGAGTGCGTGCGAACTCAATCGCGCCCGGCTTCATCAGCACGCCGGCCACAGACAAGGCCGTTGATGCTGAAGCAAAGGCTTGGCAGTTGCGACATGCGTTGATCCAGCGTGCCGGCACCGGCGAAGACGTGGCTTACATGGCTCTGTATCTGGCATCGGATGAGTCCAGCTGGGTAACCGGGCAGAACTTCAGCGTGGATGGTGGTGCAACGGCAGGCTGGCGAGACGATGCAGAGACGGCCCGCCTGGCGGGCAAGGCCTCTGTAGCCTGATGGGGCGGGCTTGACCTTCTTGGACTCAGGCGTGACCAGAAGGGTGACCAGAGGAGTTCCACCGCGACGAGCCGCAGGCGGGGTGCTGGTATCGCTTCCGATCCGAAGCGCACCTCAGGGCGCACGGGAGCGTACTTGCCGTCTCTCCCGGGCGTAGCCACTCGGCGGGCGACCCACGTAGCGAGTGAAGGCCGTACTGAACGTACTCGCCGACGAATAGCCCACGCGCTCGGCTACCTTCTCGATCATCAGGTCCTGACGATCGAGAATGTCCTTCGCGATCGCCATGCGCCAGGCGAGCAGGTACTCCATCGGCGGCATGCCGACCGCGCGAGTAAAGCGCTGGAAGTAGGCCGACCTAGACAGCGCCGCGACCTTGGCCAATTGCTCCACCGTCCAGGCGCGCGAAGGATCGCGGTGGATCTCACGGATCGACAGGGCCAGGCGCTCGTCCGCCAGACCGCGCAGCAGGCCTGCCGGCGCAGCGTCGCCCGGTGCCGCGCGCAAGGCTTCGATAAGCAGGACCTCGACCAGCCGGGTCAGGATGAGGTCGCGCCCCGCTCGCGATTGCATGGCTTCCTCGCGCACAAGGCGCACGAGCACACCGAAACGGTCTTCGCCCCGGACGTGAATGACCGGTGGCAGCAGTGTTACCAGCAACGCCGTGTCCGGCGAATCGAAGACGAAATAGCCGCCCAGCATGCGCACGTCTGGCTCTCCCTCAAGAGTGCCATGACGCATTTCATGACCTTGACCCATGACGGTGGCGGGGTCGATGTCCTGCGGCTCGACAGGCTCGAACCCGGACAGAACAAATCCCGGTGTCGCGGGCAGGAACACGAAGTCGCCCGCTTCCAGGCGCAGCGGGTACGCGCCATCGACCTGCAGATGGCACGCACCGTCGGTCACCACGCAGAAGCCGGGGTGGCCGAATGGCGTGTATCGGACGCCCCATCGCCCGGCGCCGGAAATGCTCTTGCCCATGACCTTGGCGGGTCGAAGCAGGGTGATCAGTTCGGCGAGGGGGTCGGTCATGGCAGGACTATGGCCAATGTCTTGTGGACTGTACAGTATCGATAGTCCTTTGCCTTGGGCCTATCGTGGTCACACCCAACCACCACGGAGTTCCTGCAATGAAGACTGTCCTGATCACGGGTTGTTCCTCCGGCTACGGACTGGAAACCGCCCGTTACTTCCACGGGCAAGGATGGAAGGTCGTCGCAACGATGCGCCGCCCTGATCCCTCCCTCCTGCCCGCGTCCGACCGCATCAGGGTGGTCGCGCTGGATGTCACCGATGCCGGCAGCATCGCGCGGGCCGTCGCCGAGGCGGGCCCGATTGATGTTCTCGTCAACAACGCGGGCATCGGTGTCGTCGGTGCCTTCGAGGCTACGTCGATGCAATCGGTGCGCGAGGTGTTCGAGACCAACACGTTCGGCACGATGGCGATGGTGCAGGCCGTGATTCCGCAGATGCGCGAGCGCCGGACCGGCACGATCGTGAATGTCACCTCGAGCGTCACCCTGGCCAGCATGCCGCTCGCTGCCGCCTATACGGGCAGCAAAACTGCAGTCGAAGGCTTCACGGGTTCGCTGGCGCATGAACTGGGCGCGTTCGGCATCCGGGTCAAGCTGGTCGAACCCGGCTACGGCCCGACGACGCGGTTCGCCGAGAATGGGGCCGAGCGCATGAATGGCCTCATCCCCGACACCTATGCGGACTTCGCTCGTCCGATCTTCGAAGCCTTCGCCCGTCCGCAGGCGACGACGCAATCCCAGGATGTGGCCGAAGCGGTGTGGCGGGCCGTGCACGACGCTGCCGGCCAGTTTCATTTTCCGGCTGGGGCCGATGCCGTCGCATTGGCGGGGCCGCGGTGAACGCGGTGGCACAACTGGTTCGGTCTGGAAAGCGGCGGCGGTATTGGATGTCGGCTCTCGGATCGCTTATGGCAGCGACACTTTCCCGCAGTGCGCACAGCCGTCATTGGATGCACCACTGTTAGATCTGTCGTCGTAGTCTTCTAGCCTAACCCTCACGTAGACGGTGCATGGGCACTTCAGCATAAGTTGGCCGCATCCGGCAAAATTGCCACTTGCGGCACATAAGCCATTGAAGTGCCTAGGCCGGCGAATCTACAGAGGCCTCAAATCGGCCAACTTGTGCATTACGCTCTAGTACAAGTTGGCCAAAACGGCCAACTTATGCTTTCGCCCACACAGTTGCTGCCAGGTGCCTGATTCAATGGTGGGCCCACCAGGATTCGAACCTGGAACCAAAGGATTATGAGGCCTCTACAGGGCTTCCACGCCCTTCCATGAGTGGCCCCATTTTCAACTAAGTGGTTGATTTTCTCAGGCTATGCGACCACCTGCGCCCATCATCGTCCACCTCTTTCCACGGACAAACGGTCACCGAGCGGTCACCAATGGGCGCAATGAAGGGAATGCTTACAGCGAAGGGGCTCGCCGCTCTGCCGACGGGCGAATGGGCCTCCGATCCGGCCCCGCGTGGAGCGGGCTGCCTGGACGTTCGCAAGCTGGCAGGTGGGCAGCTGCGGTTCTACTACCGATACACCAAGACCAACGGCCAGCGAGACCGCCTGCTGATCGGCACCGGCCTGGCACTGACTGCGGCACGCGAATCAGCGGCGACGTTGTCCCGCCGATATCAAGCCGGCGAACGGGACCTGCGCGACGCGATCGCGGCCGAGGCAGCTGCAGCGGAACGAGCGAAGGCCAACGCCTTGGCCGAATCGACGCGCCGCTCCGGAGCAACCCTGGGCGCACTGATGATGGCTTACGCCCAGAGCCTGGAGGATGCCGGCAAGGTCTCCGCCGCAGCAACTCGCGCTGCCATCAGGCGCCACATCGAAGAACCCTGGCCGGCCCTGTGGGCGCGCCCAGCTTCCGAGCTCGAGTTGGATGATCTGCTCCCAATCCTGTCCCGCATGGTGCGCGGCAAGAAGCTGCGTGAGGGCGGCAAGATCCGTTCGTACCTGCGCGCGGCCTATGCGGCGGCGATCGCGGCAAAGCAGGATGCCGCCGCCCCTGACGCACTGCGCGCGCTCAACGTGTCCAGGAATCCTGCGCGCGACCTTGCGACCCTGGACAGCGGGCAGCCGCGCGACCGGGTGCTTTCGGTGGCGGAGCTTCGCGCGTACTGGCGCAGGATCGAGGCCATACCCGGACGGCAGGGCGCGCTCCTACGCTTCCACCTGCTGACCGGCGGCCAGCGCATCGCGCAGTTGATCCGGTTGCAGTGGTCAGATCACGCTCACGACGCCGACACCGGTACCGCGTCCGTGCGCCTGCTCGACATCAAAGGCCGGCGCCGGCTCCCCCGCGTGCATCTGGTGCCCTTGCTCCCACGGATGGCCATGGATCTCGCCACCCTGCGCGGCGATGGTGATGGGCCACACCTGTTCTCGCTCACAGCCGGGAAGACGCCCGCCACCTATGACGAGCTGCGAGGAATCATGGACCCGGTCGTGGCAAACATGGTGGCCGCAGGTGAGCTGGCATCGCGGTGCACGCCGGGTGACCTGCGCCGCACGGTAGAGACGCGCCTGGCCGCGCTGGGAATGTCTGAAGAAATCCGTGGCCACCTCCAGTCCCACGGCCTGAGCGGCGTCCAGAAGCGGCATTACAACTTCTTCGAGTACGCCGCAGAGAAGCGCGCCGCTGTGGAGGCACTGTTCGAACTACTCGCCGGTGCAGGTGCAACGGTGTTGCCAATGCGAAACAGCCTAGACCGTTAGAACGGTTGTGCACACTTCATCGAACATTGAAAGATCCACGTTTCATGTGGATCGCGCATATTTGCCTGCATTTGGCTTAGACAGTGCGCTACTTTTACTCTTCACTGTTGTATGAAAGCGGAGAGTTACCATGCATGTGCTGGTCAGTTGTGTGGAGACGGTCTTGGGGAGATTGAAGGTGCCAGCGAGCTGGCAAGCTTTCGCGGGGGGGGGAACACATCTACCAAGCTCGGGGACCACGCGGGTTCAAGTGTTGATGCCTTCCGTATGGGCGAGTTCCCAACGAGGACCGCTGCTGACGCCTGCAACGATCTCCGCAGGATAGGCGCTCCAGTGCCGACTGCCTTCTTTGTGGTCATTTCAGGTGCCCGCTGGTAGGTCCATTTGGCTTCGGAGCGTGATACCTCGCTCTGCAAGATAGCTCTCGAGCACTTGAGTCGAGGCATCCGGCTCTGCCAAGCCGACGTACGTGTCGGGTCGAAGCAGGTACGCTGCGTTCTGAGCAAGTCCTGCGTGACCGTGCGCGGAGGTCCACTCGAACACGTGCAATTGAAGACCGCGCTGCCTGGCCCACACCTTTAGTTCGTCGCGTAGGGAGCCGTACACATGGATCTGCCACACGGCCTGCGCCAAGGTGTGGAAGTTGTCTTGCCCGTCAATATTTACCCAAGGGAGTCGATCGCCGCCTTCCACCTTGCCCGCTCTGCCAGCACTCAACGCACTGCCCTGGTAGTTGAGGGTCGTCTGGGAGATCATGCGAAACACCATTTCGCGAACGCCATCCACACGGTAGGCGGCTCCCGCCAAGATCGGGGCGATGCGCGTTCGCACGAAGTCAGCAAAATTATTTTCGGAAGTAATAAAGGTGAAAAGGCGGTCGGTGGTTTCCACCAGCTTCTTCGCAAATGCCCTGCGTTCCTGGTCATAGCTGTCGAGCAATGAGTCCGGCGCATTGCCTCGGATCACAGATGCAAGCTTCCATGCCAGGTTGATCGCATCGGCAATGCCGGTGTTCATGCCTTGGCCGCCGGCCGGGCTATGCACATGCGCTGCATCGCCGGCGAGAAACACCCGTCCTTTTCGGAAGGTATCGGTTACACGATGATGCACCCGATAGGTGGAGAACCAATTGACCTGTTGCACCCTGACCCCAAGTCGGTCTATTGCGTGGTGACTCACGTCTTCGAATGTGATGTGCTCGAGCTCACCGTCGCCGACCACGCCTATCAGCCGGCTCATGCCTGATTCGCCGTATGACAACACAGCTACGAAGTCGGAGCTGTCCAGTGCAATGTGGGCCTCGTCAACCGGATCAAGTCCGTCCAGCCTTACATCGGCGACGTAGAAAATCTGCTTATAGGTCCCGCCTTCAAACCCCGCACCTATCTGGTGCCGCAGCGGGGACTTCGCCCCGTCGCAGCCAGACAGGAATGTAGACAGGCAGGTTGTTTCAGTGCCATCGGGTTTACGTAGAAGCGACCGTACGTGGTCTGCGCGCTCCTCGAACGAGATGAACTCGGTTTCACGCTCCACGCCAACACCCAGCTGGTCGAGACGATTGATCAGTAGCTGTTCGTGCTCGTCTTGGGGGTAGGTGAGGATATATGGGTACGGTGTCACTGTCGCGCCTGCATCCCCCATCGAGAGGCGAGCGCGACGCTTGCCATTCGCCCACAGATTCATGACGGGGTTCGGATGGCCTGCAGCCACCACGGCATCCGCAAGGTCTAGCTGGCGATAGAGCTCCAGTGTTCTAGCTTGGACAGCCATTGCCCGCGACGTCTCGCCCGGGCCGGCCGACTTGTCGATGATGCGCACTTTCACCCCTTGGTGGGTTAACCAAAGGGCGTGCGCCAAGCCCGTCGGCCCGGCACCGACGATTAAAACGTCCACCTCAGCGGCCATGCTCATCACATTGCTCCACATAAATGACCTGTCAGTCATTTGTACGATTCTCAGGCAGTTGAGTCAACAGCACTTCTGACATGAAGTAGCGCGGTGCCACCCGGACGCTCCGCCCGAAGAAAGACATGTGCTTGGTTCAACCCGCACGCCTGCCCGTCCATGGTGTGGCTGCTGCGTCCGCACCCGAGTATTGCGTCTCTAGAACGTGCTGGAGCGGGAGGCGGTGCCGCTTCACCCCACCTTAATGACTTGTCAGTCAGTATTGCTGCTTAGCTGGCGCCGATACTTCCAAGTGACAGGCGCTCAGGAGAGCAGCCGCATCGCAAACGCTTAGTCCCGAACGAGCGATTGCCCGGCGGCGCATAGCAGACCCACACTCCAACTTGGATGCCCAAATGACTTCCCATGAAGCCCCTCTCAAGACCGACGCGTTGGCAGAATGCGGCCTGGATATCCAAGCACTTGGGCGACTCGATGCCAGCATCCAGTCCGATATCGATCAAGGCCGCAATTACGCCGCGTCGATCATAGTCGCGCGTGGTGGCGTCATTGGACACCGACGTATCTTTGGAGAGGTGGCGCCGGGGCGCCCGGCGGCCGATAACGACTTGTACCTGATGATGTCGCTTTCAAAGTCATTTACTGCAGCACTGGTGTTAAGGGCCATCGACCAAGGTCGCTTCTGCCTGGATACGCGCGTCTCCGAACTCCTGCCGGCTTTCGCTGCCGGCGGCAAGGGACGCGTTACCGTCCGCATGCTGCTCACACACACTGCCGGTACCTTTGCCGGAATGGCTCCCCCGGGGCTGGCTCCCGCCGAGCTCGGCAATCTGGAAAAATTCGTCGATGTCGTATCGGCAATCCCTGCTGCCAATACACCGGGCGAGCGCGTGGTCTACAACACGGCAGCCAGCTATGCGGTACTCGGACAGCTACTCGTAGTGACCGACCCCGCCAAGCGGAGCTTTGGACAGATTGCACGCGAAGATCTGTTCGAGCCGCTGGGCATGCTCGATACTCGTTATGGACTTTCACACGACGAGCCGCGCCGGGTTCCGATTTCCTACACGCAGGCCAACACGACGCCAGCCTCCACCGCCGCCATGAACGCGATGAATGTCGCGTTCGTGGAGGGGGCTGAAGTTCCCGCAGGCAGCGCTTTCGGGACCGCGGAAGATGCCTTCCGTTTCGCAGAAACCTGGCGCAAGGGCGGGACCAGCAACGGCTACCGGTTGCTCTCGCCGGCCCTGCTGGCCTATGCCCGGCAGAATCACACCGGGCACATGAGCAACGGTGCCTGGGACTTCTACCGCGAGGCGCATGGACTGCCGGACTACCCCGCCAACTTCTCGCTGCTGGGCGGATATGTCAGGGGCGAAGGTTTCTTCCTAAATGGCGCCGGTTACACTGCCTCTCCTGAGACCTACTATGCCGTGGGTGGAGGAACCACGATGTGGATGGTGGACCCAGCACGCGACTTGACGCTCGTCTTTCTTAGTGCAGGCTTCCTGGATGGTCTTGCCCACTTCGACCGCCTCCGCCGGATTGGCGATCTCGCTCTCGCGGCATGCGTGTGAGTAAAACCCTTACGGGTCTCCCCTATTCCATCTGCAGCCCCTCAGATGTTCCAATGATTCATCGACTCCCTCAACCTACTGCTGCAACCCGAGAGATTAGTGTGACAGGCACGCGCCCCCCACGCCGACGACGCAAGGAGGCGCGCCCGTCAGAGATCCTAGATGCGGCGACACGGGTCTTCCTAGAACGTGGCTTCGCTGCTACCAGACTGGAGGACGTGGCCAGAACCGCGGGCGTGGCCAAGGGGACTCTTTACCTGTATTTCAGCAGCAAGGAGCAACTCTTCGAGGAAGTGGCCAAATCGGCTCTCGCTTCACATGTCAGCGCCATCGCCGAATTGGGCGCTGACCCGAGCGCCTCCCTGGAAGACGTCGTCCCGCTGCTATTGGACCAAGCGGTTGGCCGCTCAAGCGATCCCAGAATAATGGGCCTTGTCCGCATGGTGATCAGTGAATCCGCCATATTTCCACAATTGGCTGTCGTATGGCATGAGACGTTGTTTGCTGGTGCAGCCAGTTTTCTTGCCAATCTCATCTCGCGCGAACAGGCTGCTGGCAGCGTGATTGAGGGAGATCCCAGGATCCACGCAATGTCGATCATCGGTCCCGTGTTCATGGGCGCGATGCTTGGCGAACTTCTTGGACAAAGAAACACGTTGCCGGCAGTACAGGACATCGCACGGCAACATGCCAGCCTCATCCTGAGGGGACTTCTTCGCTGACATAAGCTGGAACATGGTTGGCAGCTTCGTTCAGGCCCAAGCTGTTGCGCTTGGCGCTGTAGGTGCCGGCGTAGCGCTGATCGTAGCTGGCCGGCTTGTCGACCAGACGGCACTGGTAGCGCATCGACTTCACTGCTCGACTGCCGCTCTCAGACACGATGACGATGCCGTACACGCCGGGGAAGATCCGCGAATCCCTTGCCACGTGGTCATTGCGTCGGAGGTCTGCGAGCTTGCCCTGGGTCCGGGCAATCTTGTTGGTCGCCACCCGCACGTCGTTCTCGGCCTTCTTCGTGACCTTGGTCTGCAGAGCGCGCTCGGCGTTGACCAGGCGGGTCTTCTGGGTAAACAGCTCCTGCTCGAAGGCAGTGGCATCTCGGGCGTTCCAGTCCTGAATTGCCGCCCAGACCGCAAGCTCGACAGGGGTCTTGCCCGCGGCGAATGCGTCGCCCATGGCCTTCGGCGTCTTCGGCCGCTTCTTCCCCGGATCGTCGGCGTACAGCGCCGCGAATTCCTCCATAGACACAACCGCGCCGAACTCGCGCACGAGCTTGTGGTAGTCGGCCTTGATCTGAGCGGAGTAGCACATGGCCCGATTACACCACGGCGAGCTCAAGGCTCCGTGAGCAGGAAAGTCCGCATCCTCTTAACAAACGGACGAATATTATTCTCTCTCGAGGCAATCCGGCCCCGTTGTCAGCGAGAAGGCCCATGCCCAACACCGGACAGTTCTATCTGATGGAAGTCGACGGCCAAGCTGACAAGATCGGCCACCTGCTCGAGGTGACCAGGGTTCAGTGCCGATGCCTTCCGTGCGGCTGGACGTTCGTGGCCGTCCCTGCTGAAGGGTTGCTCGCTCTCGCCGGAGGGGCAGTGCTTTACTGTCCGCATTGCGAGAATCATCAGGCCGTTAGCCTGGCCAAGTTTTCCGAGTTCATTGATCGAGTCGGACGCGGTTCTCATCCATCGCCCCACTGATACTGATCAGCCAAGGCATTGGATAGTTAGCGAGATATCGATGCTGCTGGCCAACATCAGCCGAGCCCTCTTCCTGCACAAAATTTCCAAGCACGCTTCTCTGGCCTAAAGTGGCGATAGCGACGGTTAGCGCCGACCGAAAATGCCAGCCGATCACAGAACCAGCTGTTCGGGAACTTTCGAAGTCGCCCTGCTGATGGCGACGATCTGCTTGGCCAGAGCTTCTGCGGCAGTCAAAGCGCCCAGGCATGAGGACGCCCGCCAGTTGATTTGCTCGGCCACAACTGTCCCGACCTTGACTGAGAGCAGCGTCCAATCCGTTTCGCTGCTGCGCCATAGCTCTGCGGAATAGCTGTAGCCATCGACGGACAGGGCTACCGTGTAGCAAGCGTCATTTAACCGAGTGCCCATTGGCATCCTTCGCAATGTCATGATCCGGAAGGCATCTAGTCGACTTGCCCCTGCGTAGCCTCCATGCACGCTCAGCCAGACCCGCAAGGCCCAAAAAGCAAGCAAATATCGACGCAACTCCCAGCAGACTGATCACCAACTTCATGGGGCGCCTCATGGCGGAAATTACGCTGTAAGAATCGAAGTGGATCTCCCCCCCGAGTCTGAATGTAGTTCCCGACCACCGATGGAACTGAGACCTGCGTCACCATTTATCGCATGAGCTGCGCGGAGGCGCCAAAGTTTCGACTCATGGCTCGTCGATAGGCCCACCACTGAGTGACCCTCCTTGGCTGTCTGCCGGATCCGCGATGCGTAGGTGCGAGACACGCCATCCTCCATGCGACTTAAAACGACCGCTGTCTCCAGTGACTGCGTACCTCACCGCAAGAAGTGCGGCTTTTCCCTTACCCACATGCCAAGCCCGAATCTTGTCGTAGGCATATCTGTAACGCGCAACATGCATCCGCATCTGTCCAAGTAATTCGTTAAGCACTGGTCGAGAATAGGCGAGCTCCGGCACATCTTGATGTATCGGAGCTAACTTCCGTCAAATATTTGACATGATGCGCACTGCCGCCTCGTTGGCCGTGCGGACGGACGCCTTGAGCTGGCCAGCGTACCCTCGCACGATGGAGGCCCGCTGGTCCGCTGAGTGATCGAGACCCGTCCCGCTTGATGCTTCGGCCAGAGGCCTCAGGCGGCCTCGTCTTCGGGCTCGACCTCCGCGGTGAAGGCATAGACCCTGCCCACCGTCAGCGCGCCAGCATCCGCAGGCGAAACGGTCAGATTCAACTGAGGCACCCCCGCCTCGACCGGAACGAAGTTGAGCATGATCGCACCGGGCTGGTCCGCGGTTTCCATCTTCATTTGCAGCTTTGCACGAAATTTCATGGATATCTCCTGGTTGTGCGGCGACTGGAACGCTGGTCGCCGCGTCAGCGGTTGGAACTGAGCGGCCTGGCCGCCTATGGCTCTTCGGTACTGACCACTGCGATGGTCTGGTTCTCGATCTGCGGGATCGCCTGGGTGGTGAGCGAGCCCTCGTAGATAAAGCTCTGGTACGTAGACCCCTGCTCGGTCGCGGTGAATGAGCCGCTGCAGGTGAAGTAGTACTGCTGCTGCCATCCGCCGTTGGGCAACTGCGGAATGCCAGCGTCACGATCGTGATAGGTGTTGCTGACCAATACGGGGGATGCCGGAAAAGCCTGCTGGGAAACCAACTCCAAACCTGCACCCGAGTTTCGACGCAGGCGTAGAACAGTGCTGGTCACGATTGCTGGCGGCGGCGGCTCGTTGCTCGAGGATCGTCCGTCATACCAGGTGGTGTAGGTCGGAGAAAACGTGCTGAACGACGCCACCACCACCCGCTGTTTGCCGTGCGCCGCGAAAGGACCGACCTCGACGTATGGATTGGCGGCGGTGCTGCTGGTGCGATTGGCGTTCTTCCAGATGCCTGCCGACAGCGAACCGCCCCAGTACGCGTTGCCGCTCACATCCATCCACATCGTGGCGTTCATCTTGTTGGCGGCGCCGGCACCCACGTTCGGGCCGAAGTAGTCCATCAGGTCGCCGCTGCCAAAGCCGGTGCCGATGATCCGCTGCGAGTTCCCCTTCCATACGCGGATGTAGCCATCGCGCATCTCGATGCCTTCCGGCTGGTTCGGACTGAGGATCTGAAGAACGTTCGCCAAGATCTTCATGTCGACGACCTTGCCGTCGTTCTTCGTGACCATGCCGCCGGTCAAGCCGTCGGCCGTGACGTAGAGGCTATAGCCAGCCAGAGTCTCACCTCCGCCCGCCGAGTACGGGGACGGGCCAGTCTGCCCCTCGCGCACCTCTTCCAGCATCGGTTGGAAGATCCAGAAGTAGTTGCCCTCGTTATTGCTGAGACCCAGACCTCTCAGATAAAAGCCGACCCTTGCATAGACTGCGCTGGCCGGCGCCACCATCGACGCGCTCAAGCGCTTCATCCTGTCCAGGGTGATGGGCGGGCGGACGTTCGTGGCATCCGCTGGACCGGAATACTGCTCGCCAACTGTGTTGCCGTTTGCATCCCTGAAGGAAATCAGAATAGCCAAGCCCACCCGGTGGCAGTTGATGTATGCGGAAAAGCAGTAGCGCTTCCCAGCCACAACGGGCACGGGCTGCTCGTCACCGGCCCAGAACTGCGTGTTCAAGGCAAGATTCGAGGGTGCAAATCCACCGAAATGGGCCAAGCCAGGCGGGGCCCACTCCGGCCCGGCGACCAGCCCCAGTTCGTTCCACGTGCCGTTGCCAGAGTTCCACCATCCCCAACCGCGACGCCCGTCCTTGAACAACGTGTTGGAGAGCAGGTTGCCGCCACCGGTCATCGTGTCTTTCACCATGGCCGTCAGGGTTTGGACCACGCTGCTATCGGCCTTGTTTGCGATTCCGGCCCCAACTTGTTGTATCTGTTGGCCAAGCGCGGTCACTTGGCCAGCCTGCTGTTCGACGGTCGCAGTAATCGCGCTAAGGCCTTGCGAGGTCGCATCCATCGCCTGCTGCATGGCCCTTTGATCAGTCATGCCGATCGGCACGCCGTTCAGGACTTGCAGGTTGTATTCACACCACTGGTCCGCTCTGCCCGACGTAGGCGCTGGACACAGGATTTCCATGCCGCTACCCGCGCGCAGCTTGCGCCTGCCGACAAGGATGTACATGCGGCTGCCCTGGAGCGCGGACACGGCCGGTGAAGTGCCGCCAGCATCAACGAGCGCTGCTTGCGCAGCAGATGCCCCGGCGCTGCCGCCCAGCATGTTGCCGACGTTATCGCTGGTGTAGACGATGAAGTACTGGTTCTCAGGAATGCCAGCGATGAAGTCTGCGAGGGCCTGACCGGCGACGCTCGGACTGTTGTAGGTATCGAAGCCGTTTCGTGGTCCGAGGGTGCTGTCACTATTGATCAAGCACACGCTGAAGCCACGGCCGGCACCGGCTACTGCGCCGCCGCTAGCGTTTCGGATTGCCGTAGTACGGGGGCCACCGGACGGTGCGGAGCTGATCTGGGCGTTGGCGGTGATGCTATAGCTGACCACGTCGCCCAGGGAGGACAACTTCGCGTTCACCGTCGTTGCGGCCTGGCTCAGCGCGGAAGTGGTCCCTTCCAGGGAGGAGACCTTGCCAGTGAGCGTGTTGGTCGCGCTGACGTTCGCCGCCAGGCTCGCTGCCGTTTCCGCTGCGCTTGGGGCGTAGCCCGTTGCAACAGAACCGACCTGCACCTGCACGTTGTCCCATTCAACCCACTGGCCGGCGGCATTGGCACCGTAGACACGAATATAGACAACGCATGAGGTAGCCAAGGCTGGTGCGACAGACGTCCAGGAGATGCGACTCCAGTCCTCCGAGGTGCGGTACTGGGCAGCGGACGGGGTTCCGCTGTAGCTGATGGTGGAGTTGGCGGCATTGCGCCACGCAAACTGCAGGAGCACACGGAAGCCGGCTGTGCCGCGCACGTAAGCAGAGACGGTGTGAGCCTTTCCGGCCTCCACCTTAATCAGCCTGACGCCACTGTTGCTGATGCCTTCCAGGTATCCAGATGTCGGGACGTTGTCCAATTCCCAGCGCCATGCGCGAGCAGAGCCCGGTAGCGTCGAGTCTGCCCACTGGCGGCGAGTAACGCCGGACCCCAAGCCACCACTGTTGTTGCTCCACCCCGGCACAGCTGCCGGGGTATTTGTCTCGGCTTCAAAGCTGCTGTTTCCCAGCAGGTTGTCGCCACCGACATTGGCCAGCCCCGCCTCTAGGCCGTCAGCGCGGATGTTCACGGCCGTGATCGCGTCGCCCTGCGCGGTGAGTGCCGCTCCCTGCTGCGTAACCTTTGTGTCCAACGTGCTGAGCGCCCCGGCGTTGGCACTCGCCTGGCTCTGCGCCGCATTGGCGGTCTGCTGCGCTGCTGCTGCAGCTGCGGCTGCATCTGTCGCCACCTTGTCGCTGACAGTCGTCCACGCCGACCCGTTCCATCGCTTGGGCGTATTGGCATTCCCCGTTGAATCGATCCACAGGTTCTGCGGCAACCGATCGGCAGCCGCGGGCAACGCCGCCCCATAGATGACCTTGCCTTTTGCCCCGGCGGCATCGGCTGCTGCCTGCGCAGCCTGCTGGGCGGCGGTGACATTGCCGTTGGTCTGAGCCAGTCCGGACTGCACTTGCCCAATCAACGTTGCCTGCGCACCCTGGTTTCCTTCGATGTTGCTGGTTCGCGTTGTCAGCGCCTGAAGGCCTGATGCTGTCAGCTCGTTTGCCAATTGGTCGGTGACGTCATACAGCTCGATCCGATCAAACGAGACAGTGCCCACAGCCGGATGGACATACACACGAAGTAGCGCCCTTGTGGCGTCCGCCGGCAACGCAGGAAAATCAATGGTGAAGTCGGTCCATGTTGCTGTCGCTACAACGGTTCGATCGAGCTGGCTCTGAACGTTCGCAGCGTTCCGGTAAATGATCCTGACCAGGGTGTTGCCGTTGCCGGTGAGCAGCTTTATACGAACGACCGCCCGATAGCGGGTGCCGCCGCGAGCGGCAAAAAACTGACCGTCATTGGCGTCCATGAACGGTGCGGTGCCGCCGATCGCGCGCGTGATGGTGACACCAGGGCCGCCATCACCGGCGGAGGCGTCGCGGAGAATAGTATTCCCGCCGCTGTTCCCGCCCAGCACCCACCACAGGAAGTTGTCGGAGAAATTGCCATTGGGGACGATGCTGTCCCCTTTCATCCGCAGCCCGTTGAGCCTGCTATTAACGGCAGTCGTCGCGTGGGCGTTAGCCTGGTCCGCCGCTACCATCGCATCCTGCAGGCTCGTCACCGATGCGCTCGTGGCGAGGCCGCCGCTGCCGGCAGGCATGCGGGCTTCCATCGCCGTGATGCGTTGAACCTGCGAAGTGTCGGCCGCCACACGCGCGGCACGCTCATCCCCCACGAAACCCTGCGCCTGACTCAGATCGCTGCCGGTGTAGTTGCCGCGCATCTGCACGGCGAGTGTGTTGCGCTCGCTGGCTTCAGCTGCAAGCGCCGTCACTCGGGCTTGGCGTTCCTCCTGAACCAGTGCCACGCTGGCGCCTGGGGCCGGCCGGCCGATGGCGATGTAGTCGTACTCGACATAGTCGTTACCGGTCTGGCCACGGGTAAGCGCGATACGCACCTGCCGTATCGGCGACGGACCAGACCATGGAATATCGCTAATGTCCACAGTAGCTACGCCCGCAGCATCGAACGCCGGCTGCGCGATTGTTGTCGACTTCCCATCGTTCCAAGCCTGATCAGCCTCTGTCGTCCAACGGACCAGGCCAAGCCAGACCGGATTGCCCGTCCTGCGCATGCGCAGCTTGATGAAGCGATAGGCGTTGCCGTCGATCCCCAAGGCAGCGGGTGACTGTGCGTAGGATGCGCTGTTGTTCGTCGGGCGGAGCCAGCCATCATTGAGGGCCGGCGCTCCGCCATTGCTGCCCCATCCTTCCACCGTAGTCGTAAAGTGCCAGATCGTCTTGCTGTCGAACTGCGTACCGCTGCCGGCGGCCACCTCGGAGAGCGCACGCGACAGCGATTCAACGTCGCTTTGGCGGGCATCGGATTCCGCGGTGACGGCGGCTTGCCGCCCTAGCTTCTCGTTCAGAAGCCCTGCTGCACGCGCCTGACCCTCGGCCGCAACCGCGTCCATGGCTTGGCCGATCTGATTGGCACGGGTCTGGGCCTCCGATACGAGCTTGGCGTTGACCACGCCAAGCTCGCGCGCCCGCGCCGCTGCCTCGCTGGCGTCGGCCAAGACGCGATCGAGAGTCTCTTTGTCCAGTTGGCGCTGCTGCTCCACCTGCTTGCGGGTCTGCTCCTCCAAATCCTCCGTCAGATCACCGATCACCTCGCCCAGGTTGGCCCGCAGTGTCTTCTGGACCACCCGACTCGCCTCGGACAGCGCGCCGGAGGTGTTCCGAGACCGGCACGCAAAGGTCCAGTCGCCCGCCGGGGGCAGAACCGCCTCGAAGGCGGCAACGTGGTATCCGTCGTCGCCCAGCGGGGTCATCTGATCCCAAGCTGGCGCGGCAACTTTGCCGGCGCTGTAGCGGATCTCGACACCTGCGAAGTCCGCGGACTGCACGGTTTCGTTCAGGAAGCCCCATGTGTATCGCCGAACGCCGCCACTGATTTCGGCCACGTCAAAGACGTCAACCAGGACCGGCGGCACGTCTGCACCGCGCGTTGCGTACATCGCGGTAACCGCGACGCCGGCATTGCCTTCGGGGCTGTACGGCCGAACGGTGATCGGGTAGACACCTGCCTGAGGGATACGCCAGGTCGCGGTGCGCGTGCGGGTGGCGGCCACCTGCTCAAGCTCGCTGTTCCGATCCAAATCGGACAGGACGATAGTCTCGCCTACCGGACCGGATACATCGAAGGTCGCGGAGAGCTCAGTGAAGACGGTATCGCCCTGCACGACCTGCTGTTCGGTGATGCGCAGATTGCTCGCCACCGGCCGGGTCTGCAGCAGAGATCCATTGGGTGCCGGGATGTACTGACCTGACTCGACGTACCGCCAGAATTCCGGGCCTTCCGGCACAACCGAAACCGACGCGCCCTTGAGATCGGACTCTGGCTCGATGCCCACCACACGGACGCGGTAGCCCGGCGTCTGTTTGAAATCGAAGATCCAGATGGTGTCGTGGGCGGGGTTCTCGGCGGTGTTGCCCGGCAGCGGTGCGTCAGCAGGCCAAGGATCAGCCAGCCGGATCTGATCCTTTTCGCCGGCAAACGTAGCGACGCGGAAGACGCGGTAGATCAGCTCGCCAGGGATGCGCAGCCCGATGAAGCTGTTGCCCGTGGCCGGCGCACGCACCTGATCGTCCAGATTCAGCACCACGGTAGATCCATCCCGCGTGGCCGACACAAGCCTGCCGCCGAAGCCCCACTGCGTCAGGTCGTGCTGCAGCGCCAGCACGGACATGCGCCGGTAACTCAGGTGCTCGATATCGGTGCTGAAGGAGATGTCCTTGTACTGGTACAGGGACTGCGCCAAGTGATACCGCGCCATCTTGGCCGCGTGTTCCTCCGTGGTGATGCCCTCGCCCGATACCTGGGCCGGGTTCAACATGGTCTGGACACCTGGCGCAGTCACCCTGAGCGTCTTGCTCGACCAGTCCGAACGGTCCACGTAGGTGAACTCGATGCCATCGGCCGCATTGGCCAGCGTGTAATCGATCTGGAACTGCCCCTTTTTAATCGTGGCCATATTGACCACGCCCGACAGCGGCTGCTCGTCCGCCGCCCATACGACCGACAGTCGACCGGCCGCCCAGGTCACGTTACCAAAGCCTGCGAGTGCGATCGCCTGCAGCACATCGTCATGGCTGCGCGTGTCACGAATCACATTGTCGTAGGTGTACTTCGAAGCCGCGCAGTGCAGCATAAATGCCTGCAGCGCCGCGATATCGATCTGGGCGTCCAGCAAGCCCAACCCCGCGATCAGGTTCCCGCCTGGATCGCGAATGCCGCGCGCGTACGCAAGGATCTGGGCACCCGGGTTGCTGGTTTCTTCGGTGACCCACTGGCTGCCCTTCCACACCGGGATCGGCGCGGCGTAGGCCACACAGCGCAGTTCGTCGGGAGCCCCGTTGAGCTGGCCAGTGGCCTTGATGCGAATACCGATGCGAGGAATGCCCGCGTAGCTCGCCGTGTCGGTCTGGATGCTCTTCAGGGTCGACCACGTGAAGTCGCTGGTGGCTCCTGAGCCGTCCGTATTCCGGCCCGCAATGCGCGCGCGCACCTCGTACTGTCCGGGCTCAACGTCCAAGGCGTACGTGCGCCGCTGCTGCTTCTGGCTCTGGCTAATCAGGGGGAAGTTGCCGAACACACGCCAGTCGGTAGCCCCAACCGATCGGTACTGGACTTGGATTGTTTCCTGGTTGTCTTTCGGCTTTCCCTTGCTGGTGGTGTCGAACAGCATGTAGTCGAAGTCGAGCTGCAACCGGATGGTGCTGGGCGAGCTGGTGCGCTGAACCCATGCGCTGGGCGTGCCCTTTTCCGCCGTCAGCGCTCCGCCCGCGAGGGTATCGACGTTGCTGTAGAGCGGGATCTTCTCTTCCGGCATGCGAGGGAAGCCGCTATGCCAGACCTGCACTCCTTCAAAGGTCGAAAGAAGGGCCTCGCCATTGAACATCGCCTCCACGCGCGCCACGTTGATGCCAGGCGTCAGCACCATGGCCATGAACTGGTCGTTGGCCTCGTAGAACGAATAAGGCTGGCTGGCGATGTCCGGCGCAATGCGAATGTTCCCTAGCATCAGCGGCAGTGGTTCATACGGACGCGCCTGGTTGCGAGCGGAGCCGATCGTATAAACGGTAGCCGCATCGCTTTCGTACTGCTTGGGCTTTTTCGGCCCCAAGACCTTGTTGATCAGCAGCGACCCGACCGCATAGATCGCGGCCTGCGCCATCCCGGCCGCCATAGCGCTGTAACCGGCAGCGACCATGGCCGTGCCTACACCTGCAGTAAAGATGGTCAGGGCGACCATGGCGACGATCAGCAGCGCCGTACGCCCGACGGTTCCTCGAACTTCGATGACGGTGCCGCCCTTGGGCCTGACCTTGTCGATGATCTGGTGTGGCACCCGGACGCCGTTGATCCGTACCTCCCACGCATCGCTCCCGTAATCAGGCACCGTCCTGGCCAGGAAATGCCCCAGCGTCTCCCGCGGCAGCATCTCTGCAACGATCCGCTGCTGGCCCTCCAGCGTCACCGGGTGGGGCGTGACGACCAGGGACGGCGGGCACGCAGAGAGCGCGTTCAATTCAGCCATTCGTATAATCCCTCGATTCTCAGCCCAAAGTCGGGCAGATCACGGACGCGGTGCAGGACGGCACATCCGTTCTTTTCGTTGGCGTGGAGCACCCACGCCTCATGGGCAAGGAAAAAGAAAACCCCGGCATGGCCGGGGCGTTTCTGCAGCACTTCGATCATCAGCACAAGGTCGCCATCGACCGGCGGACCCGCCCGGGGTTTTGCGAAGGGCTTGGACAACTCACCCAGCTCGGCGGCGCCCTGCACGCCCCGAGGGCGCCTGCCAGGCACCACCACCTCACGACCGAAGAGCTCCCGCTGGACGAGCATCACCAGGTCGGCGCAGTCGAAGTCGTCGGCGCTATAGGGCAGGCCGACGTAGCGCTCCACATCTACCAACTTCACGTGAATATTCCCGGGAGCGTGAACTGGTTTGCCCTGAGTTTCACCGCCTGCTGCCGCATGATGTAGTCGACACCGCACTGCGCCGATGCCGTCGCTCCGGTGATGGTCACGCTGCTCACCGGCAGGAAGTAGTCGCGCTCGATCGTGTTGGGGTCTGCCCGATCAGAGACCATCAGCCTGGCCATCAGAACCTCGTTGGGACCGATGGACTCGAGATCTTCGGAGATACCGCGGCCGACGTTGTCCACCACCAGCTGCGCGCGCGGGCTCTGGCCCTTGGTGTCGTTCGGCAATTTGAAGTCGAAGGGGGCGCCGAGATAGACGACGCCCTTGCTGGTCCAGTCCTGTGTGTCGTTGACGATGCGGAGAGGGTTGGGAAGAGACGGCGCGGAGATCTCGAGGAACAACAGGATTCCGGATGTATCGGTCACGCGCTGCCGGCGCTCGGTAAAGGTTGTCATCGCAAGTACTCCACAACCGCGTCCATCCGATAGTCACCGGGCAGTTTTTCATCCGGCACCAGATCGCCCAGTGCACCGTTCTCGAACCGGGCCGTGATCTGCTTGCCCGTAAACGGGTGAATCAGCGTGAACCAGCCAATGCGCTTGATGTCTCCCATGTACCAGGTGTCGAACGTCTCCCAATCCACGATGCTGCTGAAGTACAGCACCATGGCCTGCTTCACGAGCACCTGCGTGTTCAGCAGGCGCTGCTTTGGCACACCCCGCTCCATCTCTGTCCTCAGCACGGACGGGTCAAAGGAGCGCTTTTGTCCGTCGAACATCACGCGGGCTACGGCAGGAAGGGAAGCCATCAGACACTGTCCTTCAGGCCGAATCGGCCTTTCATTCCCGAATACGTGGCACCGGATCCACCTGCGATGCGGCCGCCGATGAAGCTGTCGACCTGGCCAAGCAGAACGTCGATGTCGAATCCACCCTGCTCGTTACGACTGGCCGATGCGGTGGTGCCTTCCGGCGCGTTCAACACACGAACGTTGATGGATCCGCCGGAGAAGCCGGAGGGCGCACCTCCGCCGACAGGGCCTCCGTCTGCATAGCCGCGCAGGCCCTGCCGCATGGCCTCAACGATGCCAACGCCGCCGGCGCGGGCGACGTCAGCCTGAGACCAGACCACTTCGCCCTTGTGTACGACGCCCGCAGGCTCGTTCACAGCACCATTGCCGGTGTATCCACCGGAGGAGTACCCGCCACCCAGGCGCATTTTCTGGAACAGCTCGTTGTTGATGCTGCTCGTGCCGGAGGTGACGGCCTGATTTCCGGCTGCCGTGACACCGCCGCCCCACATGCTGGCAAAGGCATTGGCCACGCCCATGGTGGCCTGCCGGGCGGCTATTCGAGCCAGGTCGGCAAGTACCGACCTGGTGAGGTCGGAGAAGCTGAGCTTGCCAGTGGTCGTGAACTTTACCCAGGCATCTTCGAATCCACCGATTACGCCGCCCACCGCGCTGCCCATCTGCTCGGCGTAGTTGCTCGCCTCCTGCTGATAGTTGGCCCACGCAGCGGCCGCCCCGGACAGCCAATTGCCTTCAGCTTGGCGCAGCTCCTCATAACCGTCCTTGATCAGCTGCAGCCGGTCGAGCGTCTTCGCGTGAAGAAGCGCCTTCTCCTCCTCAAAGGTCACTTGGTCGATCTGATCAGCGTTCCGTTGAAGGCTCAGTTCCCTGAGCTTGTCCGCTTCATCTGCGATGGCATCGTTGATGCGCTGCTGAATCTCATACTCGCGATCCCCCATCCCGACGCGTTGTGCCTGGGTTGCCAGCTGTCGTGCAAGAGCTGCGTTGCTGGCATCGAGTGCTCCAGCGTAGGCCTTGACCGCATTCTCACGAGCCTTCGCGGTCTTTTCCTCCTCGGTCTTGAGAACATCCAGAGCCACGGCGCCCTCGATGCGAACCTTTGTAAGCCGTGCCTCCAGTTCGCCGATCTGGCGGTTCACACCGATTGCTTCCTTGCCCCCCACCGTCTGCTTTTGCAGATAGTCGATCTGCTGCTGCAATGACCTTGCCTGCGCTTCAGTGCTCTCCTGTGCGAATTCGCGCATCCGACTGTAGTACTCGGAAGCAGTAATTTCGCGTGCCGAGAATTGCGCACGCAGCAGCTGTGTGCCGGCAGTAATCTGGGCCTGCTCGGCGACCAAGTCATCCTTGTACCCTTGCAAGCTGGCAGCGCGCGTCGCCGACCGTTTCCGGTTTTTTGCTTCTCCTTGTACTTCTTCTCGATCGCAACGACGGCCGCCGCTCTGCGCTCTTCGATCACCTTCACCTGTTGGATCAGTCCAGCGGCTTCAGCTTGGCGCCGAACCTTTTCGGCTTCACCGTTAATTCGGGCGATTTCGTCTTTTTTCTTTTGTTCTTTACTGGCCTGCGAGTCGATAATCGCGTCGGTGCGTTGCAGATATTCAACGCTCGCGTCTTCTGCCGCCTCTACCTCGGCATCCTTGCGCTCTTTAATGAGATCGGTCGCCAGCGCCTTGATCTTGGCAGACCGCTCCTTTACGTCTTTCTCGAGCGCCGAGATAACCATCGGATTGCGGGCCATGGGATCCCTAGATGCTTCCAAAGCGCTCAGCCGGGCAACGTCACGACGGTTGTCGGCAAGCATCTTCTGCATTTGGTCGGCCTGCGGACCAAAGCCTGCATTCACCTGCATCGCATTCCAGGCCTTTGTGGCTTCCGTCCACAAGTCCTTGAAGCCGCGGATCACGGGGTTCTGGCTGGCGCGGACCTTTGCCAGCGCAATGACGGTTTCGTCTGCGGCTGCGCGGGTGATTACGGTCACCGCGTCCTGGTTACGCCCCTGCTCCTGCAGCGCCTTGACCTGCTCATAGAGCGCCACGGTCATGAAGCTGACCTGCTCGTTGAGTTTCTGGGCATTCTTGACCGGGTCTTCAGCCAACTTCGCATACAGCGTGATGGTGTCCTCCAGCGCCTGTCCGGTGATCTCCTTCATGGCCACCGCGGCGTTCGCAACGGCCTGAAGGTTCTGCGCGGCGATCTTCCCGTTCGATCCGACGGCCTGCGCCGCCTCCGCACCGGCGCCCGCAGACACCTTCAGCGCATCGCTGGTCTTCTGGGCCATGTTCACCAGCGTCAGCGTCGTCGCAGCCGCCTCGTTGCGCGACAGCACCAGCGCTTTGGTGTACGCCTCAGTCTGCTTCTCTGCGCTGTACCAAGCCACCACCACCAAGCCAACGGCAGCGGCGGCCACGGTGTAGGGCGTGACCAAGCCCAGCAGCGCGGACGACACGCCCTTCAGTGCCGGCTCGACGCCGCCGAAGCTGTCCTTGATCTGGCCACCCTGCTGCACCAGCACCGTGAAGAACGGCATGCCGCCCTGCAAACTGGTGAAGATGTCGGTGAACTGCGCAGGCAGCTGACGCATCGCCTGCGCGGTCTGGCCGGCGGAGACGCCCAGGTCGGTGATGTTGTTCTTTGCCGGCAGCGGCCGGGCCGCCTCGGTACGCACCTCGCGCAGCTGCCGGGTGAGGACACCCAGCCCCTGCCTGATGTCAGCCAGGTCCGCACTGATACGGACGCGCAGATTCGCTGAAGGGTCAGCCATGAGTGGTGGTTCCTTGTTTCTGCTGCGCCGTGGCTTGGCCGCTCAATGCGGCCAGGTACTTCTGCCAGTCCGCCGGCTCCGCCCCCATCGCCATGCGAGTGGCCACGGCGAATTGGGCGACTCGATCGAGGTCATCCCGAGCGGCGGCCTCCATGAAGCCGCGCAGCTGCGCCAGGGTGTATGTGATTACGTCTGGCAAACGGTGGCCGCGGGCGATCAGGTATTGGACGACGTCGCCGAGTCCGTACTGTCTTCCGCCTGCGGCTTGGCCTGCATCAGAAGACGACGCAGGCGATGGGCGAAAAAATCGCGATTGAGCCCGACGACTGCCTCGAGCAAGTCGGCGACTTCGTCCAGGGTGCCTCCGGCGATCCATTCCGCGTCACGGCCAACAGCAACGGCCAGTGCAGCAGCAAGCTCTGCGCTGTCCTGCTCGAGCAGGTCCAGCAAGATGGCACCGGTGGCGGCGGCCGGTGCCGTATCGACCGCGCCGGCCATCATCGCCACCCGGGCGATGATGGTGCGGCTTGCCGAGATGAAGGGCCCGATCTGCAGCAGGCGAAGAGGGGTTACCTGCAATTGCTCGCCGCGAAAGCGCACGGTGCGAGTCGGCGGGATGATCACGTCCAGTTCCGACACGGCTTACTTCTCCTGCTGCCAGTAGAAGTATGCCGAGATGTCCTGGCCGGTGGCCTTCGCGTTGTCCTTCAGCAGCTTGCCCGGCACGCTACCGGCACCGAATTCGTTGCCAATCAGGCCCATGCTCTCGATCACGCCGCCGGAGATCTTGTGCGCGGCCACGCGGACCATCTTTCCGCCACGAGCTTCATTGGCGCCGTAGAACTGAATCTCGTAGAACTTCTGCGAGGTGACCGCCGCTTCAACGTGACCCAGGTCCGCGTTCTTGAAGGTGACCTTGATGTTCGGCGTACCGGCCGCGGAAGGTGCTGCGATCGTTGAGCCTGCCGGGATGTACAGCATGCCGCGCTCAAAACGGTAGTCCTTGCCGGCCTCATAGGTCGTGGCGCCGGTCACTGGCTTAACCGTGGTCACCTCGCTCGCCAGACGCGACAGAGGCACAAAGCTGCCCGGCACGGCCAGCACCAGCTCATCGGTAACGGTGCCAGCAGCAATGCTGGTCGCCTTGCCGCGAGTTGCCCGGGCGAAGTTTGCCGGGTTGAAGTCGTGGAAGGTGTAGTTGAGGTTGTAGCCGGTCACGCGGTCGACGCTATTGGCGGTGCCGCCGCCTGGATTCTGGTTGTCAGCCAGTTCGATGGTGTTGGTCTGCGGCGCGATGGCGAACGCAGAGACATTCCCGACTTCCACGAACGGCTCTTTGCTGTTCCACTCGCGGATCAGGACGATGCCGCTGCCCAGGTAGCTGTAATCTTCGGCCATGGTGGCTCTCCAGTTGGGTTGCCGCTGTGCGGCGGGTTATTTCTTGGGGATGTGGGACTGGTAGGTGAGCAGTGCGCCCACCCAGCCGGCGCTGGCCTTCTCCGGCATCAGCGGCTCCATGCCGACGTACACCGGCACCTGGATGCCATCGGGGAAGTTCCGGGCAACTTCGCGGCTGTCCATGGCCGCCTCGATATCGGTCACCAGGTCGTCCAGCGCCTGTTGGTAGCCCTCCGTGTTGGCTGGCACCTTGGCGATGACGCTCACGGTCGTCAGACGGTGTGTGGTGGCCTTGGAGGGGGCCTCCGGGCGCTGCTGCTTCTCGATCACGGCCGTCAGCACTGCCTGGGTGTCCTGGTCGCCCGGTGTCGGTTCCAGCGTCCACCCGACACCGGCATCGGTCAGGTAGCCGTTCTTGGTGCTGATCATCCGCAGCGTTGTGCCCATGGCGACCAGCAGCTGGCGCCGAGGGCTGGGGATAGGCTCAGACACTGGCCACCTCCCACACCGCCGTCGACTCGTCGGCACGGATCTTCTGCACCAGCTTGAGCCGGCGGCCGGTGCCGTCGATTCGTACCACGCCACCGGTGCGCGGAGTGATCTCGGCCAGCTGTAGCGTGACCCGGTCGATGGTGGTCGCGATCGGCACCACATCATCCGCTGTGAACTGCTCGACGCCCTCGTCCAGCAGCACCGTGCACGGCACCCCTGCGGAGGTGCCGGGCTCGTGGTAGTGGGCAGCATCGGCAACGCCGGCTGCGCGGAAGGCTCCGAACGCAATTGCGTCGAGGGCCTGCATGAAAGCTCTCTGGTTCAAGGCAAGGGCCTCGCGGTTTCCATGGCCTTCTCCAACTCGCGCTTCAGGAAGAAAGGCATCAACCGCCTCCAGGTGTCCTCGGCCATGCCGAAGATGTCGTATCGCGGGGTGTAGGCGGCTGTGTTGGTGAAGATGAAGATGGATCGGACGCCGGATCCGCGCCCGATCCGCTCATAGATGCCCGGGCGCAATGAACCGCGGCGCTTGGTGATCACGAAGTACTCGCCATCACGGTTGTTGCCCCTGCCCCGTCGCCGCTTCCGGCTGACAGTGGTCTGGTTCTGGTATCGGTCTCGCTGGGCGCCAAGCTGCGACAGAATCTTGGTGACCTGGCCGGCCGGCACGTTGCCGAACTGGTTCTCCTGGGCGCCGCGCCCGATTACCGCAAACTGCGTCGGCGACAACAGGCCTCGGCTTTGCAGCAGCCGCTCGAAGCCCTTCCGGCGCCTTTGGCCGCCATCCACCTCGGCCAGAAGGTACTTCGCCGGCGGCGTGCCCTTGAATGCCTCGTCCCGAATGAAGATTTCTGCGTAAGGCTGCGCCCTGGTTGCCTTGCGGTACATCGCCGCATTGACCGTTAGCGGCGTCGGCCGGTCGAATACCCGCGGCGCCTGGCGCTTCCAGCGCTCGCGGATCTCGTAAGCCACCTTGTTGGCGGCCTGCGATGCGGCGTAGGGCAGTTGGGACTGTTCCAGCTCGGTCAGCTGTCGCCCGAAGGCATTGTCGGGATCGACCCCGATCTTGATCTGGGCCATACATCCTCCTGCCCGGCCCGCCGAAGCGGGCCAGGCACTGCTGGCTTACTTCGCGCCGGCCTTCAGGCGGATCACCGCATCCGGTCGGGTGTTGATGTTCAGCGGGTTAGACTGGCTTTCCAGTTCGATGCCCTTATCCATGCGCAGCTTGGCGGTCTTGCTGTAGTACGGCAGGCCGACACCGCGCACGGTTTCCAGGTAGTCCGCCGGAGCGAAGCGGGTCAGGAACATGTCCGGTACACCCAGCGGGAACGCGATCGCTTCGCCATCGGGAATGGCGAGCTTTCCGCCCGTGCTGCCCGGCAGCTCTTCGAACACGACGTCGCCGAAGACGAAACCCTTGCGCAGATCCGTGCGAAGCGCAGCGCCGTCCTGCCAGCGCTTGTAGGCCTCTTCGACGTCCGGGTGGTCCACCAGTGAATCGAAGAAGCCAGCGCTGCACAGCACGTGGACGCCGGTGTACGGCACCCCGCCGAGCTTTTCCTCGATCGCACGCTTGATCGAGACCGCCTTGGTGCGGACCTTGGTGTCCTGCTTGTTCAGTTCCATGCCGATGATGATCTGCTTCACGCCGAACTCGTCATAGAAGTCCACGATCAGCGAGCCATCGGCGTCCATCAGCTTGCCCTGCAGCGCACCCAAGCGGTGATACTCGATGGTGTAGTCCAGATCGCGTTTGTGCAGCGCCTGTAGCCGGTTCACCACGGCTGCCACGTTGTTGCCTTCCGCATCGTTGATCGGATCCCAAACGCCCAGCAGCTGATCGGCCATGACCGTGGAGCGCTGCGGAAGGTGAGTGGTTTCCAGCAGCTTCACCTTGCCGCGGTCCAGGCCCTTGGGCTGGCCCGGCGCGCCGCGCGGCACGTTGGGCACCAGCACCAGCTTGTTGTTCTCGATGCCGATCTTCACGATCGTGGTGCCGACCAGGCCTTCTTCTTGGAACAGGCGCATATCGCCCAAGCGAGTGACGATGCGCGGCAGGTTGTTGATGTAGGCGTTGAGGGCATCGAAGCCCAGCACGCCCAGTGCCAGAAGGGTTTGCAGATCCATAGTTGTCTCTCTCTTGGGTAAGGGGTACGAAAAAGGCCCCGCCGAAGCGGGGCCTTGTTGGGGGCGGGTGAGCAGGCCTGCGGGTTACGCAGCGGCGACGGTGATGGTGTCGCTGGTGGCTTCGTCCAGGTCCGCGGCGGTCACCTTCAGCGTGTAATCGCCAGCGGCGCTCAGCGTCGCGGCGTCCCAGGTGATGACGCCGCCCACCGCGGCCTTCGCGCCGCCGCCCGACAGATTGCCGGTACCGGTGGCCTTGGCCAGCGTGGCGCTGACGGTGCTGCCGGTGACCAGGGCGCCGAAGACGTCCTTCACGTGCGCCACGATCGGGCCCAGCACAACACCGGCGGTGCCGGTCAGCGGTGCGGACACGAACACCAGGTGATCGGCGGTATTCGACGCGATCGGCTGCTGGGTCCAGCGGGTGATGATGCCGGATTCGGCCAGGCTCAACGCGGCCAGCAGCTTCTGATCAGCGGTGACACCGCTGGCCCATACCAGCTTTTCGCCGAACACTTCGGCGTCGCGCGCGATCGCCGCTCCCTTGACGGCCAGCGCCGCGGAATCGGTGCCCGTATCGATCGGGCCGTACAGCACCTTCACCGCGTCGGTGCCGTTGGCGGCGACGGTGTTGTCGGCCTTGAGCAGGGTGCCGGCGGGCAGCATGCCTTGCCCGGCCGGCAGACGGATCAGTTCACGGCTGCGCTCGCCGCCCGCTTCGGACAGCAGGAATTCGCCGGTACGGGTGCCGGCCAGGGAGATTTCCATCGTCAGTTACCTCGTTGCTTGTAGATGTGATTAGGGTTCAGCTTCGCCTTGTTGTCGGCGGCGCGTTGATCGGCCATGGAAGCCGGGTGTGCGGTGATGACCTGTGTGGTGCGGCCTTCCTCCGCCTTCATCGACAGCAGCTGTGCACGCACCGTGTCGAGGTCGGTGTTCTTCTCGATGAAACTGGCTGCCAGAGTGTCATCGCCGCGCAGTACAGCAGCGCACGCGTCCTGGACTGCGGTCGCGTATTCGATGGCGGTGGCCGCCGGCTCGCCCGCCTGCGCGGGCCGACGCAGCACGGCCACAGCGAGTGCCGGCGGTAGGTCACTGGAAGCGACCGCTGCGGCCAGCGCTGCCGCCGGGTTCTCCACTACGGGTGCAGTCGATGCCGGACTAGCTTCGGGCGCCGACGGCGTGACCGTTGCCTCGTTGCCGTCATCCGGATCAGGGTCACCGGCGGCAGGCGGCGCCGCCGCTTCGCTGGCACCGAGGTGCGCGACCAGGTCGTGCCAGGTGCCGAGACGGGTAGCGAAGCCCACTGCCACGGCGGCCTGGCCGCGGTAGCAGGCCGCCTCGGTGGCGCGCACGGCCTCAGCCTCCATGCCGAGATTCCGCGCCACGGTGTCCACGAACATCGTGCGCATGTCCTCCAGATCGGCCATGGCCTCAGCGTGTGCTTCCTCGCTGAGCGGGAAGTTGGGGTCAAAGTCGACCTTGCGGGCACCTGCGAACAGCGGGGTCACCTTCAGACCGATCTGGGCGTTGTTGCCGCTCCAGTCTTGGTGATAGCAGACCACGCCGACCGATCCCACGCCGCTGGTACGGCTAACCCAGATCTCGTCGCACGCCGAAGCGAGGGCGAAGCCTGCGGAGTAAGCCTTGTCATCGACTAAGGCATATACCGGCTTTCGGCCACGCGCTTCGAAGATGTGGTCGACCAGGTCGAAGCAGCCCGACGCCATACCGCCCGGCGTATCCAGCCGCAGGATGATGGACGTCACCGCATCGTCGTTCAGCAGTTCGTCGAAGGTGTCGCGCACCGCGGCATAGCTCACCGGCCCCGGGCCGCTGGCGCCGGGCATCGGTCGGTTCACCATTGCGCCGGACAGGTTGATCACACCGATCAGGTTCTGGGCGACGCCCACCGGCTGCCCATCGGGGCCGGACACTTCGAAGCGGTCGGCCTTCAGCACGCTGTCGTCGCTGGTGACCTTCCCTTCCAGATAGCCGCCAACCAGTGCTTCGCCGATGGCCGGCTGCACCAGCAGGGGCTGATTGAGGACCGCGGCAGCGAGCGAGGCCACCACGGGCGCACGGCTGCCGCGCCCCAGCATTCGGGCCAACAGGCCAGGCTTACTCGTCATCGTCATTCCCTTCATCGTTGTTGGCGCCAGAAACGCCGGGTTCATCGTCCTGCCGGGCACCGGAGGCGTTGGTTCGCCTCGGGTCACTGTCGTATCGAAGCCCGGCCTCGTCTGCACGCTGGTTGTCCAGCGCCTGCTCGGCATCGACCTGTTCGGGATCCTCGCCGGCGCTCAGCACCACCTTGCTGCGCGATTTGAAGCCTGCCCGCACCGCCTTGAGTTCGGAGGTGACGTCCTGCACCGGGTGGCTCCAAGGCCAGCCCTCGGGCACCCACAGGGTTTCGGTCACGTCATCGCGCAGGGCCGCATAGCGCGGCACCTTCAGCAGACCCGACAGCACCGCCTGGTCGATGAAGGCGTCGCGGACCCGCTGGCAGAACATCGGGATCATGAAGAGCCACTGGTCCTGCTCGATCACCCGGCGGAACTCATTGAGGATCAGGCGCAGTGCGCGGTCGGAGACGTTGCGTAGGTCGCCGGTGAGCACCTCGTAGGGCACGTCCTGGCTGGCGCAGATCGCCAGCAGGTGCCCACGCAGGAACTCGGCATAGTCCGAACCAGCGCTGGGCGGCTCGGCGAACGTGATCTTGCGGCCGGGTGGCAGCTCCTGCATCGTGCCCGGCTCAAGACCACCGATCGCGGTGCCGTCGGCATCCTCACCGGTGATCAGATCCCCGACGGCATCCCCGTCTTCGCCATCCGCATTGGCATCGGTGGTGATGAAGCCGGCGAACAAGTTGGCCAATGCCTGCCGTTCCAGCACCGCATCATCGAGGCGGTCCAGGTTGAACATGCGCAGCAGCGCCGGCGCCGAGCTCGGCACGCCACGCATTGCACCTGCCCGGTTCGGCCGGTACAGGTGCAGCACCTGCTCCGCCGGTACGCGAACCAGCTCGTTACCGTTAACGGTCAGCTGCATGTCTCCGGGGTGTTCCCGGTACATCCAGTACGCCACGCGTCGGCCGATGCTATCGACTTCGATGCCCTGCCGGATCACGTTGCCGTTGCTGGCGACGCCGTTGTAGTACTGCGGGCATTGCTCCGATTCGATCAGCTGCACCTGCAGCGGCACCGGCAAGCCGTCTTCGGGTCGCCGGTAGCGGATGCGGGCAAACACCTCGCCAGCCTCCTTCCACTCCCGCCAGGCCAGCGCCTGCAGCCCGCCCCAGCCGAGCACGCCGTCGGCATCGGCGTACTTGCCCCAGCGCTCCCACAGTTTGGTGAGCTTCTTCTTGTGCTCCTTCGTGCCCCATATCGGTTTCGCCTGGATGCCGGTGGCGATGCCGTTGGACACGCTCTTGTTGAGTGCACTGACCATCCACGGGTCATTGCGGGCAAGGTGCCGCGCCCTGGCGAGCAGCGTGGGCAGGCCCAGCAATGCAGCATTGGGCCCCAGCGAGGATGGCCGGAAGGTGCGGAGGCGGCGGCCGTTGCCGGCGGCGCGGTAGCTGCTCTCGGCGGTATCAGACATTGCCGGTCCCCGATTGGTAGAGGCGCACGATGCGTCGACGCCGTGGTGCCCCTGCGGCCTGGCTAAGCTCATCGCGCATCTGCTTCAGCAGGCGACGCATCTCAACTAGGCTCTGGTAGGTCACGGTGCGGTCGGCATATCGGACGCTCAGCACACCGGCCGCGATCGCGGCCTCCAGTTGCTCGACTTGCTTGTTGGTGAATGCCATTTCAGCGTCCCAGATACTTGCTTCGGATGACGCGGCGGGTGCGAGTGCGCGGCATTGGCGCCAGCGCGACGTCATCTGCCCTCACGTCTGGGTTGTCGTCCCACGGCGCGGCCCATGGCGGCGGCGCGGTCCAGTTGATGGCCGGAACCTTCAGCCACAGCGCCATGCCCTCGGCATAGCCGCACAGGTCGAACGCCTCATTTCGTCGCTTCGCCAGGTTCTCCCAGCCCTTTGCCGTCCTCGACTCGGCCGTCAGCTCGGCGTAGAACGCTTCCGGCAGCCAGTCGGGGAAGTGGTAGTAGCCCGGGCCGGGCTCTGCCCGCTTCACGTTGGCGTCTACGGTGTCCTTGAGCCTGTCCACGTTGAGCAGCAGCTGTGGCACATCGCCCTTCGACCCTGATTTGCGGTCCCGGCGCTTACTGCTGTCGGGGAAGGTCTCTCGGAACAGCCCGCCTTCGCGGCGCGCATCACCCTTGATCAACCTGACCCGGGCGTGCAGCTTCCGGGCCTTGAGCGAACGCCAGAACTCCAGCGCCCGCACCGATGTGCCCGATTTGCCACCCCAGTCGACGCCCACCGCGTGGACCGGCATGCTGCGGCCGGTGCCATCGTCCAGCGGGTAACGGCGGCTGATGACCTTCTCGACCAGCCGCTCCCAGTCTTCCAGGTACTTAGGCGGATCCAGCGGCAGGAAGCCGCCCGAGCCGTCCTCGCGCTTGGACGTGCGCAGGGTGAAGGAATCCACCACCCAGCGCTCCAGCTGCCCGGATTCGCCGATGCCGAAGCCCAGCACCAGCACGACGAATCGGTTGGCCTGGACGTCGACCTCTCCCAACAGGAAGCGCACCCCAGCGGGCACAGCGCCAGCCGCCCAGACCTCGGCGCGCTCCTGCATCTCGTTCGGATCACTGGCGGACCGCGCTGCCATCGGGACGTAGTTGATCGCCCCGTCCACGTTGTGCGTTGTCTTCAGCGGGCGCTCTTCACCCGTGGTGGCGAAGGTACGCAGCGCCTGGAGGTAGCGCTCTATCAGCGATTCCCAGGACTGGTACGACGCGGCGACACCGCCGAGCCAGTAGCTGGCGATGCGCGCCTCCGGCCGGTCACCGGTGACCGTTCCGTCGGCGTGCACGACCTGGCCCTCCGCAGCCCACACACCGCTGCGGTTCATCCCATCCTTCCACCGGTGCTGCAGGCCGACGCCGCAGTGCGGACAGTGCAACAGCGAGTAGTGCCGCGCCATCTTCTGCACGTCATCCAGCACGACCCGCTCCAGCAGTTCCTCCATCGGTGGCAAGGCGAATCCGTCATAGCCTGGCGCTGCCTGAAACCGCTCTCCGCACTCAGGGCAGGGCCAGTACCAGCGCCGCCGGTCACCGCGCGCATACAGCGCGGCGATGCCGGCGGCCGGTGGGCCTTGATGCGGGTGCAGTGGCTTCCAGGCGCCGTCGGCGTAGTCCGTTGCCGGGCTCGACTCGGCCACCACCATGCCGGCCGACATGTAGGTCTGCGTGCGTTTCAGGCCCAGGCCGAAGCACTCATCGATCGTCAGGTCGCCGGTGTAGTTATCCACGTCCGTCATCAGGACGTCGTGGATGTCCTTGCCCGACAGGACCGACACCGAGGGCCAGCCCATGCGCAGCGACATTCCCGACCGAAAGAACTTCAGCAGGATGTTGTCGTCGTGGGCGCGCGGGCTCAGCCGCGAGCGTAGTTCCGGACTGGCGGCGATGCTGCGGGCGATACGGGTCTTGCTGTAGTCCTCGGCCGCATCCTTGGACATCTGCACAACCATGGCGTCGGCCGGGTTGCAGGTGATCAGGTAGGCAAGGCGCGCATCGATCAGCGAGATGGTCTTGCCCGAACGTGCCGGCCCTATGAACACCACTGCTTCGTAATGCCGGCTGCCGGTCGTATCCAGCGGCTCGACCATGTAGGGCGTGGTGTCCGGATCCCAGGAACCGGCGGCGCCGGCGGCATTGGCCACCTGCAGCACCCGTGCACCTTCGCTCACCCTGATCCGGCGCGGCGGCCGGATCATCTCGGCAACGCCTTGGCGCACGCTACGCGCTGTCGCGTACGTCGTCATCGGTGATGCCCTCGTACATGGATTGGCGGACGCGATCGCACTCGTCCTGGACCTTGACTACCTGCTCTGGTGTGAGCCCGGCCTTTCGCTCGAGAACATCAGGGAGCGTGTCGAAGAACTGCACGACCTTCTTCACCAGCTCGGCGTAGTCGGCCTCGACCTCTGCGGCCGGGACCAACTGCCCGATGGTCGATTCGACCTTCAGGCGCTCGTTCTCCGACTGGTAGAAGGCGCGCCGCTCCATCGGCGGCAGGTCGCGTGGATCCACCACACCTTCAGCGCCGAAGGCCGCAGCGCCAGGATTCACCAGCGCGGAGGCAGCATCGGCCAGGCGATAGACGTCGTGCCCAGCCCGCTTGGTCAGCGGGGGAACGCCGGCCTCCTTCAGGCGCTTGCTGGCAGTGCGGCGATCCATTCCGAACTCATCAGCCAGCCGGGCCACGGACCAGCCTTTGGTGAATTCGTGGATGTCAGCCATGTCCTACCCGATGCACAGCCTATTCAGGCGTGAAAATGCGGTTTCTCCCGAGAAAATCCGCCAAAAGAGAGGCCTGTGGTGGAGCACCCTAGAGGCCGAAATACTGTCTTTTACCGGGGTCCGAATTCCCCCCGGTGGCTGTGGATAACCACGGGGGCCCCGCCCTGTTCAGTTTTCTGTGGATATCTTGTGGATATCGACCATTTCCGTTCAGTTTCATCTTCACAGCGACCGTCGTGAAACTATTTCGTGAAACATAGGTACTGAACAGGGGCAAAGGCAGTGTCAAGCCGCCAGGCGTGGCACAGTCACTCATGGGCCCTTGTCGGGCACGGGCTTGCCCTGCACCTGCTCAACGGCATCGAACTGTGCCTCGTAGCGTTCCAGGCATCGCTTGCGGCCGTTGCTCACGTCGAACACGGCTGAAGGCCTGTCATCGCGCACCCAGCTGCAGCGTTTGGTCAGCGCAGCGTCGATGGGGACATAGGTAGCTACCGGCACCTGCAAGACGGCCGGTGCCGGAGGGTTTTGTTTGGGCACCGCCGATTGGCAGGCGGTCAAGAGAGCGGATGCGGCGATCACGATGAGTCGCATGTCAGTACCCCTTCAGAGCCGGGCAGGCCGAATCGAGCAGCTCGAGCGCGGCCTTGCAGGTGTCAGGCCGCTGCTGGTATCGCTCGCGCCACGTGGTGGCGTCTTTCTCGGCCGCCTCAATCTTGCCGGCCAAACCGTTCAGCGCGGCGGCGCTCTCGGCCTTCATGACTTCCAGCTTCTGCGCCTCAGCCCGGAGCGTCTCCGCCACCTCGGCCAGACGGGCATCGCGCTGATCCACATCCGACTGCAGACGAGCGGCATCGGCCTTCCAGTCCTCGCGTACCTTGACCACCTGTGCGCTCAGGTCCTGGATCCGCTGTTCCTTCTCATACGCGGAAAGACCGGCGACCATGAAGCCAAAGGCCAGCACCGCGCAGATCACCTTGATCTTGCTGCCAGGCTTACGCAGCCATTCCACCGCATCGGCGACAGCGCCGACGATGAGGCCCCACAGAGATGTGGCCAACCGAATCAATACGCTCATGGCTTCTCGCCTCCGATGTTGCCGGTGATACGCTCGACCACCTTCAGGTAGCCCGGCAGCATTCGGCGGATGACTACGCCAGACAGCCCTGCCAGCGGCAACTGCGGCGCACCGGCCAGCGACGGGAACCAGGTCGCCGCCACGGCAATGAGCCAGGCGGCCACGATGGCGTAGGAGATGACGGCGAGACCCAGCGCCAGCAGGCGCGTAGCCGTTTGGAACCAACGGTGTCCCCGGGTACGGCTGGCGTCAGCGGCCACCCGATCAGCGTCCTTCTCCGGCAGCAGAAGTACACCGATCAGCGCGCCAGCGATCGCCACAAGCAGCACGGACTGGGGTACGCCCAGGATCATCCGTTCGGCAGCGCGCAGCGCATCAGCCGTCGCCGGTGCCACCACAGCGGCGGTGAAGGTGGCGACGATTGTCTTGAAGGTGCTCACGGGCTCGCTCACTGGATCCCCTGCACGTAAACAGTCTTGCCGGAGCGCTTGACCGCCGTGAGCTGCTGCCGGCGGTGCCGCGGCCCGTAGGAAACGTGCACCCAGCTGCCGAACTCCTCGATCACCTGGTCAAATGGCAGTCCCAGCGCAACGATCTTCTTAGCCACTTCCACCGAGGTCATACCCGGCACGTGAATGTCAGCGGCCTGCCCCAGCCGGTGCTGGCTCGTGGCCGTGCCGCCGACCGCTCGGTTCACTGCTTCGGAACGAAACGCCGAGTTGACGCGCACAGGCTTGCCGAGCGCATCGCGGAGCGGCTGCAGGATCATCTCTGCCAACGAACGGAGGCTGGCGACCTCCGCTTCGTTCGGGACGTTCGGCATCTTCCGGTCGGTGACCGTCAGCTCGGCCAGGCTGAAGTTGGCAGTGAGTTGCATGGTGACCCCAACGGTAATGAAGCTGAAAGGAGCCCGCCTCGCTGCCGGCTAGGCGCGATCGTTGATCCGGTCTGGAGGCGGGCGAAAGACATGCCGGGCGGCAGCCCGGTTAGGTGGTGTAGATCAACTCAGTGCGTGCCACGCCAGCACCACCGCCTACCGTGTACCGAATGGGGACGCTGATGCGGCTGAATCGGTCGAACAGCCCGCGCATCGCCGGGTGGTCGTTGATGGTCAGGATCGCCGTACCCTTCAACTTGCTCATCACCGCAGCGAGCTGCTCGTACTCTTCCAGCGGGAAATCTTGGCCGTAGCCAGTGGTCTGCCAGTACGGAGGGTCGAGGAAGAACAGCGTCTCGGGCCGATCGTACTTCTCAATGCATCGCTGCCAGGGCAACTGGTCGATCACCACGCCATGCAACCGCATGTGGGCATCGCTTAGATCCTGTTCCAACCGGAGCAGATTGATACGCTTCGCCCCAGTCGGGCCCACCCCGAGTGTCTGGCCTTCCACCTTCCCGCCAAAGCTGAGCTTCTGCAGGTAGTAGAACCGGGCAGCACGCTGGATGTCGGTCAGGCTGTCGACGTGCTGCAGCTGTGCCCATCGATACATCTCACGACTGGTCAGGGACCAACGGAAGTGCCGAACGAACTCGTCCAGGTGGTGCGCCACGACGCGGTACAGCCGTACCAGTTCGCCATGGGTGTCGTTGAGCACCTCGATCTTCGCCGGCGAACGTTCGAACAGCATTGCAGCGCTGCCGGCGAAGGCTTCAACGTAGCAGGAGTGTGACCGCTCGTTGATCAACGGAAGCAGGTGTTTCACCAGGCGCGTTTTACCGCCCGGCCAAGGAAAAATGGTCTTCGTCTTCATGTCTCAGCTATTGCGACATTCGTTAAGCAAACTGCACGCGCTCTCCGGAGAGCGGCAGGGCTTAGGCCAATGGCACGCGGCTGAAACGCGTGTACTGCGGCGACGCCCCGGTGCTGGCAGGCATCGGGGCGTCGCTCTGTTTGATGGTTGGGCGACGTGGAGTCGAACCACGCGAGTCACAGACGCCGGGTTTACAGTGCGGCCCAGCGCCCATCTGGCAACCTGCCCCAGAAACGACGAACCGCAGGTGGCTGGACCTCCCGAGTCCAGGCCTGCGGCCGTTGAGTGCGGGTTTATTGAACCTCGCCCACGGTAGCTACTGTGGGCTAAGTCTGGTTCCCACTGCAACTGCGGTAAGGTTCCTTACCGCATTCGGGGGAATGCGGTAAGTTTCGCGGCGAATGCGGTAATGTTGCTTAACGGTCACCCGCCAGTGCGGGCCACCAGCCGCTTGTCGTCTGAAGCGGACATCACAAGGAACTGCACGCCCGGGAACGGAGCTCCGCAACAGAGGGGTCAAAATTGGCCAGAATAAGGGGACGTCGATGCAAGGTGTAAAATTTACTAGGCTTCACGTCGAGCAGTGGCGCCAGTTTGATTCGGTGGAGATTGATATTCATCCGAGACTGACTGTTATCACTGGCGCAAATGGGGCGGGAAAGACGACACTGTTAAGCTTTTTGACCGGTCACTTCGGTTGGTCGCGGCCTCTTCTTGCTACACCTTGGAGAGCTCGCAATGGGAAGATGACCTACTTAACAGGGGCACTGAGGGGTTTGCTAGACTGGGTAGTTAACAATAGCGACAACGAAACGCACATCGGAGCGATTTGGTATAGCAATAATATTCGAGCAAGCATTTCGACCCCTGCGACGAGCGATGTTCAGTACAACGCCAATATCCGCGATCAGCAAGGGGTCAGCGGAATTTACATTCCATCACATAGAATTCTATCCCACTACCAAGCCATTGGATCAATTCCCACGCGAGGAATCTCAGCTCAGGAAGCGTATGGGCTGTACAAGGGTGAGCTGTTTAACAGATGGCACGGCCAGCATAGTGCATCGTCGCCGCTGTTTCGCATGAAAGAAGCTCTTATTTCGATGGCAACTTTCGGAGAAGGTAATTCTTACGTAGAAGGCAAGCCGGAGCTATTGAGCGCTTACTTAGGGTTTATTGAGGTGCTCAAAAAGGTTCTTCCGGAATCTCTTGGATTTCGGTCGATTGCAATTCGCACCCCTGATGTAGTCCTAGTAACTGCGACCGGAGAGTTTTTACTAGACTCTGTATCCGGAGGTGTAAATGCGCTCATTGATCTCGCCTGGCAAATATATACCTTCTCCTTCGATGTCAAAGATTTCACCGTGATTATCGATGAGCCCGAAAATCACTTGCACCCTTCCATGCAGAGAGCGCTTCTACCGAGCCTGATGGCGGCATTCCCATCTGTTCAGTTCGTAGTGGCCACCCATAGTCCCTTCATAGTTACATCGGTAAGGGATTCGAACGTGATTGTTCTTTCGTACCGAGATGGGACTAATGGGAACGGTGCGCACAGCATTGCTCCCGCCAGAAGCGTTTATTCGACGACTCTTGACCAAGTTAACAAGGCTGGTAGTGCGAATGACATCCTGCGTGATGTATTGGGATTGGATTCGACTGTTCCGCTATGGGCCTCGCGAGAGCTCAAGGCCATTGTCGAACGATTCCGTGCGCAACCCTTTCATGGTGAGCAGGTCGACCAGTTAAGCGCTGAGCTTGACTCCTTAGGTCTGGCAGGCGAGCTCCCATCCGCAATCAACGCCATTTTTCAACGGAGCGGCCTGTGATCCGACTTGAGAAAGGAGATGAGCCACAAGTCCTTGTCGACAATGGTGCGAGGTGGACAGCAGAGTTGCTAAATAAAATAGCGTTAGGTGAAGAACCATCGCCTTATTTGTTGACACGCTACGGGCACGCAGACATCAAGCAGGCCCTTTTGGCAGAGACGCATGAAAAGTGCGCCTACTGCGAAAGTCCATTTAGGCATGTCACATATGGAGACGTCGAACACATCATCCCAAAGCACTCTAATCCTGACTTGCGTTTCTCGTGGTTCAATCTCACGCTGGCATGCGATGTGTGCAACACGAATAAGGGCCAGTCTGAGGTACTCGATCCATATCACCAGGATCCGTCGGAAGCATTTTTCTTCTTGGGACCAATGATATGGCCTACCCCCGGGAACGCTGATGGAATTACGGCAGAAGCCACACTAGATCTGAATCGCGCACCGTTGGTTCAAAGGCGAATTGAGCGGCTATCGTATTTGCTTAGCTTGGTCGAGTCTGCACATGGAAAGCCACCGGACGTTCGCAATGCGATCCTTTCCAAGGTCCGCAGAGAATGTGCAAAGAATCAACCTTTCTCCGCCTGCTCCACATCTGCTCTCCACCAGATTCTCACGGTGCAGCCGTAATGCGGCCAAGTTTAGCTAGATTTAACAGGCCGCGAGGATAGCCAGATGCATAAGGACTAGTGAGAGCTCATAGGCGGCGGAAAAGATATGGACTGGTCGAGCGGAAGCGTTGGCCAGTTCGGCGCATGCATCGCACAACTAGTTGGACACGGAACGATTCCATGCTACGAAAAGAGTGCATTGCCTCATGGGCCAGCACTGCCGGCACGGTAGCCCATCTACTCTCCTTAGTTGAACAACCTGCCGCTGAACTCTTTCCGGCCGTCTTCAAGCGCCTGACGCAACGTCCCCGAGGCGGTCGCATATACACGCAGGTATTCGCCCTTCCGCATTCTCGCCGCCTTAGCCGCATCCTGTGCAGCAATCTTCCCTTCCGGCCACACCAGGTCTTTAACCGCATCCTGCAGAACCAAGCGCACGCGCCAGCGGTCGGCTGCGTCATCCATTCGCAGTGCGGGCTTTGCGCCTATGCGGCGCTCCCACTGGATCTGTCGCATTATCCGCCTGGCCAGAGAACGCCCCAGCGACGATAGGGACACCCCCTGCCCTCGCAACGCCACCGCCAGCACGGCCTGCTTGGCAACAGAGTCCCGCATCATGCCTACTGCGCCGGCGATGTCAGAAGCCGTCAGCGGCGGCATGGTTGCCCTACCGTCCGAAGGCTCACGGAAGCTGCTGCCTACCAGCATGCGGGCGATCAGTTCGAGCGGATCACGTTGGATAGGTTCTGTCACGGGGACCCGGCCGCGAGCCGTGGTGACCACCGGAGGTGCCGGCATGGAGAATGGCTTTTGCGCCCATGCCCGGACGGCAAGAACCTCCCCATCAGTGCCAAGGTGCGACTCCCCCCGCGCGCCACAGCGCGCGCAAACGACCTGCGCCGTGCGGCGACGATCGACACCGCCTCGCACGCGCAACCGGACATCGTCGCCGCCACAGTTGCCGCAGGCCTTCAGGCCTTTCACCGGCATTGCCACTGCCGACATCAGTCCACCTCACTTTTGCTGACCCAGCGGGGCTCCACGCCCTGGGGGTACTGAGGCCTGCCTGAGCCAAGAGAATTTCGATTCATCTGTATATCCATCTTATCGTCAATGAGTTTAAGATTCCTTCAAACAATCATCAGCCGGAATCTGACGTGACTAGTAGCCGAAAAACCAAGTCTTTCGACACATTCGTGCTTTTAATCTTTACCTTCGCTTACGGCACCCTCTTTTCTTGGGCAATTTTTTACCGATGGGGAAGTGGACCCGACATTAAGCCCGTAGATTTGTCAGCATGGGTGCAAGCGATCGGCAGCATATTAGCAATTGCGGTTGCCATCTACGTCCCTTGGCGTCAGCGGAACCATGAGATCCTCGATCAACGCATGAAGGATTTGAAGGCCGAGAATGAGAAGAATGAATTTGTAAAAGTAATGACCCTCGCCATAGCCCATGCAATTTCGGCCTATGAATCGCATTGCCTGTTTATGAAAAGAGAGTTTGCACACGGAGGAGCTATCGACCGCGACACTCTTCCAAAAAACATGTTTGAAAGGTCGCCTGAGTTTGATCAATTTCGAACTCAATTACACCTTATGGGATCACGCGGACATAGAGTTAATCAGCTGATTTCGCATCAAGACCTTGTCCGAGGCTCCCATTCGGAGTTCCTAAGGCTCAAATTGCCTCTACCGAAGCCTTTTTTGATGGAATACAAAGCTCACATTGAACGAGGCGCAGAGATGAGCGGATCTTTGTTCGAAGAATTCAGATCAATAATTGAGTCAACTGCCCCCTAGATTTTCGTCCTCATAATAAACACCTTAGTAGTGATGCTGGTTCACCTGACATACCCGTATATGCTCAATAGATTGACCTAAGCGAGTAAGCCATCTTGCAGCTGCCAGCACCTGCTCGTGAACACGCTCCTGCTCTCCCTCGTTCCGCTGTGCGTAGGCCTTGTGCACAGGCTCGCACTGCCGCACGGTGGTCTCAAAGGTCAGCCAGTTCTTGCTTCCGGCGCGGCGGTAGATGCCGCCTTGCTTGGATAGCCAAGCAAATAGCAGGCACGGCTCCCTCTTCAGGATCTTGGCCATGGGGCTGTTGTTGAACGCGCCATGACAGTCGCTAGCGTGGCGCCGTCAATGATCGGCCCATTCATCAGTGTTTCGCTCCGGTAGATGAGATTGTGCCAACGGCATCCAGTGACAATCATAGAAATGGTCGCCTCCGAGACGGCGAACTGCTCAGCCATTCGGCGCTGAATTCCTCTCCCCCCACACCGGACGTTCTCCCTGATGGTTTTCACAGATGACTCATCCAAGACCGCGCGGCCGTTTCTGGAGCCAGTGGTTGCTGTGCCGTGCTGATGTTTCATCGCTTCATTCGCGCTGTGCGATACGTACGTCAGATTGGCAGCCCGGTTGTCATGGCTGTCGCCATTGATGTGCGCGACCTCCTGGCCCGGCGTTGGGTCCCCTAGGAACGCCCGTGCAACCAGCCGGTGCACAAGGTGTTTTTTGCGGTCAATTCCGACTTGGAGATAACGGCCACCGCTGCATGGGAGACCCTTCACCACACGCCACTCGCCGCGGGCCGGGCCTTTGCCGTTGATTGGCCTACAGCAATAGACGATCCCAGCGGCGTCTACCCCATAACCGGATTCAACTTCAACAACCATGGCTCGGCTCCTTCCATCCGATGTTTTCTTCATCCCAGCCTCCGTTGCCATCGGGCCAGACGATTTTGATTCGAATCATGGGGAAGGCAGCTGCCGCCACCTTGACCTTCACCTTGGCGTCGTCCTCGGCAAATTACTTCCCGCCCTTCGCGCGTCCCTTAACCTCCACGAGCAGTAGCTCGCCGTTGGCTAGCTGCACCGCGAAGTCAGGTGTGTACCTGGTGTCCTTAGCCAGCTTAAATGTCCAGCACTCGAAGCCAAACCATAGGATCTCTCCACGCTGTCTCACAGACTGCAACCAGTCCGCGTACGCCTGCTCGGTTTTATTCATCTCCCCGATTTGGTGCCGTACCCGCCCGCGCGCGACCTTGCCGGCGGCGTTACCGCTTGCCAATGGCTGCGTGGCGGCTGCGGGCCGGTAGGCACGCGCCGCGGTGGGTTGCGGTGCCACCGCTGTGCTGGCCTCGACCAGCCGCCGCATCCCCTCTGGCATCTCCTGGGTGGTGGCGTAGCGCAGCGAGCGGCGCCCCTTCGTCTTCGGAGCCATCAGGCGGATGCCTCTGAAGCGGCCCACACGCGCATCGCGCGCTGGCGGAAGGCCTCGAATTCTTGGCGCGCACGCTGCTGTGTGGCCTGGTGCTCGCGGTCCATCTGCTCGAGCATGCAGTCGAACTCAACGTTGAGCAGGCCCATCAGCTGCTGGATGGTCAAACCACCACGGGTGCGATGCGTTGGTGCCGGTGCCAGCTGCGGCATGGCCAACTGCTGCTGACCCGAGGGCGGAAGCGGCATGCTTTCCACGCGGCCTGCATCGGTCACTGCCCAGGTGGCCACAGGCCGACCGTCGCGACCACTGGCGCGGTTCTCGCAACGACGGACAAGCCCCTCGCGGTCCAGCTCACGCAACAGCCCGGCAGCGGCAGCGGTGGTGAGCAGCATGGCCTCGCGCGGCGCGCCTGCCTCCAGTGCGGCGTTGCCCATCAGTTCCAGCGCCTCAGCTGCGGTGCTGTCGCCATGGATGCCCAGGCAGAACAGGACCAGCTGCCGCTGGTAGGCGCGGATGTCAGTCGGCTCCATGCATGCCTCCGAATCCCAGCTCCGCGGCCGCCTGTGCCATGGCGCTGCGCGCCGCATCGCGATCGCGCACAACCTGCGGCTCAGGTTTCGGCGCGGGCAGCGCGGCCACCGGCGCGGGTACGGCGCCGCCGTCCATGACGTGCTTCACCGCCCGCTCGTACGCGTTGGCCAGCATGCGCTGCTGCACCGCACCGCTCTCGGCTGTGGCGTAGGCGTGCAGGTCCAACCTAGACCGAACCAGAACGGTGAATCCGCTATGGGCCTGCCCGGGCCGCATCTGGCCATCAACTTCGGCAAGGGCCGGGATGCCAAGGCACATCGCACGGAACTGCCCGGGATTCGGCGGCCACTGCAGGGCGCTGCGCAGGCAGTTGGCCAGGCCGTCTGCCACCTGGCGCGGGGTGATGCCGGTTAGCACCTGGAACCACAGTTCGCCTGCGGTGGTCAGGCCGCCAGCGTTGTTCACCGGGGAAGAGCCGTTCTCGCGCACCCACTTCCCGGGGAACATGCCAGCCATGCGCTCCCATACCGTCCACAGGGCGCTCACCGCGCGCTGATCCGGGTCAGTGCTGGACGAGTTCGAAGTCGGCGTCGATGACGTCGCTGCCTGGTCCGCCAAAGCCGCCAGCTGCCGAGCGCTGTTCGAATTTGCGTCGCTGCTCTGCGACGTGGTCGGCAGAACCGAGCTGAGAGTTTGCATTGGGGCCTCCGGTGGTGGTGGTGTTCGTCGGCGTTGCGCCGGCGGCTTTTCGGCTTCGAGCGGTCTGGATTGCCCAGGGGAAGGGCTTGGCGACAGGCGGGGAACGGGTCAGCCCCTCGGCTGCGGTGTCGCCCAATTCCTCCGGGGTCACGCCTTCAGCCAGCGCGGCGAGAAGGTCGGGATGACTGGGGTTGGTCGAGTGGCAACCTGCCTGACGCATCAGCAGGCACGCACGCCCCGCATCGGTCACACCGCTCAGAGATCTTTGAGCGTGCAGTGATGTATCTGGAGTAGTAGATATGGGGTCTGGGGTCTGGTTACCCGTGTTCACACCTGTGATCACACCGCCTGTCACGCGTGACGCAGCGTGACTTGTCACGCGTGACATGCATTCGGAAGTCACGCGCTCGTCGCCAGTCACATGCGTGACGTGAAGCGCCTTCAGCTGCGCCATGGTGGCCATGCCGTCCGGCACGACGCCCGCATTGCGGAGGTCTTCGAACAGCATCGTGCGTCTGGCACGAGTGCGTGCCTGTCGCTCGGCCTCGCTATTCTTCCTGTCCTCCCGGCGCCCTTGGCCTTCCGCGATGCGGACCTGAGCGGTGGCGATCTGTTCGTCGCAGCGCTTGCTGTGGCGCAGGCCATCCTCAGCCACCGGGAAATAACGCTCGGCCACCTTCTTCACCGCGGCCTTGTCGCCCGGAGTGATGGCACCGGCGATGACGTACAGCTCCGCCAAGCTTTCCGGCAGCGCCTGCTCTTCCGAGTAGTAGGCGAGCATCAGTTTGAAGTAGACACCGTGGTCGGTCAGGGACAGCCGCGTTGTGTCCTTGAGGTAGTCGCCGGGGTACATCTCGAAATAGATCACACCCGATCCCCCGCGCCACGCAGCAATTGCGCCTCCTTTGGGCGGCCTGCGAAGGGCGCACGGTCGTCTGGCAACTTTTCCCGTGCAGCAGCAGGATCGTGCACGTCCTGCAGCGCGGTCAGCCATCGGTACGCGGTGGCGCGAGAGAGGCCGAACTGCGCCTGGAGCGTTTCCACCTGCAATGGCTGCGGCTGCTCTTTAGCCCACAGCACTACTTCCACCATGGGCAGCAGCTGCACCACGTTGTCCGGGATACGGCGGCCGACGGCATCGAACTCGCCGACCACGGCGATCGCCCAGCTCACCATGACTGCCGAAGTCATTGGCGCCCACCACTGACCGCGCGCGGTGCCAGATCCTGCAGGTGGCCGGTGACGTAGCGCTTCGCGGTCACCAGCTCGGCTTCCAACTGTCCCATCTCGTCCAGCGCGCGGCGCATTTCCGGGATGTCCTTCGGGCAGATGCGGCCGTCGGCCAGGATGTTGGTCAGTGCTTCCAGAGTGTGTCCAAACTCGACCGACAGACGGGCTACAGCCAGAACGCCAGCATGCGGTTCCATCATCGGGATGCGCGCACCTAGGAAGCCGTAGCGCTGAGCCAACTCGCGGGAGCAGGCGTCGCGCCACTGCGGCGGCAGCGCGCGCACCCACGACTCTTCCAAATCCACCGGCATCTTGACCGTGCCATTGCGGATGCGGCCAACCAGCTGGGCGTTCGCCTTCAGCGCGCGCTCGATGCTGTCTGCGTCATCGCCGGAGTGGAACTGGACGTTGCGCTCGCTGGGGGCCACGTCTGCCTGGTACTGCTCGGCGATTGCCTGGGCCAGGCTCGTGTCGGTGTGGCCGCTGTTACGGATAGCGTCAGTCGTGTGGCGGAACACCACCGCCGATCGCGGTTCTTGGTACTGAGGATCAGGCTTCATTTACGCACCTCGGGAGGCGATGCAAAGTGGTCGCCATGGACAGGACGACCGGAATTCAGGGATTTGGAGCCGCCCTCCTTGCGCTAGGCTGGATGTGCGAACAACACAGCCCGCAAGGAGCGCGACATGGAAAATGGCGATCAGGTGTCAGGGGGCGACGATGCGCTCGCTGCAGCAATTGGACACATCAAGGCGTTGGAGTACGCAGTCCGTGTGCTCATTGCTTCGAATCCTCAACCGGAGCTCTTCCACGCTTCGTGGCAAGCACTGCTACCAGAGATAGCAGCCACCCATGCATCGCTTCCCAGCAACGAAATCGCTTTGTTCCGCACAGGCTTGCAGCGTGGGCTTGCGGTGGTGAGCGAGACGACCCGGCTTGCGGTGGAAGGCCCGAGGAAAGAACAACCTCGCTGAGCTGCCGGGGGGTCATTCCGTCAGCTAAGGCAGAAGCGAGATCAACGGGTTGCGACGAGTGGTGGGGAGCTTCAGTACGCATCGCTCAGGCCCCCTCTACCGGGACGATGCGATCTGCGTCTGGGTCAACGATAGCTACGGCAGGCGCATCAAAAATGTCCGGACGTAGCTCACTTCGAGAGACTTGCCCTCCGCTCTGCTCATCAAGCCTCCGAGCCAGCGCACCATCAAAGCGCGTCCGCTTGCTCAAGGCCTTTCGTAGATAACCAATCGTCGTTCCAGCCTTGACGGCAAACGCTGCCTGATCATCTGGTGCCAAGGTGCCGAGGTAAGTGCGAAGTGTGTCCATGGGCGACGACTTTACCAGAAGGTAAAGCCAGTGCAACACCGTTTGGTCAATTACCAGCAGGTAACCGAAACTTGCCCGATGAGTACTGATGACTCCCCTACCGTCGCCGCCCGCCGCGAGCGCCTCCAGCAATGGATCGCCGAGCACCACGGCGGCAGCCAAGCTTCCTTTGCTGCCGCCACCGGCATCAATCAAGGCGAGCTATCTGGCCTGCTGAAGCGGAAGTCGTTCGGCGAGAAGCGCGCATCCTCTCTTCAAAAGGCTGCCGGGATGCCTGAGGGTTACCTAACGTTTCCCTTGAACCAGATGGACCGCCAGCAGCCACCCCGCCAGGTCTCAGAGGTTGCGACAAGTAACGAATATGTTCGCGTCCAACAATTGGACGGGGAAGCGGGAATGGGAGAAGGAAGGATCAACGACGACTTCCCGGAAGTGATTCGCTCTATGGACTTTACGGCAAGCTACATTCGTTCGATCGTAGGATTCGTCCCACAACCTGGACGCTTGGTTCTCGTCACCGGCCGCGGGGACTCGATGCTTCCTATCATTCAACCGGGCGAAACGCTTCTCGTTGACTCCGGCGTTCAAGTCTTCGATGGCGATGGCATCTACCTGATCAATACGGGCAATGGCCAACAGGTTAAAGGCTTGCAGGACCGAGGCAGCGCCGTGTACGTGGTAAGCGCGAATTCGGCTTTGTATCCTGCGTTTCCGATGCCCTCTGGCGCCACCATCGGCGGAAAGGTGTACCTCCGAAATCGCATTGAACGGTTCAACTGAAGGAACAAGTTATGGCGTTGGTCGGCTGCCAGGAATGCGGCAGAGAAATTAGCGACAAGGCTGCTGCCTGCCCGGGCTGCGGTGCACCTCAGCGCGTACAGCCCCAGGTACCGCCCCAGGTGGGTCGATCACAGGCAATGCACAGTGTGCCGGCCACCAAGAGCCCGCCATCTTCGCAGCTTCCTGCAAGTAGCCGAGCAATGTATATCGTCCTCTCCCTTCTCTTCGGCACAGTGGGCTTCAACGATTTCTACATTGGAAAGTTCGGGCTCGGCATCGCCAAGATCGCCGCACTAGTAGTCTCACTTGTGATGGAACCTATTGTTTTTGCTGCGCTCTTTTGCCTTCTAGTACTTCTCTCGATCCTTCAAGCCTTCACAGTTAGACACGACAGGAAGGGCGCCCCGCTGGCTTAAGATCCACCGAGCTCAGATTTTTACCTTTTGGTATTGCTTAAAATTTACCATTTGGTAATCTGCATCCGTCACTCACGCCGGATGCAGCTATGCAGATCTCAAAGAGCCACCGCTCGGCCGTACGCCTCGGCCTTGTCACCCTCGCCTGCTTCATCGTCTTGGCCGTTGCGGCCTGGGCCGTTCCCGGTGACGCGCCGGCAGCGGATGCCACAGAGGACGCCCCCGATACGCTGGTGATCACCAGCCCCCGAATCTGCGCAGCCTTGGCTGTGTACGAGCTGGCCGCCGCCGATGACTGGGCCCTGCGCGCCACGGTGGCCAACACCAGCCTCAACGCTTTCCGCGACGCCAGTCATGTCCCCGACTGCGCGCCCGGGATCACCAAAGCCCTCACCCAGAGCTTCCAGCCAGCACGATGGCAGCTGGCCCTCGACGCGGCCGATGCCGTGCTGAGCGGCTCTTATCAGGTCTCCCCGGCGGCATGCGTCCGGGCGAATGCGGTCTTCCCCCTCCCGATCGCAGACGGTAAAGAGCCGAGCACGTCTACCGTGCTGACCCGGGCGCAATGCGTGATGCACGACCTGGCTTTCATCGAGGTGGCACCGTGATCACCGGCCTTCGCACTGAGCCGCGTGCCGCAATGGTCGGCAGCTCCCGCCTTCCCCTGAGTCCCACCGAGTCCAAGGTACTGCAGCTGATCATCGATGCCGGCGAAGCTCCCATCAGCCGCGCATCGCTGGAACAGAAGTTGTACGGCGCCAACACCCGCAAGTCGAACACGGTGGAAGTGACTATCTGCCGCCTGCGCCAGAAGCTGGGACAGCACGGCTACCGCATCAACGCCACCCGCAACCGCGGCTACACGATCAGCCAAGGCGGTGCCGCATGATCGCCACAGTCACTTACCCGCTCTCCGTACGCGCGGCTGGGGCAGCGAGGGCCGTAGCCACCGCCGCCACCAGCATGGGCTTCTCTCCCAATCAGGTGGCAGCTGCCGCAGACGTTGCAGCCTTCGCCGTGCTGGACCGCCGAGTCAGCGCGGGCCGTGCCATCGCTGACGTGCGCAAGTGCCTGCGCCGAATGCTGCGCACCCGGGGCGGTGACTCGTGACCGAGAACGACTTCTTTGAGCACATGCGCATCGGCATCCCGCCACTCGCGCGACCGATAGCGCCGGCAACCCACCGCTGCGAATGCGACCCGACCAACAACCATGTCTGCGACGACTGCGAGGCCGTCGACCACGCGCTGCGCCAGCACGCCAGGAGCGAGGACCACATCGAATGAGAGCGCCTGCCATCAAGCTGCCGGCACCGGCACTGACCCAAGAGCAACGCGCGGCATTGGATCGCGCCAAGAGGCCGCGCCGGCACCCGTACCGCATCCACCAAGCCAGCGGCCAGGCTCAGCGCGATGCGGCGGAGCGCCTTGAACGCATCGCGCCAGGCACGCACAGGCTGGTGCGCTGATGGACGGTCTGCGTCTGCTGGGCGGCGGCCATGACGCCGTGTTCGCCAGCACCGTTCGGCCGACTGCAGAGCAGCGCCTGGAGCGGTACCGGGCAGCACTGATCGCGCACCCCGACCGTTTACATGGACTGCGCGTTCAGTTCGGCGAGATGCAACAGCGCGCGGTCAAGGCAGGTCACCGCGTCAACTACGCCGGATGGCAGAAGCGCATGCCATCCCTCTGGCCGCGCGGCCGGCGTGACTGCCCGCTGCAGGACTGACCTGGCGCGGCACCCCATCGATAGCACCGCTTAAACCGGCCGCCGCGCCGACGACACGAACTGATTTGGAGATCACATGTTCCTTCGCAACCTGCTCCTGTTCCGCTTTCCGAGCGCCATCGACTTCTCTGAAGTTGATGCACTGCTGCCGCAGATGCAGCTGAAGCCGGTCGGACCGCTGGAAATGACCTCACGCGGCTTCATTTCTCCGTTCGGCCGGGAGGAAACCACCGTCCTGTTCCACCGTATCGGCGACTGGCTGTGGCTCACGGTCGGAACCGAGAAGAAGATCCTGCCGGCCGCGGCGGTTAACAACCTGTTGGCGGTAAAGATCGAGGAAATCGAGCAAAACGAGGGGCGCAAGCCCGGTGGCCGTGAGCGGAAGCGCATGAAAAACGACCTCCTTCACGAGCTGATGCCACGCGCCCTGGTCACCTCTGGCCGCACCGACGTGTTCTTGGACCTGAGACGCGGGGTGGTGTTCGTTGATACCAGCAGCCGCGGGAATGGCGAGAGTGTGATCTCCGATATCCGCGCCCTGCTGGGCTCCTTCCCTGCCATGCCACTGAACGCCGAAGTCGCCCCACGATCGGTGTTGACCGGTTGGATCGCTGGTGAGCCCCTGCCGGAAGGCCTGAGCCTTGGCGAAGAAGCCGAACTGCGCGATCCCGTCGAAGGAGGCAGCGTAGCGCGCCTGCAGAAGCAGGAGCTGCTGAGCGATGAGATCGGCCGTCACCTGGACGCCGGCAAGCAGGTCACCAAGCTTGCCTTGGTCCTTCAGGACAACCTGTCGTTTGTGCTGGGCGACGACCTGATCGTGCGGAAGCTGAAGTTCTTGGATGGGGCGCTCGACAAGCTGGCGGACACCGACGAGCACGGCCGGCGCGCTGAGCTGGACGCGCGCTTTGCTCTGCAGACCGGCGAGTTGGGCCAGCTGTTCGACGTGCTGGCTGCTTCCTTCCGCATCAGCACCGCGGGTGCCTGAGCATGGAGACGCCGACCGTCGCCTCTACCGTGCGCGCCATGCGGCGTGCAGGCGCCGCGGGTGAGCCGGTGTCGGCCGACGTGGTGCAGGCCTGGGCCCAGACCTTCCTGACACAGCTGTACGGCCCGCAGAAACCGGTCCGTTACGAATGCAAGAGGGTGTACAGCAACGAACCGTGGCAGGAGGCCGAGCCGGAAGACGTGATGCATGCCCGGCGCCGGAACCTGCAGATCCGCGCGCTCTACCTGCACCCGCCCGCAGGCAAGCACAAGGACCACCGGTGGCCGCCCGGCAGCAACGGCCAAGGCGAATGCCTGGAATGCGGCGAGACCGAGTGGCTCGCTGGCCCCGACTGCAGGCCCTTCGCCCCGCTCCGCGACCGGAGATCCGATCTGCCGTTCCGGATCACTTGGGTGATCGGGCCGCTCGAGAAGCTCCATGACCTGACCAAGCACCTCAACCCGATCGACCGCGCCAAGTGGCGCAACGAATCCACCTACCTCATCGACCGCATCAGAGACCACGAGAAGGGAAGCCAGCCATGATGACCTACAGGCACAACTCGATCCTGCTGATAAGCGGTTCGATCTCGCTCAGCCAGAAACAACCTCATGGACATGGGTGGGCAGGCTGCGGACGTACTCGTCACCGAGTTGCTCTGCCAGAGCCTCTGCTGCGCTCAGCATCGAATGGGCGACAGACGCCTCGATCGTTCGAAGATGGCTCCCATCTTTCGCAAAGATGTGAACGACACCTTGGAAATGGATCCCCTGATCAACTGCAGACACGACCAGCTTGTAACCGAGCACATCCCTTCTGTACGCCACGGTCGCTCCTTGGGTTCGCTACATCAGAATCTTACCGGGAGATTGGCGATGTAGCTTTCGGCTGCGGCAACACCGAGCTGCAGGGCATCGCCCCTGCCCAAGATCCTGCCCGGGCGCCTGGTAGGCACCTGCTCGCCATTCACGGTGACGCTGTAGTCGAAGACCCCCGCCCCAACCTCCGTGACGAGCACGACGAAGGCGTGCCCGGAGAGAGTTCCGCGGAGGGTCCGGCGCGAGGGGGTCGGTGTCATCGAGACGATTTGCTGAATTGGCGGCCGCACTTTACGCCGTCGCCCTGCTGCGTGGAAGAGCAGCTATCCGGCGAGCGAACCAAATGGCATCCAGATGGCCTTTTTTCTGATTTCGGGGATCATGCCAACTTGCGTCGTGCTCGATACATGCCACAGGGTGGGGAGCCACGGGAAGCATTGCCGGTGGCTAGCAACGGAGTCCCATTGGCATTAGTTCGGCGGCCTATGACGTCTGAGGCGCTCGCCTTCAATAAGATTCAGTGCCAGTTGGTGGGCAGACTGCAGCGCGCTCGCCTCCGAGTCGAAGACGACGCCAGTTATGTAGCCCCGAGGGCCGTCTTCGATTGCGACCTCCTCCACGCTAACCCCGCCGTCGCGGGTGATGGTACGCACGGTGTAACGACGGTCCTCAAGGCGGAACCGTTGCTCACTGCGCCGTGCGGTATCTTGCTCCCTCATCTGCAGGGCTCTGCTTGCGTAGCTGCCTCGATCCTACAAGACGACGATCACGCCAAGCAACCCAGACAGTTGGGCGGTGAGAAGGCCACCCTGGCCACTGTCACGCCGCCGCGTAACCGGCGCACCAGGCTGCGGGAGGACGTGTAATGCGCGAGCGCCCCATCCTGTTCAACGGCGCCATGGTGCGCGCCATTCTGGCCGGCCAGAAGACGCAGACCCGCCGCGTGGTGAAGGGCCACGCGCTGGACTGGCTGGGCAAGGCTCAATTCACGCCCGAGTACGTTGCCAGCCCGGGCAATGACCTGTGCCCCTTCGGCCAGCCCGGCGACCGGCTGTGGGTGCGGGAGACGCACGCGATCTTCCAAACGCACGGTCAGCACCGCGCGGACGGCGTGCGCTGGGGTCCTTGGGGCGGACTGCCCACGACCCTGTCGCCGATGGGCGGCGAGATCGCTTACTACCGCGAGGGATTCGATAGATGCGATCCGGACCGCTGGCGTCCCAGCATCCACATGCCCCGCTGGGCCTGCCGCCTGGTGCTGGAGATCACAGCCGTCCGCGTGGAGCGGCTGCAGGCAATCACCGAGGCGGACGCCGTGGCAGAAGGCCTCTCCCAGTCGGAGAGCGGCAGCTGGCTGCCCGGACCGTGCGACCACCCCGAGTGGGCCTTCCACCAGCTGTGGGCGCAGGTCTACGGCGAGCCGGCGTGGGAGGCAAACCCCTGGGTGTGGGTCATCGAGTTCAAGCGCATGGAGGTGGCCGGTGGCTGATCCCATCACCCAGGCCAAGCACACAGCGCGCGTGCTGATCGGCGAGGCGCGCGCCCGCCGGCAGCCGGGCCTTGCACATGGAGACGTCCCATGAGCCCGGGACCCAAAGCCGCATCCGTACGCGCCGCTCTGCGCGGCGCCGCCCCCGCGCACGTCACAGTGCGCGACATGATCCGCCGGTACTGCCGCGAGCACGGGAAGCAGTTGGCCTGCCTCGCCCCCGCATGGGACTGCAAAGTGCTCAGCGTTTGGCGCGTCTTCGGCCGCAGCCGCCCTCTGCTTCCGCGCCAGGTTGAGGGAGTGATCACCCTGCTGCAGCTGGATGAGTTCGACGCCAACGATCTGCGCCTGCGCGCCGCGCGCGAGGCGGGCTGGAACATTGACCCGTCGATGCTGCTACAGGGGGATTCCTAAGCAATCGCCGCAGCACGCCCGGTTCCACGAAATGCATACGTAGGAGGAATAGCCTTGAACATCGAGCACATAACCACGGAGAACCGGTCTCCGCTGGCCCACCAGCACCGCACTGCGATCGCGGTTGCAGCAGCACTTGAAACCGCGCTGTCCAGTTCGGAGCAGTCCGCCCGCGACGGCTGGTCGCTGACATTCAAGTTCGTCGGAGAGCCGCAGTTGCATGCCGCCCGCGATGCCTGGCGCGCTTACGTCGTTGCCACGATCGACACGCCGGCTCCGCTGGCGGCAACAGCGAGCCAGAGGCTGACTGCCCAGATCGGCTTGGCACTGTTCGGCGATCCAACCCTGGACCTGATGAAGATCGCAAACCGGGTGACCCACGCACGCGCGGCGGCACACACCGCGCTGCTACCGACATTCGCATCTGAAGCAACGGAGGCCCGCCATGTGCGCAGCTGAGAACCCCCCGGAAGTCCTGCTGAAGCTCGAGCAGGTTGAAGCCCAAAGCGGGATGAAGAAGAGCTATATCTACCGGGAGATGGGCAGAGGTACCTTTCCCAAGGCTCACAAGATTGGTGGAAGTTCGCGATGGCTCCAAAGCGAAATCCAGCACTGGATCACTGTCCAAGCCCCCGGACCTGAACGGGCACGGCGAATGACTTACAAGCCTTCACTAGCTCGAAGCTGAACGAGAAATGGTGACTTCCTTCACAGTCTACCCCCCTAGAGCGTGGGACATGGCTTGGGTGTACAACATTTGCTATAAAGAACAACACATATTTTATAGAAAACAGCAATGAAGCTCCCTACCCCTGCCCCTGAGATGGGTGCGCTCATCGATAAGTACAGCGATCGCTTCTTGCCCATCTTGACTGCCAGGGTTGGTCCAGAGGTCGACGGCGTCTATGAACACTGGGATAAGGTGCGCCACCGTGCCCCCCCCGAGGGCCTGAACTCCGAGGAGTGGTGGCTGGCTATCAAGTGGAAGCGAATGGCTCTCTTCAAACCGTTGCCTCAGCTGCTGGATAAGGGGCAGCTCCCTTTCCAGTTGGCCCTCACCGATTCCATGCAACGTCGACTTCACTTCATTGATAGGGAAGCAGCGGGCTCTGTCAAAGGGGTGGACACGGCTGGCGGTCAGGACAGATTTCTAATCCGCTCTCTGATTGAAGAGGCAATGACATCCTCGCAACTTGAGGGTGCTGCTACGACAAGAGCGGTTGCAAAGGAAATGTTGAGCACGGGGAGAGCGCCGCGCGACCAGTCGGAGAGGATGATCTACAACAACTACGTGGCTATGAACATGATTCGGGAGCGCGGCGTCCGCCCTATAACGCCAGCCCAGGTTCTTGAGCTACACAGTATTCTTACCGACGGAACGTTGGAGTATCCCACTGATAGCGGCCGCTACCGGACGGCCGAGGACAACGTGGTGATCTACGACAGGGGATCACCTCCTACGCTTTTGCATGTCCCGCCGCCGGCATCAGAAGTCCCTGAGAGGCTCGATCGACTCTGCCAATTCATCAACCAAGAAAGCGATCCATTTATTCACCCGGTCGCCAAGGCGATCGCCTTGCACTTTCAAATTGGCTACGACCACCCATTCGTTGACGGCAACGGCCGAACTGCTCGCGCGCTGTTCTACTGGGCAATGATGAACGCCGGCTACTGGATGACCGAGTACCTTTCGATCTCGAGTGTATTGAAGAAAGCTCCAAGCAAGTACATGAAGGCGTATCTCTACACGGAATGTGACAGTCGCGACCTGAGTTACTTCGTGGCGCAGCAGCTGGAAGCCATTGAGCAATCCATCCATGGCTTACACACCTACATCGCCAAGAAGCACGCGGAGGATCAGGCCGCTCGGCGAATGCTTAGGAAGGCGAAGCTCGGGGACATGGCTATCAATCATCGCCAACGCGCGTTGCTTGCCAATGCGCTTAAGGACCCTGATCGGACATACACCGTCGCAAGCCACCAAGCTGCCCACACGATCACATATCCGACGGCCCTTAAAGACCTCAACGACTTGGCCGCAGCCGGAGTCCTCGCCAAGGATCGGGTGGGCAAAGCGTTTGAGTACTTTGTCCTTCCTGATCTTGCTGGTCGTTTGGCCCTCTGATCCCGTAAAGGCTTCAAACGGTCACCGAGCGGTCACCGGATGGCGCTGGCTTGACGCCGAGGGCACTGCAGTTGATCCTAAGTGCCTGATTCGATGGTGGGCCCACCAGGATTCGAACCTGGAACCAAAGGATTATGAGTCCTCTGCTCTAACCGTTGAGCTATAGGCCCTTGCGGCCGCACAGTGTAGTGGAGGCCAGTAGGCGCTTTCCACTGCACCCCTCACATCAACCGAAACGCTGGCCCATCTCCTGGACCCGCCATCTGCACGGCATCGCCGCCGAGCAGGAGGTCACCGATCCCGGTGCCGCCTGCACGTACCAGCGCCTGCAGGGTGTCACCCACTTGCCAGCGATTGAGGTCGTCGGGGATGCCCAGGTCACGCCCGCGACGATGCGCGAACGTGCGCCCAAGGAAGCCCTGTGGGCGCAGGTCATCCAGATACCACGGCAGCCCCGGGAAGTGGCCGTGGACGGTCTCGCCGGGCGAATGGGTCAGATTGGGGCGTGCGGCGGTGGTCGACACGTGGAAGGTCTCGCCCGTGAGTGCCACGACCGTGCCCAGTTCTTCAAGGGTGGCATCCGCGCGCATGCGCCGCCACCCGCCCCAAAAAACAAACCCCGCTTGCGCGGGGTCTGTCGGGTTTCAACGCGGTGCGCTGGAATCGATCAATCGATATCCAGGAAGCTGCGCAGCTGCTCGGAGCGGCTCGGGTGACGCAGCTTGCGCAGCGCCTTGGCTTCGATCTGGCGGATGCGCTCGCGGGTGACGTCGAACTGCTTGCCGACTTCCTCGAGGGTGTGGTCGGTGTTCATGTCGATGCCGAAGCGCATGCGCAGCACCTTGGCTTCCCTCGGGGTGAGGCCGGCCAGCACGTCGC